>Ga0075420_100000792_pt1 | contig 26042 bp, 18 predicted proteins | sample SoiMetdeltSBSDD4_FD_75296 | JGI IMG/M metagenome (GOLD analysis project Ga0075420, IMG submission 75296) | Bulk soil microbial communities from a Populus tree surrounding site in Tennessee, USA - Soil MetaG P. deltoides SBSDD4 | ecosystem: Environmental > Terrestrial > Soil > Tree plantation...
GAGTTGCGCTACACGCCCGGCGGCGCTGCGGTTGCCACGCTCAACCTCGCAACGACCGAGGTGTGGAACGACAAGCAGGGCCAGCGCCAGGAAAAGACCGAATGGCACCGCATCGTGCTCTGGGGCAAGCAGGCTGAAAGCCTCCAGGAATATCTCGTCAAGGGCAAGCAGGTCTACGTCGAAGGTCGTCTGCAGACGCGCCAGTGGGACGACAAGGACGGCAACAAGCGCTACACGACTGAGATCAAGGCCGACCGCGTCACGCTGCTCGGCGGAGGTGGGCGCGGTGGTGGGATGGACCGCGGGCCCTCGCAGCCGGCGGGACCCGAAGATTCGCCGATGGAGCCGCTCACAGACGACGATATTCCTTTTTGACCGCATCCGGAGACCTGAAGGTCTCCGGCTACCTGAGGTATCCGGAAGCCTTTACGCTTCCGGTTCTTTGTCCACCCGTCCGTAGCGGTCCTCGATTCGCACGACGTCGTCGAGCTCCGGCGTGGACGCTTCGAGCACATCGCAGTCCTCGATCGCCGTCATGCGATGCACGGTCTTGGGCGTCACGTGCACCACGTCGCCCGGCCGCATTTCCTCTTTCGCCAGCGTACCGTTGCGCTCGATTTCGAAGAGCATCCGGCCCGAATAGAGATAAATCGTTTCATCTTTCAGGTTGTGGTACTGAAGGCTCAATGCATGACCGGCCTTAATGTGTAGGACCTTGCCGACGTATCGCTCCGTTTTCGCCCAATGGAGCTCATACCCCCATGGCTTCTCGACACGCGTCACTCCCATCGTGCCCCTTCCTCCTCCAGACGTTCACGAATCGCGATGCTGCACACGAACCTTGATGCCCTTCATCCGCGCGAGCGACTTGCGAAGCGTTTCGGCAATCATCACCGACCGATGTCGTCCCCCCGTGCAGCCGATCGCGACCGTCAAGTAGCTCTTGCCCTCTTGCACATACTGCGGTAGCGCGAAAGTCAGAAACGACGTGAGACGATCGATGAACTCCCGCGTCGTCGGGCTGCGGCGCATGTAGCGCACCACCGCTGCGTCGCGACCGGTCAACCCGCGCAGCCGCTCCACGAAATGCGGGTTGGGCAGGCACCTGACGTCGAAGACGAGGTCGGCATCCATCGGCACGCCGTTCTTGTAGCCGAAGCTCACGAGATTGACCACCATCTCCGCCCGCGCGCGCCCATCGCGGGACAGCGCCATGAACCTGTCGCGCAGCTCGTGCACGGTCATGTTGGAGGTATCGAGGATCAGGTCCGCCATGGATCGGATGCTATCGAGCCGGCGGCGCTCCTCGGCGATCCCCTCGCTCACCGATCGGTCCGCGGCCAGGGGATGGGGCCGGCGGGTCTCGCTGAAGCGTCGAACCAAAGTCGAATCGCTCGCTTCGAGGAAGATCAGCCTCGGATTGACACCGGGTTCGGCCTTGAGCCTGCGATATACGCGAGGAAATTCCGCGAGGAAGCCGCGCTCGCGCACATCGACGACGATCGCGACTTTGCCAAGGCCGGTGTCCTCGCGTGACGAGAGCGCAGCAATCGTCGGGATAAGCTCGGTCGGGAGGTTGTCGATGCAGAAGTAGCCGAGATCCTCCAGCGCGCGAATCGCCTGCGTCTTCCCCGAACCGGAAAGCCCGGTGAGAATCACGAACCGCCGCGTTCCACGCGACGTGCGGCGTCCGTTGGCGTGCGGACCCGGCGCTGTCGTCACTCCTGTATTGTAGGGCCGGCCTTTGCGGCCCGCTTCGACGTTGCTCAGTGCGCTCCAAGCATCAGCCGAGGGGGCGGCGGAAGCCGTGCTCTGCGTGATTGGGAAACCGGTTCTACGGTTCGGGCTCGATCAGGCCCAGGTTGCCGTCGGGCCGGCGAAAGAGCACGTTGACGGTGTCGGTCGAGGCGTTGCGGAAGACGATGAATGCACCTTGATCCGCGCTGACCTCGAGCGCGGCTTCGTCGACCGACATCGGCTTTACGGCATATCGGCGTGTTCGAATGATCCGGACCTCGCCGTCGCTTCCGATCGACATCGCAGCGGTTCGTCTGGTCCGCGGCTGTTCCGCCGCAAGCGCTGGTGCGCCGGCCCGCGCCGTGGACACGACCTGGCGCCTCCGCTCGGTCCATCGGCTCTTGAGCTTCTGGACCTGGTGCTCGAGCTTCTCCGCGGCGGCTCCCAGCGCCGCGGCGAAATCACGCCCTGTCGCGGCTCCGTGAAAGAAGTGCTCGCCGCGCGCGTGGAGGGTCATCTCCACCTGGTGCCGTGATTTCAGGCGGCCGATGACCACCTGCACGGACACGATGCCATCGTTGAGCATCCGTGCCATGCGCGCGAGCCGCCGTTCAACAGCCTTTCGGATTGCCGGCGTGATCGTTACGTGTCGTCCTGTCAGTTCGAGACGCATACAGTGGGGGGCGTGGGGTTATCTCTCGAGGCCCCGGAACATCGACGTCCGAAGCCTAGTAGAGCACCTTCCGCTGGTTCGATGTTGGAATCTTGAGCTCTTCGCGATACTTGGCAATCGTGCGGCGTGCCAGCTCCAGCCCTTCCCTCTGCAGGATGCTGACGATCTTCGAGTCGCTCAGCGGCTTCCGCGGATCTTCCTGCTCGATGATCTTGCGGATGCGCTGCTTGATCGTGACCGACGAGACGGCTTCGCCATATGCACTGCTGATGCCGCTGTGGAAGAAGTACTTCATTTCGAACACACCTTGCGGCGTGTGCATGTACTTGTTCGTCACGACGCGGCTGACGGTCGACTCGTGCATGCCGATGTCGTTGGCAACGTCGCGCAACACGAGGGGGCGCAGATACTCGATTCCATGGTCGAGGAAGTCGCGCTGGAAGTTGATGATGCTGGTCGCAACCTTGTGAATCGTCTTCTGCCGCTGCTCAACCGACTTGATCAACCAGAGCGCCGACCGGAACTTGTCTTTCACGTAGGCCCGCGTCTCGTCACTGTTGTTCGCGCTCTTGTCGAGCAGCCGGCGGTACACGGGGCTGATGCGCAGCTGCGGCAATCCCTCTTCGTTGAGCACTGCGACGTACTGGTCTTCCACCTTCACGACGTACACGTCGGGAATCACGTACTGGGACTGCGACGGGTTGTACCGGCTGCCGGGCTTCGGATCGAGATGACGAATCAGCTCGATGTGCTGCTTGAGATCGTCGATCGACATCGCGAGCTTCCGCGCCAGCTCCGGTATCTGGTGGTTCTGCAGCAGCCGCATGTGATCGGTGACGATTTTCTCGGCCGGCGTACCTGCCATGCCGAGATGCCGGAGCTGCAGCAGCAGACATTCCTGCAGGTCGCGTGCGGCAACCCCTATCGGATCGAAGCCCTGCACCAGCTTCAGCGCTCCCTCGACCTGCTCGATGGGCCATGGCCCCATCGCCGCCAGCTCCTCGACGGTCGCAACCAGCTGTCCATCGTCGTCGAGGTTGCCGATGATGGCTTCGCCGATCTCGCGCATCGCGGGATCGTCGGTCTGCATCGAGAGCTGCCAGAGGAGGTGATCGGCGAGCGACGTGGACGTCGAAAGCGTGTTCTCAATCGGCGGGAGCTCTTTGACCTCCGTCGGCGTATGTGGCCGGTACCCGTCGTCGAGGTAGTCGCCGAAGAAATATTCGTAGTCCTGATCGTCCCAGGTGTCGGTCTTTTCCGGCGGCTTTTCCTCCTGCTTTTCCTGGGCGGCGTCCACAGGCTGGAGCTCTTCCGTTGGGACCTCTTCGAGCAGCGGGTTTTCGACTATCTCCTGATTGAGGAGCTCCGACAGCTCGAGCGTCGACATCGGCAGCAGCTTGATAGCCTGCTGCAGCGACGGCGTCAGAATCAGCTTCTGGACGAGCTTGGTGTGTAGCTTCTGCGAAATTGCCATGACGTCAGCCGGTCGCGGTCACCCTCCAAGACACAGAAAACCATATTAGACCATTTAGTCCAGCCGGAACTCGGTCCCGAGATAAATCCGGCGTACATCCTCATCGGCCGCAAGCGACTCTGGCGTACCACTTCTAAAAATTGCACCGTCGTGCACGATATATGCCCGATCCGTGATGCGCAATGTTTCACGGACGTTATGGTCGGTGATGAGCACGCCGATTCGGCGGTCCTTGAGGTGGAAAATAATCTTCTGGATGTCGGTGACCGCAATCGGATCGATCCCGGCGAATGGTTCGTCGAGCAGCATGAAGCGCGGCGATACGACGAGCGCGCGCGTAATCTCGACGCGTCGACGTTCTCCGCCCGACAGTGTGTGAGCGGGCGCCTTGGCCAGCGCGGTGAGACCTAGCTCTGCGAGAAGCTCCTGCATTCGCGCGCGGCGGGTGGCGCGATCCACCCCGAGCGTTTCCAGTATCGCGAGAATATTCTGTTCGACGGAGAGACCACGGAAAATCGATGGCTCCTGCGGCAAGTAGCCCAGCCCCTTGCGCGCGCGCACGTACATCGGGTCGTCGGTCACATCATCACCATCGAGCACCACCCGTCCCGAGTCAGGCGCCGTCAGGCCGACCGTCATGTAGAACGTCGTCGTCTTCCCGGCACCATTCGGGCCGAGCAGACCGACAACTTCACCCGACGCGACCTCCAGGCTCACGCCGCGAACGACCGTACGACCACCGTAGGATTTTGTGAGCTCGTGCGTGCGAAGGGTGGACATCAGCGCGCAGTCGGCTGAGGGCACGGGCCGCTGCGGCTCGACTGCGTGCGGACCTCCTCGTTGCCGTCGACGATGATGCGGTCGGCGGACTTGAAGAATGTGACGGTTCTGCCGCGGGTCTCGCGACACGCCTCGACGACTCGGACCGGAACAGTTGCAACACCGGTCATGACGTAGCGCTCGTCGGCAGCGTGATACGTCAGGCGATCGCCGGTAGCGACACGACTGTCGAGACGCGCATTCACCTCCGTGTATGCCTCGAGGCGCTCGAGACGTGACTCGGTGGCCGCGAGAACAAGCTCGATGCGTCGCGCGCGCAAATCGCCCTGCGGCCCGCTCACCTGTGCTGGAACTGGCGGAGGAGGCACAACGGGCGCGACCGGCGCAACCGGCGACACGCCACGTCCAGCGGCTTGTGGCGCGGCGGGCGCAACCGGGCTCCCTCCACGTGCGGTCGATGCGGGCGGCGCGGGAGGTGCGGCGGTGGGAACTCCGCGGCCGGCCGGTGCCGATGCGGCGGGGGCCGCAGTCGGTGTCGCCCCACGACCCGGCAGCGGCGCCTCGCCGATGTAGGTGATGCGCCGCTCCGCGTCGTCATAGCGAATCTCCAACGCGCGTCCAACGGACACACCGGTATCGAGCACGATGTTCGACCTTGCCGCACCGGACGCAATGAAGTCGCCCCGGGTTCGATCCAAGGTCAGGCGGTCGCCACGAATGGCCGTTTCTCCCTGCCAGAGCGCCGCCGCGCCTGAATACATGGCCTTGCCGGCCGCATCCTGATAATCGAGACCATTTGCGTTGACGTTCACCGGATTACCCGGTTCGAGCAGGCTCGGCAGCCGTCCATCAGGCGCAGGTCCCGCTGCCCCCGGCCGTGCCGTTCGCGACGGCGTCGTTCGCTGCTGACGCAGCACTGTCTTGACAGCTCCGCTGGCCACCATTCGCAGGTCGCCGAGAGTGACGGCGATAGATTCTGCTTCGACCTGAATGTCAGGGTTCGATACTCGCGGGGCTCCGCCGGAGTCGTTTCCCGACAGCCGGAGCGTCCCATTTACGGGGTCGTAATCGGCCTGGGCTCCCGACGCCTGCAGATCCCCTTCCTGAAAGTTCGCACGCCCACTGAACACCGCACTCGTAATCGTCTCGTCCGTGAGCGCCGCGCGCAGGCTGTTGGAACGAGCCGTTCGGGCCGGACCGTCAGCGCGGCCTTCTTCGCCGTACTCGACCGCGTCATCGAACTGCGCGAGGGTCAGCCCCTTGCCGGGTTCACCAGACGCGTTGAATCCCCTCGCCTTTATGTTCCGCGCGGGCGCGTCCGCCGCGGCAGGCAGATCCACGCGTACGCCGTCCCGGCCGACAGCGCCGACCAGGGACGAATCGGGGGCAAACACCAGGTCGAGCGATTCTCCAAGGAACTGGCGACCCGACACGCCTTCCCGACCGCCCTTCATTGCAACCGCGCCGCTTCCTCTCAGTGCGACCCGCTCGAGCGTCACCCCGTCTTCGGTGTAATCGAGATCGATGTCGCGTGCGGTCATCGAGTCGAACGCGCCGCCGCCGGCGACGCGAGCGTCGTCGCGCAGCTCGATGAACGTAATCCGCTCCTCGTCTGCCGACAAAAGCGCGATGCCGCGCTGCGCCTCGAGGACCTGCTCGCCGCGCAGCGCATGGACATTGCCGTCGAGAGCCAGGTACTTTTCGCGGCGTGCGAGCGTGGCCGACGCTGAGGAGAACTCGGTTTGGATCCGGCCGCGCTCGTCCGCGGATGCGACACGGGCATCTTCAGCGAGCGTAAGCACGTCGCCCGTCTGGTTGTACGTCATCCCTTTGCCCGACCCGGACATTCCGCCCTTGAAAAACGTCACAGCTCCAGGCACTCTCACCGTCGAGTCGGACTTGCTGAACGTCGCGCGATCGGCGTTCACGGTAAAGCCGTCACTTGCCATCAACTTCACGTCACCGACAATCTCGAGCTCTTCCTCGTTTTCGCCGACCTGCCCTTCCCGCCCCGACACCGTGAAGTCGCGGCCGCCTCGATTCCGAACTTTTATCGTGATGCCGATGAACTTCGTCGTGTCGTCCTCGTAAGTGAGCTGTCGCTCGGCTTCGATGACGAACTCCTGTTTGGTTTCACGAAACTGTTGAAACGCGGCGCCGGCACTTTCGAGAATGGCCCGAGGGTCGAACCTGGCCGGGCGCTCCACAGGTGATGAGACTTCTCGATCTCCGATCGCGGCGTACACCGCAATAGCGCAGGCGATCCCGAAGAGGCCCAGCCCCAGACGGGCGCGCTTCTGCCATCTGACCATCTAGCTACACAGTGTCACATAAGTCAGAGGGCAAAGAGCAAAGGGCAAAGCCTCGCTCTCTCTGTCACGCCTCAGGCGCCCGGAAATCGGCGACCGAGAGTTGCAGATATCTTTCGCCGTTCCACGTGTCCTGCTCCAGCGAATAGGCGAGATCGATCCCCGCACGATACTGCGAGACAAAGGCCTCGCGATCGGCTGCGCGCCACGCGATGCCGCGCATCACGCGACCGTCCTGGCGCAGCGCCATTTTCAGGTGGCGATCTTTGACGAGACGCGGTCCATCCACCACTTCCACACCGCTCGTGCGGAACACCGGGCACGAGTTGCCCGCACCGAACGGTGCCAGCGCGGACAGTTCTGACGCAACCTGCGGGGTAATCGATCGGAACGCCAGCGCGCCATCGATCCAGAGACGCGGCCGAAGGTCGTCCGGCTGCAGGTACCGATCGGCGTACTCATTGATCCGTCCGCGCAGCTCCCGAATGCGCGACGCCTCTAACGTGAGGCCGGCGGCTTGCCGATGGCCGCCGAACTTCGTCAGAACGTCCGAGCACGATTCGAGCGCCGAAAGCATGTCGAACGAAGGAATACTGCGGCACGACCCGTGCGCCACCTCACCGTCGATCGAGAGCACGACTGCCGGCCGATTCAACGCTTCCACGAGCTTGGACGCAACAATCCCGATAACCCCGCGATGCCACCCTTCGCCTCCGACAACGATGACCGTACGCGACCCCACGTCGAGATCCGTGTCGACGGTCCGCCGCGCCTGCGCGACGATATCGGCCTCCTCCTTCTGGCGGCGGAGGTTCTCAGCGTTCAGTTGATCGGCAAGGGCACGCGCCTCGTCGGCCATTGTTTCGTCGGCTGCCAGCAACAACCGCGCGGCAATGTCTGGGGTGCTCATTCGCCCGGCGGCGTTCACACGCGGGCCAATAACAAACCCGATGTGGTAGCTGTCGATTTCTTTCCCCGCCAGACCGCACGATTCGAGCAGCGCGCGAAGCCCAATCTTGTGAGGGCCCGTCGTGAGCGTCGCGAGTCCGAGCTTCGCAATGACACGGTTCTCTCCGATCAGTGGGACAACGTCGGCGAGCGTTCCAATCGCGGCAATTTTGACGAATGCCGGCAGCCAGCCTGTGCGTCCCGTACGGTGACAGAGCGCCTGAACGAGCTTGAGCGCGACGCCGACGCCAGCGAGGTTCTTATCCGGATACGTGCAATCGTGGCGCTTGGGGTTGATAACGGCGAGCGCCGGCGGCAGCGCCGTGTCTGGTTCGTGGTGATCCGTGATGATCAGGTCCAACCCGAGAACCCCGGCGTGCCGTGCTGCTTCGTCGGCCCTGATTCCGCAATCGACGGAAATGGCCAGGCGCACGCCGTCGGCGTGCAGCCGTGCAAGAGCCGCCGGCTGTAACCCGTAGCCGTCGCGCAGGCGTTCGGGAATGTAGTGCACGACGTCGGCGCCGAGCAGCTCCAATGCCCGGCGCAGAATCACAGTGGACGTGACGCCATCGACATCGTAATCGCCATGGATTGCGACTCGCTCGTGGCGAGCGATCGCCGCCAGGATGCGGTCCACAGCGACCGCCATGTCGGCCAGTCGAAACGGATCGTGCAGATCGTCGAGCGAGGGGGAAAGGAAGCGCCTGGCGCCGTCGAGATCTCCGAGTCCGCGGATGCACAACAAGCGACCCGTTACCGGAGAAACGCCCAACTCGCGTGCGACGACGTCCGCGTGGGCTTCGTCGCACCGACGGGCCTCCCAGATTCGCTCGGCTCTCATGATTCTTTAATGCCGATGTTCCCCATTACGCGAAACTTCCGATAGCGTGCTTCGAGACGATCGGCGGGGTTCATCGCCGACACCTCGCCCAACGCGCGCGACAGCGGTTCGTCGAGCAACCTGGCCGCCAAATCGTGATTTGTGTGGGCACCGCCGGATGGTTCCCTGACAATCTGGTCGATGATGCCGAACCGCAACAGATCGGGTGATGTCAGCTTCAGTGCTTGGGCCGCGTCGACCTTGCGATTCGAGTCACGCCACAGAATCGCAGCGCACCCCTCGGGCGGAATCACACTGTAGATGGCGAACTCGTGCATCAGGATCCGATCGCCGATTGCAATCCCGAGCGCGCCACCGCTTCCGCCCTCCCCGTGGACGACGATCACAATCGGGGTGTCGAGTGCGGCCATCTCGCGCAGGTTGAAAGCGATTGCCTCGGAAATGCCGCGCTCTTCCGATTCCATTCCCGGATACGCGGCCGGCGTGTCGATGAACGCAATTACGGGGCGCTTGAACTTCTCCGCCAGCTTCATGGCGCGGAGCGCCTTGCGATAGCCTTCCGGCTTGGCATACCCGAAATTCCGGTAGACCTTCTGCTTTGTATCGCCGCCGCCACCCTTGTGATGTCCCACGATCAACACCGGGGAGTCCTTGTACCGCGCAAATCCGGCGACGATTGCATGATCGTCGGCGAATCGGCGGTCGCCGCTTATCTCAGTGAACTCCGCAAACAGTCTGTTCACGTAATCCAGCAGCGTGGGGCGGTTGTTGTGCCGCGCCACCATGACTCGCTGCCACGGCGTCAGGCGCGAATAGATATCTGTCCGGAGCTCATCGAGGCGACGCTGCAAGCCGTCCAGCGCCTGCTGTCGCTCCCGCGTCCGCGGTTGCGTCGACAGCGCGTCGATCTCCTTCAGGAGGGGGTTGAGTGGTTCCTCGAACTCCAGCAGGTCAGCCGGCATACACCGTTACGAGCTTATCCCTCTGTTTTGGTCCCGTTGTCCGTTGAAATTGTCGGCGATGCGCATGACAGAGCAGGTCACCGGAGACTTACGGAACCGGCCCCGCAGATCCTTTCGACGTCCGCCACGAGGCGCTCGGAAGGTCGAACACGGACCTGTGCGTTGACGTCAATAGTCACGCGCAGGTGGCGATCGGGATCACGCAGCTCGATTGCGACGCGGCGGTCGCCTTTGTGCTGCATCAGCACGTCCCAGAGCTGCATGAACGTATCTCTGTCGTGCTGGGGCGTCGATAACGTAATGGCGACAGACGACGCCAGCCGCTCGATAATGAGCTCGATGGGCGCAATCTCGGAGGCGAGGATGCGTGCTGCCTCGTCGTCGCGCTCGCAGCGACCCTTTACGAGCACCATCCGGCCCTCCTCAGCCAGATGGCCGTGCTGCCTGAAGGCATCGGGGAAGACCACCACCTCGATACTTCCCTGCGCGTCGTCGAGCGTCAGCACGCACATGCGATCTCCCTTGCGCGTCTTCAGGGGACGCACGGCCGATACGATACCGCCGAATGTGATGTCCTCCCCGACGCGCTGGCCATTTCCGTTGGTAGGCGTCGTCACTCCGTGGCCCGCTCCGTTCGTACCGTTCACACCGGTCGGTCCTGCTTCCACCGCATCGGCATCTTTTCTGACCGCCAGCTCCGCCGTGGACTTCGCACCGTATTCGCGGAGGGCCTGAGCATAGCGGTCGGTCGGATGCCCGCTCCAGTACAGGCCAAGGGCCTCCTTTTCATACTGCAACTGCTCGATTTCGGTCCAGGCTGGACCGTCTGGACGAGACATACCCTGACCGGAGCTGGAGCTGCCGTCGTCTTCGCGGCCAAATAGCTGCGTCTGACCAAGATCGTTGTCGCGCTGCGTTCTCATACCGTGGTCGCACGCCGCGTCGATAGCAGCGAACAACTGTGCCCGGCGTGCCCTCAGGGTCGACACGCCTCGCGCGGCAACATCACCGTCGCTCGTCATCGAATCACACGCGCCCGCCTTGACCAGCGCCTCGAGCACCCGTTTGTTGACAATCCGCAAATCGGCGATTTCGCAGAGCGCATGAAGCGACCGAATGTGGCCGCCGAGCTGTGCCCGCGTCGAAATAATCTCGTTGACAGCACTTTCGCCGAGCCCTTTGATCGCCGTAAGCCCGAACCGTACTCCCTTCTCGCGCTCGACCGAGAAGTTCAGCTGGCTCTGGTCGATATCGGGCGGCAGGATCGGAACGCCGCGCTCGCGGCATTCCGCCAGGTACACGGCGAGCTTGTCAGTGTTTTGCGCTTCGATTGTCAGCAGCGCGGCGGCAAAGTGCCACGGGTAGTTAGCCTTCAGATATGCGGTCTGATACGCGACGAACGCATAGGCGGTTGAATGTGCCTTGGGGAATCCATACCCGGCGAAGTACTCGATCAGCTCGAAGATCTTGGTCGCCTTTTTCTCGTTGATGCCGTTCTTCCTGGCGCCACCCACGAAGGCCTGCCGCTGCTGCGCCATCACCTTCGGATCCTTCTTGCCCATCGCCTTGCGGAGTACGTCGGCTTGTCCCATCGTGAAGCCGGCCAGCGACTGCGCAATCCGCATGACCTGCTCCTGATACGCGATGACGCCATGGGTCTCAGCCAGGATCGGTTCGAGTTGCGGAAGCTCGTATTTCACTTCCGTCTTCCCCTGCTTCCTGGCGACCCAGTCGTCCACCATCCCGCTCCGGAGCGGGCCGGGACGATACAAGGCATTTAGGGCTATCAGGTCTTCGAGGCTGTCGGGCTTGGCGCGCCGAAGCAGGTCGCGCATGCCCGAACTCTCGAACTGGAAGATGCCGTAGGCCGCGCCGTCGGCAAACAGCTTGTACGCCTTCGCGTCATCCAGCGGCACGTTGTCGATGTCGAGGTCGATTCCTTCGGTCCGCTTGATCTCGGTGAGCGCGTCGCGAATGAGCGTCAGCGTGCTCAACCCCAGGAAGTCCATCTTCAGGAGGCCGACACGATCGACTTCCTTCATGTTCCATTGCGTCGTGATCTCGTCCCGGGCTCCCTTGTACAACGGCGCGTAATCGGTGACGGGCCCGGGGGCAATGACCACACCGGCGGCGTGCACGGACGCGTGGCGCGACATCCCTTCGAGGCGCCGACCGATGTCCAGCACGTCCTTCACCTTCGGATCCTTCGCCACCATGTCCTTGAGCGCCGGATTCTCGGCAACCGCTTTATCGAGCGTCATGTCGAGCGCCGCAGGGATTTGCTTGGCGATTCGATCGACGTCGGCATACGACATGTCGAGCGCGCGACCGACATCGCGTACGACTGCCTTTGCCTTCATCGTTCCGAACGTGATGATCTGGGCGACGTTTTCGCGACCGTACTTGCGCGTCACGTATTCGATCACCTCGCCACGCCGGCGCTCGCAGAAGTCGACGTCGATATCGGGCAGCGAGACGCGCTCAGGGTTGAGGAAGCGCTCGAAAATCAACTCGAACTCGAGCGGGTCGACGTCCGTGATTCGCATCGACCAGGCGACCACCGACCCGGCGGAAGATCCCCGGCCGGGCCCAACCGGAATGTTCTGCTCGCGCGCGTAGCGGATAAAGTCCCAGACAATCAGGAAATAGCCCGGGTACCCCATCCCTTTGATCATCTCGATTTCGTAATCGAGACGCCGCTCGTATTCGTCGATCGTGTGGCGAAGACGCCCCTCTGAGGTCAGCCGGCGCAGACGTGGTAGCCGTTGTGCGAAGCCTTCGCGGGCGATGTGCTCGAAGTACGCGTCGAGCGTGAAGTCGTCAGGCACCTGAAAAGACGGCAGGTGGTTCTGTCCTTTCGGGATCGTGACGTTGCAACGCTCCGCGATGAGGAGCGTGTTCTTCAGCGTGGCCGGGTAATCCGCGAAGACCGCTGCCATCTGGTCGGCGGTCCTCAGGAAAAATTGATCGCCGTGGTAGCGCAGGCGCTGTGCGTCATTGACGGTCTTGCCGGTGCCGATGCAGAGCAGAACGTCGTGTGGCTGCGCGTCTCCCTGTCTCAGATAATGCACGTCGTTGGTGGCGACGAGCGGGAGGTTGAGCTCCTGCGCCAGCGGCACGATGCCGCGATTGACGATCTTTTGCTCCTCGAGGCCCTGGTACTGCATCTCGAGAAAGAAATTGTTCGGTCCGAGAATGTCGCGCAGCCGGCCGGCCGCTTCCAGTGCGGTTCGCGCCTGCTCCACTTTGAGCGCGCTCGCCACCTCGCCCTTGAGGCAGCTGCTCAGCCCGATAAGTCCCTTCGAATGGCGCGCGAGGAGCTCCTTGTCGATGCGCGGCCGATAGTAAAACCCTTCCGTATAACCGGCCGACACCAGACGAATCAGGTTCTTGTAGCCTTCATCAGTCTCGGCAAGCAGCACCAGATGGTTGGTCTCGCTTTGCGGTCCCGTCTTGTCGAACCGGCTGCCGGACGCGACGTACACCTCGCAGCCGAGGATCGGCTTCAGGCCGCGCTCGCGCGCGTGGTCGTGGAAAACGACTGAAGAGAACAGATTCCCGTGCTCGGTGACGGCCAGCGCAGGCATCTTCAGCTTGACGGCCTCGTCGAGCAGCTCGTCGATGCGACACGCGCCATCGAGCAGCGAGAACTCGGTGTGGACGTGGAGGTGAACAAACTCGTTCACGCTTCTCTGTTCTCCGTTCTCGGTTCGTGTTCAGGTTCCGTTCGTGCTTCGCGGTTCGCGCTTCTCGGTTCGCTCGAACGTGAACACGAACCGAGCAGCGAGAACCCAGAAGTGTGAACGACACTCATGTGTTATTCCCACTCGATCGTCGACGGCGGTTTCGAGGAAATGTCGTACACCACGCGATTGATGCCGCGAACCTCGTTGACGATCCTCGACGAAATGCCGGCGAGAAGGTCGTGCGGGAGCCGCGCCCAGTCGGCGGTCATGCCGTCGAGGCTCTCGACCGCCCGGATTGCGACGGTGTACTCATAGGTACGGGCATCGCCCATGACGCCGACGCTTTGCACGGGGAGCAGCACGGCGAAGCTCTGCCACAGACGTTCGTACCACCCGGCTTTCCGAATCTCCTCGGCCACAATCCTGTCCGCGAGCCTCAGCAGATCCAGGCGTTCTCGCGTGATCTCCCCGATGACCCGGACTGCCAGCCCCGGTCCGGGAAACGGTTGGCGGACGACGAACTCGCGATCGAGCCCGAGATCGCGTCCGACACGCCGCACTTCGTCCTTGAACAGATCCCGAAGCGGCTCAATCAGCTTGAAGTGCATCCGTTCGGGCAGTCCGCCGACATTGTGATGACTCTTGATGATGGCTGCCGGACCGCTGACCGAAGCCGACTCGATGACGTCGGGATACAGCGTGCCCTGGCCAAGATACTCAAAGCCGCCGAGCTCGTTTGCACGCTTCTCGAAGACGTCGATGAATGTTGCCCCGATGATCTTGCGCTTCTGCTCGGGATCGATCACGCCAGTCAGTCGTTCCAGGAAAAGAGCGGATGCGTCCACGAACTCGAGCGGCAGCTGCATCTTCTCCGCAAACCGGTGGCGGATCTGTGCAGCCTCCTCGTGCCGCAACAAACCGTTGTCCACAAAGATGCACGTCAGCCGACTTCCAATCGCGCGGTGAATCAACAACGCGGCGACCGTTGAATCGACGCCACCCGACAAGCCGCACACCACCCTTTCGTTGCCGACCTGCTGCCGGATCCGCTCTGTCGCCTCCTCTATGAACGACGCAATTGTCCAGTCGGCGGTGCACCCGCAGACGTCGTAGGCAAAGTTCCGCAGGATCTCGGCACCATGCTCGGTATGTGCGACCTCGGGATGGAACAGGAGCGCGTACAAACGGCGATCCGGCGCTTCCATGGCGGCGATGGGGACCGCTGAACTCGTCGCGGCAATCGAAAACCCCGGCGGGACCGCCGCGACATCGTCGCCGTGACTGGCCCAGACACGCAGCTCGCGCGGTATATGCGCGAACAGCCGCGGTGCGGGGCCGCCGTTGGCCGACACCTGTACGTGCGCGTGACCGAATTCGCGGTGTCCTGAGCGGCGCACCTCGCCGCCCAGCACGTCCGTCATCAACTGCATCCCGTAACAGATCCCCAGTACCGGAACCTGAAGGTCGAATACCTCGGGCTCACATTTGGGCGCTCCAGGCTCCGACACACTACGCGGACCGCCAGACAGGATGACTCCGACCGGACTCTTGCGCTGGAGCGTTTCGAGCGGTGTATTGAACGGCAGGATTTCCGAGTAGACCGCCAACTCTCGCAGGCGCCGCGCGATCAACTGCGTGTACTGAGACCCGAAATCCAGAACGAGAATGGTTTGATGGGACACGGGGAACCCGGGCGTGGTGCACGCTATTATATCGTGGTGCGCGGCGGGCGAACCACGACATCTTGCGTTATTGAGGTGCTTACGACGGTCTTCCTGACCATCGCTTCGGGCTTCTGCCCTGGCTTCGAGCTCGCCGCGCAAACGAACACTAGCGAGCGCGCCGCGCAGACGAATAACACCGAGCGATATGAAGCGATCGCACGCCTCTTTCGCGATACGAAGCGTCGTCCTCCCACGCCTCTGCTCGGCGCAGAAGCGGCCTGGACGCTCACGCTCCCGCTCGCACCTGCCGCCGCCGCTGTCATGGACGACGATCGCATCTATGTTCCGCTGCGCGAAAAACAGCTCGTGGCGCTCGACCGCGAGACTGGACGTCACGCGTGGAGCCGGCTGCTCGATGTCGCTGTCCCACCAGCGGTTGGAGATGGCCAGCTATTCGTGCAGAACGGCCGCACGATTACAGCGCTCGACAGCGCAACAGGAGTTGATCGATGGTCGGCCTCGTTGGAGGCAGCGCCCACGGCACCGCTTGCGTGGACAGCCGGCGCCGTCATCGCGCTCCTCGAATCAGGAGACGTGCTTGCCTTTCGCAGCACCGACGGTCAACTCATGTGGCGGAAACCCCTGGGCTCGACCTCGCCGTACCCCGCAGTGCCTGGAGACACAAACGAGCTGTTTTTCTCTCTGGCTGACGGCCGCGTCGTCGCGCTCGCCCGGGAAACCGGCAACCAGCTCTGGGAGCGAAAACTGCCAGGTACGTTGAGCCAACCTGCAGTCGGCAGAGACCGCGTGTTCATCGGGTCCACAGACAATGTCTTCTACGCGCTCGACGCGAGACGTGGCGACGAGGCCTGGAAATGGCGGAACGGAGGCGACGTGATCGGCGCCGCTGTCGATGGTGACGTCGTGTACTTTGCGTCGCTCGACAACATCATTCGCGCGGTGAACCGGGGGAATGGCAATCAGCGGTGGCGGAAGGCAACCGGGACACGACCCGTCTTCCCGCCCCGCGCATTCCGCGGCATTGTCGTCCTGCCTGGCCTCATGCCTTCGATCACCGTATTTGTCGGCGAGAGCGGTGAGGTCATGGGGACACAGGCGGCGGCCGGCGATCTCGTGGGCCCTCCGCTCGTCGATCAAGCGCCCAAGCCGTTCCAGGTAGCCGTCGTCACTGTCACCCGTGAAGGCGTCGTCGAAGCACTGCGGCCAACGTCGCTGATGTTTCGAGAAGAAAAAACCGCACCAATCGCGGCATTGCCTGGGCGCGCCCTCGCGCGTGAACAAATCGAGTAGGCTGCCGGTCGGGACTAGGGCTCGCTCAGGAATAAAGCGAAAGCATGGGCGAGCCCTTGGCTGGTTTGATCGCGGCGGCAAGCCGGCGTGCGCCTTCACGGATGCGGTCGGGTGAGGGAGCCGAGAACGACAGTCGAATCCGGTCGTGGCCGCTCCCGTCCACATAGAACGCACTGCCGATGACGAACACGAGCCGTTGTTCGAGTGCACGCGCGAGCAGACTCTCGTCATCATCGCCGTCTGGCAGCGTGACCCAGATGAAGAAGCCACCCTTTGGCGCAGGCCACTGCAAGCGTCCACCGAGTTGCTCGCGCAGCGCCTGTTCCATGACGTCACGCTTGGTTTGGTACAGCTTGCGCAACTCCGGCGCGAGGCGCTGCAGTAGCCCACGCCGGACGGCTTCGTGGACCATGCGCTGGTCCAGACTCCCGGTCATCAAGTCGACCGACTGCTTGGCGGTTTCAAACCGCTCGATGAGAGCCGCAGGCGCCACCATCCATCCCACTCGAAAACCCGGCGCGAGAGTCTTCGAAAACGTGCTGAGGTACAACACCCGACCGCCAGAGTCATCGGCGCGTATCGGCCGCGTGTCGGTCGCCGTTGTCACGTCGTCGAAGTACAAGTCCCCATATGGATCGTCCTCGACGATCAACACGTCGCGTCTGCTCGCCCACTCGAGCAAATCGTGCCGCTTGCGCAGGCTGAGCAGCAGACCTGTCGGGTTCTGAAAATTAGGCACCAGATACAGGAGATTCACGCGGTGTCCAGCGTTTCGTTCGCGCAGACACACTGCATCCAGATCGTCGAGGCTGATCCCGTCTGGTTCCTGTCTGACACCAACCAAACGAGCTTGAGCGTTCCCGAATGCCGAAATCGCACCGGTATACGAGGGCAGCTCGACGAGCACCGTGTCGCCAGGCGTAATCAGTACCCGTCCAACGAGATCGATCCCCTGCTGCGATCCCGACGTGATGGTGACTTGATCGGGCGCTGCCTCGATGTGACGGCTGCCCAGCACGCCGACGATCGACTCGAGCAACGGCTCGAAGCCACGTGTCGGCCCGTACTGGAGTACGCTGCCGTCTCGGCCTGAAAGGAGCTCGTCAGCAAGCTGGCGAAAGTCACCCCACGGGAACGATGCGGCGTCCGGATAACCCGCAGCGAACGACACCATATCGGGCGCGCGCGCAATGACGGTTCCCATCCGTCGGATCGCCGACTCGTGGAGCCGGCGTCCGGTTGGCGACAGAAATTTTCCGTAGCGGTCAGGTAGTTCGCCAGGCATGATCGTATGAAGACGCCGCGGTGAGCCCGTTCCGCGTGGTCGCGAATCCCCGGTATAGCTTCAAATACGCACCAACCGACGCAAGCCCGAGATATTGAAAGACGAGACCTCGCAGCAGCCACGCCAACAGTTGGAGAGGCAATGCGGCCAACCCGACAAAAGGCACGAATGCCACCAGACCGAGCGCGGCCGTCGCCAGAATTGACGCACCTGTTGCCGCCACTATCACCGCGAGCACGAGAAGAAACACCGCAGCGACGTGACGCCGTTCGTGTCGAACAAAAGCAGCTGCACGACGGAGGGCGGAAGGCAGGCTGCAGTTGTCGGCCGCCACGACAATCTGAACGAGCAGGTACGCCAGGTTCACAACTGTTATCCAGGCCGCGAATGCCGCAGTCATGAGCGCCGTAACGATCCACCCTTCAGAGGCATCACGATTGACGACGGCCGCCAGATACGCCAGGCCGGATACCAAGTAAACGGCCATCAGGGCAAATCCCAGGCGCAGGTACCGCGGAAACAGGAGCCGTGCCGACTCCACGTACGAGTCCACCGAAAATCGCGACGCGCGAAGGACAGCGCTCACATGGAGCGGAGGCTCCTCGATCGATGCCGCCTCGCGGTCACTCTGTACGAGTGTGGCGACCGTACCCGCTTTGATCAGGAACACGAACACCGAACCGCCCACAGCGACCACGGCGAGGGCGAGCAGAAACGCTGTGAGAACCACTGGGCGGGCGATCAAAGCCGTGGCGATGGTCGCAATCATCTCTCGGGACTCGGGTGAAATGATCGCGGTTGGCTCGCCCCCGATCGCCAACGCCACGAGAAACACACCTCCGATGAGGGGCGCCGCGAGCAACAGCTTGAACAGCGAGTCGGCGGACGCCTGGATGAGCGTGACGGGCCAGTTCGCTGCCGCGATGAGCGCACCCCGCTTCACCGCGCTTTTCAGAACGGAATGGGACATCTGGGGGGTGCCTTCATTGTAAACAGGCTTCAGGGTCGTAACCCCTCTACTGAAGCCCTAAAATCAAATTGTGCAGCTTCCAAGTCGGGCTGGCCCGACGCCTCCTCCTCCCTGGCGGCGTCTGCTCCAGATCGCCGCCATAGGCGCAGGCTGCGCGCTGGTCGTCTTCCTGCTCGGCCGGATCGCCGAGATCGTCGTTCTCGGGTCTGACGAGTCTGACGCCCGCGCCCGCGTTCAGGCCGACGTGCGGGCATCGTTTGATGGCATGGCCCGCGAGCTCCGGCTGATGGCGCTCGGCCTGGCCGATCCGCAGACGGTCGCTACGGCCGCCAGCGGCGATCCCCTCGCCTCGCGAAGGCTCTTTGCGGCAGCAGACGCGGCACTTGCTCAGGCACAAGGCACTGACTATGCGCTCACCGCTTACGCGATCGATGGGCGGCCGCTGGCCTGGGACGGACGCCCATCGGAGCTGCCGCTCGACCGCGTGCAGGGTGAAGAAGCGTGGTTCTTTGCGCGGGGGGCGCTGGGCCTGCGGCTCGTCTATGTCACGCCGGTGCAGACCTCGGCCGGCGAACGCGTTGGCGCGGTGGCCGCGGAGCGGTCGCTCGATCAAGCGATGGCGCCACCTGCCGACGCCGAGGTCTTTCGATACCGGACTCGCATCGCGCCTGTGTCGATCGAGCTGCGATTCGAGGGCGCGCGCACGCAACCCGACGCATCCGCTTTCGATGTCGAGGCGCCGTTCGGCGGGAAACTGCTGACGGCCTCCATCGCTGCCGCAGACCTCGCGCAGACTCGCGACAGGTGGCAGCGTGCGGCCAGGTCCCTCGCCCTGATCACACTTGCGATCTCGATTGCATTGGCGTGCGGTCCTCTTCTCGACTGGCGGCGCAGCCTTGTTCGCGCGGCGCCATATGCGGCGGCTGCGGTACTCATCGGTAGTGCGATTGTGCTCAGCCGGCTCGTGCTCCGGCTGGCGTCGCCGGCCGACTGGTTGGACGCGTCGGTTTTTTCCGGCGCCGAGTACGCGTCACCGCTCTTGCGGCCGCTCCTCACATCCCCGTTCGACTACCTCGTCACCGCGCTCGCTGCCAGCAGCCTCGCCGCGCTGCTGTTGTACGCGCTTGCTGCCTGGCGGCTGACGTTCTGGCCGGGCCGCGTATCCTCACACCGACCCGGCGAACGCGTCTGTGGACGACGTCGTGTCACAGGCCGAACGATCGCGTTGTTCGCGGCGACACAAATCGCCGCAGGCTCGGCGGTCGCACTCGTGTTGATCGTTTATCAGGGCTTCCTTCAGGACACCGTCGCCAACACGACGCTCGATTTGCTCCACTACTCGCTGCACCCGTGGAGCACCTCGCGCCTGGCGCTGCAGGTAGGACTGATGCTGTGGCATGCGACGGCGCTCGGCTGCGGGGTGCTGATCCTGCGAGCGGCGCTCATCCCGTGGTCGGTACCGCGGAACGACCGGCGTCTCCGAGCGGCCACGATAGCGATGTGGGCGCTTCCGCTGGTCACGTGGCAGTTCCTGTCGGGAGCAGAGCGCCTGCCGTCGCTTGTCGCGTTGGGAGTCGTGATCGCGTTGGTGGCCTACTCTACCCGGCTCGAAGCGCGCTATCGGCATGGATCCCAGGCGTACCGGCTCACGATGATGACGTTGGCACTGCTCGTGCCCGCGGTGGCCTTCTATCCCTCCATGTTCGACCTGGGACGCGCTGCCAAAGCGCAGCTTGTCGAAACCCGCTTTGCGCCGCAGGCGATCAATCACCGTCAGACCGTTCAAGGCCTTCTCGAGGACAGCCTCGATCGGATTGACGCCTTTCCCGGGCTCGCCGATCTCATCACAGCGCCCGCGTCGCCATCGGGCGCCGAATCGCCTACCGATCGCGCATTTCAAGTGTGGCGTATTACAGCGCTCGCGTCGTACCCCGTCACTTCGTCCGTGGAGCTCTTCGGGCCGGACGGGCTTCTCATCAGCCGGTTTGCGTTCAATCTCCCGGACGATCTGACCGCGGTGCCGAGGTCCGACGAGCAGATGTGCACGTGGGGCGCCGAACCAATCTTCGAGGAGGTCTCGCCGCTATTCGCCGAGGACCGCCGCATTCTGCACGCGGGCCGCGCGCTCTGCGACGATGATGGCCGGCCCGTTGGCTCGATCATCGTCCATGCGATGCCGACGGATTACGGGAACCTGCCGTTCATCGTGTCGCAGAGTCCGTACGTCGAGCTCATGCGGCCTGTCGACCCCTCTCAAGGGGAGGCGGTCTCCGGTCGTGACGTCGAATTCGCGGTGTACGGCTGGAGCCGCACACCTTTGTACGCCTCGGGCGTCACCGCGTGGCCGCTCGACGACAACGTGTTCTCGCGGGTCGAGCAATCGCGAACGCCGACCTGGGCGACGCTGCAGCGTGCAGGCACCGACTACACCGTATTCCTCCTCAACGATCGCGGTGGCATATACGCACTCGGCTTCCCCGATGCCTCGTTGTTGGACCATCTGGTCAATCTTGCAGAGATCACCGTCCTGGCCTTCGGGACGTACGTACTGCTGCTGCTCGCCACGGCGCTCTTCGGCACGTTCAGCCGCCGTGGGACGACCGCACGAGCTCTGCTCCGCGAAATTCGCGCCAGCTTCTACCGGAAGCTGCTGCTGGCCTTCATCGCCGCCACAGTCGTGCCCGTCGCGGCGCTTGCGCTCGCGACGCGGAACTATGTCGCCGATCAGATGCGCGGCAACGTCGAGCAGGAGGCACTTCGAACGGCATCGGCGGCGCGGCGTGTCGTCGAAGATCTGGCGGCGCCCGGGGGGCTGGCGCAGGGGCTCGGCGTTGACGACAACCTGATGGTGTGGGTAAGCCGTCTGATCGATCAGGACGTGAATATCTTCGTCGGGCCCAGGCTGATAGCGACCAGTGAGCGCAACCTGTTTGCGTCAGGAGTCTTGCCCACGCGCACGCCGGCCGATGTCTACCGCGCCCTCACGCTGCAAAACGATGCGGCCAGCGTGGTGCGCGAACAGATCGGAGCTCTGAGCTATCTCGTGGCCGGGACATCGATTGCGACGCGCGACCTGAACGCCATGCTCACCGTCCCACTCACGTCGCGCGAACTTCAAATCGAAGACCAGATCGACACGCTCGATCGCCGGGTGCTCTTGGGCGCGCTGTTGTTTGTGTTCGCGGGCGCCGCGATCGGGTACTGGCTGGCCGAGCGAATCGCTGATCCGGTCAATCGCCTCAGCCGCGCGACCGGACGAATCGCACGCGGCGACCTGAATGCCCGGATCGTCGCACGGTCGTCCGACGAGCTCCGACGCCTCGTGGAGGATTTCAACCGCATGGCCGGCGAGCTGCAGCGGCAGCAAAAGGAACTCGAGCGCACGCATCGGCTGGAAGCCTGGGCGGAAATGGCGCGGCAAGTGGCACACGAGATCAAGAACCCGCTGACACCTATCCAGTTGAACGCCGAGCATCTGCGCCGGGTCCACGGCGACCGCGGTCGACCACTCGGTGTGGTTCTGGACGAATGCGTCAGCACGATCCTCATGCAGGTGCGGCTCCTGCGGCAGATTGCCTCGGAGTTTTCAAGCTTCGCGTCTTCCCCGACGGCCCGCCCTGCCCGCGTCGGCGTGGCCGAGTTGATTCACGAGGCTGTCGATCCCTATCGCGCGGGCCTGGAGGGTCGCATCCGCTTTGACGTCGATGTGCCGGGCAATCTCCCTCAGCTGTTTGTAGACCGCACGCTCGTCGCGCGCTCTCTCACCAACATCGTCGAGAACGCGTTGCATGCGATGCCCGGGAGCGGCGCCCTCAGCATCGTCGCTCGTCCAGTCGATTCCGCCGTGCGTATTCAGGTGAGCGACACGGGAGCCGGCATGGACGGGGAGGCACTCGCAAGAGCATTCGAGCCATACTTCTCGACGAAGACGACGGGCACCGGATTGGGATTGCCGATCGCCAAGCGCAACATCGAGTTGAATGGAGGAACGATCGCGGTCGAGAGCCAACGCGATCACGGCACCACGGTCGAACTCACGCTCCCGGTGGCAGCTTCCTAGCCCCGCGTACCGTAGTTTCGTACGTAGTGTCCGGCTTCAGCCAGACAGGCAGCCGGAGCCTTCTATAACCGCGTAACTGAGTCCTTCGGTTCGTCCGTAGTTGAGTCGTCCACTTGCCCTTCCTGGCTGCGCCGGCGGCGCATGCGGTGCCAGGCCATTTCGACGAACGCGGACGCCAGATAACCATACGCGAGCACGACGAGGATGCTTTCAGGGTGGGCGGCGAGCAGCGCAAGGAATACCGCCACGACGAGCAGCACGGTATAGCTGCGCCGCACGCTGAAATCGAGATTCTTGAAGCTTCGGAAGCGGATGGTACTCACCATCAGGAGGGCAGGCACGATGACCATGGCCAGCACAGGCAGCGCCTCAGGGTAGCTCTGAAACCCCCAGGGGTAGGCATACACGGTTGCGGCCGGTACACCTGCGGCCGCCGGGCTCGGCATGCCCACGAAAAATCGCTTGTCGTGCGATCCCGCCTGAATGTTGAAGCGGGCGAGGCGGGTCGCCGCCGCAGCGACGAAGATGAAGCCTGCCGCCCATCCCAGCCTGCCCAGTGGTTGCAATCCCCAGGAAAACGCAAGGATGGCGGGGGCTACGCCGAACGAAATGATGTCGGCGAGTGAGTCGAACTCGATTCCAAAGGCGCTTGTCGTACCGGTCATCCGCGCGATGCGGCCGTCGAGCATATCGACAACGATCGCCAATCCGATGAAGGGCGCCGCGGTAACGAACTCTCCTCGCATCGCGTAGACGATGCAGGCGTACCCGCAGAACATGTTCGCGAGCGTGAACATGCTCGGCAGCAGATACACGCCGTGTCGCAGCCGCCGTTGCGCGACATCCGTACGACGGCGAAGCGGCCGGAGCATCCGTATCCGGGAACGTGAAAGATGGTCTTCAGTCATCACGACTGCCCCATGATCGCAATCACGGTTACCCCACCGACGACCCGGTCCCCTACTTTTACTGTAATCCGCGCGTCCGCCGGCACGAATATGTCCATCCGGGAGCCGAACTTCATGACCCCGAAGCGCTCACCGGCGGCCACCTCCGCGCCCTCCGACGTGCGGCAGACCACGCGCCGCGCCAGAACACCGACGACCTGGCGGATCACCACAGGCTGGCCACCGTGGTCGATCCAAATCTCAGTGTACTCGTTCAGGTCGCCCGCGTCTGCCCGGTACGCAGGCAGGAAACGGCCCGGATGGTAACGCACTTTCGTAACCATACCGGCAACCGGTATTCGGTTGACGTGTACGTCGAGCGGCGACAAGAAGATGCTGACCTGCCGCCACGACTCCGACGGAAAGTCGCGAACGGTCGGTGGCCCCGCTATCAAGACCCGGCCGTCAGCCGGCGACAACACCGCGTCGCGCTCTTGAGTCACGATGCGGTTGGGGTCGCGAAAGAAGAACAGGAAAACGGCTGCGAGAATCAGGAACGCGAGACCGACAGCGGCGTTGAAGAAGGCCGCCGTAATGACGGCCAGGGCGGCGGCGCCACCTATGAAGGGCCAGCCTGAGGGGTCGATCCGCACGAATGGAACACTACATCAAGTCACAAGGCACAAGGCACAAGGAGCACGGAGGCACGAAGCCACAGAGTCAAGCGTTTCTCTGTGGCTCCGTCTCTCGATGTGTCGCGATAAATGCGATAGAACTGAGCTCTGGTCCCTGGGGCTAAGAATGCCCTTCCCGGAACTGGCGGGCGATAGCCTCCATACGATCTTTCAGTGCAAGCTTTCGCTTCTTCAGATTGACTTCTTCAACTTGTTCTGTCGGTGAGAGGTAATGCTTGTCGGTGAGTTCGTGCAGGCGGTTGTCCAATTGATGGTGCTGTTCGGCAAGCTGGCGGTATTGATCGTTGTTGTGCAGCAACAGGTGTTTGACGTCCTGTGCTCCCGCTGCATTCATAGGCCGCCCCTCCTTATCGAAGAACCGTCATTCCGTGTTTACCTACGCGCAAATTAGCACACTTATTGCCCGGTCGCCAGTTGGGCCGAAGCTCACCCGCGTCGCTCCTGTGCCGCGCCGTTTTCGTCTCGCCATAGAACCAGCGCATCTTCTACCGGCTTGGTGTAATAGTTTCGGCGAATACCGGCCACATAAAAGCCCATCCGTTCATACAAACGCCTGGCGGCGCCGTTGGACGCTCGCACCTCGAGCGTCGCCCGGCGCGCGCCCAGCTCGCCGGCGGCCGCCAGCACACGCTGCAGCAGCGCCGTACCGAGCCCCTGCGCGCGGAACCGAGGACGCAGCGCGAAATTATTGATGTGAATTTCGTCGAGCACCAGCCAGAACGCACAGAACCCCGCCACACGACAGTCCTCGGTCCGCACGACGAAGACGTGACACATCGAGCGATTCTGGAGCTCCCAGGAATACATCTCGCGCGTCCAGGGATTCGTGAACGACTCTGCTTCGACCTCGAGCACGCCATCGAGGTCGAAGTCGTCGGCGAGCGGCTCGATCCAGTAGCGCGGAACACTACACATTCACGTTGACCGTCGCGGAGAACGGGTTTCATAACCGTAGGGTGGGCCTTTACGACCCGCCTGGCGCGGCGTAAAGCCGCACCCTATGCGAGTTGTGAAACCGTTTCGAGGTATCGTGATCACGATCGATCTCTCGCCAGTTCCGCATCAGACCGACGAACATACAGCGGTCGAATCGCATGCGGTACCGGCCGTTGCCCTGCCCGGAACTCCCGGGCTGCGAGCGTGCCCATGGCGCCGGCCAGGAGCGGGGCAACCGGCTCGGTAAACTCCGCGCGATTTCCGAGCGCAGCGCTGATCGTGGCGCGATACATCGCGGCGCCGTCACCTGTGAAGAGCATCGGTCGTCCGATGAAAGGCTGGAGCAAATGCTCCGGCAGATCGACTGTTGGCGGCTCAATCTCGCGCCCGTTCTGATACAGAGCCGCGTACACTTCACCGCGCCAGGCGTCCACCCATGGCGCGACGTGTACGTGGAGCGGGTCTGGAGAACCATTCGTCCCAGACCCGCCAAACGCGATCAATGCCAACGCATCGAACGCCGAGATACCGAACAGCGGACGATTGAGAGCCATCGCGAGACCCTGCATTGTCGCGATGCCTACGCGCAATCCAGTAAACGATCCGGGACCGATTCCAACCGCGAGGATGTCGATCTCGGGCAGTGCGACTCCTTCGCGCTCGAGCATCGCCGCAAGCTCACCAGGCAGTCTCGATGCCTGCGGGCGTGATTGGTCACTCGCCTGTACGCGCACGAGATCGTCATCACGCAGCAACGCACAGCTTCCAGCACTCGTCGTCGTGTCCAGCGCCAGAACAACCATCGTCCTGACAGATAATAACCA
>Ga0075420_100000795_pt1 | contig 26009 bp, 21 predicted proteins | sample SoiMetdeltSBSDD4_FD_75296 | JGI IMG/M metagenome (GOLD analysis project Ga0075420, IMG submission 75296) | Bulk soil microbial communities from a Populus tree surrounding site in Tennessee, USA - Soil MetaG P. deltoides SBSDD4 | ecosystem: Environmental > Terrestrial > Soil > Tree plantation...
ACGACGGCGGCACCCTCACTGTACGCGGGCGGGGTACAACCGCTCGACGACCTTCGTGCCAATGCATTCGCCGAGCGCTCGGCCACCGAGGTTCCCGTATCCGAAGTGGATCCCGCCGTAGATGCGTGATATGCCAGCTTCGTGCGCCGCCGCACGAAACGAGTCGAACCGCCGAACCGGGTGGCCGATCGTCAGCCCCGTGCTGTCGCTGAATGCGCCATCACCCAGCAGTGCCGTGAGCACCTCGGCCGCCGCGGCGGACACCGTCGAATGGCCCGACGGGTACTCGGGAAACGGCGGCGTCGGAATGAGCGGCTCCCACGTCGATTCGATCACGCGCCGGATGTACGTGCGCGGGCGAATCAGGTTGTACTTGTATTTGTAGCCCCACGACGACACGAACGCATCGGCCTGCGCGATGGACGTCAGGACCATGAGGCGAGCTGCGTCATTCGCCGACAGGGACCGTTCACTCACCATCTGGCTCGCGATCGACAGCCAGTGCCCGACCGGAGTTCCGGACTCACCGGCGTTGTCGGCCCAGTAGAGCGCGATGGCACGCTGCTCGGGCGTGAGGCTGCCAGCGGTTGCACGCACATCGGCTGCGTCCCGGTACAGTTCAGACGTCGTGTCGGTCGAATACGGCGGCGGTTCCGGGAGCGCACACTCATCCCACCGCGCGAGCGCGAACGGCCGCACGGTCCCCCAGTACGGCTCCGACATTCCCGCCATGTTCACGGCCGGAATCGATTTCACCGTCGGGCGCTTCGGACGATTCATGATGAGCCCGCGGTCGCTCACGGCCCCGGCACGCATCACGTTCGCGGGGTTGTCGAGCGCCACGAACTCGCTCGCACCCGAGAGGTTCTGGGACGCGTAGATGTTCGCCGGCGCGTCGTTCAGCCAGAACGCCTCCCCCACCGGAGAGACGTACGGCGGCCGCACGCGCGTGCTGTCGAAGCCGTCCGAGCGCGACCACGCGACGATTGCATTGCCGATTTGCGTCCCGAGCTCCTGGGACCGTGTGCGCACGGCGACCGACACGCCCATTGAGTCACGCGAGCGAGCCAGTGAGTCCGCGAGCCGAGCGAGCGCTGCGCGCGTGGTGGGCAGCGCGTCCCGAAGCAGCGAGTCGAGCACGACGCGCTCCGCCGCGACACCGACGAGCGTCGCGTCGTGCGCTCGGCGGTCGCTCGGCGTTGGCAGCGACGGGAACCCATTGAGACGCCCCGCCAGCGGCTCGAGCGCGGGGTCCACGGCCGCGAGCCCCGAGTAGAGCGCGGTCGAGGCGTATGCCATGAGCCTCGACGCTACCGGGGGCGAAAGCCGCTCGACCCGGATCGCCCCGTACATCGTGTGCATCCACTCCGACACCATACGAGGGTCGGCGGCGGGGGCTTGCTGGCAGGCAGCAGTCAGGACGGCCGCCACGAAGGCGGCCCTTGGCAGGAGAGCCTTGAGACTCATCAGGGTGAATTGAGACCGCGCCGAATGTAGTCGCGTGCACTCTGCCGGGACAGCCTTGCGATCTGGCAGTTTCCCGCTCGTGCCAGTACCGTATCGCTGCCACAGACGTCCACGCCATCACCGAGGGGCTCGCGGATGCCGTCTCGAGCGGTCCTGGCAATTGTCGCGGTCTCCAGCTCCGTGGTCACCGCGCGCCTCGTCGCCGCCCAGTCGGCTGTTCCTGTTCGTGGGCTCGCGTACGACAGCCTCCAGGGTGCGCCGTTGGTCGGCGCGGTGATAACGATCGCGGGGACATCGCTCAGCGCCAGAACAGATGACCGCGGTCGCTTCCGATTCGATGCTGTCGCCCCCGGAACACATACGTTCGCCGCGCAGCATGCGGCGCTGGACTCCATTGGGTTCTCCGGGATCTCGTCGCGCGCGCGCGTGACCGATGGCGCCGCCGAGGTGCGCGTTGCCGTCCCTTCGTTTACCACGCTCTGGCGAGCCGCCTGCGGCGCTTCACCGCCCCCGAGGGACAGCGGGTTCGTGTACGGCAGCGTGCGCAGCGTCGCGGACCAGGCCCCGGTGCCTAACGCCGACGTCGACCTCACCTGGCTCGACGTCAGAGTCACCAGGGAGAAGCGGGTGAGCGAGACGCGCTGGCGCGGACACTCGCGGACCGACAGCACCGGGAGCTACGGCGTGTGTGGCGTTCCGACGAACGTCGGCCTTCGCGTGTTCGCAGCCACCGACTCTTCGGCGAGCGGACTGGTCGACCTGCTGGGCGTCGGACGGCGAGTGCAGCGTCGCGACCTGCTGATCGCGCCGGTGATGGACTCGAGCACTTCCACGCGCGGCACGATCACCGGCCTCGTCACGGATTCGACGGGCGCACCAATCGCCGACGCCCGCGTGATCGCCGATGGCGTCCCGGAGGTACGCACGGGCACGAACGGGCGGTTCGCCGCGCGCAACGTTCCGCTCGGAACGCGCCAGGTGGAGGTGCTCGCCATCGGGATGGTTCCGCAGACGTCCATCGTCGACGTGTTTCCGCGGGACACGGTCACGATCCTGGCCTCGATGCGACGCGTCAATACGCTCGACGTGATACGCGTGACCGGGAGGCCCGAGGTGCACCGCGTCATGAGGGAGTTCGAGGAACGACGACGCCGCGGGTTCGGTCACGCGCGTGACTCCACGGACATCGTCACGCGCGGGTCGATGTCCGCCGTGTTCTTCGACATCCCGGGCGTCCGCGTGGAGTTCCTGACCGCGTCACAGTTCGCGCTGTCGCTCCCGAGCGCGCGCGGCGGCCGGTGCCTGGCGAACGTCGTCATCGACGGCATGCGGTCGGACTTTGAGCACCTGAACTTCTATCGACCGCCGGACATTGCCGCGATCGAAGTGTATCCGCAGCGCTTCTCGGTACCCGAACGGTTCGTGACGAGCTCCGATTGTGGCGCCGTCATCGTCTGGACGAAGTGGGCGTTCGGGTGAGCGGAACGCTCGTTAGGGCTCGCGTCGCGTCGAGTCGTCTTGCCTCGCAGCGAGCCGAGTGGCCCGGTCGAGATACTCGCGAGCCTCGATGTTCGACGGATCGAGCGACAACGCCTCACGAAAACGGTCGGCGGCTTCGGTGTATCGCCCGAGCTGTGCGAGCGCGGCGCCCCAGTTGACGTGCGTATCCGGGTGGCCGGGCCGTACCTCGTTCGCCGCCCGATACTGCTCGACGGCCGCTGCCGCCTGCCCCGAGCGTAGCAACGCGTTGCCGTAATTCACCCGAGCGTCGGCATGGCGCGCGTCGAGGGCGATCGCCTTGCGGAATCGCTGCAGCGCTGCGTCGTGGTCTCCGAGCCGGCTCAATGCCACGCCCCAATTCGCGTACGCATCAGCGTACGTCGTGTCCAGCGCGGCAGCCATCTGAAAGTGGTCGGCCGCCTCCCCGACCTTTCCGAGCCGCGAGAGGGCGACGCCGAGGTTGTTGTGGCCCTCGGCGTAATCGGTGTCGATCGCGACGCCGCGGCCATAGTGGAACGCGGCCTCGTCGAGGCGCCCCTGGGCAATGCGGAGGTCGCCCATCGCGATCTGCGCGACGGACGACGTCGAATCCACGCTCAGCACGCGCGACCACAGACGATCGGAGTCGCGCCAGACGTCCGTCTGGCGCCAGGTAAGAACTGCGAGCACGCTCAACGCCCCCGCGGCCGTCAGCGCAGCTACTCGAAGCGGTCTGCCTCGCCACCGGGCGAGCGCGCCGCCAACCAGGAGCCCGACGACCGGGGCCGCATGGTACGTATACCGGTCCGCCGCGATCTGCGGGCCGTTCTGTACGATCCCGAGCATGGGCAACGTGATGACGACAAAGGCCACCAGGGCCGCCGTCAGGCCCGGCCATCGACGACGCACCAGCACCGCGCCCAGCGCCACCGCGCCGACGATGGCATAGCTCGCCAGATAACGTGGCGCGAGCGGATCGATGTCCGGCGGCATCTCGTAGAGTGGCGCCAGTCCGCTCGGCACGATGGTCTTCCGGATGTAGAACGCCAGGCTGAATGCCGACGCCGCGATCTTATCGCCCATCCCGAGTTGAACCGGTGGGTCCAGTGCAACGAGCGATAGCACGGACACCGCCAGTGACACCGCGGCGAACGGCGCGAGCTCGGCGTAGACGCGGCGTGCTCCGGCGCTCCTCCACCCGACGTCGCCACCAAGCCGCCGCAGCGGATACACGTTCAGCAGGAGGAGAATCGCCGGCAACGTCACGAGCGTCGCCTTCGAGAGCAGCGTGCACGCGAACAGCACGACAGAGCCCCAATACCGGCGGCTCGAGCGCGTATGGTCGGCGCGCGATCGCACGTACGCCAGCACGCTCGCGAGACCGAACAGCAGTGACAGCACGTCGCGTCGCTCGGTGATCCACGCGACCGATTCGACTCGAAGCGGATGGATCGCGAACACGAGCGCGGCCACCGCACACGGCACCGTGAGCTCGCTGTCGCGGGGCGTCGCGGATCGCACGAGAGCCAACAGCCGTCGCGCAACGAAGTACACCACGACCGCGTTCGCGGCATGGAGCGCGGTGTTCACGAGGTGGTACCCGAACGGGTCCATCCCCCAGAGCTCGAAATCGAGACCGAGCGTCATCCACGTCAGCGGGACGTAGTGCCCCATGTGGAACGTGGTCCACATCCAGCCGAGCTCGCGCCAGCCGAGTCCGCGATAGTGCGGATTGTCGAGGAAATTACGGTTGTCGTCCCAGGTGACGAAGTCGCCCCCGAGCGTCGGGGCGTACGGCAGGAACGCGGCGATCGCAACGAAGAGCGGGACCATCCAGCGCACCGCACCTAACGACGCGGCGGCCTGGCGAGAAGAGCGAGCGCCGGGCCCCGGCTCGTTCGCGGGTGCCCGGCGCCGTTCAGGCAACCAAACCTCCGCCGGCAATGGGCGGATTCAGGATCGCTATTTCGCGAGCCGGGTCTTCGTCTGCGCGATGATGCGCGACTCGAGCTCTCCCTTCGTCGAACACCGCGAGTAGTCCCCCTTGTGCGACATCGGACGGGCGGCCGCTTCGACGACCGTCGCGAGCGTCGCCTCCGTTGCGCCCTGTCGGTGGACCTGAGTCAGGACCGACAGATGCACCTCGTACGTGTCCGCGCTCGGAAAGCCCTGCGTTTGGCCGCAGTCGATGTATTTGGACAGCGCCACCTTCCCGAGTCGGCCGATCAATTTGAGCCCCGTGTTCCCGATCACCCGCTGGTCGCTATCGAGCGTGCCGACGCTGATACCGAGCGAGTCGAGCACAGCTGGCAACACTGCAAACACCGCGTCCGCAGAATACGCTAGGGGAGCCGATGCCATGCCGCCAGTCGGCTGCACGCGCATGATCGACGACCCGTCGCTGACGCGCACGGTGGCATCGCGGTCGGTGATCGCGGACCCCGGTGCCGATGCACACCCCGGGAGCACGAGCAGCGCCAGTATCACGACGGAACGCATGGGACCTCCAGGCAAGAGGGTTCGACCGTAGCACGACATGCCGACACCGGGTGCTGAATCCGTTGCGCCCGCGGGCGCCGCATCCAAGATTGTGTGGCGAGAACTCCCTTCGTGCGCTGAGCGCCAGGCGTGAGCGTATGAGACCCCTTTCTTCTGTCACCCTCGCGGTCGTAACCGTGCTGGGCGCGCTGGCGACGGCCGGTGCCCAGCCTAACGTCGCCGGCCGCGAGCTCGTCGGGCTCGTTCGGGATACGGCCGGAACGGCCGTCGAGGACGCGATCGTCGAGATCAGCGGCGTGCTTGCCCGGACCGACGCCCGCGGCACGTTTCGGCTCTACACGTCCAATGTGGACACGGTGACGATCGCGATCCGCCGGCTCGGCTTCTCGCCGGTGTCCGCGCTCCTCACGGCAAGGGACCGGAAGTGGGACACGGTGGTCGTCGAGATGGACCGCGTCGCACAACGGCTCGCGAAGGTCTCGGTAAAGGCGGCGACGGCGCTGGCCCGCCTCGGGCTCAGGGACCTCGAGGAGCGCCGGAGCAAGGGGCTCGGGCAGTTCGTGTCGCGGGAGGAGATCGCCGCGAGAAACACGAACCGGCCGAGCGACGTGCTGAGAGACAGACGTGGGGTCCGTGTCGTGCGTATCAGGTCGGGAGGCCACGGCGTTCGGTTTGCCGCGTTCACGTCGAGCCGCCCGAACTGCGCGCCGAGCATCTGGGTCGACGGTCAGCTCGTTCCGGATATGGAGATGGACGAGATCACGGCGAACGACATCGAGGCAATCGAATTGTACGAGAGCTGGACGAGCACGCCGACGGAGTTCTCGAAGGGGACCGAGCCGCCCTGCGGGACGATCGTCGTCTGGACTCGCGTTCCCGGCGCCTAGCAGCAGCGCGCGCATCAACGCTTCGCCTTCTTGTGAGCGCCGCTTCTCCGCATTGCGTCCGGAGGAGCCGCGACGCCCGCGGCCTGCGGTTCCGCGCGCGTGCCCCGTTCGGGACGTGGAACGTGCGCGAACAGCTCCTTTCTCACCTCGGGGTTGCTGATCTTCCAGATCACCCCATCGGTGAAGTAGTGGTGGATGTTGATGAACATCAGGATGAGCACCGGCGCGACTTTCCCGGGCTCCTCCCCGAAGACGTCCGCGACCACACTCATCGCCGGGCCCGGCACCACCTGGGCGATGAGATAGCTCATGCCGAGGAGACCGGCGGCATAGAGCGCCATGTGCCCGGCGAAGCGCCCGGCTGACTTCGCGTGTCCCGCGACGGTGCGATTGATCTCCACACGAATCGGGAACGCGAGGTACTGAATGGCATGAGCGATCTGAATCCAGAAGATCGCCTTCGGATCGCGCGCCATCACGGCGTACCACACGAAGATCGCGACCCACGCCATGAGCGCGCGCGCTGGCGGCAGCATGCCGGTCCGGCGACGCATGCGGACAATGCCGGCCACGCCGAGCGCGAAGGCGACGAGCGTCGCCGCGCTCAGCGCATAGTACACGGGGCGCACGCGCGTCGGATTCGCGAGCTCCGTGTACAGGAACCAGACGACGTGCCACGCGAGCAGGATGCGCAGCCCCGTCCGGATCAACGTGCGCTCGATCTTCTCGAAGGGCGTGCCGCCGAGGTAGGCGTACGACGCCATCATGCCCCACACCTGACCCGTGTAGTGCCACGCGAGATAGGCACTCGCGACGGAGATCAGAACGACCACCAGCGCCGGCGACGACTGCGCCTCCCACAGCGCGATCACGATGTACACCAGCAGAATCGCGGGCACGTAGATCGACGCCCACTTGTGCCGCATGATCGTCTCGCGACTTCGATAGACGAGCCGATACGACGCCATGAAGTGCGGCATGTTGATCAGTGTCGCGACCCATGCCTGTGCTCCGGCGCCGATGAGCACGAGATCCGATCGGCCGCTCAGCAGCAGTGGGACGAAGATGATGACCGAGAGCCCGCCGACGAGGAGGAAATCGATCACTGGTGAGAGGATCGAGTTCACCTGGCGCGGGGAGTCGGTCGTGACGGCGGCGGAACGTGTACGGCTCATTGACGACATTCGCCGCACCCGGCGGATGCGGTTGACGGAAGACGTGTACGGATTGGCGCGGACGCGAAGGCCGCCGAGCTTGCGCCCGGCGGCCCTCGCCTAACACGTAAACGTACGCTCCGGAAGCCGGTGCTGCTCGATCAGCACAATGGCGAGCACACTCTCGGCGGACGGCGGTCCCACATGAACGAGATGGCCGGCGCGTTGAACGCACCGCCCTGCGGCGCCCTACTTCCGGCAACCGACCTCGGGAAGACGATCGCCGTGATGGCCGAGCCCGCGATCGTGGTACCTGGCGTCGCCTCGATATCAGCGGTGGCCGCCTGGCCGATGAGCGCAAGCGCATCGGTGAAGAGCGTCGTGCCGCCACCAGCCGGCTGCACGTTGTACCGAACCTGCGATGGCGCGACCGTCACATACGTCGACGCAGTGTACGGTGCAACATTCGCCCACGTCGGGTTCGCGGGCGCCGTACCCGTCGACACGTACTGCCGGGCGTCGATGGGAGCGTCGGTGGCGTTGATGACGCGGAGCGCGACGTTCGCGCCCGGGTCCGCCACCGTCTCTTCCCACACCGTCAGTCGCATTCTGTTTGCGCCGGCGGCAACGCGAGCGTTACCCCAGAGCATCACCGTGTAGTTCTTTCCCGCCTCGAGGTTCAGCGTCGAGTCCTTGAGAACGACGGTCGCGATCGACTGAAGCGAATCGGCCAGGAAAATCCGGAAGTGACGGCTGCCCGCGCGCGCCGGCTTGTACTGGATCAGCGTCGATGCCGTAACACCGCCGGACGTCGTGGGGTTGTTTCTGAATGGAATTCGGAAGTGCGCGTTGTTCTCGATCAGGTCCACGAACCGGAAGTCGAGCCCGAAGGCGGCGCCGGTGTCGGGAACAGCGTTGATGAACCGCACCCCCGCAGTGGGGATGTTCTCCGTGGCGAATTCCTCGTCACGGTCACACGCGGTCACGATGCCCACGGCGAGGCAGAGCATCGAGATTCGCACCATGCTTCGCATAGAAACTCCGTATGGTTGAGACGCCGTAACGGCGATCAGGGTCGTGGAACAGGAATGACTTGCGTTTGCGCCGAATCACCAGGAGTTCTGGTTTCGTCGCTGCCGCCGCCGATGATGGATCGCGTCGCGATGAATGCGATCAACCCAATGCCAACCGCGCTGGCCGCAATCGTTCGCGTCCGGGAGAAACGACGTTGGTAGGTCCCCGTGACGTGCTCGGACTTGATGCGCACCCGCTCGCCGCCCCAGACCTGCTCCCCGCCTCGGAGGAGTCGGATGTTCGAGACCGCCAACAGGTATTCACCGTTCTCCTGCTCGAGGAGCTTTCCCTCGATCTGGGAGACTTCCGGACCTAACGAGCCGCCGAGCGCGGAGCGACCGGCATCGTTGACATCGAATGCGACTTTGGCGCCGACCTCGGGCGTCCGCCCGCCGGCGGGCTGCAGCGTGTAGCAGCCCACCAGCGAAGCGGAAAGCGCCACGAGGCATGCGACGTGTGCCCTGCGCACCATCATGCTACCAACCGTACGTGCCCTTGGCTGCCGCGGACCCCGGCGCCGTGCCAACGCCCGCGCCCGTGCTGTAGATTTCCGCCGGCGCCTTGCCGCGCGCCTGCAGGTCCTGATACGGGACCGCCCAGTGGAGGGGCGTCCCCTCGGGCAGGTCGCCCCAGCCGCGGCCGTCCAGAAACCACGGGGCGAAGTGCGTGTAGGCGGTCTCCATGCGCTTCTCCCACTTCATCGCTTCCATCATGTTGCCGCAGGCGAGCGCGGTGTACGACGGCGCGACCGGAACCTTTGGGACGCAATTCGCGTCGCCTGGCACCGGAGCGGTCCCGTTGAAGGTCGTGATTGCCGGCAGCCCATTCTTCACGCGGGTGACGTTGATCAGCGCCGCCGCGGCGGCGTAGTTCTGCTTCCGGATGTGCCCCTCCGCCTGCAGCATGTCGATCTCGGCCTTCGTCATGAACACGATCGGTCCGTTCTGGCCGCCACTGCCGTCGCCCGCCACGCGCCACGAGTGGAAGCGGACGAAGTCGTAGTTCGACCATCCCCAGCCTAACCCGTCGAACGAGTCGTTACCGATGCGGTTCGCGAAGTACCGTTTGCAGGTCTGCGACGCGCCCTGACACGACGTGATCGGGAAATCGGCCTGTTGCTCGGCACGCGAGGCACCCTGCGGGAAGCGCAGGTCCGGCGTCACCATGAAGAACGGGGTGTTGCCGGCCCCCTTCGACGAGGTCGGGGTCGCGATCCACTGCGCGTAGGTCCCCGAGACGTCGCCCATGCCGATGATCCAGGGCGGCATCTGGTGCCAAGTGCTGTACGTGTCGTATTGCGCGACCCACGACCTGAATGGACCGTTGGTGGTATTGGTCGTGTTCAGGTGGTCGGCCGTGATGCCGTTCTGGGCATCGGCGATGATCGCGTCCCAGTTCGCGGCCGCGCGCTCCTGCGGTGTGCGGGCGACGTTTGCGCGGAACCGCGCGCGATAGCTCCTGATCAGCCGAGTGAAATCGGCCGCGTTGAAGCTCGTCGGCGCCGGAATCCAGTTCGCGTCGAGAGACTGGAACCCTGGGGTTGCCGCCGCGGTGATCGCGCGGTCGAGCGCGGCCATTGCGGAGTCGAACACCACGGTGTAAGCGACGAGTTCACCAATCTCTTCGGGACCGGTCTGGACGCTCACGACCGCCGCCGAGTCGTAGATGAGAGCGAGGTATCCGAGCGACACGCCGCGCAGGAATTCAGCGAACGCGCGGTAGCGCGCGTCGCGCCCTACCGATCCGAGCGTGAGCCCTTCGTCCATCTGCTTCAGGAGAGTCGAGGCGACGCGATTGACCTCGCTTTCGACCTGGTAGACGCGCTTCTGCTCGCCCTCGCACGGGTTGCCGATCGCGTTGTTATTGTTCGCGCCAGAGAACGGGTACCGCTGGTTCTGGCAGTTGTTCGCCAGACTCGCGTAGTTCTGGAAGGACATGATGTTCGCCATACCCTCGACGTTGCCGAGGTTGCGATAGATGCCTTCGTGCCAGCGCTTGTAGTAGCTCGCCACCAGCGCTTCCGCATCGCTCGGCCGCCCGAGCAGCGTTTCCGAGTCGGGGTTGTTCGGGTTCGCCACCTCGAGCTGCTGCTCGCACGCGCCGAGCCCGAGCGCCGCCACCGCAATGACGGCGCACTGCTTGATGAGTCTCTTCATCTCGGCTGCTCCTAGAAGCGCGTGGAGACGGTGAACGTGAACGAGCGGAGCGTCGGGAAGTCGAACGCGTCGACCTGGTTGATGAGCGCCGAGCCGGTCGTGTTGCTGCCGCCGGTCGCACCCACCTCCGGGTCGTAGCCACTGTAGTTCGTGAACGTGAACAGGTTGCGGCCGACGACACCGAGCGTGAGGTCGCCAAGTCCCTTCACGCGGCCGAACGAGTAGCTCACGTTCACCTCGCGAATCTTCGCGTACGATCCGTCTTCCACGTTGTAGTTGTTCGGGCCGAGCTGGTCGTAGAACCCACCCGAACCGGCGCCATCGGAATGGCCCGCGCGCCAGCCGTAGCCGAGTGGTTTCGCGGTCTCGACGGTCTTGCCGCCCTGGTCGAAGTAGCTCGATGCCAGGTCGAGCAGACCCCAGCCTTCGCCTTGGTTGTTGATCTCGTGGCCCATCGTGGCGTCGAGCGCCGCGTAGACCGAGAGCCGCTTGTAGCGGAAGTTGTTCCCGATGCTGAAGCGGTAGTCGGGGAGCACGTTGCCGAGCACCTGGAGGATGCCCGTGCCTTCACCCGGCTCGCCGCGGAGCGGGCGGTCGATGATCGGGTGACCCCACCACAGCGGGTAGTTCCACGGCGACTGGGCCGCCGGAAGCTTGGTCTCCCACAGGTTCTTCGTGATGCCGTCTTTCCAGCTGTTCCCATCGCCGACCCACACGACCCAACCCTGGTCGTTGACCTGGAAGGCGCGTCCCGGCCCGCACTGCGACCGCACCGCGGCCGGCATGTCGCCGCAGCCGCGGTAGAAGCGGCGGCCCCACATGTTGCCGTAGCGGTTGACCTGGAACCCGTTGTTCTTGTCGGTGCGATCCGTGATCAGGAACAGGCTGGCCGTGCCCTGACCGGTGCCGCCGTCCGTCACGTACTCCGGCGCGAACAGCTCCGTGATGTGCGTCCGGGTCCGGTCCCACGTGCCGCGGAGGCTCCAGCTCACGTCGCGGCGGTTGATCACCGGAACGTTCACCGCGAGCTCCCACGTCTTGCTGCTCAGCGTACCGGCATTCTGCCACTGCGTGGCGAACCCTAACGACGATGCCGTGTTCGGCTCGAGGATCTGGTCCTTCGTGTCCGAGAACGCGTACGTGAGCTCGACGCCAAGGCGGTTGAGGAGCGTGAAGTCCGTGCCGACCTCCGTCTCGGTCGTCGTCTCGGGCTTCAGCTTCGAGTTACCCGCCTGTCCGAGCGTCGGGCCCGTCGCGTTCAGGTTGTACGTTTCGTACTGGGCGACGAAGCGCGGCCGGCCGCCTGCTGTTCCGCGCGACGCACGGAGGCGGAAGTCGCTCATCCAGTCCACGCCCCAGAATGGCTCCTGCGACACACGCCACACAGCCGACACGCGGCCGAACGGCGCCCAGCGCTCGCCCTCACCGAACAGCGAGCTGCCGTCGTACCGGAACGCGCCCTCGAAGATGTAGCGGTCCTTCCAGTCCGTGCTCGCCGCGGCCGAGAAACCGACGTTCCGGATACTCTGCTGCGTCGACGTCGCGGTTTTGTTGATCGTCGTGCTGGTGATCGTGTAAATGTCCTTCGCGATGAATGCCTGGCCGGACCCCTGCGTCTGAACGAAGTCCTCGCGATCGTAGTTCGCGCGGAAGCTCAGCTTGCCGTTCATGTCACGCATGAGCTGCTTGCGCATGCTGGCCGAGAGACTCGCGGTGTACGACTCGTCGCTCAGCGAGTTCAGCGACATGCGCCCGTTGTTGTCGGCCGTGCTCGCCGTGAACGTCCGGTAGCCCTTCACGAGCTGCGTGCGATCCATGCGATCGCGTCCGTCGTAGGAGAAGGAACTTTCCAGCGTGAGCCAGTCGACCGGGAAGTAGCTCGTCGACATGTTGCCCAGGAACCGGTTCGAGTTCCGGTCGTCGGTGCGATTCTCCATGTCGTAGATGAACGTGCCGGCGCCGTTACCGGTCGGTCGCGAGATACCGCCACGCACGATCGGGCGGCCCAGCGTGTCGCGCGCGAGGTAGTCGGTTCCCGCCGGCGCGCCGCGGAGCAGCTGGCCGAAGATGCCGCCGTTCGACGAGCCACCGCTGCGCTGGTCCGTGTAGCCGCGGTCGTACATCGTGCTGACCTGAACCGTCAGGTCAGGCCGAATGTTGTAGTCGAGGTTCACCCGGCCGCGGAGGTGCTCGTTGCCCTTGAGCCCCTTCAGGGCACCTTCGTTCGTCGTGAGCGATCCACTCACGAAATAGCGAACCTGTCCCGTGCGACCCGTCGCGTCGAGCGACGTGAGCGACACCGGGTTCATCGTGGCGACCTGGGCGAACGAGTCGTAATAGCGGCCCGGCCAGATGTTCGACTGGAAGACGTTCTGGAGATCGCCCGGGCCGACGGCCGGGCTGCCCCATTGCAGCGTTTGCGCCGTCCGCAACGTGTCGGTTGCCACGTTGTTGATGCGCATGATCTCCTTCATCCACTCGACCGTGCGCGAGCACGGGGCCACGTTGCTCGAGCCCCCGACGCAGAAGCGCGTGCCCGTCTCATCGAGCTGCCAGTTGTGGTTGATGGCCTGGCCGTAGTCGAGGCTGTTCACGTCGCTGAAGCCGTATTCGCTCCGGACGTTGAACTGCACACCTTCCTGTGACGCGCCACGCTTCGTCTTGATGACGATGACGCCGTTCGCGGCCGAGCTGCCGTACAGCGACGCACCGGCGGCGCCGCGCACGACTTCGACGGACTCGATGTCGAGGCCGCCGATCTCGTCGAGGCTGCCCACGTTCATGATCGCGCCGTCGACGACGATCACCGGGCGCTGGTCGCGGCCCTGCGCATTGATCGACTTCGGGCCACGGATCATGATCTCGGGATTGCTCCCGGGACGTCCGCTGCTCTGGGCGATTCGCACGCCCGGCATCTTCGCGGCGAGCTGCGTGATCGGATCGACGGCCGGAACCGGCATGTCTTCCACGGCGAGGCGGCTCACCGCGAACGGCACCTTGGCACGCTCCGTTCCTTCGCCCACCGTTCCCGTGACGACGACCTCGGAGAGACGGTTGACGTCGGTCTTCAGCACGAAGTTGAACGTCTGTGTGCCGGCGCTGACGGTGATCGGTCGGTTCTGCGGAAGAAACCCGACCGATCGGACTCGCAGTTGGACGGCTTGCCCGCTGACGCGGGCGGGCGGAACGGTCAGTGTGTATTGCCCGGCCTCATTCGTCCCGACCGAGAGGTTCAGCTCCGTGATGTAGACGTTGGCGCCTTGTAGCGCGATGCCCGCGTCGGACGTGACGCGGCCCGTGATCACCGCACTCTGAGCCAGCAGGCTTCCTGATGAAAGCGCTAGCGCGGCGGCGATCGCGAATGGTCTGAGTGTACTGCGTGGACGCAGAACTGGTCTCATCGGTCCCCTCACTCGCGAGAAGTGTCCTCACTCACTGCTCAACCAAACGCCACGCACAGCACCCGGGCCGCGGGTGCCGTTTGCGTGGTCCGGCAAACGGCGCTTCGTCGCACCGAAAACCACGAGTTGTCGGGACTACAGACCTCTTGATTGGGACCGGAAACAGCGCGAATTTCGCAGCTCGAAAACCGACCCAGCCCCGCGTGCGAACGCTTCGTCACTGGTTGACGTGTCAGGCCGTTCGATCACGTGACAAGGCGCTATTTTAAGGGGGTGCACCGTTCGCGCAAGCGCTGAATCGGTGAAAGTGAAAGAAAGTTGGGGCAGACCGTACGGATGCGTCGGCGAAGGGCTAAGTCGTTAGCGTCCCTTCACGATCCGTCGTTGCCCATAACGCGACGAGGGGCATCGCCAGACGGCGGTGCCCCTCGAATTATTCGCTGGACCGTTCGGTTCAGCCCTGCGTCGCTCGCTCCGTCACAACGCGAACCGCATCATCCACGACCTGCAGAAATCCGCCCTCGACGCGGAAACGTCCGGCGCTCCCATCGGGCCCCAACCTCAGCGTGCCCGTGCCGAGCAACGTCATCATTGGCGCGTGTCCCGGGAGAATGCCGACCTCACCATCAAACGCCGGGGCGACGACGGAGTCCACGCTGCCGTCGAAGAGCGTCCGTTCGGGTGAGATGACCGAAACCTTGAGTGGCATATCGAACTCCGCTAACCCTGCGCGATTCGCTCGGCGTTCTTGACGATGTCGTCAGCGCCGCCGCACATGAAGAACGCCTGCTCGGGATACTGATCGAACTCGCCCTGCGTGAGCCGCTCGAACGACGAGACCGTCTCCTCGAGCTTCACGTACTGACCCTGCATGCCCGTGAACTGCTGGGCGACCGCGAACGGCTGCGACATGAAGCGCTGAATGCGCCGCGCACGACCCACGATGCGCTTGTCTTCCTCGGAGAGCTCGTCCATGCCGAGAATCGCGATGATGTCCTGCAGCTCCTTGTAGCGCTGCAGAATGCGCTGGACCTCGGTAGCGACCCTGTAGTGACGCTCACCGATGAACTGGGCATCGAGAATTCGCGACGACGACGCGAGCGGATCCACCGCAGGGTAGATCCCCAGCTCCGTGATCGCGCGCGAGAGCACGACCGTGGCGTCGAGGTGCGCGAACGCGGTCGCCGGCGCCGGGTCGGTGAGGTCGTCGGCCGGCACGTAGATCGCCTGCACCGAGGTGATGGAGCCGTTCTTCGTCGACGTGATACGCTCCTGCAGATCGCCCATCTCCGTCGCGAGCGTCGGCTGGTACCCGACCGCGCTCGGCATACGGCCGAGGAGCGCGGATACTTCCGAGCCGGCCTGCGTGAAGCGGAAGATGTTGTCGATGAACACGAGCACGTCCGCGTTCTCCCGATCGCGGAAGTATTCGGCGATCGTTAGGCCGGACAGACCCACGCGCAGACGCGCACCGGGCGGCTCGTTCATCTGTCCGTAGATCAGGGCGACCTTGTCGAGAATCTCGGCTTCCTTGAACTCGAGGTAGAGGTCGTTGCCTTCACGCGTCCGCTCGCCCACGCCGCAGAACACGGAGCGACCGCCATGGCCCTTGGCCACGTTGTTGATCAGCTCCTGAATGACGACGGTCTTGCCGACGCCTGCGCCGCCGAACAGCCCGATCTTGCCGCCCTTCACGAACGGCGCCACCAGGTCGACGACCTTGATGCCCGTCTCGAAGATCTCGGTCTTCGGCTCGAGCTCGACGAAGTCGGGGCGCTTCCGGTGAATCGGCCACCGCTCGGCGCTGGCGGGAATCGGCGGGCCGTTGTCCACCGGGTCGCCGAGGACGTTGAGGATCCTGCCTAACGCGGGCTCGCCGACCGGCACCGAGATCGGGGCACCCGTATCGACCACATCCATGCCGCGCGTCACCGAGTCGGTGGACGACATCGCAACGGCGCGTGCCTGATTGCGACCGATGTGCTGCTGCACTTCGGCCACGACCTTGTGCTCGCCGTCGTCGTCGCGAACCGTCAGCTCGAGCGCGTTGTACAGCTCGGGTAGACGCTCGGCATCGAACTCGACGTCGAGAACCGGGCCGATGACCTGAACCACGCGGCCGATATTCCTGGTGGGTGCTGCGGTTGCCATATGGATCTCTGTATGAGAAGGACCGTTCTCGAGGGACTAGGGACTTGGGACTAGAGACCGGAGAGACACGTCGGGAGGCCAACACCGCGCCGTTTCCCCTGGTCCCCCGTCCCTATTCAAGTGCCGCGGCTCCGCCAACGATCTCGGAGATTTCCTGCGTGATGTTCGCCTGCCGCGCGCGATTGTAGGTCCGCCGCAGCACGCCGAGCATGTCCGTCGCGTTGTCGGTCGCGTTCTTCATCGCGGTGCGCTGCGCGCCCTGGAAACCAGCCTCGTTCTCCACGAGGGCGCGGTAGACCGAATTTCGCACGTACGCCGGCAGCAGCTCGGTGAGGATCTCTTCGGCCGACGGGAGCAACAGGTAGTCGCGCGCCCGCGCCTTTCGCTCCGGCGGCTTGACCGGGAGGATCTGCTGCGTGTGCGGCGGCGTCGACAGCGCGGATCGGAACTGGGCCGACACGACGTAGACGGCGTCGATCGCGCCAGACGCGAACCGATCCATCAGGCCATCGACGAGGCCGGCGGCGTCCGCGACCGACGGCCGGTCCCCGATGTCCGTGCGCGACCTCTCGACCTGACGGCCGATGTAACGGAAATAGCCGAGCCCCTTGCGGCCGACGACGTGCAGCTCGACCTCGACCTTCTCCGCACCGAGTCTGGCGATCAGGCTCCGGGATTCCTTGATGATGTTCGAGTTGAACGAACCGGCGAGACCGCGGTTCGCCGTGAGCACGAGCACCGCCACGCGCCTGACGACGCCGGGCTGCCGCAGCAGTGGAAACCGCTCCGCCAACTCGGCCGAGTACAGGCTGGAGATCACTTCGGTCAGGACGTCGGCGTACGGGCGCGCGGCCATCACCCGCTCCTGGGCGCGCTTCATCTTCGACGTCGCAACCATTTCCAGGGTGCGCGTGATCTTCTTCGTGTTCTCGACCGACTTGATTCGGCCTTTTAGCTCGCGGCCTTTCGCCATTCCGGTGCTCGTTGCTTGGGACTAGAACCAACCGGGGACGAGGGACTGGTCCCTCACTTGAACGTTTCCTTGAAGGCCGTGATCGCCGACTTCAGCTCTGCTTCGGTCTCCTTCGACAATGCCTTTTCCGTGCGGATCTTCTCGCCGATCTTCGGGTGGCGCGCCGCCATGTACTCGTGGAACTGGCGCTCCCACTCGCGGACGCGATTCACCGGCACGTCATCGATGAACCCGTTGGTGACCGTGTAGATGCTCATGACCTGGCGCTCGACCGGCACCGGGGTGTACTGCGGCTGCTTGAGGATCTCCACCGTGCGCGCGCCGCGCTCGAGCTGGCGCTTCGTGGCCGCGTCGAGGTCCGACGCGAACGCGGCGAACGCCTCGAGCTCTCGGTACTGGGCGAGGTCGAGGCGGAGACGGCCCGCGACCGACCGCATCGCCTTCACCTGCGCGGAGCCACCGACTCGGGAGACGGAGATACCGACGTTGATCGCGGGCCTAACGCCGGCGAAGAACAGGTCGGACTCGAGGAAGATCTGCCCGTCGGTGATCGAAATCACGTTCGTCGGAATGTAGGCCGATACGTCACCGGCCTGCGTTTCGATGATCGGCAGTGCCGTCAGCGAGCCCCCCGGCTTGAAGATCGTCTTGTTGTCGACGATGCCGGCGTCGTCGCGGAGCTTCGCGGCGCGCTCGAGGAGACGCGAGTGGAGATAGAAGACGTCACCGGGATACGCCTCGCGACCCGGCGGACGACGGAGAACGAGCGACAGCTGGCGGTACGCCGCGGCCTGCTTGGAGAGGTCGTCGTACACGCAGAGCGTCGGCCTGCCCTCGTGGTACATGAAGTACTCGGCCATCGCCGCGCCCGAGTAGGGCGCGATGTACTGCATTGGCGCCGGGTCGGATGCCGACGCGACGACCACGATCGTGAACTCCATCGCGCCCGTCTGCTTGAGGCGCTCCACCACACCGGCAACCGTCGACGCCTTCTGCCCGATCGCGACGTAGACGCAGATGACGCCCTGCCCCTTCTGATTGATGATCGTGTCGATGGCGACCGCCGTCTTACCGATACCGCGATCGCCGATGATCAGCTCGCGCTGTCCGCGGCCAATCGGGATCATCGAGTCGATCGCCTTGATGCCGGTCTGCAGCGGCTCCTTCACCGGCTGACGGACAATGATGCCGGGCGCGGGGGACTCCACCTTTCGACGCATCGTCGTCGCGATCGGTCCGAGCCCATCGATTGGATTCCCGAGCGCGTCGACGACGCGGCCAACCATCGCTGGTCCGACGGGTACGTCCAGCACGCGCCCGGTGCGTCGGGCCTGGTCGCCTTCCTTCAGCTGGAGATAGTCGCCGAGGATGATCGCGCCGATGTTGTCCTCTTCGAGGTTCAGCGCGAGCCCGACGACCTTGTTCCCGGTCTCGGACGACTGAATCTCGAGCATTTCGCCCGACATCGCCTTCTGCAGGCCGTAGATGCGGGCGATTCCGTCCTTCACCTCGAGTACCGTTCCCACTTCCTCGACGTCGAGCTCGTGGAGGTCAGCAGCCTCGATCTCACGAAGCAGGATGTCCTTGATCTCGCCAGGACGGAGCGTGGTTTCTGATGCCATGGGAGGAGAAGAGAGGAGAGACGGGCGGGTGCCGCGTGACGCTTGTGAAAATTATCACAAGCTGGTCACGGGGTCAACTCAGGGAATACGAGGGCCCAGCTCGCAATCATTAGATGGCAGACTGCGGCACCACCCGTGGTACCTTGGCCCCATGGCTGGATCGAATCGCGAAACCAAGGTGTGGCAGGAGGCGATCGGCCTCGCCGGCGACGTCATCCGCGTCGTCCGTCGCGCCACTCGACGAGAAACGAAGGCGTTCACCGACGCGCTCATGCTGTCGGCCTCCGCCGCGGCCAGCGCCATCGCCGAAGCGCCCACTCGACCCACACCGGCGGAGGAGCGCGAATGCTACGCGCGTGCGCGTCGGTCGCTCGTAACGGTGGAAACGCAACTCGCCATCGCTCGCGTGAGCGGCATCATCCCGTCGTCAGTCCACGCACAACTGAACGCACGCGTCGCGTCACTCGCACAGCGCGTGTCGAACCAGATGAACCACATCGAGCGCCCCACCCACGAGCCGAACGGCGCTTCGTCGTCGACAGCGGCCCTTCCCCTCCTCGTTGAATAGCTTCCCGTCGCCCAAGGCTTGCACCTGCGTCGAACCAGCGGGACGCGGAAGACGCGGAGCCGCGCCTGACGGCGCGGCCGCGGAGGACGCGGTACAACCGGACGATATGCTGCGCCGTGACTTCGTCTCGGCCGACGCATCGTTTGTGAGGGGAACGGAGCACGGGACGCCACTCTTCGGAAAGGCCGTTTCCCCTCGACATCGAAACCTTCGACGCGCGAGGAGCCGGCCGACCCGCGCCTGATCCTCCTGTTGTGCCGCGTGGCGTTTCCGCGCCGCGCGCCGGCAGGCGCGCGGTCCGCGTATTCCGCGTTCGGCTTGTTCGGCGCGCCACCAGCGTGGAAACCGCCTAGTGCCTACTTCTGAACCGCCCCTGCACGAACCGTTCGACGAGATCGACGGCGCGGAGACGCGAGAGTGACGCCGGGCGCGTCCCGACGACGCGCTGCGAGGTGCTCGAGAGGTGCGATGAGGACGCGAAGCCGAGCACGCGAGCGACATCGCCGATGTCGTAGCCTGGATTCTTCGCGAGCTCCGCCGCTGCAATGAGGCGCACGAGGTCGATGACGCGCTTGAGGTTCGGCGCGCCCGCCGCAGCGAACGTCCGGCTCAGATGCTCGCGAGTGACGCCGATCGCCGACGCCAACGCGTCGGTTCGGAGCGTTCGGCCGGCGTGCGCGACGACGCACCGCCACGCATCTCGCTGCATCGGTTGCGTGATGCCGAGCGCTGGGGGTGGCTCCTGCAAGGCGTCGTAGAAGCGGGTCGAAAACGTGGCCGGCAGCACCAGGTCGCGGAGGGCTTCGTCATCGACGCTGTCCACGACGACATCCGTGAACTCGAGCGCCGCGCATCGCGCCACCGCCGGGCCGTCGGTGCCACGCATGGGCGTGACGGCGAAGAACGGGAAGCTCGGGAACTCTCTGGCCAACTCGGCTGCGCGCCACGCGTCCTCTGCACCGGCGCCGATGTCAACGAGCGCGGCGTCGACGAGCGTGGAGTGGAACGCAGCACCGAACTCACTCGCGGTGCGCCCGAGGATCAGGCGCGCGCGACGGCGCGGGAACGCGGCGCGAGCCGCCGCGCGTACGCGCTCGCGCGTGGCGAAGACGACAATGCACGGTGGCGTCGTGGCCACGGGAGCTCGCGCGGACATTGTCGTTCAGGACGCGTGGCTCGGACCCGTCACCAACTCGTACGCGAGCCGCAGCACGTCGCGCGCGTTCGCATAGGAGACGAGCTGCGACGCTTCCTCGTACGCCTCCCACCGGCAGGCGGTGATGCCCTCAGCGCGTTGGGGCGACGTATCGGCGCGGTCGGTTTCCATCAGATAGAAGTGACAGATCTTGTGAATCAGCCGACCGCGGAACCGAAAGTACCAATCGATCGTGTCGATGGTGCCGCGCACCGTTAGGCTGCCGAGCCCTGTCTCCTCACACACTTCGCGGAGCGCGGCGGCTTCCGGCCGCTCTCCGTTCTCGACGTGCCCCTTCGGGAAGCCCCAGTTGTCGTAGCTGTCGCGAATGATGAGGAACAACGGCCGGGCCGCGCCAGCCGCATCGGACGTCATGCGTACGACGACGCCGCCCGCCGATGTCTCGATGCGAGCCCGCCGTGACGACACGTCAGGCGGCCTGCGGGTCGTCGAGGTCCGCACGGCCTTCGATGAACTGTCGGACGACCGGGTCGGTCGTTTGCTGGATCTCCTCGACGGTGCCGACCGTCCGGACACCACCGTCGTAGAGCATGGCGATGCGCGTGCCCACGCGATAGGCGCTGCGCATGTCGTGCGTGATGACGATGCTCGTCACGCCGAGCTTTTCGCGCATGCGGATCATCAGCTCGTCGATGACGGCGCTCGTGACCGGGTCCAGTCCCGTCGTCGGCTCATCGTACAACAGGTATTTCGGCCGCAGCGCGATCGCACGGGCGATGCCGACGCGCTTGCGCATGCCGCCGGACAGCTCCGCCGGGAACCGCGGCGCGACGTTAGGCAGGTCCACGAGATCGAGCGCTTCGGTGACGCGCTCCTGGATCTGCTGCTCGTCGAGCGTCCCCTGCTTGCGAAGGCCCATGGCGACGTTGTCGCCAATGGAGAGCGAGTCGAACAGCGCGGCGAACTGAAACACGTAGCCGATCCGCGCGCGCAGCGCGTAGAGCTCTCGGCGCGGGAGCTTGGGCACCTCCAGGCCGTCGACGATGACGGTCCCGCGGTCGGGTTCGAGCAGTCCGACGATGTGCTTGATGGCGACAGACTTTCCCGTGCCCGAGTAGCCGATGATGACCATGGTCTCGCCTTCGTTCACGTCGAGCGTGAAGCCGGCGAGGACGCGTTTCGGGCCGAAGCTCTTGTAGATGTCGATTAACTGGATCACAGTGCCATCAGCCATCGGCCATCGGCCATCAGCTGACTGCCGATGGTCCGTGGCGGGTCACATATCTTACGCCCCGCCCTGGCGGTGCGCACCTACTCCGGATGACGAACGGGGAGGCCATTTGGCCTCCCCGTACGAACTCTCAATGCGCCCAGAGGGACTCGAACCCCCAACCTTTTGATCCGAAGTCAAATGCTCTATCCAATTGAGCTATAGGCGCATCGCGCAGCGAAGCCGCGCGAGCTGTCAGCCATCAGTCATTAGCTGGACACGGCGGAAAGCGAACGACGGAAAACGAAGCCGCGAGATCCTCCCGGATGATGGCTCGCCTTGGGCGGTGATGGCCGATGGCTCGCTAGGCAGCGAAGCTGCCTAGCGCTCGCCCAACATCGCCTTCACGAAGACGCTTCAGGGCGCGGTCGCGCAGCTGACGTACGCGCTCACGCGTGACGCCGAGCATCGAGCCGATTTCCTCGAGCGTGTGCTCGCGTCCGCCCTCGAGCCCGAAGTAAAGACGCAGTACCTTCGCATCGCGTGGAGGCAGCGTGCCGAGTGCGAGCTCGATCTCGTCGGTGAGGAAGCGGTTCATGGCCTCCTCCTCGGTGTCCGGCATCTCGTCGGCGACGAAGCGCTCGATGAGCGACCGATCGCCTTCCGGATCCATGGGCGCATCGAGTCGCACGTCGCCCGTGTTGAGTGCGGCGAGCGACTGCACGACGTCCACCGAAAGTCCGGTGAGCTGCGAGAGCTCCTCGGGCGTTGGCTCGCGACGGAGCTTCTGACGGAGGATTTCCGACGCCTTGATGATGCGCGACAGGTCCGCCGTTCGATTGAGCGGGACGCGCACGGTGCGCCCCTGCCGCGCGAGCGACGAGAGAATTGCCTGACGAATCCACCACACCGCGTACGAGATGAACTTCACGCCCTGATCGGGATCGAACTTTCGGGCGGCCGTGAGCAGACCGACGTTCCCTTCACCGATGAGGTCGATGAGCGGGAGACCGCGGTTCTGATACTTCTTCGCAACCGAGATCACGAAACGGAGGTTGCGCTTGACGAGCTCCTGCAGCGCGTCCGGATCGCCCGCGCGGATCTTCCGCGCGAGCTCGAGCTCCTCAGTTCCTTTGAGAAGCGGGTACGTGCTGACTTCGTACAGGTACTGATCGAGGATGTCTCGCTCGGGCTCGCTGGGCGCGATGCCCGTCGGCACGACGCGACGGCGACGGCGCTTGACTTCGGTCATGTGGTCGATTCCTCGATCGATCGCGAGAGTAGCCATTTATGGTGAACCGGGAGTGAGATAAAAGGCGGCGTTCTCACTCGACACGCGCCGCACGATACGCCGGTTGCCGAGGGCAAAAGCACCAGCAATCGGGCCGCGAGACGCGTGCGTTTCCGCGCGGTTTCATGGGTGGAAAATGTGCTGCAAAATACTGGCCCAGCGGAGTTTCGCCAGTCCAGTTTTCTTGACTTTCGGCGTACCCCTGGGTACAATTTTTGGTTCCTGACGCCCGGGGGCGTAGCTCAGTTGGGAGAGCGCTTGAATGGCATTCAAGAGGTCAGGGGTTCGATTCCCCTCGCCTCCATGCGGCCTGCGAAGCAGGGCGCGCCGTTAGCGAAAGCGAAGGCAGTCGTTCGCTAACGTGGAAGTGAACTCCGGGATCGTGGTTGGCGGTAGTTGCTCGGTCACGCTGCCGCCTGTTGCTATCGAGTATTGGCATATCGCTAACGACTGGCCGGGCGAAGCTCGGCGCACGCGGGAATAGCTCAGTTGGTAGAGCACAACCTTGCCAAGGTTGGGGTCGCGGGTTCGAGTCCCGTTTCCCGCTCTTCGGTCGAGCCGCAATACGTCGCGGCTCGCCATTCACCGAACCTCACGCGCATAACGTCAGTCACTTCCCGGGCGGTTAGCTCAGTTGGTTAGAGCGCCACGTTGACATCGTGGAGGTCACAAGTTCGAGTCTTGTACCGCCCATCGCCCCGCGGCTTCAGCCGCGGGGTTTTTTTCGCGCCGCAAGTCCGCGTCACATATCGATCACTCGCATCCATGGTTGGGCCTGATGATTGCCCTACGAGTGATCGGACCAGTCACTGAGAGGCAGCACGAACGCGGAGATGCGAGAAGCTCAGGCGAAAGAGCAGCCGGCGTTACCGCCGGCGTACAGCGGACGGAGCGGAACGCGTCCAACGCTGTGGCGCCTACCGCTGATCGCGTTTCTCGCCACCGGCGTGCTCTGCCTGAAGTACCTCGATGGTCGCCTCGCATCCGATTACGCACTGAGCGCGGCGGATCTCGCGGTTCAGGCTGACGCGCTCATCGAGCGCGGCACGCAGCATCATGCGGCCTCGCTCCACGCGCTTCGCCTGCTCGTCGGAGACGCCGACTCACCGGCGGAGCGGCAGTCGCGCTTCGAGTCGTACGCACGCGCGTTCGTGGAATCGAGCCGAGACGTGATGGCGGTCTACCGACTCGACGAGCGAGGCGACGTGCGAAACGCCTATCCGCCTGCTTCGAGCGATGGTGATCTCGCCGGCGAGAATCATCTACTGATGGCCGAGACGGCTGAGGGAATCGCACGAGCGCGATCGACCGGCGCCCCGGCGAGCACAGGTGTCATCGTCCTGCGCGGCGACACGCTTGGCCTGGTCGTGTACGATCCAATCGTCGAGCGCGAGAGGGTCACCGGATATGTCGCTGCCGCCATCGCGTACGCGCCGATGCTTCGCGGACTCCTGTCGCCTCGACTGCAGGGTCGGTTCGGCTATCGCATCGCCGACAGCGCCGGCCGCGTGCTCGCGGTCTCGCCACAGTATCCGCGCCGGGTCTCCGACTTCGCGACGCGAATGGTGACGCTACCGGGCGGCCGTGAGTGGCGGCTCGACGTGCCGGTCGGTCTGTTCGAGCCGCGCGCCGCGCGCGTGACGATGTGGATCGCCGGGATCGTGCTGCTCTTCATCGTCTTCCTCCTCGTGCTGCGGGAGGACGGTCGCGCGGAGCGAATTGCGATGCACTCGTTCAATCTGGAGCTCGTGTCGCGCGACCTTCTGGACGCGAACGTGCGCCTCGAGGAGCGCGCGCAGCAGGTGACCGAAGCGAACATGGCGAAGAGCCGGTTTCTCGCGAACGTCTCACACGAGCTGCGCACGCCGCTCAACGCCATCGTCGGGTACAACGCACTCGCGCTGTCGGGCCTCTATGGTGAGATCAACGCGGACCTTCGCAGTGCGCACGATCGGATTCGGACGTCGGCTGAACATCTGCTGCGTGTGGTGAACGACGTGCTCGACCTCTCGAAGATCGAAGTCGGGCGGATGCAGGTCGACGTTGGCCCCGTGTCGCTCGAGCCGCTGCTGGAGGACGTGGTCTCGATGGTCGAACCGGTCGCGGAAGCGAAGGACGTCCGCATCGACCTGGTCGTGGCGCGCGACCTTCCGGTGATCAGAACGGACGCGCGGCACGTGAAGCAGATTCTGATGAACCTGGCGGCCAACGCGATCAAGTTCACGGAGCGGGGCTCGGTGACGATCGTCGTGAAGCGCGCGGAGCCGTCGGATGCATCACGCGCGGTCGTGGTGGCGGTGGAGGACACGGGGATCGGCATCCCTGAGAAAGACCTCGACCGCATTTTCGAGGAGTTCGAGCAGGTGAGGCCGAGCGGTCGCGGCGACTCGCTGGTGCGAGGCACTGGACTCGGCCTCGCGGTGGCTCGGAAGCTCGCGCGACTCATCGGCGGCGATGTCATCGCGGAGAGCCACGTGGGTGTCGGGTCGCGATTCACGCTGGTGCTGCCGCCGGAGTCGCGAGCGTCGGAAGCGAGGTCTGCGGTTTCTGAAACCGCGTCTGACCGTGCCGCGGCACCGGGCGCGGAAGTGCCGCGGGAAGGGCCGGTTGAGGCTGGTCAGCGACCTTGACGCTGCCAGGTGGCCCGGGTACTTTCCGCGACTTGCCAGCGACGTCGCACGGCGCTTACGCGTCGTGTTGCGTCGCTTGTAAGTCCGCCAGACGTTTGGCGCTAGGCGCCCGTAGCTCAATTGGATAGAGCATCTGACTACGGATCAGAAGGTTGGAGGTTCGAGTCCTTCCGGGCGCGCCAGCGGAGCCAGGTTTTCATGGCAGGAATCTTCGGGGCGTAGCGTAGCCCGGTAGCGCGCCTGCTTCGGGAGCAGGAGGTCGCTGGTTCAAATCCAGTCGCCCCGACTCAT
>Ga0075420_100000796_pt1 | contig 26002 bp, 36 predicted proteins | sample SoiMetdeltSBSDD4_FD_75296 | JGI IMG/M metagenome (GOLD analysis project Ga0075420, IMG submission 75296) | Bulk soil microbial communities from a Populus tree surrounding site in Tennessee, USA - Soil MetaG P. deltoides SBSDD4 | ecosystem: Environmental > Terrestrial > Soil > Tree plantation...
GGACTGGACAGACGAGCAATTAGCGCGGTTGCGGCAGCTCCACGATGAGGGGCTGTCGGCGCTGGTGATCGCCGAGATGTTGACCAAAGAACTGCGCTTGAACGTCACCCGCAACATGATTTGTGGAAAGAAGGAACGCATGGGACTTCGGGGGGGAGCAAGGCCGGGCGTGAAACCGTCAAGACCGCGGCGGGCAAAGAAGCTCCCCAAGGTGGTGCGGGACATTGGCCCTATACCCGAGCCCGAGCCGCCGCCGCCCACCCCGCGGTCTGACCTGGACATCCCGATCGAGCAAAGGCGGACGACCTGGGAGCTCGACGGCACAACCTGCCGGTGGCCGGTGGGCCATCCGGGCACGGCTGAATTTTTCTTCTGTGGGGGATTGCCGGCGACCGGCTTGCCGTACTGCGCCCATCACGCCCGGCGGGCCTATGGGAAAGCCGCATGATGACTGTTTTGTCCCTTTGCGACTTCAGCGGCAACTGGTCCCGCCCATATCGGGACGCCGGCTATGACGTACAGCAGGTTGACCTGCAGCACGGCGACGATATCCGGCTGTTCAAGGCGCTGTCTTATCCGCTCCGTGGTGTGCTGGCTGCGCCACCCTGCACTGAGTTTGCGGGGTCGGGCGCCAGATGGTGGGCTGGCAAGGGCGAGAAGGCTCTGCTCGATGGCTTGGCGTTGGTGGATGCCTGCTGCCGGATCATTCTCGTCCACCGGCCGCAGTGGTGGGTAATAGAAAATCCCGTGGGTCGCCTCAACCGCTGGCTGGGCGAACCTGTGATGGTTTTTGATCCTGCAGATTACGGTGATCCCTATACAAAGCGCACATGTCTCTGGGGCAGGTTTAATGCCCCGTACAAGGCGCGGGTACCGGCGGTCGAGGGGAGCAGGATGCACCTCATGTCGCCATCGCCGGATCGAGCGGCAAAGCGCAGCAAAACCCCGATGGGCTTCGCGCGGGCTTTCTTTGAGGCAAACCCATGAAAAGAACCCCCGGCTCGAACCTACGGGTTCGACGCAGCCGGGGGCTAGTGGAGCTAGTGTCTTGGGCAACAACGCCCCCGAAATAGCAAGCGATTGTGGCAAGTCAATAGGTCGTACGGTTTTGGACAATGAAGATGAAAGACCTATTCGGCGACGTTCCTTTGCCCGAACCCAAACGGGCATTCGACGGCGCAACCTATGACGCAGAACGTGATTATGCTCGTCTCAACGGGCAGTTGGGCCGGGTTTACCAGTTAATGAAAGACGGTCATTGGCGGACGCTGGGGCACATTGCGGCTTTGGTCAACGGAACCGAGGCGGCGGTGAGCGCCAGGCTGCGGGATCTGCGCAAGGCCAAGTATGGCGCCCTGGTTGTCGAGCGGCGGCACATTAAACGGGGATTGTTCCAGTATCGGGTAAGGCCATGAGCAAGGCATGGATGCCGATGTATTGGGGCGACTACTTTGCCGACACTCATCATCTGAGCACGTTAGAACACGGGGCTTATGTGCTGCTGATCGCCTACTATTGGCAGCATGAAAGGCTACCGACCGACCCTGAGGATTTGCGAAAAATTTGCAAAATTTCTCGCCATTTGTGGAAAAAAATTTCACCGAAGCTAGCACACTTCTTTGAGCCCGGATGGAGGCACAGGCGAGTAGAGAAGGAACTGGAAAAGGCCAAGGTTCTCAGCATGAAGCGCCAGTTTTACGGGGCCAAGGGAGGGCTTAAAAGTCGCGGCAGGGCCAATATGGAAAGACACATTGAGGCCAAGCAATTGCTTAACCAAAAGGGCGACCAATCACAATCACATATATCTAAGCTTTACTCCTTCTCCGCGAGAAAGGGGACTAGCGAGGAAGAAAGGTAGGCAATGACCGATCAGGACTATCACCCAAAATGGAGCCCACGAGACAAGTTCGACACCACCAAGCGGTACCCGCCTCGGCCTCGGCCACCGCCGTTACGGGAAGGCAGTGTGAAGGTGTTGCCGGAGGGTGAGCGGCCGAAGGGGCCGTTCGAGCTGGGCCGTGAGTTTCAATATGAGGGCTGATGCGAACCGGACGCAAGCGCAGGGGCGGACAGCGCAAGAACGGGAGGCTGGTTGTTGTGGACCGGCTTAGTCCTAAGGCCATAGCTGCGGCAATGCCGCACAGACGCGACCTGTGCGAGGCGGATCGGCTCGACCAGAAAGCGGAATCCGTCCTCGGCAGAATGTGCTTGCGTGGGTTAGTCACGGAAAGCCAATACCTTGCCGGCCGGGACTGGGCGCGGACAGTTGGGGCTTACCTGGCCACAATAAACCCACCACGAGGTTTACGCGGCGGTGGCTGGAAACCCGAGGTTTCGGAGGAAGTCGCCCTGGAGCGTCGTAAACGGTACAACGCAGCTTACGAGGCGATGTGGCCGGCGGGCCACACTGCGATCATGGAGGTCAACCGCGTGGCGATCCATGACCTGAGGTGCCGTTGGTTGTCACCCCTGCGGTGGGGGTTGACGGCGTTGGTTCAGCACTACGGCGTGAGTAAGAAAATCCGGTAATGCCTCAGTTTGAATTTCTGGCGCGCCGGTCGGCTCAAATAACCACGGTTTTATGGCCCTGTAAAATTGTAGTGCGCGCGAGCCTCGGATAGCGTCCCAAAAGTGATTCGGCCCGCCCTTCGGGGCGAGCCGATCACCGTGGACTGAAAACAGTTCACGAAAGCGGTGGGGTGCGTCCGTAGCTCAACTGGATAGAGCAGGAGAGTCGTAATCCCAAGGTTGCCATTATTTCAGTTTGAAACCAACATTCCATTAACCCCTTGAGGGGATTCAATAAATAAAGGCTTGCAGAATCAACCGCTTGATCTAAAATGCAGTATGGCCCCGGCGACGGGGTTCGGACCCGTAACCTCCACCTTAGCACGGTGGAGCTCTGTCCGGTTGAGCTACGCCGGGGACGACCTCACGGTTTATGCCGTGGTGGCATGCGGTTGACGAACAGCACTGAACACCTGCCTTTCTCCGGCTGGCACCGGGGTTTGGTCATGGAAGGCGGGGCCGGAGGTGACCAATCTCCGGCCCAAACTCTTATCCCGCCGTGGCGACGAGCTTGACCCAGGTTGGTCCATTCGCCTACGGCCCGGAAATTCAAACTGAGGCACGACCGAAAATCCGGGCCGGTTGACAGGGGTTTGGCAAAAATGGTACGCAATAATAGACAATCGAGGTTGACACGCCCGCGCGGGGAACTGCGTCGGGCGTTTTGCATTTCTCGCGGCGGCGTGGAAGCGAACACGCGCTTAATGTGACGGTCGGAGGGTTACTGTCGGGTCACTCGGTCGCTTGTGGAGGGTATTGGCTGAAAGCCTGCTCTTATCCGCAATTTCACGGCGATTTAGTCCGGTCATACTGTCCGGTGAAGCCAAGGGAAGGTTGGGCGGCGGTCACGGCCGAAGGCCCACAGAGCCGGGGTAGCGTCCGGCCCGCGAGAACACAGGAGGTCACCTATGCGGCCCGGCATCTACGTGAGTTAGAGACGCTCTGGAGCCGCTCGGGAGCTACCGCATCGACGCCCTGGAGCGGCTCTAGAGCTAGTTAACAGCCGCTTGTCACTTGATCGCGGACCATGGCTACGACGCAGAACGCTTACACTAGGGAGGCGAACATGGCCAGGAAGTCCAAGGCAAAGTCAGTCAAAAAGGCCAAGAAAGCCAAGGCAGCACCGAAACTGTCCGATGCCGCCAAGCTCAAGCTGTACGAGGATGCCCTCCATGCTGCCCTTGATCGGGAGGTGCGAGACGGCAGGCGTGATCGGCCATTCGCTCAGTCGCTGGCCGGGCTGATGGCTTTAGCCGACCCGCCCAAGCCGGAGGCGCCGCCGAAGCCCAAGCGCAAGGTTCGGAGGAAGAAATGAATTGGCGCAGGCTCATAGGTCTAGCGCCCGCGGTGGAGGAGGATGACCTCCCGTCCAACCTCCGCCGCGACCTCAACACCGACTACCTCGTGCAATGGAACCCAGAAACCGGCGAGCTCGTCTATGAGCCATATGACCAGGACCTGCGACCTGTGCGGCGAACCGTTCAAGCCCGTGCACCGGAATCAGAAGTTCTGCTCGCGACGCTGCTCGAAGAAAATGGCATGGGGCAAGGCGAAAGAGAGCGTCAGCGGCCAGCACTACAACGACATTCACCATAACCGTAACGTAAAGGCCTGTGATGAACTACTGCGCAGGCTGCAGGCCGAGGCGACAAGTGATGCCAATCCGTAAGTCGATGGGGCGGGTCCGTAACCACTGTCGGCGTTGGATTAGGGGAATGATAAACCCAGAAGAGGAAGACTTCTGGGCTATTGCCATTGGTGGCTGTTTGAAGGAGCCAGAATGATGGCCGCTAAGCCCGGTCCACGGAAAGCCGCAAGGTTGAGCGGTGCAAAGACGTACTTCACTGGCGTCCCCTGTAAACAGGGGCACATTGCCGATCGCAACGCTTCCAGTGGAAGGTGTTTTGAATGCGTATTTCCAAGCGAAACAAAGGAAAACCATCGGAAATGGAGTGCTAACTTCCGCGTCCGAAATCCTGAGCGAGCCCGAATCCAGAAGTACCGGTATTTGTATGGTATAGAATTAGAAAGCATTAGGCCGAAGCCAGAGACTTGCGAGTGTTGTGGGCGCAAACATAGAAAGATTGTGTTAGATCATTGCCATGAAACTGGCCAGTTCCGCGGTTGGGTATGTGATCCTTGTAATGTAACATTTGGGTTGGTCAAAGAGGATGTTTCAACGCTAAGGCAAGTCATCTTGTATTTGCAAAAAATGCAAAACCTGGCAACATTTAGGCAATAAAATATGGGCAGGCCGCTTGGATCACCAAATAAGGACAAGCCGTGGGCAGAAGCTCTGCGCATGGTTGTCTTTCGCGATGACAAAGACGGCCGTCGCCGTTTGTTGCGGATCGCCGAGAAATGTGCGGACGAGGCTGAAAACGGCGACATGCAGGCCATCAGGGAGATCGGTGACCGGCTTGATGGCAGGGCCGCTCAAGAATCGACAGTGACCATCAATGACAAGCGCGATGCAACAGACTGGACCCGGGACGAGTTGGTCGCGTTCCTCAATGAATGCAGAGCGCGCAGTAACGGAACTGCTAAGGCGGACGGAAGCGACCGAGAGTCTGATAGCGTTCACTGAGTACACGTTTGATCGTTATCGGACGGCTCCACATCACAGGCAAATTGCCGAGCAGCTAGAGCGGGTCGAGCGCGGTGAAATCGACCGCCTTATGCTGTTAGTCCCGCCGCGACACGGCAAGTCGGAATTAGCTTCTATTCGGTTTCCAGCGTTCTACCTCGGGCGTCAACCTCATAAGCAGTTTTTGTCGGTTTCGGCGACTAGCGAACTAGCGTCGGATTTTGGTCGCTCGGCGCGAAATGTGATTAGCAGCCCCGAATATCGGGCGTTATTCGATACTGAGTTGGCCGAAGACAGCCAAGCCAGGGGCAAGTGGCACACCTCGAAAGGCGGCATCTATTACGCGGTTGGCATCGACGGTCAGGTGATGGGCCGTGGCGGCGATGTCATCTTGATTGACGATCCCTTCGCCACGATGAAGGACGCACAATCTGAGCTTGTTCGCAAGAACGTATGGGATTGGTACACGGGCACAGTTTATAACCGCCAGCAGCCAGGCGGCGCGATCATCGTCATCAATCATCGAATGCATGAGGATGATTTGTCGGGCCGTTTGCTGGCACAGCAGGCCGCTGGTGGCGATCGATGGGAAGTAGTTGAGTTGCCAGCACTTGTGGATGGCGAGGCTCTATGGCCGGAAGCATATCCCGCTCATATTCTGGAGCGCATTCGAGTGAATACCCAGCCGCGGTTCTGGTCTGCGCTCTACATGCAACAGCCGAGTCCCGAGGAAGGCGACTACTTCAAAGCCGAGTGGATGAAGCCCTATGACCGCCCACCTGCCCGAGACACCATCGTCGTTTACGGCGCCTCGGACTATGCTGTCACTGCGGACGGCGGGGATTATACCGTACACCTGGTTGTTGGACTGGACCCCGAAGGACGGATGTACCTGCTCGATCTGTGGCGCGAGCAAGCTAGTTCGGATGTCTGGGTCGAAGCATTTTGCGATCTCGTCCGACAGTGGAAGCCCGTAGGCTGGGCCGTCGAGCAAGGCCAGATCAACGCCGGCATCGGGCCGTACCTCGACCGGACGGCCAACGAGAGGAAAGCCTATGTTTACCGCCAGGCGTTTCCGGTCAGAGCCGACAAGGCGGTGCGTGCTCAATCAATCCGCGGTCGCATGGCTCACCCTGCTTGCGGCCTGTATGTTCCGACAAAGGCAACATGGTTCCCGGAGCTCCGATCGGAGCTGCTGTCGTTCCCGGCCGGCAAGCACGACGACCAAGTGGACGCTCTCGGGCTTGTTGGCCAGCTCCTCGACGTCATGGCGGTAGGCAACCGGCCGAAAGGGCCGGTGCCGCCGGACAACGCCACGGGCTACAGGCCGGTGGGCCATGTGGCACGGCTGGACGACTGGAAGGCGGCGATCTGGTTGATAGCGCCATTTCTAATGCAGGTGATAAATGTTGTCTGTTGAGCGGTTACGTCAAGTTCGTCATTATGATCCGGAAACAGGCGTCTTTATGCGCAAAGGTAGAGTTTGCGCCTGTATTCAGAATACGTATTTCCGGATGATGGTGGATGGCCAACAGTACCCTAATCATCATCTCGCATGGCTTTGGGTGCATGGCGAATTACCCAAAGGCCAACTCGACCACATCAACGGCGACCGTCTTGACAACCGCATTGCAAACCTGCGTGAGGCATCGCAGACTGAAAACATGGGCAACTGCATCAAACATCGCGACAATAAGTCCGGCTACAAGGGAGTTTTTCCACTTAGGGGTAAGCGATGGCAGGCGCAGGTTTGTCGGAATGGAGTGAAACACCACCTCGGGACGTTTGAAACCCCGGAGGAGGCCCATGCTGCCTATTGTGATGCGGCGTCGAAAGTCTTTGGTGAATTTGCGAGGACAGGTTGATGCCATTCACCCCCAAGGCCATGCCTGGCGACAACGGCCGCCTCGGCGTCTTCCTGACCGGGGATGATGCGATGGGCTTTGCCAACGACCTCGAGACGGTGGCCTACTCGATCATCAAGGAGGCCGTGCCCAAGGACAACAGCGTGCAGTGGCTACAGCACCGTGCCGCCGAGATACGGGCGGCGATCGGGTTCAGGGAGGACTGAAATGACCGAGGAACAGATGCCTTGGCAACCTGGCGTCTCCCGCGGCTCTCTGTTCGGGGAATTGCGCGGTGTAATGGATTTTGATGGAGAGCGTCGTTTCTATATTCGGCCCCCGAGCGGGGCGGATCAGGTCCAATGTATTTTTCCCGAGGAAATGCGCGCCTTGATGAATGAGCATTTGTTCCAGGTCGTTCGCGTGCACGGTTTTCTGCGATATGATGGTGCAACGCCATTCCCCTATCTTATGGAGGCAGAGAGAATAGAGGGCGTTCCGCCAGACGACGCTCGCGGCCATTTTTCTGACCTGCGCGGCATATTTAAGGGAATGGAAATGCCAGAGGCCGGGGACATTGGCTAATGGCAGACGATCTTACGCTTTTTTATTGGGATGCCTGCATCTTCTATGAGCACCTCAAAGAAGAGCAGCGTGAAGGTGTTGCCGGAGGGTGCCTTGATGGCAGCCTTACCCCAAGACAGATTTATGAGCGGATAAATGGGCCAGTCAGTGACAGGGATTGGGCCAAAATGATGGGGAGCCCCAGCCCATCGGGGACAAGTTCGACGCGGATTAAAATCGGAAAATAAATGCCCACCGACACCGGCTACTCGACCGCAGCCCCCAGTTCGGGGGCTTCGTCGTCCATGGGCGGCCAGGATACGGAAGGCGAGGCCTACCTGCCGCTGTCGAAGCTCAAGAAGTATTTCACGGCGCACCAGGCGGCGAAGTCACAGGAGATCAGCGAGCAGATCGAGGCGCGGCAGTACTACCACGGCAGCCAGTGGACGTCGGAGCAGGCCAAGAAGCTCAAGGCCCGCAACCAGCCGATTATGACCTACAACCAGATCAACATCAAAATAAACAGTAACGTGGGCGTGATCGAGGAACGGCGGCAGGCCCCGAAGGCCTATGCACGGACACGGCAGCACGAGGAAGGGGCGGACCTGGTCACGGCTTGCATTCGTACTGTGCTCGACCAGAACCAGTGGCGGTCCATGACGCCCAAGATCGGCCGCATGGCGGCGATCGACGGCATTGGCGGTGTGGAGCTCGAGCTCGAGCCGTCGAAGTTCGGCGACCACGACATCACCATGACTAGCGTGCTGGCTGACCGGTTCTTCTACGACCCGTCGTCGCGGCAGGAGGACTTCTCGGACGCTGACTACATGGGGATGAGCGTCAAGCTACGGCAGGCCAAGGCTGAGGCCATGTTCCCGGGGGTGGATTTCAGCGAGCTCGAGGGTGCATCCAGTGACCTCGCCCCACGGTCGGATATGGAAAGCCGGTGGGTCGGGGTCGAGGAGGACGGCGACAAGTGGGTGAGGATTGTTGAGTGCTGGTACCGCCACAAGGGCGGCTGGTGCTACGCCACGTTCACCGGGTCGCAGATACTTGAGGAGGGCAAGAGCCCGTTTCACGACGAGAAGGGCAAGCCGTTCTGCAAGTATGTCATGTACTCCGGGGACGTTGACCAGGCCGGCGACCGTTACGGCCTGGTCCGCAACATGAAATCCCCGCAAGACGGGCTTAACACCAAGCAGAGCAAGGCGCAGCACGTCGTAGCCTCGAACAAGCTGTTCATCACGCTCGGGGCCGTCCAGGACATCGAGAAGACACGGCAGGAGTATGCCAGGGCGGATGGCATCATTCAGAGCCATCTGCCGGTTGGTGACGGCATCAAGGAGGCTGATCGGACCTTTGACTTCGCCGGGCTGATGAAGCTGCGCGAGGTGGACGATAGTTACATTCAGAACTATGGGCCTAATGTGGATCTGACCGGCACCGCGCCGCAGGCCAAGTCTGGGCGGGCTATTGCCCTGAACCAGCAGTCCGGGTTGCGGGCGCTGGGGCCGTACCTGTCGGCGAACAAGGCGTGGAAGATTCAGGTCTACCGGGCGGTGTGGTTTGCCATCAAGGAGCATTGGACCGCGGAGCGGCAGATCAACGCCACAGACGACGAGGAAATGAAGCAGTTCGTGGACATCAACAAGCTCGACGTTGATCCGATGACCGGGCAGCCGACCTTGGTCAATGCCATAGGACAACTGGACGTGGACATCGTGCTGGACGAGGGCCCGGACACGGTGACCATGATGCAGGATATGTACGAGACGCTTTCTCAGGTGGTGCCGGCACTCGCTCCCATGCTGGCGCCCGCCGAGGCGAGGGCGATGGTCAAGATGCTCATTGACACGTCGCCCTTGTCGGCGTCCGAAAAGAAGACGTTTCGGGATGCGACAAAACAGGCACAGCAGCCCGACCCGATGCAGCAGGCGATGCAACAGCTACAGATGGCCGGCGGGCAGGCCAAGGTGCATCTGGACGAGGCCGGGGCCGGGCTGAAGGAAGCACAGACGGCCAAGACCATGATCGAAGCCCGGCTTGCCCCGGCACAGATGGCCGCTGACGCCACCATGAACGGGCAGGGAGCGCCGATGGCGCCGCAGCCGTATGAGTTGCCCCCCGAACTGCAGAACGCGCAAGCCATGGCGGACATAGAGGAGACGCGCGCCTCGAGCCAGCACAAGCAGGCGCAGGCTTTCAAGACCGAGCAGGAGGCCCGTCTTGCACCACAGCAGATGCTGTTTGACCTCGCCAATGCCAACGCTGACCGTGACATGGCGCAGCGCAAGGCCGACGAGGACAGGAAGATTGCCGCTAAGAAGGCGGCCCAGAAACCGCAGGCCCAGCGATAGGGCAACGCTACTCGGCTGGCGACACAGTCGGAACGTGATCGCACGAAACGCGAGAGGACGACACAATGGCTGAAACCACTGTACCAATGGACGACGCTGCACTGTTCCAATCCGCCATGGAGCCGGATGCACCGGTAACCCAGGAAACCACGGACAAGGGACAGCCAAGGGACGAGCACGGCCGTTTTGCCGAAAAGCCTAGGGAAACCGAGGCCAAACCGGCGGAAACGGCTGCACAACCCGCAACGGAGCCTCCACCGCAGGCACAACCTCCAACGGATAAACCGGACGACGAGGCGGGACAAGTCCCGTCCTGGCGGCTGCGGGAACTCCGGGAGGAGCGCGACGCCCTGGCGCGGAGGTTCGAGGACGCCGAACGGCAACGCCACGCTTTCGAGCGGCAACTGCAGCAGTTGCAGGCCGCCCAGAAGCCGAAGGAGCCGGTTGACTTCTTCGCCGACCCCAATGCGGCAATGCAACAGAGCTTGTCGCCATACGAGGCCAAGTTACAGGAGTACGAGCGCAGGCTTGCCCAAGCTGACTTCCGGGCGGCCCTCGCCGACGCCAAGGCCGAGTATGGTGCGTCAACCATCAAGGAAATGGAATCCGCCGTCAAAAAGGCGATGGAAGCCGGCCACCCCGATCTGCCGATGCTGAGCCTGCAGATGCAGAACTCAGCCGACCCGATCGGGATAGCCATGCAGTGGTACAAGAACCAGAAGCTTGTGCAGGAAACCGGCGGTGATCCCGCCGCCTATCGTCAGCGTATTCTCGACGAGGCGATGAAAGACCCCGCCTATCAAGCCAAGGTTCTCGAGGCCGCCCGCGCGCAAGCGGGTACTCAGTCCAATGTTCGTCCGAACATCAGCCTGCCGACCTCGCTCAACAAGGCGTCCGGGACCGCCGGTAATGCGGCCTCCGACGGCGACATGAGCGACGAAGCACTGTTTAGGCACGCCATGCGCTGACCACCGACAAAACCTTTTAGCCCCGGGCTACGACCCGGGGTCCAACCCGCCCTCGTGGCGGGTTTTTTGTTGGTGACGGCGAGAAAGGTAGGACGGCCATGGCCGTCACCACAGTCGAAACCAATAACAAATTGATCCGCTTTACCCAGCAGATCAATCGTGAGTGGGTGCGGGAGAACATGTTCTCCCCGTACCAGAGCGAAGACCTCAACGCGATCATTCGCCTCCGCTACGAGCTGAAGAACGGCGGCGAAGACCTCAACATCCCGCTGGTCTCGAGGCTCCAAGGCGCGGGTGTTGCCACCGGCACGCTGGTCGGCAACGAAGAGAAGATCGACAACTACGGAATGCGCGTGCGTCTGGAATGGGCGCGCAACGCCGTGGTCACTACCAAAGCCGAAAAGCAGAAAGACTCCGCCGATATCTTCGGCGAAGCCAAGCCGCTGCTTTCCGACTGGCTCAACGAGCTCAAGCGTGACGAACTGATCGCCGCGCTCATGGCTCTGCCGTCCGAGACGCTACCCACCTCCTCGAGCGGAGTCCGCGTCAACGGCATTCAGTACGATCTCGCAACCGCGGCCCAGCGTAACACCTGGAACGTGGATAACTCGGATCGTATCCTCTACGGCATGGAGGTGGCGAACAACTCCGCCGTCCATGCCACTGCCTTGGCCAACGTCGAGAACACGGCGGCCGGCCGGCTCACTGCAGCCAACGTCTCGCTGATGAAGCGGCTCGCACTCAACGCGAACCCGCACATCAGGCCGTACCGGACCAAGGACGGCTACGAGAACTTCGTGATGTTTGCGGGCTCTCTCCCGTTCCGCGACCTCAAGAACGACCTCGCGACCGTCAACCAGAACGCCCGTCCAAGGGAAACCCTGGGCTGGCACGCCGCTCCCAACAATCCACTGTTCCAGGACGGCGACCTGCTGCACGACGGCGTGATCATCCGAATGGTCCCGGAAATCAGCTCGTTCGTGACCAACGTCTGGACAACCTTGCTGACTGCGGGCGCGACCACATCCAGGGTCGAGCCTGTGTTCATGTGCGGTCAACAGGCTGCAGTCTTCGCGATGGGCCAGATGGCGAAGCCGACGTTCCGCAAAGAGGACGACTACGACTTCATCCAGGGCGTCGGCATCGAGGCGGCCTACGGTGTTGCGAAGATGTTCAAGAAACACCCAATGACCGGCACGGCCCTCAAGCAGTGGGGCGTCGTGACGGGCTTCTTCTTCTCGCCGGCCGATTAAGGAGAAAACCCAATGACAACCTCTCTCAACAGCACCCAGTCGGCCCGGGATGTCACCTACCACATGGTGCATTACCTGCGCAAAGCGATCGGCCCGGCGCTCAACGCCAGCGGCACGATCGTCACGGTGGGCGTGCTCCCCGCCGGGGCCAACGTCCTGTCCGGCGGTACCGGTCTGTACTTCAACGCCGACTTCAGCGGCGCCGGTACCTCGGGCGTGATCGATGTCGGCTTCGCCGCCGACTCGGTCAGCACGGCGGACGGCAATGCCTACGTGACGACGGTGAACACGCCGGCCACCACGGCCGGCTACTTCATCGCCTTCGACGAACTTGCAACGACGACCGCCCGTCCGCGGGCGGTGGATACCACGGTGACGGCAACATGGACGGGAGCCGGCACCACCGGCGAAGTCGTCGTCATCGTGGCCTACGCTCCAGCTCGTTAACGCCAACTGCCGGGGCGCAAATGCCCCGGCTTTTTTCAGGAGGACCAATGCTGCCCAAGAAACCGACCGGCAAGACGAGCATCGGTAACATGGAAGTCGTCAAGATGCTCGAGCAATGCCTCGAAAGCGCCAAGCTCGGGAAAACATCCTTTGCCGTCGTCGTCATGTCTGACAATCCGTACCATGTCGTGAGCACCCATGCCGGCGACATGATGATGTGCATGTCGGCCTACTGGGGCCTCGACCAGGCCAAGCACCGCCTGATGGTGACGATGGCGGAAAGGCATTCCCTCCCGGTCAACATCGAGGGGACGGCGGACAGCAATCATTTCTTCTACAACATGAGCAAGGGCCCGGCCTGCTACGACTTCGTGGTGTGGCTGATCATCGCCGAGATGACACGGCGAAGGTCGGGGGCACCCTCCCCGCTCAAGGTCAGTTTTGCCATGGGCATCGACAGCGACCAGGAGAAAGCCCTGCATAACCAGTATCGAAAGATCATGTATGATGGCGTGATCAAGCCGGCGCTGGCGCTCATAGGTGCAGAGGAGATCGAGCCCGAGGAAGGCGCCAAGGCGGCTGTTTTGGAACGCTACACGCTCGGGCCCATCGTCGAATTTGCCAAGAACGGCGAGCAGGTTCCGCGGCTGACCGCCCCGCAATACGCCACGGATGCGGTTGCCGAATATGTGGGCGACAAGCCCCCCATCACCATCACGCTGCGGGAATGTGCCTACTGGGAACACCGTAACAGCAACCTCACCGAATGGTTTCGCGTTGCCGAAGATTTGGAAGCACGCGGCAACCGTGTGGTTTTCATCCGAGATACGTCTAAGGTTCTCAGAGACGATAACGGCGTGCCTATCGGAGTCGAACCGATTTCTGGCTTTGAGGTTTGCGCAGCCCCCTCATGGGATTTACATGCTCGCATGGCCCTATATGAACAGGCCAAATGCAATCTTTTTGTGAGCAATGGCCCAATGGTGTTAGGTTTGTTTGGGTCACGTCCGTGGATGATGTTTGTCGAACTCGATCCATTGAATAACTACTTCTGTGAGACGCCCCAATTTTACGCCCAATGGCAAGGACTTGGCCCTGAAGAGAATTTTCCATGGTCAAAACCAACTCAAAGAATGATTTATAAACGGGATACCTATGATAATATTATCGAGGCATGGAATAAACTGGAGCCGCTTCTAGAAATGCGCCCTCTGTTGCAAAAGGATCTCAGGAAGATACCTGAGGCCGCAGAATGAGGTTGAAAGAGATGATACTGACAGCGGATTTGTTGCGGGAAGTGGTTTATTACGATCCGGCAACGGGAGTGTTCACATGGCGAAATAGGCGACGGCAGATGCCGGCTGGTTCTTTGGCTGGAACGCCGAACCCGGATGGGTATTGGTATATAAAAATTGATGGCAAGCGTTATCCTGCTCATCGGCTTGCATGGCTCTATGTTTACGGTGAATGGCCATCTGGATTTCTGGATCACAAGGACTGCAACAAGGAAAATTCTTGCATTGAAAATCTTCGGCTCGCCAGTAAGAGCCAAAATGGTGCCAATAGGCGTCAATGTAGTCATAATACCAGCGGCTACAAAGGTGTTAGTTGGCATCGCCAAAATAACAAGTGGTCTGCTGGTACTCGGGTTAACGGAATAAGACACCATCTCGGCTATTTCGACACCCCTGAAGCCGCCCACGCCGCCTACGTTGACGCCGCCAAGCGCCTACACGGTGAGTTTGCGAGGGCCGAATGACCACGAAGAAACAGCTCGACGATGCCGTCGATGCTGCCGCGGCGCCCTATCGGATACCGGCTCCCGTCTCCATCTCTATTTTGGTTCTCTCCATCATAGCCGTCATGGGCTTCATCGTGGCGCTATTCGGGGTGTTTGAATGATGACTTTTGATGGTTTGAATTGGACGCCAGAGGAGTTAGCAGCCATTCAAGATGGCCGCCCCGGTCGCGTCGTGACCCGCGAACCGCAATACGCGCCATGCTTCCAGGAGGAACCCGTAACGCTCGGCCCGATGGCGGGCTCGACCTGGCGTTGGAACCCTCGTCGTCTCGGTATGGTGCTCGCCCGCTACAAGTTTGTGTCTAAGATGTTGGCCGGGTTTGACACGGTTGCCGAAATTGGCTGTGGGGACGGCTTTTGCTCGGAGGTCGTTAAGGCGGAAGTCGGGGAACTCCATCTCTTTGACTTCGATAAAACTTGGCAGCCTTACGCCTCCCAGCATGGGATGTTCTTCCAGCACGACATCGTGCGGGGGCCGATCAGCAACGGCCAGTATTGTTATGACGCCATTTACATGATCGACGTGCTCGAGCACATTCACCCGGATGACGAGGCAAAGGCAATCATCAACATCAAAAGCTCGTTGCTGCCCAACGGCGTGTTCATCGCTGGTGTTCCTTCTCTGGAGTCGCAGAAATACGCTTCCGATATCAGCAAGGTCGGCCACGTCAACTGCCGCACCGGAGACGACCTGCGCGCGGCGATGAGAGCGCATTTCTCCCGCGTGTTCCTGTTCTCCATGAACGACGAGGTGGTGCACACCGGATTTAGCCCGATGGCGCACTACCTGTTTGTCGTCTGCACGAAATAATGGCCGACCCCCTGCAATACCTGATGGCGCTGGATACGTTCAAGTGGCTGGGACAGAACCCGCGCGCCCATTCGGAGCTGCAAAACCAGCAGATGGGTCGCGCCGAATATCACGTTAACGATTTGCGCGGCCAGACAATGAAGCCCGAGACGAAGGCACTTTTCGAGTTGCTTTACTCGCCCGTAAAGCAGCCCGTGACGCCATACAGTCCGCCGTTCAATATTTATAACGGCGGCAGAGGAGAATGGGTTCGCGAATGACAACCATCACCTGGAAGGGCGACGGCAGCGCCGACGTCAACGAGTGGTATGGCATCAGGTTTCCGGCTGGTGAGCCAGTCGAGATCACGCCGGACAAGATGCCGAACGGCGTGCCGGTCGAGAAGCTGGTCGAGAAGGCAAGGACAAATCGGTTCTTCGAGGTGAGTGAGGATAGGCCGGACATCATCCACAAATTGCCGGAGCCGCCGGTAAACAAGGTGCCGATGAGTCCGGACGAGTACCGGCAATATATGAAACCCGCAACCATCCCAGCCGACACGGCCTGGAGCGAACGCGAGCAGGCATATTTGCCAGAGAAAAAAGGCATGCCGATGCCCGTTAAGCGGCGCGGCCGACCGCGTAAGGTGGTGTCATGACCACCTACACGACCACCGAACTCGCCACCCGCGTCCTCAAGGACCTGGGCCTCGTGGCATCCGAGGAAACACCGTCATCGGCCGACCTCAACTGGGCAATCGAGACCGTTCAATCGGAAGTCCAGATGCTCGCCGCCCGCGGTATTAGCATCTGGAACGGCAGCGAAGTTGTTGTCCCCAGTGAATACCTCACCGTGCTGTCGCGCCGCATCGGCCTGGCGTTAGCACCATCATTCGGGCTCGGCGACATTGCATCAGCCACCCAGGCCATGGAACTGCTCGAACTCAACCTGCACCGCATCGGGCAGATCGGCCCGACCGGCGCGTACACGACGCCGGATTATTTCTAGTCATGACTGCGGCGCCGATTGCCTTCCGCTCCAATCCGGGGCGGTATTCATTCATCGGCACGACGGACCTGGTGAACTGCTACGCCGAGAAGATGGACCAGGACGCTAAGGCGCCATTGGCCGTCTTGCCGTGCGAAGGACTGGTGGGGTTTTCAGACACGGAAGCGGGTCCATGCCGCGGCATGATCCGCTGCCACGACGAAGACCATTTCTACTCCATTCATCCCTCGAGCGCGTACCGCATTGACGCTGACGGGACGGCCACCCGCATCGGAACCGTCCCCGGCGTCGATCCGGTGCAGATGAGCTGCAATCAGAAGGACGACCCGCAGATCGTCGTCGTCTCCGAGGCTATGGTTCAAGTCATCGAGTCGGACAGCCTGTCGGTTGTTCTTGATGTTGACCTACCCTCGCCCGTGGTGTCGGCGGACTATGTGTCGGGCTACACCGTCTATCTGATCGATGATCAGCGGTTCTTTCTATCGGGGATCAATGACTCCAAGGAGATCGACATCCTTGACTTCGACCGCTTCAAGCAGCGCCCTGGGACGGGCAGAAGGGTCATCGAATACAATGGTGAACTGCTCGGGTTTGGCTCGAACGGGTCGGAGGTTTGGCGCAATACAGGGAATGCCGATTTCCCGTTTGATCCAATTGCGTTTCCGTCCCGCGGATTGCTTGCGACGCACGCTGTTGCCCGATGTGACAATACCCTCATGTTTCCGGGAGAGGATCACAATATCTATCGATTGGATAATTACAATCCGATCATGTTGCAGAGCAATGACATCTCCCGAAAGATGGAGAGTGACACGGATGCCGAGGCCATGCTCGGCTTCGGCTTCGATCGGGGTGGACACAAGTTCGCGTGCTTCAAAGGCTCCGACTGGTCGCGATGTTACGACGCCGCAACACAGACCTGGCACACACGGCAGAGCTATACCCAGACCAAATGGCGGGCGCAATATTCAGTTACGATTACGGATGATGTCGGCGTTGACCGAACTATAGTTGGCGACGCCCTGTCGGGAAAGCTGTTCTATCTTGATCGCGACACCTACACCGAAGACGGCGAGACGTTCGTCTGGAAGGTGATTTCACCGCCGCTGCATGTGTTCCCGAACGGCGCCATTCTGGATGCGGTGCATTTCGACCTGGCGACCGGCTTCGGCACCATGTCGGGACAAGGAAGCAACCCCAAGGTCATGCTGCGAACATCAGTGGATGGCGGCAACACGTTCAATAACTACCGCGAGCTCGAGCTCGGGACGACGGGCAACTACCGGGCGCGCATCACGGCGCGAAGGTTGGGGCGGTTTGGGCCGCGTGGCGTTGTTTTCGAACTGTCGATTTCTGATCCGGTGGCCAGAGCTTTGGTCGGCTGTGATGTAGAATTACGCCAACTGAAAAGGTGATGATTGATGGACTGCAGAAAAGTTTTTATATGACATGGCCGACTACAATAAGAACGAAAAATGGGAGTTCTGGACGGACGACGCCGGTAAGAAATGGGCAAAGGTTACCGGCCGGGAACGCATCCCCGACAGTGTCAAGCGCGACATCGCCTTTGCGTTCAAGCTCGACGGCGCCGAACAGTGGCTTGATGATGGAACAACCGCCTGGTGGGCACCGGGCTGGCCGCAGTGGATACGGCAGGCAACCTGGCTGGCGCGCAACCCTTTTGCGTCGCGATACATCTCCACGGTTATCTGGGGCGTACAGGACCGCAACTACACAGTCGAGGTCACCGAGGGAGCCAACGACCCACTGCTGACCCAGCGCGACGACATCGGGCAGACCGGCTGGCAGCGGGCCACACTGCACCTGGATGATGGTACGAAACGATACTGGCGCAGTTACGTCGGGAAATCGTGGCTGACTTGGTATTACGGCGTCCAGCCGTCCGGGCTGTTTGCGGTCAAGCTCAACAGGTTCATTCCGTTCCTCGCGTCGAAAAAATGACATGGCCAGCAATGTCCTCGAGGCCCTCATGGCGATGGAGAATGCGCCACAAGCCAAGCGCGGGCCATTGGGTGAATTCCGCGACGACATCATCGACATTCTACGCAAGTACGGGCTGGCTGGATCACCACTCGGCGCGCTGATGCTCGGCGACAACGAAGCACAGGCCGCACAGTAATGGCCAGCCGGGTACCAAACGACCCGAACATCTCGCGCGAACTGCGGCGGTTTCTCGAAGAATTGGCGTCAGTGCCACGCAACAACTTCGCGGCCATTGTTGCACCGGCCGTCACCGATGACGCTAGCAGAAACTATTCGGTCGGCTCGCAGTGGTTTGATGTAGCGGCGGGTGATGTTTACGTCGCTGTGGATGTGACCGCAGGCGCGGCCGTCTGGGTACAGTTGAACTAAAGGAATAACACCATGGCCTCGTTCATTGACACCTTGCTTGGCAATGATGACACAGGCGCCGAAGCCGCACGGCTGCAATATCAGCGAGAACAAGAAGCCATCGCCGGCGCCAAGGCGGCGGGAACGCAAGCACAGGCCGGTTACGAAGGTATTTCGCAGGCATATAATCCATGGATCAGCGGCGGCGGCAGTGCGCTTGAGCAGTTATTGCGCGGGCTTGGGCTTTCGGGGACCGGCGGGCAAGAGGCTTTCACAAATGCCTACCGCGGTCTGCCGGGCTATCAGTCCGGGCTCGAGACCGGCACCACTGCGGCGCTGCGCGGCATCAATGCGTCGGGCCACGATCTTGCCGGTGGCCGCGCTCTCAAGGCACTGCAACGCTACGGCAGCGATTATGAGGATCAGCGTGTCGGCGACTATCTGTCTCGGTTGATGGGGCTCAACACTCAGGGCCTCCAAGCCGCCGGCGCCAAGGTCGGGACGCAGGGTGCCGGAATTGGCGCCAATCTCGGGATGCAGCAGTCGGCATACGGCAATCAGTTTAAGTCCGCCGCCACCGAGCCGATGGGCATAATTGCCGATCGGACCGCCCAGAACCAGGCATGGACAAATCTGCTCGGTGCCGGGGCCACTGGCCTTGGCGCATGGGCTGGCGGTGGTTTCAAGACGCCAAGCTTTGGTTCTACCAAGGTCGGATGACGTAAATGGCCGACAATCCTTTCTACGTTGCCCCGCCCAACATTCTGCAGGCGCTAATGCTGGGCACCCAGAGCTATGACACGTCGCGCAAGCGCGCCGAGGAGCAGGCGCAGATGGACGCTATCCGTGCCGCGGCGCCCGACCTGGCCGCTGGTAATTATGGGGCGGCGCTGGGTAAGGTCGGGGCGTCCGGTAGTCCATCGGTGCTATTTCAGCTTGCCCAACTCGCGAGCACGGATGCGCAACGTAAGCAGGCGCAGGCGAACGCCGATCGCAGTTATAACTTGGATGTCCGAAGACTGAACGAAAAGCAGCCACACTATACCAGTGATACCGATCCACTGACCGGCACGACAAGCGTTTTTGCCATTAATCCAGACGGGACCGCTCGGCGAATTACTCTGCCGCCAGCGCCCGCGCCACCGTCGCCGCAGCCGACGCAGCCGACGCAAACGTCCAACACCGTTCCATATACTGCCGAGTCGCCTGTCCCGATGGCAAACCAAGGGATACCCGGAGCACAGCCAATCCAACAGGCGCAGGCGTCTCCGGTGCCGGCTGCACTGCCTCCCGGCAATCCAAACCGGGAGCGCGATGAGGCTTATTTGCAGACGCTACCTGCCAATACTCAGGCCCTTGTCAAGAGATTGGCCGACTACGATCTCAACCCGGCACAACTATCAAAATTCAAGGGTCATGCAGAGGCGGTGCTAGGTGCCGTTGCGCGATATGATCCAACCTATGACGTCAAGAACTATGCGATGCGGTCACAAACCATCAATGCTTTTGCGAAGGGACCGCCAGGAAATGCAGTCCGATCTTTCAGTGTTGCCCTGGATCACCTGGACACGCTCGACAGCCTCGCGAAGGCACTGCACAACAGCGACTTTCCTGCGTTCAATGCGATCAAGAACAAGGTCCAGACCCAGATCGGCATTGAAGCCCCCGGTAACTTCGACGCCGCCAAGCGGGTGATCGGTGGTGAAATCGTCAAAGCGGTGATCGGCGCAGCCGGTGCATTGGGCGATCGTGAGGAAGCTATCAGGGCAATTGATTCCGCGAAGAGCTATCCGCAGCTCAAGGGCGTTATAGACACTTATCAGAAATTGATGGCCGGGCAGTTGCAGGGTTACCAACGACAATACGAGGAAGGTACCGGACGCAAGAACTTCGACAGCCTTCTTTCGGAACCAGCCAAGAGGCTATTGCGCGGTGGCGAGCCTACGAAGGCCGAACCCACAAAGGGCGCGGGAGGAACCACCAAATCCGGCGTCAGATGGCAGGTGCTTGACTGATGGCGACGCTTCAAATTGAGGGCATCGGTAGGGTACAAGTTGACGACAGTTTCCGATCGCTCTCGCCAGAACAACAGGAAAGCACGATAGCGGAAATTATGGCGTCACGCGGCCCGCAAGGGCTTGCTCGACAGGCTGCCGCCGCCGTGAGCCCAATTACAAACTATCCGGCTGCCTATGGCGAGTTCCGGAGAGAAGCGCAGGAGCAGATGGGTAGCGGCGTAAGCCGCATTGCCAGTGCGGTCAGCCCGTCCGATCGTCCGCGTATTGGCCCGTTCCCTGATGAACAGGCGGCCAAGGTGCTGACCGGAGCCGGTGAACTGGCGGCCGGTGCGTTGGGCTATGTGGGATCGCCAATCAATGCCGCCTTGCGAACAGTGGTCGGCCAGCCGATCCAGAACATCACCGGTGTCCCGAAGGAATACAGCGAATTTGCCGCCGGCTTAGCACTTCCCCTCCCGAGGCGTTTACCAACTGGTACCCCCAGGCCGGCGGCGCCACCAACGCAGCAGATGGGGGTAACCCTAAGTACCGGGCAAGCAACCGGCGATCTGTCGGCCATTCAGCGCGAGCAAGCGGCATTGCGTGGGACGTCCGGCCCCAAGGCGCAAGAGGCAGCGCAGGCGTTTGCTGACCAGCAACGAGCCGAAGTCGCCACAACGAGAGAAGGTGTTGCCCGCAAGCTCGACCCAGGCGGGCAGGTTATTGCGGAACGCCCGCAAGAGGCTGCCGCGCTTGCACAGCAATCGGTGCAGCAGACCGCGGCCATGCGAAAGGCCGATGTTGGTGCCGCGTATGAGACAGCGAGAGCCAAGCCCGGAGAAATACACGCCGCTGCATTCGAAGGACTGCCGCAGAAGATCAAGGGCGATCTCACCCTTGCTTCCGAACCAGTCATTATCGACAACACAACGCCATTTGCATCGAAAGCCATCAAATATCTCGAGGACCAGATTGGCAACCTGCAAATCAAGAACCGTGCCGATCCCTTCGGGCAACCCGACCCGTCAAGAATTGTCGGCGTAGACCTCAAGGGCGTCGATCAGTGGCGCAAGAACCTTTCCACTATCCGCTCGGATGCTTTCCGTAGCGGGAATGCTGCGGATGGTCGTGCAGCACAGGCTGTGCTCAGGTCATTTGATGACCAGATTGATGCCGCCGTTAAAGGCGGAATGTTCACCGGCGACGAAAGCGCCATAAAGGCATGGGATGCGGCGAGAGCAGCACATGCCGACTATAAGGCGACATTCGGGGGGCGCGGCAAGGACCCGGTTGGTAACGTCGTTCAGAAGATCATCGGGAGCAGCGAAAAACAAACGATTCCGAACGACGTTGCGGACTTCTTGTTTAGTTCTTCCGGCGTCAATCCGAATAGTCTCAACGTAGCCGTGACTAACCGCATCAAGGGCATTCTTGGTGAACAGTCCCCGGAATGGGCGGGGGTGCGACAGGGGCTGTTTTCCAAACTGGTTGATGCCGGTGAGGGAATGACGCAGTTCGGTGGCGGGAAGGTTGCACAGCGGCTCAATGATTTCCTCAGTGGACGCGGCAAGGAAATGGCGGCGCTCGTTTTTTCTCCTGCCGAGCGGGCAATGTTGCAGCAATATGCCGACTTGATGCGCAAACTTGAGGTGCCACAAGCCGGCGCCAACTGGTCGAACACGGCGACATTTACCAACCGGGCGCTGGATGCCGTCGGTGGACGGATCACCGCAGCGATCGGAGCGGTGATCGGACACGGGGCAGGTATTGTAGTCGGCGTTCCCTTCGTCGGAGAGGCAGTCGGCGCAGGCGCTTTGAGTTTGGCCAAGGGAGCAGGGACTGCGCGGTCTCAGGCCAAGGAAGCCGCCAACATCGCCAGGCAGATGCCCGTCATAGCGAATACGCTGCGGGATTTTGGCAAGGCAGCGAAAGACTACGAAATATCGCAGACCGCTCGCAATGTTGCCAGGGTGACGTTGGCAACCCGCAACCTGACTTCCAATCTACAGACCATCGGCATCGCGCTTTCGCCTGATGATCTTTGGGGCGGCGCAAAAACTGAATAGCGCGGCCCAGAAGTAGAACGGGCCCGCGGCTCCCAACCCTTCGCTGAGATGAAATGCGACGCCGATCCCGGCAGCCGCAATGGCTAACGCTACCCACAAAACCCTCATAGGCGGACTTTAGCATGGCAGATCTCACTTTGGAAAGGCTCCGCGAACTCCTTGAATATAACCAAGAAACAGGTGGTTTCACATGGCGTGTACGTCGCGGCCCTGCTCGTGCCGGTTCTAAGGCGGGCTCTGTGGGCAGGGCAGGATATTTGAGCATTGAGACCGGCGGACGCGTCTATCAGGCCCATCGTCTTGCATGGTTCTACGTTTACGGTGAATGGCCGCTAGGCGATCTTGACCACAAAGACATGGTTAAAACTAACAACCGGATAGACAATTTGCGTCTCGCAACGCCTTCGCAGAATAAGGCTAACTCTCGCTTACATCGCAACAATACATCTGGCCTCAAGGGCGCTCATTACCGGCGCAGGCGAAGGGGCGGCAGATGGCAAGCAAAAATCCAACAGGTTTCTCTCGGTCATTTTGATACCGCAGAAGAAGCTCACGCGGCCTATGTGAAGGCTGCACAAGAACGATTTGGTGAGTTTGCGCGCAGTAGATAACGACGGGACATCAAATGGCGACCTGGGTACCGACCAGCCTCATCCAATTATTCGATGATAGTGGTGATCCGCTAAACGGCGGCTCTGTCACTGTTTATGCGGCTACTACAACTACGCCGCTTAGTTTGTTTTCAAATGAAGGACTGAGCACGCCTGCCGCCAATCCTATCATTCTTGATTCTGCTGGCCGACATGCGATCCGATATTTTGCAACTGCATCCTATAAATTATTAATTAAGAATAGCAGCGGTAGTACCGTCTTTGAACGAGATTCCATCGATCCCGGCATCGCCATCGGGACCGGGGATTTGCCGATCGCCGATGGTGGTACAGGCGCATCTACAGCCCCGGCGGCTTTGGCCAACCTGGGTGCCGCTACTGCGGCAGAGCTCGCCGACCTGGCGGCCGATGTCGCGGCATTGACGGGGGCTCTCGGCTCCTCCGAGAAAACCCACCTTGCGACCGGTACGACGGCGCAACGGCCGGCCACACCGGTGGAAGGTGATGTCCGCCGGAACACGACCATCCCGCAATGGGAGGGTTATAACGGCACCACCTGGGATGAATTTGCCGTTCAATTGGATGTCACGACCGAGATTGCCGCAGCAATTGCTGCGAACGTCGGCTGGGTGAAAATCCAAACGCAGGTTGCTGCCGCCTCTGCGGTCGTAGACTTCACGACAGGGCTCAACGACACCTACGACGCCTTTGAAATACGCATCAGCAGCGTGAAGCCTGTCACCGACGACGTGGAACTTTGGCTCAGGATAGGGACGGGTGGCGGCCCGACTTACGAGGTTACGCTTTATGACTGGTCGATAAACGCAACTCACGGTGCGGCAAGCAACGGCAGCAGCGGCAGTGATGCCAAAATTGTTATGTCGCAGCAGGGCGCGGGCGTGTCGAACGGTAACGCGGCTGGCGAGCACGGCGTCTATACGGTGAGGTTCAGTAATCCTGAAACTACCGATTCCTTCCCTGTGCGGTTTGATGGTGTTTACATAAGTGCCGACGGCAACCCGCGCTCGTGCGAGGGCAACGGTATGTGGAAGGGCGGTACCGGTCCCATTACCGGCATCCGCTTTTTGTTTGAGAGCGGCAACATCTCCTCTGGTCGCTTTACTTTGTACGGGCTGCTCAAATGACCGCAACCAGGCAGGGTGCCGGTGATACCGGCGCTCGAGGCATCATTGCCGGGTTTGTCTCGAATGGCGAGACTTTGCACGAAGACATCGAGGTAACCGAAAACGGCACGGTGATTGCTGGTGCCGATGATTGGGAATGGCAGTTTAACTTGTACGAGTTCGACAGTGATGTTCTCGTTCTTTCCCTTTCCACAACAGGCGACAGTACCGTAACAAACACAGTTGACGCCACAGTTATCGGGTTGCGTGCTTCGTTTTCCGTCATGGCCGCCATTCCAGCGGGTGACTATGAGGCGTTTCTCGGATCAGTGGATGATGTTGACCGCCGCATTCTCTGGGCGCGTGGGACAATAACGATCCGCGAGGAAGTGTTCTGGGTTGACTAATGTTACAGTTTTTCGAAAACCCAAAAACCAGGACCGGGTTGCGGCTCTCGGCGAGAGAACGCACGGCCGGGCTGCGCATCGTCAATGTGCCACGTATCCTGTTCAGTACCGGGAGTTTCAGATCGTTCGGGACACATGCAGGTGCCATTGCGGTGTTCGACGGCGGCGCCGCCGTGCTGACAACTGGAATAGCGTTGGACCTGCCCGTGCCGTTTGCCTGCACGATCACCGAAGTCAACATGTATTCGCAACAGACCGGAAGTCTGGTGATCGATGTATGGAAAGACACTCACGGAAACTTTCCTCCGACCGTAGCGGACTCGATCACCGCGGCGGCCAAGCCAACCATCACAGCCTCGAACAAGAGCCAGGACAGCGATCTCACGGGCTGGGACACAACAATCAATGCTGGGGACATCCTCCGCTTCAACATTGATAGCGTCTCCTCCATCCAGAGGGCGACGTTAATTCTGGAGGTTGAACGGACCTAAGGAGATGCAAAAATGGCCCTCTATACTGTGAACAACGGACCAGGTTTCGCGTCGGCGGGCACTCTGCAGAACATCAGCACGACGCTTGGCGCTGCTACTGCTGGTCTGCTGGCACTCACTGCCGAAACGACGACGCTCGGTGTCACCCGTGCGGCGATCTACGAAATCTCGGTCGGCGCCAACGGCCTGCCAAACGCCACCGACTGCGCGATCATCTGGGATTTGTCGGCGGTCACTGCGGCGGGTACCGCCTCGGGCGCCGCGATGGTGCCGCTGGCGCTCGACAGCGCGGATGTTGCAGGTCGTATCGTGGCAGATGCCAACTACACCATTGGTCCCACGGTCACGGCCAACTCGTCACGCTGGAGCCTTGCGGCCAACCAGCGGGCCTCTTACCGCTGGGTGGTCAATCCAGGCGGACCGGGTGAGATCATCATTCCGGCGACCGACGAGGCAGGCTACCTGTTGCGGGCGGCGAGTTCGACCTATGCCTCCACCTGCATCGGCGAGATGAAGTTCCGCGAGTAAGCCATGCAGTTGACGCCGTGCAAGATATGTGGAGCTCCGTGCAAGGTGCAGACACGGGGCTTGATGGGAGCGGGCGACTACTACGTCGATCGCATCGATGACCCGCCGCTGTGGCCGTTCGGCCCCCATCGTGATGAGAAGACCGGTGAAAGCCGGCGGGATTACCACACGATGGTTGAAACTGACGACGCTACCAAGCAGGACATCCGGTTTTCCTGCACGGCCTGCAACCATCATAC
>Ga0075420_100000797_pt1 | contig 25979 bp, 22 predicted proteins | sample SoiMetdeltSBSDD4_FD_75296 | JGI IMG/M metagenome (GOLD analysis project Ga0075420, IMG submission 75296) | Bulk soil microbial communities from a Populus tree surrounding site in Tennessee, USA - Soil MetaG P. deltoides SBSDD4 | ecosystem: Environmental > Terrestrial > Soil > Tree plantation...
GATCGGAGGGCGATGGCGTCCCCGCGCGGTCACGCTGTCGGCGGGAATCCCGCTTGAGCGGTTGTTCAGGGCGGCGTAGCGTGTTGTCCGCCTCTGAGCCTGCGGCACGACTGGTGGAAGCCGCTTCTGACAGAAGTAAGGACTCAGAAGTGGCGCTAAACGCCTCGCGCGCATCGCAACGTTTTGGAGCCCGGGTCAGGAACGGCAGCCAGACGTAGTCGGAGCCCCGTTGGCGCACCCTGCAGAATCGCCGCCTGCGCTCTGATGGTGTCGTCGGCGTATAGAGTCTCTCTACGTCCGTCGATGGAGACTTTCAGGGTCGGCCCGAAGTGCCAGAGAGCGTACTCGCCCCAGTTGAACACCGTCACGAGCCGGCCTTGACGTCCTTTGAGCGCTTCGCCGGCCACTACATCAGGCCCAGACGAGACAACGCCAGGCTTGGCGATCACAATACAACGGGGAATGGCTTGAACCCACAAGCCCAGCATGACGGCAATCGCCACGACTGCGGCGTCGACCCAAGGTCTCGACCCCACATCGGCGAGGCTGTCGTCCTCATCGGGCCACGTACGCGACACGAGTACCACGGCCGTTAAAACGAAGAGCGGCCCGAGCCGGAGCACTAGTGCAGAGCCGAACGCGAGACTCGCAAGTACTAATGCCGTTGCGAGCGACGGGGGCCCACGCCGCACGACCGAGACGACGATCGTGATCACCGGCACCAACCACATCACCATCGCGACCACGCCAACGTGCCAAATTGGCTGCCATTCGGCAATGTTCGGCCGATTGAGTCGCACGGTCTCTGCTAAGAACACCCACAGGTCGATGCCATACGGATTGAGTAGGGTCGAGGCGAGGCTCGCGATGCCGACCACGAGCAACTGGCCACGATCGTCGCGCCACTGGATGAATGCAACCGCCGTCCACAGGACGACCAGCCCGCCACCAACTATCCAGCCGCCATGCAGGTTCGCCCAGAGCGCAAATATCACCGGCAACAGCCAGAGCGCCCGTCGTGATTCCGACGTCAAAATGCGGCACACGGCCACGACGGCGAGCAAGGTCCATAACTGTGGACGAAGCCTCAGGAGCAAGGGCAGGCTACCGACTATCGCAATCGCTACTCCGGTCCAGCGCCACGTAGGCTGCTTGCGCCGCAGCGTAAACCACACGAGACCAAGAACACTCAGGACGAGCAACGCTTTCAGCACGGCAAGGCCGCCTGCACCACCGACCTGATACGCGAGCGCCATGATCGTGCCGCCCAGCCACTCGTGATAGATGAACAGTCGATCCTGCGTGAACGAATACGGATCGGGACCATATGCGACGTGCCCCATGTTCAGGATGTCGAGACCGAATCTGACATGGCCCCAGAGATCCGGGTCAGCGCGCATGTTGACCATCGTCACTGCGGCGAGGAAAAGTGCCGCAATACGGAACGCAACGAGTGGCGATGAGTCATTGCGTTTCGGCATAGGTCGTCGGCGAACGTGTGGCTTGGCCCTACGAGTGAGCTGATCAGTCTCGCGGGTCTCGATTGGCGATCTGAACACCGCCAGCGGCAAAGGGCGGCGCGCACGCTTCGAGTCAATGTTTTGCTGTCTTCGTGCAACTCGCGGATGAAGCTTCGAGCCACTCAAACCCGATCCGCTGGCTCGAAAGATCCGCCTTGCTACCCGGAAGCTGTAGCCAATCACCTATACCTTAGGAACGGCCGCATTGGCGACCTGAGACTGTCGGTTGAAAGCAGAACAACGGGATGCCGTCAAAGTTGACCGTGAGCAGGTCGTCCGTCGGGATTTTCAGCGCAGCGAGCGCGTCCGCCTCATAGTGTTTGTGTAGCCGTTGGCCGTTCGAGATCGGCCCGTGTTGAAGCCGTCGTCTGTCCTCTTACTTATCGATGGAGTTGTTGTTCTGACTCTCTCGCTGGGTGTCGCGCTGCCGCTCATCGAGCACGGTCCCCGTCCACAGTGGAACTTCTGCGAAGTACGAAGCCCTGGCGATGACGTGACCGGCAACGGGCGTCGTGAGCAACACGAACGCTCCGATGCTCACAACCCGAATGAACGACGCGAAGTCACCCATCTGTAGAGCCGCACCAATCAGCAGACAACCCAGCCCGAGCGTCGACGCTTTGGTGGACGCCTGCATTCGCGTGAACACATCGGGCATTCGCAGAACTCCAACGGCCGCCAGCAGCGCGAACACTGACCCCGCAAGCCAGACAACGGCAGTCACGACGTCGATCATTGTGGATCTCCTCGTTCGACATAGGTCGCGTACGCGACCGTACTGAGAAAGCCAATCAGCGCGATCACGAGCGCCGCGTCGAGCGTAGCCCGAACGCCGCTCCATGCCGCGAGTATGACGATGAGTCCCACGACCAGCACTCCGAACAGATCCATTGCGACAATCCGGTCGGGTAATGTTGGTCCCTTGACGAGGCGAATGAAGGCGATGAGCAGCGCGAGGCCGAGCGTCACCAGCGTGACTTGTGTAACGATGTCGAGCACGGGGCCTTCCTTCCGTCTATTCGATCAACAACATGATGCGACGTTCGAAGCCGTCCTTGATCTCCCGTCGCGTCTGTTCCGCGCTCTTCATGTGCATGACATGCACGTAGAGCGTCCGGCGGTCGTCCGACAAATCGATGGTCACGCTGCCCGGCGTGATGTTGATGAGCATCGAGAGCAAGAGAATCTCGCCGTCGCTGGTGACGTCGAGCGGGATCGCGACGACGGCCGGTTCGATGCGGTTACCGCCCAGCACATCGGCGGCGACGCGAAAATTCGCGACCAGTAGCTCCCAGGCGAAGAACGCCGCCAATCGCAGCGCGTTGACGGTTCGCGACCCCAACGTCGAGGGCATCACGCCGCCTCTGGCCAGCAGCGCGAGGAGAGCGTAGCCAACCACGTAACCCAGCAGCAGATTCACGAGCGTGATCTCGCCCTGCAACGCGGCCCAGACGAGCGCGAGGAGAATACTGCCAAGCAGCATTAGCGTGCGGTCCCCAAGACGGCTTGAACGTATTCGTCACGCTGCAGCAGCTGTTGTGCGCCACGCGACGTGAGTTCGAAGAGCGGCTCGGCGCCGATGGTCATCGCGACCGTCACCAGGCTGAGAGCGCCAATCGTCACGAGCAACGCCGTGCCTGGCGCCGCCAAGTCCCCCGCCCCCGTCGCAGGCCTCCAAAAACTGTCCGCCCACGCACGCGCCATCGACAGCAGAGTGAGCAATCCCACCACCAGCACGAGTCCTCCGACCCAGTACGCGCCGGCGGCAAACGTGCCTTCGAGGATCGTGAGTTTGCCGAGGAAGCCTGACAACGGCGGCACGCCTGCCAGCGAAAAGATGGGGACCATCGCCAGCGCAGCGAACACCGGTTGATCACGGTACATGCCGCCGAGGCCTGCCATATCGGTGGTGCGGCGCAAGCGCAACAGGACGCCGCTCACCAGATAGAGGTTTGTGATGACGACAATGTGATGAAGGATGTAGAAAATTGCCCCGGAGAGCGCCGCCGGAGTCAGGAGACTCAGGCTCGCCGTGGTATAGCCGATGTGGCCGACGAGATTGAACGAGAGAACCCGGCGAAAATCGCGCTCGTTCAACGCCGCGACCAGTCCAATCGCCATGGTCGCGGCCGACATCGCGAGGAGAAGGGCAAACAGTGCGGGGGGCGCGCTGTGAAACAGCAACGTGAACACGCGGATCAAGGAGTAAACGCCGACCTTGGTGAGCAGCCCGGCGAAGGCGGCGCCGACGGCGGCTGGAGGCGTGTGATACGACGCCGGCAGCCAGAAGAATAGTGGGAACAACCCCGCCTTGATGCTGAAGGCGATCACGAACAGCACTGCGAGCACGACGTCGACGCCGGGTGTACGGATCGTCGGCCACAGAAGTGCGAGATCGGCCATGTTGAGGGTGCCGGCCGCGCCGTACAGCAGTCCGAGGGCGGTGAGGAAGATGGACGAGGCGATCAGGTTGATGGTGACGTACTTGAACGATGCCTCCATTTGCTCGCGGGTACGGTTGAGTGCCATCAGCACGAATGACGCCACCAGCATCACCTCGAACCAGACATAGAGGTCGAACAGATCACCGGTCAGGAACGCACCGGCGACTCCCATGAGCAGCATCTGCATCAAAGGGTGGTAGCCGAACGCTTCGCGCTGTGGGTCGACGCCTGAGAAGGCGACGCCAGTGATCGCGACGCCGATGACACCAACCGCGGCGACGAGCATCGCCGCGAGCAGGTCGGCCACCAGCGTGATGCCGAACGGAGCCGGCCAGCCGCTGATCTGCAACACCTGAACGCCTGTCGCGTTGACACGAACGAACACCAGCAGCGCGCTGACCAGCAAAAGGACCGAACCAGCCAACGAGATCCACCGCTGGGGCGCAGCCCGCTTCGGTGCGAGCATCAAGACGGCAGCGGTAATGAGCGGTACCAGGATGGGAAGGACCAGCATGCTCATCGTTCGCGGCCTATCTCGTCGATGTCGTCAGTTCCCGCCGTCTCATGCACTCGATGCGCCAGCACCAGGGAGAAGGCCGTGAGGCCGAACCCGATCACGATCGCCGTCAAGACGAGCGCTTGTGGGACGGGATCCGCATACGGCTGTTGCAGCGCCTCCGCGCCGTCCGGAACGACCGGCGGGCGGGCACGAGTGAGGTCGCCCGCCGTGAAGATCAGCAGATTCGTGCCGTTGGAGAGAAGACCGAGACCGATGATGATCTGGGCGAGGCGACGCCGCAGCATCAGGTAAATGCCGGCTGCGTAGAGTACTCCCGACGACAGCGCGAGCAGCACCTCCATCTAGTGGTCCGTATCCGCTGAGGAAGTCCTAGCCACAACTAGCTTCCGACCGCGATTCCCCGGCCGCGACAACGGAGCGGCCGGTAGTCGTTTACGAAGGACATACCACTAAGACTCCTCCGTGAGGCTGAAGATCATCATCAGCACGACACCCGTGACGACGAGAAACACGCCGACGTCAAACAGGAGCGGCGTACCGACGGCCACCGGCCCCGACGTCCACAACGCTTTCAGGAACGGCTCGCCCGAAAGGACCGCAGGCAGGCCGCTGACCAGGGCGACCAGCAGGCCAGCGCCGAGCAGGGTCAAGGGTCTCACCAGGAGCGCCTGTCGCGCACGCTGCACGCCGAAGGCGATTCCATAGAGTGCGAACGCTGCAGCGGCGATCAGGCCGCCCACGAAGCCGCCGCCGGGCTCGTTGTGGCCGCGCAGGAGCAGGAACACGGAGAACAGGAGGAGCAACGGCATCAACAGGCGCGCGGCGGTGCGGAAGATTGGCGATGTCACGGGCTGTACAGGTTCATGATCAGGACGATCATTCGCCGCCAATCCCAGCAATCCACGAACGCCAATCGCTGCTGCGGCGAGGACGGTGATCTCGCCGAGCGTGTCGAACGCGCGGAAATCAACGAGGATGACGTTCACGATGTTGCGGCCGTGGCCCAGTGTCGGTCCGAACTCGACGAAGTAGTCCTCGAGGCGCGGCGCCGTCTCCGTCGTCGCGACAGCAAGGACCAGTCCCCCAATGATGGTTCCGATCCCGACGGCAATCAGCGCGTCGCGGGCCCGAGCGAGCCCCGGTGACAACGCGCCCAGTACGCGGAAATGCCTGAACACGAGCACGTAGATGAGTACGGTGAGAGTCTCCACGGAGAACTGCGTCATGGCGAGATCGGGCGCGCCGAAGCTGAGGAAGATCATGGCGACACCGTAGCCAACCGTGCCGAGTGAGAGGACTGCCGCCATCGTCGATTGTGCGGCGGCCGCTGAGATGGCGCCGGCGATGATCACGAAGACGATGAAGACGTCGTGAGCGGCGATGCTGGTACGCGGCGTCGTGGAAATAAGGCCGGGATCCGTCAACAGCGCTGTACCTCCGAGCAGGATCGACGTGCCGACGATGACCATGACGTAGGTTCGCAAAGAGGCACTGTGCAGTGCCGGCGCGATTGCGTGGCTCAACGCATTCAATGTCGAGAGGCCGCCGTTGTACAAATCCTCGGTTCCGTACCGCGGCTTCCACGTCCGCGTGCGAACAACGTCGTGCGTCGCATACGCGACTCCAACAGCCACCAGCGTGAGCGCGCTGAGCAGGAGTGCAGGTGTGACCCCGTGCCACACGCTCAGCGAGGCATCAGAAGACGCGCCTGCGATTGCGGTGGCCGCAGCGGACAGCGGTCCGTTCAGGAGTGACGGTGCGATGCCGGCAACCAGACCGGCCATGGCGAGGACGATTGGCGGAGTAGACAGCGCCCACTCCGCTTCATGCACGCCCGTCACGGTCGCCGCGTCTCCGCGAAAGGGCAATACGCCGGCGAGCAGGCCAGCCAATCCGAGGAAGATGCTGGCGAGCACCATCAGGACGAGCAACCACGGGAACCAGTCCCCAGCGTGCAGCAGCGCGTCATACGCACCGTCCTTGCCGACGAATCCAAGTGTCAGCGGGACCCCGGCCATCGAAATCGCGGCGGCGCCGCCGGCGAGCGCTGTAATGGGCATCGCTCGGCGCAAACCGGCCAGCGCTGAAATGTCGCGTGTACCGGCCTCGTGGTCGATGGCGCCTGCGACCAGAAATAGCGCGCCCTTGTAGCCGGCATGCGCAACCAGATACACCAGCGCCGCGATGATCGCCTCGCGGGTGCCCACCCCGAGCAGCATCGTCAGGACACCGAGCGCACTCAGCGTCGAGTAGGCGAGGATACGCTTGAGGTCGGTTTCCTGCACGGAGCGATAAGCGCCGACGACCATGGTTGCGGCGCCCGCGATCGCCACGGCCGTCGTCCACAGAGGCGTCGCGCCGACGAGCGGGTGCATCCGCGCAATCAGATACACGCCGGCTTTCACCATCGTGGCGGAGTGGAGGTACGCGCTCACGGGGGTAGGCGCCTCCATCGCGTTCGGTAGCCAGAAATGGAACGGGACCTGCGCCGATTTCGTAAATGCCGCGAGGAGAATCAGGCTCGCAATGGCGGCATAGAACGGGCTCGCCACGATGGACGCCCTCTGTGCGGCCATCGCAGAGAGGCTGGCGGTGCTCGAGACATCGACGAGCAGCACACCTGCGGCAAGCAGCGCCAGGCCGCCGGCGCCTGTAACGATCAATGCTTGTAGTGCGGCCGCTCGCGCGGCGGCGCGTTCGTGTTCAAAGCCAATTAGCAGGTACGACGTAAACCCTGTGAGCTCCCAGAACACGAACAGCGTGAGAACGTTGTCGCTGAGAACGACGCCGAGCATCGCTCCCATGAATGCGAACAGTGACGCGTAGAAGCGGCCGGCCTGCGCGTGACCGTGGAGATAACGGCTGGCGTACAGCGCGATGAACGCGCCGATGCCAGTGATCAGCGTCGCGAACAACAGCCCGAGACCATCGAGGTTGAATGACAGCGACAATCGCAGCGACGGCGCCCACGGCAGCTCGACGAGCCGACCTCCTCCAGGTACCGCTTTCCACAATTCGTTGCCAAACAGGATGGCGAGCAGGGCCGGCCATGCGGCGAGCACCGCTGCCCGATGCGGGAACCGGCGCACGAGCCAGGCCGCGGGGATCGCGACGAAGAAGGGCGAGAGGACGAGGAAGCCGAACACCGATCGATGCTACCTTGTCGGTCCTCGTAACGGCGCAGACTTCTTGGGCGAACTCAGAGCGCAACCGAACGATGAACTGTGCGCCGTGCGACGTGCCGGTCCGAGTCACGGCGTAGAGCCTCGCCGAGTCGTCCAGCCGCGAGTGTGATTGCGGCGAACGGCCACGCTGCTGTCGCCTCGACGAACAGCGGGCGACCATCGACGAGGTCAGCCGTGATCGAGCAACGCGAATCGAGTCCGCCCCGCGGCCCGTTCACGTCCACGAGGCGAACCGTCACGTGCCGAACTCGGTGACGAAACCGTCTGACCGCAAACGAAAGCCTGTGAAGCGCATACTCACGCAACGCTTCCGTCGTCTCGCCCTGTCCGGCACGCACGAAAAAATCGATTCGCATGTCCATCGAATCTTCTCTCCTTCACGCTCTAACGAAACGGCCTCTGGTCGTCATCTTCAGTACGCCCTTCGCAATCAAGCGACTGAACACCTCTTCGCACGTCGGCCGATCAACAGCCCACAGACGCTGCGCCTGTGGCAAAGTGACGCTCAGGCCAGGCATCTCGGCGTACTCGGCTTGCACTTGTTGCATCAGCGTCCGAACTGGTCCCTTTGGGGTCCTGAGGTCGGCACGCAGGTGCGCGACGGTCATGACGCCCTCCCTTCCGTTGCCCGGACAGTTCCACCGACAGCGCGCAACCCGAACGCTGACGGGTATCGTGCGAATTGACCGGCGTGTTCTTCCGCCGGTCTGAAAATGCTCACCGTCGACGGACCGGGCACAAGCAGCACAGGCGACGTCGCGCGTCGAAGGACTTTATGCGCCGTCGAACCCGCCAGAAATTGCTCCAGGCGCGCCCGTCGCGGCAGACCAAGGACGATCAGTTCGGTGCGTCGTTCGGATGCGGCCGCCAGGATCGCTTTGTGGGCCTGTCCATATACCGTTGCTACTTCGATCTCGCTCCAGTTCAACGCGTCCGGAGGGATCAAGGACTGCAGATCCCGATTGACTCTTGCGACATGCGCGCGGGAATCACGCATCAGGCGAAACGCACGCGACCCCGAGTACACGCTTTCGTAAGGGAAGCCGTCCAACACGTGCAGAAGCGTGAGATGTCCGCCACTCTGCTGTGCGAGGGCAAGCGCTTCAGACAGCGCGAGAAAAGAGGCATCCGAGAAATCGATCGCGCTGAGGATGTTCCGGAAGGGAATGCCCGGCTCCGTCGGTTCTGCGGGACCACTCGGAATCGCAATCGTCGGAGAGCTCACCGCCTTGCCGAGCGCTGCCGCGAACGAGCCGGTGGACCAGTAACCCTTGGAGCGCCGGGCCCCCTTCCCGACCACAATCAGATCGGCGCCGACACGGCCGCTGTAATCTGCGATCGCACGTACCGGACTGCCGGAAAGCACCGTAGGTGTAATGGCGACGCCGCGCGCGCCAGATTCATTTGCCGCGAGAGTGATGCGCTCGACGAGTTCGTTGTGAATCGCATCACCGCTCACTCGACTCGATGGACCGACATGAATGACGTGCAGATTTGATCCGTACCAGTGGGCAAGTGACAGTGCCCTCGTCAACGCGACATCCTTCGCCGCCGACGATGATTCGAGCACAGAGACGATGGTCTTCGGTTTCACAGCACTCCTTTCCTTCAGCGAGCTTCGTGACGCGCTTAATAGATCGTCGAACGTCCCGCGGGTTCAGGCGGCGGATTGGAGAGAGCTGCTCTCCTGGTGAGCGCTGGCGGTCCCGACATCCGGGACTGCCAATATGGGAACGCGGATGGTTCTGAGCAGCCGCGCTGCGGTGCTTCCGAACAATGCTCGCGAAACGACGCCACGTTTTGGAACACCAACGACCAGCAGATCAGCACCGATGCGCCCGACAGCGCGATTGATCTCGGTGGTGGTATTGCCGTGAAAAACCCGCGTGTGAATGGCAGCTGCTGTACTGCGCTTCACCGGGACCGCGAGTTGCAGGTACTGTTCGGCATCGCGTATCAATGGGTCCTGGGACTCTGGAATTCCGTAGCCGTACAGGTGCGCCGGCACCCTGGATGACAAGGGCGACACGACATGGAGCAACGTGATGCGGTCGGTCGGATCCTTCGCCAGCGCCAACGCCTGTTCGACCACACGATTCGTACTCGGGCCAAGATCGACGGCGGCAGCCACATGGTTGAACGGCTTGATTGTGCTGGTCTGGCGCCCTCGTGGGACCAGCAGGACCGGTACAGTGGCCTTCGCGATAATGCGCTCGGCGACTGACCCAGCGCGAAGCCGAGCGATCCCGCGGCGTTGGTGAGTCCCCAGCACGATCACGTCGGGACAGAGCGAACGCGCGTGGAGCAGGATGATCTCCGCGGGGTCACCTGTTTGAGCCCGGTCAGTGAATTCGACGTTCGACTGTTCGGCCCTCCGCCGAAGTGTCACAGTTAGCGCGTACCGGTCACGAGCGTGCCAGCCAAAGGGCTGATCCGGCGGGACGGCCTGGACCACGACGAGTTCGGCGCCGTGTTGTTTACTGAGCGCGAGGGCGTACTCGAAGGCGCTACGCGCCGGCTTCGAGAAGTCGATCGCTGCGAGAACACGAGATATTCGATTCAAATGCTGCCTCCAAAGATGTGGTTATGGGCGCGTTGGTCTGCGCCAACCACTGTTAAGAAGGCAATAAGGGCACCACCGGCGGTCTTGACAGCTCAGCCTGTGAGGTTCTTAGGAGTCAGCAACTTAACGGGGAGTCGATGTCGGGAAGAAATACTGAATGTAGTTCGGCGCCGTTTCAATCTGAAATGCCTCCCTCAACTTGAAACGCCGTACTGCTTTATCTTCCGCCACAGCGTGGTTGTGCTGATGTTCAGTGCCGCTGCTGCTTTGCGGCGGTTTCCACCGAATCGCTGCAGGGCGCGCTCGATCGAGGCACGCTCCTGTTCCTGCAGGTCCAGCGTGTCATCACCGGTGCGCGGACGCGGCTTCTGCGTTACTTCCGGTGGCAGATCACGAAGTCGAACGCTCGCGCTGTTGGCCAGGATGACGGCCCTCTCTATGGCGTGCTCCAGTTCACGCACGTTCCCCGGCCATCGGTAATTCATCAGCGCCGACATCGCGTCGGCAGAGACCGCGCGAACGTCCTTCTTCATCCGCGCCGTCGCGCGCACCAGAAAACTGTGAACGAGGGGTGGGATGTCCTCGCGCCGTTCGCGCAGCGGTGGCACGGTGATGATGAAGGCGCCAAGTCGGAAAAACAGATCCTCGCGAAATGTTCCGGCCTCGACCGCTGTACGCAGATCGCGATTGGTCGCCGCCACGACGCGGGCGTTCACTCTGATGTTGCGCTCAGCGCCGACGCGACGAATCTCGCGCTCCTGCAGCGCCCTGAGCAGCTTGGCCTGCACGGTGGGCGCCACTTCACCGATCTCGTCAAGGAAGATCGTCCCGTTGCCAGCGACTTCGAAAAGGCCGGCTTTGTCGCGGACCGCACCTGTGAATGCCCCGCGCACGTGTCCGAAGAGCTCTGATTCGAGGAGCGTCTCCGTGAGGGCCGCACAGTTGATGCTGACGAAGGGGTCCGTGGCGCGCGGACTCTGATCGTGGATCAGTCTGACGACGAACTCCTTGCCGGTGCCGCTCTCGCCGTATACAAGGACGGTCGTGTCGAGTGGTGCCACTCGCGCAGCCAGCTCGAGGACGTGCTGCATGGCCTCGCTACGTGCGACGAAATGTTTGGCCGCGGCGTGTCGATTCACGCGTTCCCGAAGCAGATTGAGCTCGCGTTCGCGGCGCTCGAGCAGCCGCTCGCGGCGATCGAGTTCCTTCAGCCGCTTACCGACGGCATCGCGCAGACGCTCGACTTCGTGGCCGAGGCTGTCGGCCTGAAAATCGGCGCGAATAGATTCAGCCTCCGTTCCCCAGCTATTCACATCTCTCCCGATAGTGGAGCAGTGTCGCTCGCCCTGTCCTGTGCACGCGATCTCTCGAAAGTAGATTTCCTTACCGAGGCACGCGCTCACGAACCCGCTGGAGTACCCCACCAACGACCAGCACACCGGGGTCACGCTCTTTCCGTAGTGGTGGACGTGCTGCTCCGCCTCGTACGAGTCGTGCCAGCGCACCTCTTCTTCGAAGCGTCCCGTCTGATCGTCATACTCGACGCGTCTAACGTCGGCGCGAACGATGCCTTCCAACGTGTGAAGCGTCGCGCCAGCACGAAGACCGTCGACAGGACTCCTCCAGTTCGAGCGCGCCCGCAAATTGACGGCGTCGTGGTATCCGTCCGCGTATCCAAACCGCAGCAGGACGCGGCGGGCAGTAATCAGACCCAGTGTGTCGACGAGCTCCTTGCGCATGAGGCCCATCGCCGCTGCGCTCAGGATCACCACGCGCTGCTCGTGGAGTCGAATGACCCCCTGGTCAGGCCGAAAGTCGAGCAACTCGGCGAGATGGAGACTGTGGCCCTTAGGCGTATCGTCGCGAGGCTGGGGCTTCACGGTACCGCCATTCTATGGCTCGAAGCCGCGCAACGACGTGACCCGTAGGATACTGTCGCGGTTCGGTTGCCTTCTACGCTATGCAGACCACGGTGGTCGATTCCGCGACCCTGTTCCGTCTCGTCCATTTCTTCGACATCCTCGCCGCCGTTGTGTTCGCGGTGTCCGGCGCGCTGGTTGCGTCGCGCAAGCGCATGGACGTGATGGGGTTCATGTGGCTCGCCGTCATTACCGGCGTTGGCGGTGGCACGGTGCGAGATTTGATTCTCAATGTGCCGGTATTTTGGGTTCAGAATCCGGCTCATGTCTCTGCTTGTCTTGTGACTGCCGTCGTGATGCACTTCGTCGCTCCACGCGTCGAATCACGCTACCGAACGCTGCTATGGTTCGATGCCTTCGGCCTGGCGCTGGTCACAGTTGCCGGCACAGTCAAGGCATTGGATGTGGGGGCGCCCGCGCTGGTTGCTATTGCGATGGGCGCGGTCACTGGTTCCGTCGGAGGAATCATTCGCGATACGTTGGGCCACGTACCTTCGGTCCTCCTCCGTCATGAGATTTACGTCACGGCGTCGGTACTCGGCGCGTGCGCATACGTTGGACTCAACGGACTCGGCGTCGGCCGTCTGGCGGCGATGATCGCCGCGTTCATTGTGACGTTCGGCGTGCGGAGTCTGGCAATCACGTTCGGTTGGTCGTTGCCAGTGTTCCGACAATCGACGAAGCGCGAGCGTTGGAGGAGTGACCGCAAAGATTCGGCGAGAGACGAGCAGCGATGACTCAAAGTCCCGAATCGTATCGCGGCGACGACCGTCTCCTCTTTGGCATCATTCTCGGAGTGTTGGCCTTCTGGCTGTTTGCTCAGACGACGCTGAACATCGCGCCCGCAATGGCGGCTGACCTCGAGGTGGCGACGAACGTCATGAATTTCGCCGTGTCTATCACGGCGTTGTTCTCGGGCATCTTCATCGTCGTCGTCGGCGGCCTTGCCGACCGGGTCGGACGCGTGAAGATCTTGATGTGGGGATTCATCCTGGGCATCGTCGGCTCGCTGCTGGTCGGGATCGCGACACGCGGCGCGCTGGCTGTACCGCTGCTGATGCTGGGCCGCATCTGTCAGGGGCTTTCGGCCGCGTTCATCATGCCCGCGAGCCTCGCGCTCATCAAAGCGTACTGGAACGACGCCGGTCGTCAACGGGCGGTGAGTCTCTGGTCCATCGGCTCCTGGGGCGGATCTGGATTCGCGGCCCTTTTCGGCGGGCTGATGACAGAAAACGTTGGCTGGCGCTGGATCTTCTTCGCATCGGCTGCGGTATCACTCGTCGGAATGCTGATGGTGCGTGGGACACCCGAGAGCAAGGCTGTCGTCGGGAAGGACTATCGCTTCGACACCATGGGTGTCCTGACGTTCATGGTGACGATGGTGGCTCTGCAGGTGCTGGCCACGCAGGGTGGGGAATTCGGTTGGACCAACCGGATTACTTTGGGCCTGGGTGCGATCGCCGTCGTTGCTGGGGTGATGTTCTTCAGAGCCGAGACCATGTCTCGCAATCCGTTCGTGAACTTCGCGCTGTTTCGCAACTCCACGTACACCGGGGCGACGATCTCGAATTTCCTCTTGAACGGTGTGGCCGGGATGCTGTTGGTGTCCATGATGCTGGTGCAGGTTGGCGGCGGCCTGTCGGCTCAGGAAGCCGGCATGCTGACTCTGGGGTACGCCATTGCGATCGTCGGCTTCATCCGCGTCGGCGAGAAGCTGCTCCAGAAGTTCGGAGCGCGCAAGCCGATGATCTGGGGAAGCGTGATCGTCGGGCTTTCGATTGCCGCACTGATGCCAACCAACCTTTTGATCGGGCAGTACACGAACCTTGCCGTGGTCGCCTACACGCTCTTCGGCCTGGGTCTTGCGTTCTACGCGACACCCTCGACTGATGCCGCGCTCTCGAATCTGCCCGACGATCAGGCCGGTTCCGGATCTGGCATCTACAAAATGGCGTCGTCACTCGGCGCGTCGTTCGGGGTCGCGATCTCAGCCGCCATCTTTACGGCGCTCAGTGCTGACAACGGATCGACTCGCTGGTTGGAGGGAGTGATTACGTTTGCCGGCCGTCAGGACAACATTGCTGTCCGCCAGGCTGCGCTGATCGCGTTAGCGTTCAATCTGCTGATGGTCGTGGGGGCCATCGTATCGATCGTTCTCACCGTGCCCGGAGACCGCAAGCGCACGGTCATGCGATGAATTCCTAGCGGGCGAGCCACGCCCGTGACGCGACCACCATGGCCGCGACGCCGGTTTCGAGCGTCGGATGCAGAACCGGCGCAAATCCGGGATTGTGATTCGTGGGAATCTCGCGAACTCGTCCCATTTGCTTCGCCTCGGCGTATTTCTTCGGGTCGGTACCACCGACGAACCAGAAGACCGATGCTGCCTGCCACGCAGCCCCGAACACGCCGAAATCCTCACTCGCCGACGTCGGCTTGGCTTCGCGGACTCGGCCGCTGCCGAAATGCTTCTCGAACGCCTCAACAACTCGCCGCGTTGCGTTTGCTTCATTGGTGACCAGAGAGTAGCGATCGAGAGGCGTGATCTCCGGTGGCTTTGTTGCACCCGAGGCGGCCGCTTCAGCGTTGACGATGCGCGTGATCGCCGCAAGCACGCGCGCTCGCACGCCCTCGTCGAACGTCCGGACGTTCAGCTTGATGAGCGCCTCGTCGGGAATGACATTCTCCTTCTCACCCGCTTGCAGCGACCCGACGGTCACCACGGCCGCCTCCGAGGCCGCGAGCTCGCGCGACACAATCGTCTGCAGGCGCAGTACCGTCGCTGCAGCCATCACGACCGGGTCGATGCTGGCTTGCGGCATGGATCCGTGTGCGCCGCGTCCGAACATCCGAATCTGCAGGCTGTCGGCGGCGGAGGTGATCACGCCCACGCGGCTGCCGATCGACCCGGCGGGGCCGACCATCACGTGCTGACCAAGCACGACGTCGGGTCGCGGGAAACGGGTGACGAGTCCTCCATCGACCATGGCTTGGGCGCCAGTGCCTGTTTCTTCCGCCGGCTGGAACACCGGCATCAACGTACCTGTCCACGAATCTCGCGTCTGAGCCAAAACGGTCGCCGCGCCGATCAGCCACGTCACATGCATGTCGTGACCGCATGCATGCATCACTGGGACGGTCTTGCCCGTCCGATCCGTAGCTGTTGCTGTGCTGGCGTACGGCAGGCCGGTCTGTTCTCGGACGGGTAGTGCGTCCATGTCCGCGCGGAGCATCACCGTCGGCCCGTCGCCATTACGCAAGAGCCCGACGACTCCGGTCTGGCCGATTCCGTCGGTCACGTCGTAGCCGGCACCGCGCAAACAATCTGCCGCGACACGTGCGGTGCGCGTTTCCTGCATCGACAGCTCGGGATGGGCATGGATGTCGGTGTACACACGCTCCAGTTCCGGCAGGAGATCCCGGATCAGAGATTCGAGTGTGGCCGGTTTGGTGGCCATGAGATGTTCCTCCTCAATCGGCGCTCACGCCGTGCGCATGTGAGGCTCTCTCGTCCGAGTGCGCAGTCCTCCGAGCACCAGTATGAAACCCCAAGGCGATGGAGTACCGCAGGACCACGCCGCCGGGTCTGTGTCCAACAGCATCACCAGCACGAGATTCCTTCGCTGCCAGATCGACGAGTAAGCGACACGCTTACCGAAGAGATCCGTCACCGTGGAGTGGGGAACGGTTGTATTTTCATATCGAATGCTGTGCTTTCAATCTGAAAGACGGCATCTGCCAACGGTCCAGACCGATGATGGCGTTGTGCGACGAATTTGCCCGAGCAGATCTGGCCCGCCGCTTGCGCGCAGATCCTGAGACGAGCTGCTCGTTACAACATGCGTTACCCCGTATCGAGATCTGACTGCGGTGACTCGGTACAACCCCTGGATCTTGGAGTAGCAGAATGGCTGGAACAAACGAATTTCGTGTCATCGTCGCGACGGATGGATCGAAGGACGCCCGAGGCGCCGTTACGACCGCCGCCCACTTTCCGTGGCCGGCCGGCGCGCGCGTGCGGGTGGTGGTTGCACGGCGGAACCGCGCTTTCGTTGTCGGCTGGCGCGGTCACGGGGCGGTTCGCCGCGCGTTGATGGGTAGTGTTTCACGCGGCATCGTGCGTGGCGCAGCGTGTGCGGTCTTGGTCGTGAGGCGACCCCAGCGCGTGCGCCGGATCGTGGTCGGACTCGACCAAACGCCACACGCGAGTCGGGCACTGGCGTTCGTGGAACGGCTGGTGCCGCCGGCGCGTGGGCGCGTCACGCTTGCGACTGCCGTGACATTGACGCCGGTGCCCTCGCGACGAGTCGCCTTGGCCGCAGGAGCGCTGGCCCGAGAGGTCAAGCGCACGAACGCTACACGGGCTCGAACGGCATCGAAAGAGCTCAATCGCGCAGCGGCCAGGCTCAAACGCCGGGGGTGGGACACCAGGACTTCGCTCACGACGGGCGAACCTTTAAACGATGTTTTGGGTGCCGTGAAGACCGCGCGTGCGCATCTCCTGGTAGTTGGCGCGAAAGGAACGAGTCGCGTGCGTCATTTGCTTCTCGGCAGCGTCGCCGAGGGCGCTCTCAACAGTTCTCCGATTCCCGTTCTCGTTGCGCGCTGAACGTCGCGTCCCTGATTGAAGCAGCACCGGCCGTTCGGCTTGTTTGTGTCGAACGTGCCTGGATCCGTCGCTGATCAGATGGCGTCCTAAAAGTAGCGGTTGTCACGCAACAGAGGACGCGATGTTCGATCTCATTGCCACAGGTCATCGCTCTCGCACGGCCCACGGCATCGTGCCGCTCCTGACGTCCTGGACGATCCACGGGATCGTGATTGGTGCGGTGGTGGTTCTGCCACTGTTCTATGCGACGGACCGACTGCCGGACGCGCCGAGCGAGGTGTTAGCGTTCGTGGCACCCGCGGCGCCGGCGCCACCACCCCAGCCCCCACCGCCGGCGCCTGCGGCACGGAGACCGGCACCGCGAGAGGCGCGGCCGGTCCCGCGAGTAGTGCCTACGCCAACGTCGTCGATTCCGATCGCAACGCCGATCGAAAAGGTCGTGCCTCCTGACGTTGCGTTCGACGACGAAGGTGTCTTCGGGGGAGTCGAGGGTGGCGTGCCTGGCGGTGTCATTGGCGGAGTTGTTGGCGGGCTGTCGGATGTGCCGCCGCCTCCGCCGCCGCCCCCGCCCCCGGTACCGCGTGCGCCAATTCGCACGGGCGGTGCGCTGAAGGCGCCGGCACTGATCACCCGAGTGCCGCCTGTCTATCCCGGCGTCGCCGTCAGCGCGAGAATCGAAGGCGTGGTGGTCCTCGAAGCCACCGTTGGCAGGGATGGTCGCGTTGAAGACGTGCGAGTACTGCAGTCCGTCCCGCTACTCGACAAGGCGGCGAGGGACGCGGTACTTCAGTGGAGATACGCTCCGCTGTTCCTCAATGGGAAGCCCGAGCGATTCATTCTGACGGTCACGCTCACCTTCAACCTCACCTGAGACGCTCCAGGCGCGTACGGCGTATCATCGCACCGTACGCGCTGAGGGCCCTGGGCTGTCACGAACGCGTGAGCATGTCGGAGATCCCGTACGATCGTCGTGCTATCCGCAGCGCGCTCGCAGCAACCGGCCGATGGACGCTCATCGTTGTTGTCGCCGGGCTTGCGCTCATCGGCTTCCTGCACCTGACTCGAGGGACGGCGGTGCGCCACGTTCGCGGCGTCGCCGCTGATGGCGCACCCATCAGCGTGAGCGACAGCGAATTTCCGTTGATGGCGACGATGTCCACCGGCGCGTGGCTCGCCTCCGGCAACCTGGTCGAAGTCATGCTGAACGGGGATGGCACGTATCCCAGGATGTGGGACGACCTGCGGTCCGCGAAACGATCGATCACGTTGCAGCTGTACTACGGCGCCCCCGGTCGCATGGCCACCACGCTTGGCGAGATTTTGCTTGAACGCGCCAGAGCGGGCGTGCGGGTGCTGGTGCTCTACGATGCGTTCGGCGCAGTAGACATCCCCGCCGCGCATCGTGAACAACTTCGCGCTGGTGGAATCGCCGTAGAGCCGTTTCGCCCGATCCGCTTGTCCACACTGCATCTCGCTCAACACCGCTCGCACGTGCGCGGTATCGTCATCGACAGCCGAATCGGATGGACCGGAGGGTTCGGGATCGACGACAAATGGTTTGGCGACGGACACAGCAACGGCTCGTGGCGGGAAACGAACGTGCGCTTCGAAGGCCCCGCGGTCCGGCAGTTGCAGGCCGCGTTTGCGGCCGCATGGGTGGAAGCGACGGGCGTGATGTTCACCGGCCGCGCAACGCTCTTGCCGCAGGAGAACGGCGCTACCGCAGCCGGACTCCTGTACACGACGCCAACGCTCGGGAGCACCACCGCCGAACGCTTTCTTGCTTTGTCGATCGCCGCGGCGCGAAAGACGCTGTACATCACCAATCCCTACTTCGCACCCGACCGCAACTTCATCGACCTGCTCAGCGAGGCCGCCCGTCGCGGTGTGGACGTACGTATCCTCACGGCCGGTGCTCGCACGGACGTCACCATCGTTCGTGCAGCCGGACGTTACTGGTACGACGCACTCCTCAGTGCGGGAGTCCGCGTCTACGAATGGCAGCCGTCAACCCTGCATGCGAAGACCGTGGTGGCGGATGGTGAGTGGTCGGCGATCGGATCGATGAACTTCGACAACCGGTCGATGGTGCTCAATGACGAGTCCACGCTGATGGTGCTCGATCGTGCCGTCGGCGAAGAAATGAACCGTGTCTTCATGGATGACCTCCAGCACGCGGAACCGATCGCTCTCACAACCTTCCGCCGGCGGTCATGGTTTCAGCAGATGATGGAGCGCGGCGCCAACCTGATCATGCGCGTGCTCTGATCCGGTCAGCCATCATGCTCGACAGCGACGTCGGGAATACCATCACGCGACCGGCGGTGGAGCAGCAGCATGCGGAGGGTTCACCATGGCCGCGCAAACGCCAGTGTCACCTGCGACGTCGTCACACGAACAGCCACCGTCTGACGGCAGCAAGCCGCTCGGACGGCCGTGGCGTACGGAGGGTTTGCCGAAGGGAGAGGGTCCGAGGCCTCGGCCGCGCTGGGTAACCGGCGCGATCTGGCTTGTCGGGTACCTGCTGCTCTTCGGCACGCTGACGCTACAGGACCGACTCTCGGGGCCGCAGGCGATTCCATACACTGAGTTCAAAACGCAAGTCGCCGCCAACAACGTCGCCGAGCTGTTTGCGCGTGGAGATTCGATCGAGGGTCAGTTGAAAAAGCCGGTGGCCATTGCCAGCGGGCAGGACGGCAATTATCAGCAGTTCACGACGGAACGACCGACGTTCGCGAGTGACGACCTGTTGACCGAGCTGACGAAGGGGGGCGCCTCTGTGCGCGCCACTCCGCTGGTCCGGCAACGCGGCTTCCTGACCAATCTGCTCGTGTCGTTTGCACCGATCCTGCTGCTCGTCGCGTTCTATGTGTGGATGTTCAAGCGCCAGCAGGGAGCGGTGGGAGGCATTCTCGGGGGCGGCAGGCAGAAGCGGGTCGACCCTGAAAGCGTGCGCGTCACCTTTGAGGACGTTGCGGGCATCGACGAAGTCGAGGCCGAGATCAACGAGGTCGTGGACTTCCTGAAAGACCCTGACAAATATCGACGACTCGGGGCACGTGCACCGAAGGGTGTCCTGCTCGCTGGTGCACCAGGTACCGGCAAGACGCTGCTGGCGCGGGCCACCGCCGGCGAGGCCAAAGTGCCGTTCTTCAGCGCGAGCGCATCCGAGTTCATCGAGATGATCGTGGGCGTGGGAGCCAGCAGGGTTCGCGAGCTCTTCGGCGAAGCGCGCAAGGTCGCGCCGGCGATCATCTTCATCGACGAAATCGACACCATCGGCCGTGCCCGCGGTGGCGCTCGTTCGTTCGGCGGCCACGACGAGCGCGAGCAGACGTTGAATCAGATTCTCACCGAGATGGATGGTTTTTCCGGCCACGAGGGTGTGGTGGTGCTTGCCGCAACGAACCGGCCCGACGTGCTTGATCCGGCGCTGCTGAGACCCGGACGGTTCGACCGGCAGATCATCATTCACCCGCCGGACCACCGAGGGCGCGTCGAGATCCTGATAGTCCATACGCGGAAAGTTCCGCTCGGCAAGGACGTCGATCTCGAGCAACTGGCCTCGGCAACACCAGGCATGACCGGGGCCGACCTGGCGAATCTCGTGAACGAAGCTGCGCTGCTCGCCGCGCGCCGCGCGCAAGACGTGGTGCGCCAGCGCGATCTCACGGATGCGCTCGAAAAAGTGCAGCTCGGGACCGCACGCAATGTCGTCATCCCCGAAGAGGAGCGCCGCCGCACCGCGTACCACGAAGCCGGCCACGCCCTCCTCGGTATGCTCCAGCCCGGTGCTGACCCCGTGCGGAAGGTGTCGATCATTCCACGCGGCCGGGCGCTCGGGGTGACGCTCTCGACGCCGGAATCGGATCGCTACGGTTACGACGCCAACTATCTACGCGGTCGCATCATCGGCGCGCTCGGCGGCATGGCCGCCGAGCAGGAGATCTTCAATGTCGTCACCACCGGTGCGGAGAACGATCTGGAGATGGTGACGCGCATCGCCCGATCGATGGTCGGCCGATGGGGCATGTCGGAACGCATCGGCACTTTGTCGGTGCTTCCCGCCGAGGGTGATCCGCGCATGGCCGGCATTTCAGATGGACTGCTTGACGCGGTAGATGAAGAAGTGAGGCGGATCACCGACGAGTGCTACGCCGAAGCGCGACGACTGGTCCGGGAGCATCGCCAGAAGCTCGATGCAATCGTTGCGCAGCTCCTCGCTCGCGAGAGTCTCGACGAGCCCGAGATCTACGAAGCGGCCGGCATCCCGCGTCCTCAGATCACGCCGAAGCCGGCGCCGCTGCCAGCGTAACCACCGACCGTACCGGTCGCGGTGTCGTTTCGTATTGAAAGCCCGCGTGCATTTTGCAATGGCCGCCTTGCCGCACAGTTCGTGATTCGCGCGCAAAACCGAGGATTTCGAGGGGCCACGATCGGGATCGAACCTTGCCTCTTGTCTGGACGGTATGCGAATCGACGTCCACGACACGGGAAACCACTTCGACGACCAGACGCGCGCATACGCCGAGTATCGAGTCTTTTCGACACTCGCTACGCTCGCCGATGTCGTATACGAGGTCGGCGTTGGTCTCGTACGCGCAGCAGATGCTGCGGAAACAACGACGTCGCGCGACGTTTTTGCATGCAGCGTCTCGATCAGGCTGCGCTCCGGCCGTCAGATGGACGCGGCAGCACACGCGCAACATCCGTACGAGGCTATTGACCGTGCGGCTCGACGAATCGCGGCAGTCGCGAACTCACACGTAGACGCGATTGCAGCACCAGCGTCGGTCCGTTAATACCTTCCACAACGACGAGTGGACTCAAGAGGCAAGAGTGACATGAACGTGTACCGGATTCTTGGCGATTATGTCGGCACCAGCGAGGCCCGCGTACTTGCGGAGCAGCTCGTCGCCTGGCACGACTCGATGGTCAAGCATCTGCGCGTCGTCGGCCCTCGCCGGGGACCCGCTTGCGCTGACGACTGCCCGCACGACGAGGCGGCTGCGCTCTGGTCGGCCGCGAAAGCAACGTTCGGCACCAGAGCAGCGGATCTGACGTTTCTGCGCTCGCATGGCCAGGGCAGGCGGACAGTTGGTATCCGCTTGGCAGACGACGGCGTTGAGGTGCACGCGTGATCACGACTACGGCTGAGGCCTTGCCGAACATTCTGCCCATGCCGGGCTTCAACATGCGCGTAATGGACGATGATCTGTAGGAGGCGAGTGTATGAGCGTGAATGAACATCAACCAGGCGATTTCATTCCCTATCCGACCAACCGGGTCGTGGGGACTATCGCCGAAGCGAAAGACGCTCGAGCGGCGTTGCATTCGCTGCTGCACGCAGGGTTTCAGTCCTCGGACATCGACATCCTTCATGGCGAGAAGGATCTGCATCGGCTCGATCCAACGGGCGCAGAGCATGGGTTCCTCGCGCAGTTCCAGCGGTCCCTGGTTCACATCGCGGGGCGGGCCGAGGAATCGAAGCATCTGAAACGTCATGTCGAAGACGTGCGCGAGGGACGGTTCGTGATCATGGTCCTGGCCAAGGAGCGGGAGAAACGCGACGTTGCCGCCGACGTGCTGAATGAGCACGGCGCCGAGTACGTCGGGTTCTACGGCCGATGGGCATTCGAGGCCATGGACGCCTCAGAAGCCGCGTCGTCAGAGCGCGGCGATCACAGTGACATGACCTCTGTCAGCGGAGGGAACGAAGCTGCCAACAAAACGACGGTGACGGCGTTCTACGACCTGATGTTCAACCGATCGAACCCGAGCGAGGCCGTCCGACGGTATGTCGGTGAGACGTACACTCAGCACAATCCCGCAGTGAGAGACGGGAAAGAGGCGTTCATCGAGTACTTTCAGCGCATGGCGCGCGAGTACCCCGGCAAGCGCGTCGAGTTCCGACGCGTGCTCGCCGATGGTGATTTCGTGGTTCTGCACTGTCACCAGCAGTGGCCTGGTGATGACGACTGGGCCGGCATCGACATCTTTCGGCTGGATGCGAACGGCAAGATCGTCGAGCACTGGGATGTGCTCCAGCGGGTTCCCCACCAACAGGCCAATCCAAACACGATGTTCTAGAAAAGGGCGTGCTGGTGGTGGTAAACGCAGGCGGTCATGTACATCTGCATGTCGGAAACCGGAACGACGCTGAGCGTTTCTACGCCGGAGGACTCGGCTTGGACAAGACGGTCTGGAGTTATCCGGGCGCACTGTTTTTGTCCGCCGGAGGCTACCACCATCATCTCGGGACCAACACCTGGTCGCCGGGGCCCGCGCCATCCCCGCACGAAGCCCGCCTCCTCGAGTGGGAACTCGTCGTGCCATCCGTTGAAGACGTGCTGGCAATAGAGAGGAATATCCGATTCGCCAGCTACGTCTCTCAGCACGCGGACGAGGATCTCACAGTCGCCGATCCGTGGGGAACCCGTGTTCGCATACGCATGGAGAGATGACGCTCGGCGACTCGGGAGAGTTACGCAGGCACCAGCACGGCGCGGCCTGTGATCGTCGTCAATGCCATGCCAATGCCGTCGGCAAGGCGGGTCCCAGGAGGGCCCGCCTCTCCGATCGTGAAGTGTCAGAAGGTCAGCGTGCCACTGAACTGCACCATCCGTGCATCCTGCAGCAGCGATGGCTGCAGCCACGACTGGCCGTAGTTGAGGTTCAGCACCGAGCTTGCGCTGCCGTTGAACACGTTATAGACGTTGAAGTTCGCCTGCAGGCGCATCCGCGTACTGAGCGCGAGGCGCTTGGCGAACCGCAAGTCGAGCCGCGTCAGCCTGTCGTCGAACATCGTCTGCGGAACGATCAACGGCACGGTCGCGGTGGCGACGCAGGAAGCCGCGCCCCTGCACGCTGCCAGATCGCGGTTGAGCGACGGGCGAATCGCGGAATTGGGGGCCGCGTAGTTCGCCGAGATCGCCGGTCCCGAGATGTTCTGGAACACCGCGCTGACGACGAAGTCGTAGGGCAGCGGATACGTCACGAAGCCTTTCACCTGCGTCTGCCCCCTGAACGGCGTCACGATCCGGCAGATGTTCTGTCCATCGATCGTCGTCCGTGTGAACGGCGTCGGCGTGGAAAGGACGCCCGCTCCGAGACCGACGAAGTTGCCGGGCAGCGCCGTGGCGACGGCACCAGGTGAATCAACTTCGAAGCAGGCGTCGTTGACGCTGCGTCCAGTGTCCACACCGCCACCGACTATGAGGTCCGCCTTGAGACGCGCTGTCAGTGTGACGTTGAAGAAATCGTTGATGCGCTTCAGCTCGCCGTAGTTATCGGCCTGGGTAATGACGCTGTTGACCTGACCGAACAGCGCCGGCTTCACGTCGTACAGGCCGCACACCTGATAGCCTCCGCCTCCGGGAAGGCGCGAGTCGCTTGGCGCGGTGATGCAGAAGGGGTCGAAGTCAGCCGGCGTCACGAGGATGTTGTCTGTCACCAGGTGGTTGCCGAACCAGTTGCGGTAGTAGCCGGCCGTCATCGACACCCGGGGACTGAGCTCGTGCTGCACTTCAGTCGTGAAGTCCCAGTTGTAGCTTCTCGCCCCATACCCGAGCAGCGCATCGTCAGCGTAGCGCGTGGTCGCGCCGAGACCGCCGAAGTTCTGATTCGCCCACGCGCCGCACTCGCCGTTCAGCGCGCGGCTGGCCAGATCGCAGTCCGGGACGAAATTGCCGCGGCGCGGGTCGCCTTCCGGGTGCAGCAGGTCGTTCCACGTGCGCGAGACCGAGTTGATCGACGTCTGGATTGGGTTGTTGTTCTGGGTGATGCCGATGCCGTTCTTGCCGACATACCGGCCGATCGCCACCTTCACCGCGGTCTTGCCGTTGCCGAAGAGGTCGTAGGCGGCGCCGACGCGAGGATCGACGTCTTTCCACAACGGGACGTTCTTCACTTCCGCGAAGCTGCGCTCGGGCACCCAGCCGTTCGGAGTGGCCGCCACGTGCTGCGCAGGCACATATCCGTTGAAGTACTCATAGCGGACGCCCGCCGTCACCGTCAGACGTTTGAGCGTCCACTGATCCTGCACGTAGAATCCGAAGTCCTTGTTCTGCGCTTTCAGGCCGTACGGCGTGGCCCACTGCGTCAGGCTGACGGGAACACCCCCGTTGAACGCGTATTCCACGTTGTGGGTGCCGTTCTCGGCCTCGATCTCCAAATAGCTCTCCTCGAATTGAAGTCCGGCCTTGAAGTTGTGGCTGCCGGTGACGTACGACGCCGAGAAGCGCTGGCTGAAACGTGGCACGAGCTGCGTGGTGTAGTACAGCGGTCCGAAGGTGGGTGTGCCCGAGTTGTAGCGCATCCCGGTGGACTGCTCGACAATGGAGATGTCGTCGCGTGTCACTTCAGGCTGACGATAGATCGGCCAGCTGCCATCGGCGCGCCCGGCGCCCGCTTCGAGCAGCAGCTTGTTCGTCAGCGTCGAGCTCCAGGTCACCTGATAGAGCCCCGCCGGTTTGAGCTTGTAGCTGAAGAACGCCTCGGGCGCGTTCACCGATCCGCTCGCGGTGAGTGCCGGGCAGTGGCAGTCGCGCTGCGGATCCGCGAAGGCGTTGATCTTGTTCTTTTCCGTGACCCGCCACGTCAAGCGAAGGGCTTTCGACTCGTACCACTCCTTCGCGAACGCCGGGCGCGTGAGGTCCGGCGTGTAGACCGGCGTGTGCTGCGTAGCGTTGTAGAACTTGTTGGCCGCCTGCCGCTTGTTGCCCCACTCGCGGAATGAGCCGTAGAACCACAGACGGTCTCTCTTGATCGGCCCACCCAGCGTGAAGCCCGCGTCGTAGATGTAGTTGAGACGGTTGACGCTCTTGAGCCCGCGAGCGATCAGCTCGTCGCTGAGGTTGTCACTCATCAGGCTGTCGTTCGAGAAAAGGCCCGAGATGCTGCCGGTGAACTGGTTGCCGCCCTCTTTCGGAATCATGTTCACGATCGCGCCGTCGGCGTTGCTGTCCGCGGCGATACCGCTCGTGTACATCACCAGCTCCTGGACGGTATCGGCGTTGGCGTTGTAGCCCTGATTGCCGGAGGCGTGCTGGATGCCCATGCCGTCGAACTGGACGTTCGTGCCGCCCTTGCCGTGGAACGAGGCGCCGATCTGACCGGTGTACGCGCCGGTCACGTCGAATCCTTCGTTGCCGCGGAATCCCGGTGTCAGCGCGACGAGGTTGTTGAGGTTCTTCACGCTGCTTGGCAGCACGTTGAGCA
>Ga0075420_100000799_pt1 | contig 25936 bp, 17 predicted proteins | sample SoiMetdeltSBSDD4_FD_75296 | JGI IMG/M metagenome (GOLD analysis project Ga0075420, IMG submission 75296) | Bulk soil microbial communities from a Populus tree surrounding site in Tennessee, USA - Soil MetaG P. deltoides SBSDD4 | ecosystem: Environmental > Terrestrial > Soil > Tree plantation...
CCGATATCGCATACGAAAGTTTTGCAATTGACCGCTTTTCTCGACCTCGGCCTCGCCGAGCCAATCACCAAAGCCCTCGCCGACGAAAAATACACCACGCCGACACCGATCCAGGCACAGACCATCCCGCAAGTGATGCAAGGCCGCGATGTCGTCGGCATTGCGCAGACCGGCACCGGTAAGACTGCGGCGTTCGCGCTCCCGATCCTCAATCACCTCTCGAACAACCGCCAGCGCGCGCTACCCAAAGGCTGCCGCGTGCTGGTGTTGAGCCCCACACGCGAACTATCGGCGCAGATCGTCGACAGCTTCAAGGCCTATGGCCGCTACCTGCGCCCGACCGTTGCGCTCGCGATCGGCGGCGTGAACATGAACCCGCAGATGCGTGCGCTCGCGCATGGCGTCGACGTGCTGGTGGCCACGCCCGGACGCCTGCTCGACCTGATGTCGCATCGCGCGATCCAGCTCGACCGCGTCGAGGTGTTCGTGCTCGACGAAGCCGACCGCATGCTCGACATGGGATTCATCCATGACATCCGGCGCATTGTCGGCAAGCTGCCGGCCAACCGCCAGACGCTGTTCTTCTCGGCGACCATGCCGCGCGAGATCACCGAGCTCGCCAATTCCATGCTGAAGGATCCGGTGCGGGTCGCGGTGACGCCGGCCTCTACCACGGTCGAGCGCATCGATCAGCGCGTGATCCTGGTCGACCGCGCCGCCAAGTCCGATCTGCTGGCGCAATTGCTGCGCAGCGAGCCGATCGACCGCGTGCTGGTCTTCACCCGCACCAAGCACGGCGCCGACAAGGTCGTACGCGCGCTCGCCAAGTCGCAGCTCGCTGCCGAAGCGATCCATGGCAACAAGTCGCAGAACCAGCGCGAGCGCGTGCTCGCGGCGTTCCGGACCGGCAAGGTCCGCACGCTGGTGGCGACCGACATCGCGGCGCGCGGCATCGACGTCGAGGGCATCAGCCACGTCGTCAACTTCGACCTGCCGAACATCCCGGAGAGCTACGTCCATCGTATCGGCCGCACCGCGCGCGCCGGCGCCGACGGCGTCGCGATCTCGTTCTGCGACGGCGAGGAGCGCGCCTACCTGCGCGACATCGAGAAGCTGATCCGCATCAAGATCCCGTCGACCGATCAGCGCGGCGTCCGCCATGCGGCACCGCCGCCGGTGGCCGGCGCGGTGGCCAGCGCGGTGGACGACGATGCCGCTCCTGCGACGGATTGGAGCCCGCACGAATCGCGCCGCGCGAACGGACACGGCAAGAAGCAGCAGCATAACCGGCCGCGGCAGAACAAGCCCTACCAGGGCAGGTCTGAACAGGGCAGGTCTGAACAGGGCAGGTCCGAGCACGGCAGAGCTGAGCAAGGCAGAGCTGAGCAAGGCAGGTCCGAGCAGCCGCGCAGGCAGCACGCCGCACAACCGCAGCAGGCGCGCAACGGCGACCAACAGGAGCAGCCGCAGCGCAACGGCCAGAACCATCAGCAGGCCCGCAACGGCCAGCATCAGCCCAAGCGCAACGGCCAGCACCAGCAGCCGCGTAACGGCCAGCCGCATCAAGCGAAGCGCAACGGCCACCAGCACCAGCAAAACCGCTCACCGTCGCAGCCCTCGACCGACGGCAGCATCGCCACGGTCGGCTTCATGAAGCCGACGCAACGGCAGAAACACCATGCCGGCGGCCTTGCAGCGCGCCGGTCGGCGCGCTAACGGGATCGGGAGGGAAGGAACATGTCGAAAGAAGACCTGCTCGAATTCGACGGCACCGTGACCGAAGTCCTGCCGGACGGCAATTTCCGGGTTAAGCTGGACAACGAGCACGAGCTGCTCGCCTATATGTCCGGCAAGATGCGCAAGTTCCGCATCCGTACCGGCGTCGGCGACCGCGTGGTGATCGAGGTGTCGCCGTACGACCTCAACCGCGGCCGCATCAATTTCCGCCACAAGGACACCAACCGTCCGATGGGTTCGCCGCCCACCCGCCGGCAGCAGAGCGTCCGCCGTCGCTAGGTGAGCGCCTACCGGAGTTGGACCAAATGACCGACACTCCCCCCGACCGCGTCGACCCCAAGCTCTTGGAGATCCTGGTCTGTCCCGTGACCAAGGGGCCGCTGGAGTACGACAGCGCGCGCCAGGAGCTGATCTCGCGGTCAGCCAAGCTCGCCTATCCGATCCGCGACGGCATCCCGATCATGCTGCCCGAGGAAGCCCGGGCACTGGATTGACGCGGCTGCCGATGATCGTTTGAATCCAGATGCCCGGGTCTTGTCCCGGGCATCTTTTTTTTGCGAATGATAAGCGCGCCGCGTTTTCGCCGGCCGCCAACGAGGAAAACAATGCTGAAGATCTGGGGGCGGAATACGTCCATCAACGTGCAGAAGGTCTTGTGGGCGCTCGGCGAGCTCGACCTGCCGCACGAGCGCATCGACGTCGGTGGGGCATTCGGCCGCACCAAGGAGTCGTTTTATCTGGAGATGAACCCGAACTCGCTGGTCCCGACGCTGCAGGAGGACGACGGCTTCATCCTCTGGGAATCGAATTCCATCGTGCGCTACCTCGCGGCCAAGCATGGCGCCGGTACGCTTGAGCCGACGAGTCCTCAGGATCGCGCCCGCGCCAGCCAATGGATGGACTGGATGCTCACGGTCTGCGCGCCGGCGATCCATCCGCTGTTCTGGGGGATCGTCCGCACGCCGCCGGAGAAGCAGGATCACGCCAAGATCGCCGAAGCGCGCGACAAGACCGCCGCCGCTTTGCGCATGCTCGACACCCAGCTCGGCAAGACTGCCTTCGCCGCCGGCGACAGGTTCTCGATGGGCGACATCCCGGTCGGGTTGATCACCTACCGCTTTCGCAAGCTGGTGCCGGACCGGACGGGATTGGGGCTCGACAATCTCGAACGCTGGTTCCTCGGCATCGAGCAGCGCAAGGCGTTTCGCGAGCAGATCCTGCCGGTGCCGTTCACGTGAGATAGCGATGGTAGCAGCGCCCGCATCGACTCACATCTGCCGACGCGATGCACTGCGCGGCATGGCTGCGACTGCCGTGACAATCGCAGGTTTGCGGCTTGCCGCTGCTCAGGCCACCTCAATGATCGAGGAGCGCTGGTCAGCGGGTGGGCTGGTGGGCACGTTCGCGCGGCCTGTTGGCGATCCAACGCGCGGCCCCGCGGTGGTGATCCTTGCGGGATCGGGACCTAATCTGCGCGACGGGACTCTCGGAACGTATCGCAGGATCGCCGAAGGTCTCGCTGCCGACGGCATTCGGTCCGTGCGCTACGACAAGCGCGGCATTGGTGAGAGCCGCGCGCTCGTCGCGCGCGAAGACGATGTCGTCTTGCAGCATTTCGTCGATGATGCTGTCACGGCGGCGCGCGACCTGCAGGCGCGTTCGGACGTCTCGGCGGTGGTCATCGTCGGACACAGTGAAGGCGCCTTGCTGGCGATTCTGGCCGCGGCAAAAGCTAAGGTCGCAGGCATCGTCCTGCTGGCTGGACCCGGACGACGCTTCGACGTGATCCTGCGCGAGCAAATCAAGAACCTGCCGTTGTCGCCCGGGCAGGAGCACTTCCGCACGGAGACACTTTCCATCCTGGAGACGCTGGCGAGGGGCGAGCGCGTTGCCCACGTCTCGAAGCAGAACATGGCGCTGTTCCGACCCTCGGTGCAGCCGTTCCTGATTTCGCTGATCCCTGTCGACCCTACTGTAGAGTTCGGCCGACTGACCGTGCCGGCGCTCATCGTTCAGGGCGCGCGCGATGTTCAGATCAAACAGGCAGACTTTGAGGCGCTCAAGAAGGCGCGGCCCGACGCCAAGGCCTTTGTGCTTCCCGAAGCGAACCACATGCTCACGCGCGCGCCGGCGAATTTGTCCGACCTCGCCGCACAAATCAAATCCTACGATCGCAACGCACCGCTGGTTCCCGAACTTTTGCCGGCACTGACTGCGTTCATCAAATCCGTTTCAGCGGCACCTTGATCGTTTCACAGCGCCTCGCCCTTCAACAGCTTCGGCACCTCACCGACCAGGCCGGCAGCCTCGCGGATGAACAGCTGCTTGAGCGCCGGCAGGCGGTCGACCAGCCCGAGCCCGACATCGCGCACGACGCGCAATGCGTCCGAGCGATTGGAGAATAGCCGGTTCAGGCCGTCGGTGGCGACGCCCATCGCCATGGTGTCGAAGCGCCGCCAGCGCTGGTAGCGATCGAGTGTGACCGGCGAACCCGGATCGAGCCCGATCCGCATCGCATCGACGATCGTCTCCGCCAACGCGGCGATGTCCTTGAGGCCCATATTGAGCCCCTGCCCTGCGATCGGATGGATCACATGCGCGGCGTCGCCGACGAGCGCGATACGTTCCGCCACGAAGGCGCGCGCCACCGACAAGCCGAGCGGAAAGGCGCGCCGCGGCCCGGACGCCGCGATCTCGCCGAGATGTAATCCGAAGCGCTTTTCAAGCTCGGCGTGAAATCCGGCATCGTCGAGCGTTACGATGCGTTCGGCCTCACCGGCCGCCTCGGTCCAGACGATCGAGGAGCGATGCCCGGTCGCGTCGCGCTTGAGTGGCAGGATCGCGAACGGCCCCGCCGGCAGGAAGTGTTCCTCGGCGCGGCCGTTGTGGTCGCGCTCGTGGCGCACGGTGGTGACGATGCTGGCCTGGCCGTAACCCCAGCCGTGGGTCGCGATGCCGGCCCGTTCGCGGATCGAGGAGCGCGCGCCGTCGGCGGCGACCAGCAGCCGCGCGTCGCACGACGTGCCGTCGCGAAAACGAACCTTGACGTGATCGGCCGCCGTTTCGGTATCCGCGACAGCGGTCTCCGCCAGCGAGACGCCATCGTCCTTCGCCTTGGCCAGTAGCGCCGCCAGCAGCGGACCGTTCTCGATCATGTGGGCGAACGGTTCGCCGGGCTCTACTTCACCGTCGAACGTGAGGAACGTCGGCCGCATGGCGTCGTCGAGGCGGCTGTCGGTGACCGCCATGTCGAGGATCGGCTGCGCCCCCGGCGCGATCCGCTCCCAGACACCGATGGCTTCGAACAGCCGCCGCGCCGCCGCGACGATCGCCGACGCCCGCGGGTCGCTGCCGCCGCGCTCGAGCGCGGGATCGGCCACGATCACCCGAAGCGATCCGCCCAGCGCCTGCCGCAGGGCGATCGCCAGCGACAGCCCGGCAAACCCCGCGCCGGCGATGAGGATGTCGACTGGCTTGCTGCCTTCGCTTGTCATGGTCGTCCGCGTTGTGCGACGTTGCCTCTATCAGATAGCGATCCTCTGCGTCTTCGGCTAGCTCCAGGCAGCCGACGCGGACGCCGCGGCACAGGCCGGCAGCGATGGCTACTGGCGCGGGCCTGCGACGGATGGCAATGGGCCTCGCCCTGACATCTCGATATGCAACGTCTCGCCCGCCAATCCCGGGCCGCAGCGTTTCATTGCGACACCTTACGAAGCCGCTGCATCTGTCTCATAAAACGTTGGACGTCGAACTCGCCACTCGGTTTGGTGACGAGCCAGCTATCCGGGGGATAATGCCAGAACGGATGGTAGAGCACGATCCCGTCGACGTTCAAAATGGCCGCCAAATAACTGAACGATGATTTGCTCGTGACCAGGATGTCGGCAGTCGCCAACCGCTCAATGCAAGTCATGGTGGGTTCGTTGATAAAACGCGTTAGTCGCGGGAACACGTCGAAATCTTGAAACGGGTCTTGCTCCGGACGAAGCTGGAGCACTTCATCAATGCGCCCCCTGAAGGCCGGATCGTCCGGCCTGACCATCGATTCCTTCTGGAGGAGCTCCGAGTGAAGCTCCAGCTCGAAAGGAATTTGCGCGCTCTCCAATGCGGCAGCAAGCCTATGGGCAATGTTGACGTAATATCTATTGTCGATCAGGCGCTCCGAATTCACAAAGATCAACTCGCCGCGGCGCACATGCAGCGCGATGCGAAGCACCTTGTTTGGCATGCTCGTTTTGAAGGGTGATAAGGACTTGCAGACCTCGTAGCCACTGGCGTAGCGATCCATCAATGCATGCGGCGAGCCTATGCGAACTACTGTCTCGGCGTTGCGCTTTGACAGTCCAGCAACGATACGCCCGAATTTCGATAGCCGGATAGGCGAAAGCTGCTTTCTTCGGCCGCCATACCGCAGCCCGAGGGCTCGCTCGACCCTGCCATTCGGCAGCACCGGCAAAGTTACCTCCGACGGAGACGGCATCGTGGGGCGGTCGGAGGGGAGCGTGAACCTACGATTGAACGAATCGACGAATGTCGGGTCTTTCTCCTGGTTCTGAAACGCATCCATGCCCTGGTAGTCACAGCGGCCAATCGGCGAATGAAGATATTTCGTCCCGAGCAGCCGGGAGAGGCAATAGATGCCATAGATCCGATGCAGTTGCGCGCCAACGCCATCCGTGCCGATGTCGTCGGCGTAAGTGAGAAAGACGTTCTCGAAATTCGACATTCCCCACCGATCCGTCGCTGCGACTGTAACCGCCTTAACCGGGCAGCATAAGAATCACAACTGAGATCACCCATCCGGCCAATGCGAATTGCAGAAAGCGCAGACGCCGGCGCGACTTGCGCCTCATGTTGAACTCAGACAGGGTAATGTAGTTGTCGAAAATGTTGGGCGGATATCGCAACGCCGCAATAATCTCGGCATGCTCCTTCGCAACGAAGAACTTGTTCAGGCCGTCTTCGTAGGCAAGCACGTAGCCGTTTTGCTCGAGGATCTTGCTTGCCTCCTCCGACGCGTCGATCTGAACGTTGGCCTCCATGGCCTCGATGATGATCAACTTGGGCCGGAACTTGTCCAGTTGCGCCCCGCGAAGAATGGCGGCTTCCGCACCCTCCGCATCGATGCTGATCACATCGACGTCGCGATCCTTGACATATTCGGCGAAGATACTGCCCAGGCTCCGAACCGGAACCTTGATCTCCTGCATTTCCTTGCCCTGTTCACGCGCCAGGGCCTCCGCACGAGCGCGGTCGCACGTCGAATCTCCGCTATGGGGACCGAAGGAAAAAAACGAGATTTCGCCATCGGCCTCGCCGGCTGCAACATTCAGGCAGACATCACGCGGACGCTTGGCGGCGAACCTGGCGCACGCGCCTGGCATGGGTTCGATCGTGATCCCGTTCCAGCCGCGTTCGTAGAGCTTCCACGTATTCGAGCCACCGACCGGATCATTCGCGCCGACGTCGATGAAAAACCCCGTCGCCTGGGGAAACGCCCGATTGATCATCACATCTTCGAGGTTTCCGGCGTAGCTGACAAACAAAGGAGGGCGATTGAGGTAGGACGGAGCGCTCATACAATTTCGATCTCGGGAAACGGGAAAATCATTCGCCCACCGCTTGCGAGGAAGGCGCTTTCACGCTGAACGATGGCATCCTTGAAATGCCATGGCAATACGAGGAAGTAATCCGGCCTGGCTCCCTCGGTTGGACGCAAGCAAAAGTAGATTCTGCAAGGTGGCAAAGCAATTGCTGATCTACGATCCTGCGCCCACCCAATGGTGACACTAACGACTGTGCACGACTACCGGTGCCTGGGCTAGTAAACGTCGAGTCGGCCCGTCCTTGCTCAAAAGACGAGAAGCACCGCAATCAGGATGAGTACGATGGATAGCGCCCAGCCGACCAGCGCCAGTTGGAGCAGGCGAAGGCGTCGGCGCGATTTGTGCCTGAGGCTGAGTTCGCCGACAGTGATGTAGTGATCGAAAACGCTTGGCGGATAACGCAACGCTTCGAGAAGCGCCGCATCTTCCTTGACGGCAAAGAATTTGTTGAGACCGTCTTCGTAGCCCAACTTGTAGCCGTTCTGCTCCAGTATTCTGGTGGCCTCCTGGGATTCATCAACCTGCGTGAAGGCGGCCATGGCTTCGATGACGATGAGCTTGGGACGAAATCGGTCCAATTGCGCTCCGAGAAGAATCGCAGCTTCCGCCCCTTCCGCGTCGATGCAGACAACGTCGATGTCCAGCCCTTGGGCGTGTTCCGCAAGGATATTGCCGAGAGTACGAACCGGGACCTTGAACTCGGTCATTTCCTGACCGAGTTCAAGCCGCAATGCTTCGGCGCGCTTGCGATCGCACGTCGAGTGCCCCGCCCCGTCACCGAACTGGAAAAATGATATTTCGCCTTCGACATCGCCGACGGCGACATTCAAGCAAATGTCTTGCGGGCGCTTTGCCTTGAACTTGGCGTAAACGCGCGGTGATGGCTCGATCGCGATGCCGCGCCAACCGCGCTGGTACAACGCCCAGGTGTTCGAGCCGAACACCGGATCGTTCGCCCCTATGTCGACAAAGAAACCTGTTTGCTGGGGGAACACTCGATTGAGGATCACGTCCTCAAGATTCCCCGCATAGCTGACAAACAGAGGGGGCCGATTAAGGGCTGAACGGGCTCTGGTTCCGGGCATCGTTCCTCCGCTCTCGCGTTGCCCGGGCCGGCAGTCGAGCTCCGCTCCGCTCATATGATCTCAATCTCCGGAAACGGAACGATCATGCGGCCACCGTTGCTGAGAAACTCCGCTTCGCGCTGAAGAATGCCTTCTTTGAAGTGCCACGGCAGCAGCAGGAAATAATCCGGCTTCAACCGGCGCGCCTCGGCTTCCGAGATGATTGGAATGCGTGTACCCGGCGTGTAGGTGCCGAACTTGTCCTCGTTGACCTCGGCAATAGCGGTCACTTCCTTTTCGGTGATGCCGCAGAACTGCAGCACCACGTTGCCTTTCGTGGATGCGCCGTAGCCGACGATGGTCTTGCCGTCCGCTACGAGCGCGTGCAGCAGCCGGCGAAAGTCCTGCCGGTGCGTGTAAACGCGCTGCTCAAACTCGCGGTAGGGCCTGGGCGTCGCAAGACCCATGCGCTCTTCCTGTTCGAGCATCCATTCGATGATGGCGCTGTTTCGCGGCCAGCCCGATGAGCGCTTCGCGGCGGTCACCGCGAAACTGCCCCCGTTCACGGCGTTCATCTGCACGTCGATGACAACCAAATCCGCCTGCGACAGGATTTTTTCGACCACCCCGAGCGAATAGTATTCCAGGTGCTCGTGGCAGATCGTGTCGTAGGCGCCCAGCCGCAGCATGGACGGCATGTAGCTCTGCTCGAAATACCAAACTCCATCATCAGCCAGGATGGTGCCGATCTCACGGGCAAATTGCACAGGATCGTCGAGGTCGTAGAACATCGCAATTGACGTGACGACCCGCGCCGGCGCGCTCTGAACCCGGCGATAGGCCTCCGCGGAGAAAAACTCCGGCACCAGCACAATCTCATCCGGATAGTATTTCCGGAACTTCGTACCAGTGGGGTCGATGCCGATGCGTTTCAGGCTTGGTGTCGAATAGGACTTCAGCAAGGTCGCGTCATTGCTGCCGATGTCGAGCACCACGTCCGAAGGCCGCGGCTGATAGCGTCGCTCGATATGCCGTACCGTTTGCGTCAGGTGCCGCACCATCGACTGGTTCAGCCCCGACCGATAGCCGTAGTTTCCGCCATACATTTCGGCGGAATCAAAGGAGTGACCAAGTTGCAAAAGCCCGCTGTCCGGACACCAGACAAGATCGATCGGACCGGATGTGACCGCTTGATCCCTGGTACGAGGAAAGACACCTGTCAGTTCCTGTTCGCCCAGCGAAAGCACGGGGACGAGATGTGTGTTGCCGCTGATGCGGCAGCGCTGAAGCGGCGGCGGTGAGGTGCTCATGAGGGAAACGCGGCTTGAAGGGCTTGGAAAGCAGTTTTTGATTGTATAGGGAATTCAAGTGGCTAATCAATGAAAACACAACCGCGCGGGGTCGGAAACGAGCACCATGTCTCGAAAGAGCTTTCGGGAATTTTTGAGTCCGAGGGACATTGCAGCAAATTGCGAAGCTTGGCTGCGCCGGAAATATGGACGCTCGGAGTTGTCTCAACGGCGCGTCTTGTTCATTGACACCCTGCTGCCGTTGCCTTGGTACGGGGCCGGCCATTCGCGTGCTCACGCCATCATGCATGCGCTCAACGATAACGGGTGGAGCATCACCTGCTTCTCGATCGAGAAGAACAATGTATCGATGCCGGTCATCCGCACGGACATACCGACATCCGTCAAGGTCGTGAGGCGAGGACGCGCGACCAAGTTCAAGCGACTTCTTTTCGGGAGCACGACGACACTTGCGCGATTTCTTATCGGTAAAGTATTCGCCTACGATGTCGTGCTGGTTAGTCGCTTTGCCGCGATCAAGATGACGGGCGGGCCGCTAAAGTGGCTCAAAGCAACGAATAAAAATTGCAAAGTCGTCTTCGACTTCGAAGCGTTGCCGGCCCTCGGCGAGCGGTCCCGGCAAGCCCTTGGGACGGGCGGACCGCGGGGGACCGCGGAAACACGCATCCGAGAGCAAATAGCAGAGGTATCCTGGGTCGACGCCGTCATCTGCAATTCAGCCGGGGACGCGCATGAATTGCGTCGGCTGGGCCGCCCAGACGCTATAAGTGTAAGCTATCTTGCCGACCCCACACCGACAGCTTCAGATTTCTCCAAACGCAGGGACTTTCTGTTTGTCGGACGACTGATGGAGGAGGGCACGCCCAATGTCGATGGTCTCGTTTGGTTCGTGAACGAGGTCTGGCCTTCAGTCGCAGCGCAGCTCGGTTCGGACGTTCGTCTACTGGTCGCCGGACACGCATCGGAATGGATTCTTCGCGCGCTCCAGTCGGATTCGGTCCAGTTTCTAGGCGCAGTGCCCAATCTCCGCAGCGTTTACGACCAAGCCAGAGTGTTCGTCGCAGCCAATCGCGTCAGTTATGGGGTCCCGATCAAGGTGCTCGAAGCCGCCGCGCACGGCGTTCCGGTGGTAACGACCGACGAGGTCAATTCCTACCTGGGATGGCGCAGCGGCGTGGACATTCTGTGTAGCGACGAATCGCCAGCCTTTGCGCAAGCCTGCATCCGGCTCTACGAAGACCCCACCCTTTGGCACAAGATTCGCGCGGAGGCGCTGAACAGGATTGATCAGCATGGGGAACGAAGGAAGTTTCTTAGTCTCATGAACGGGCTCACCACGCGTTCGCATGACTGCCATTGACACAACAACGCAGGCACCCGTCCGGGTCGCCACCCAGCTCCTCGGCGGGCTTGGAAATCAGCTCTTTCAGTACGCTGCGGGACGCGCGCTCGCCCAGCGTCTGGGCGCGCGGCTCGTTCTCGACTGCACATCGAGATACGCAGAGTTTCGGCCCATTGTGCTCGATCGCCTCGCGATTGATGCGGAGATTGTGCGCAATGCTGCGGGCAAGCCGCGCCAACGCTATTTCCGCATTGCAGGCACTATCGGGCGGCACCTGACCGATGCTTTTCATGATCATTTTCCGAGAACGTATCGGATCGATGGTCACCGCTTCAAAGTCTTCGGCGAGCGGCGCCTGTTCACTTACAATCCAGCCTTCGGGGAGCTATCCGGCTCGATCTACCTCGCCGGCTATTGGCAATCCTATCGGTACTTCGAAGGCGCGGCCGAGCAGATTCGCCGCGAGATCCGCCCGGCGTATCCGCCCTCTGAGGCAAACCGGACGTGGCTTTCGCGAATTGAAGACGGCAACTCTGTCTGCCTGCATGTCCGCCGCGGCGACTATCTAGGCGGCAACGCGGACTCGCCGGTTGTCTGCGGGCACTCCTACTATGATGGCGCCATGCAACACATCGGTCGTTCGGTAACGGCTCCCAGGTTTTTCATATTCTCTGACGACATTCCCTGGTGCCGATCGGCGTTCGGCGGAAAGGATGTCGCCTTCGTGGACATCAACGGACCGGACGACGCCGTCGACGACCTCCGTCTGATGACGGCTTGCCGGCATCACATCATCGCCAATTCGTCGCTCAGCTGGTGGGCCGCATGGCTTGCGCGCCATCCGGACCAGGTCGTGATCGCGCCGCAACCGTGGCTGCCCGGAGCGGAATCGGACCGCGACTTGCTTCCCACACACTGGATCAAGCTGCCCAAGGCGTAAGCGCGCCTCGCATCCGCTTCCGTTCGGCAGGCCCGACGGATGGACGCCGATCAGGCCACCAAATGCGCAAATCGCTCTTCCTGAACGATGCGTGGCAGCCCGGCCAACGAGCATTTTTGGAATGTAGCCAGATCACGTTGATAGGCGGCTTCCGTGAGTGTTGGCGACTGATCTCCATGCGGGGCGACCGAAGCGAACTTCACATTGACCGCCTTCAAATCGCCCATACAGGTGAAATGCCATGCGCCGCCCCACATGATGGTCGGCCACAGGAATTTTCCGAGACGTTTGGCGGCGCGCACGGCCGCTACTGGTTCCACAAGGGGCTTCAGATAAGGACGCCTGGAAAACCGATATGGAATTTCGCGCACGGCGTTGGGTGATTTGAGATTACTCATGGTCACGAGGCGCGGACCCAAGCGGTGGTCATGAGCATCGTTGCGCAGATTGAGCCGGTAAAAGTAGTTCTCGCACCAAAAAACGACGATCCGGCGCGAAAGCCCGGGGAGCGCGAGCGCCCGACGCAACGCGTCGGGTTTTGGAATTTCATCACAGTCGGACGAGATGATACGGTCATCGGGACGCGCATTACCAAGTCCACGAACGATCGCCTGACGTTGAAAAATCTCTCGGCCCCAATGGTCGGATGGGCCAGTGGGGAGATCGTCAGCCACGACATGAATGATCTTATGGGCGTAACGATCGTAACGCTTGCGGTTGTCGGCAAAGTAGAGCGGCTTCGGCTTGCCGGTGTGGGTTCGGGTCGCCTCCACAATCACGAAGTGATCGACGAGCGCATCAAGCTCCGAAAGCCTGATCTCCAAAACATCCAGCTCGTTGAAAAACGGGAAGCAATCGAAAACGCGCGGCATGTCCATCGTACGGCCTTAGCAACGTGTTGAGCTGGGGAGTTTCATCGAAAGTGGCCGATCCACGCGTCGGGCACAAGATCAATCGTGTCGCTCCTTCGCGCTCCTCCGTTCCAGGTACCCCCTCGCCACACGCGAAAAGAGTTCCCCGTAACCGACAAGCCGCCGGCCGAACGGAAGGCGTCCAAGATAGGAAGTTGATTCAGCATAGTATTGGCGGGCGAGGTCTCGGTTGTTGCATTTGATCGCGAGATAAAGTTGCCGCCGCGCCGCTCCGAAAAATCGCCCGTCGATGATCTGTCGGTGCTCCGGAAACATCGCGTACAGCTTTTTGGCATAGATCAGCCGGGAGCGATCCATGCGAGGTGAATGAAACGACGAGTCTGCGTGCTTTCTCCACTGTCCGAGAGGGGTCGCGAGATACGAATGGCTGTACCCCGCCTGGAGGATGCGCAAGAAGAGATCGTCATCTTCATAGCCGCTCAGCCGCTCGTCGAATCCGCCCACCGCCTCGATTGCCGACCGGCGGACAATGGCTGCGGTCGGAAGAATGTGCATATCCGTTCGCAGGCATTCCGCGAGATTGGGCTTGGGATGATTGGAGGCGTTTTGATTGTGAACCGCCTTGGTTCGCAGCTCGCCCGCGCCATCGATTTCGTCGAGGCTGCTGTAAACGACGCCGAGGCGCTCATCGTCTTCGAACGGACGCGACAGCGCAGCGATGTGCTGGGGGTACCAAATATCATCCTGATCCAGAAATGCGATCAGATCGCTCCTGGCATGGGCCACACCCATATTGCGGGCGGACGATTGGCCGCCGTTCGGTTTGGTCAGAATTGTGACGGGGAGCGTTTCTGCGAACGTGGCAACGATTGCGGGGCCGTCATCCGTCGAGCCATCGTTCACGACAATGATTTCATCCGGCGGGATCGTCTGCGCCAAGACACTGCGGAGGGCCGCCTCAATGTACCGCCCGCCATTATAAAGCGGGATGACCGCAGCGGCCGAGAAACGGCGGCCGGACGATGGGTTTTCTCCAGACAACGAGCTTGTATCCAATTTCGGTCGTTCGACCATCACTCCCACCACTAGGTGTTCTTCATCAAAGCGCTCGTTATCGTCTTCCGATGATTGACACCCTATATTTAAGTCCGCCGGATATTGCATCAGTATAAGGTTGCGCCCGCCCCCCTCAAAGATGCTCCGCTATGCCCATGTCCGCCATCCAGACCCTCCTCGACATCCTCGACCTCGAGCAGCTCGAGGTGAACCTGTTCCGCGGACGTTCGCCGCAGGTGACCTGGCAGCGCGTGTTCGGTGGCCAAGTGATCGGGCAGGCGCTGGTCGCAGCCTGCCGCACCGTCGACGTCAAGGAACGGCCGCCGCACTCGCTGCACGCCTATTTTCTGCTCGCCGGCGACCCCAAGGTTCCGATCATCTACGACGTCGAGCGCGTGCGCGACGGCAAGAGCTTCACCACGCGGCGGGTCAAGGCGATCCAACACGGCGAGCCGATCTTCATCATGTCGGTGTCGTTCCACCGCGAGGAAGCGGGCCTCACCCATCAAGCCAAGATGCCCGATGTCCCCTCGCCCGACGAGCTGCCGAGCGAAGCCGAAATCCGCGAGCGCGTGCTGCCGCTGATGCCGGAGCCGGTGCGGCGCTACTATGAGCGCGAGCGGCCGATCGAGCTGCGGCCGGTGGAATACGAGCGCTATCTCGGCAAGAAGATCGATGGCGGCCGCTTCCATGTGTGGATCCGCGCCACCGGCCGACTGCCGGACGAGCCCGCGATCCACCAATGCGTGCTCGCCTACGCCTCCGACATGACGCTGCTCGACTCCGCGCTGACCCCGCACGGCCGCAGCGTGTTCGAGAAGACGATCATGGCCGCGAGCCTCGACCACGCACTGTGGCTGCACCGCCCGTTCCGCGCCGACGACTGGCTGCTCTATGCCCAGGACTCGCCCAACATGGCTGGCGCCCGCGGCTTCTCGCGCGGGCTGATCTTCGCGCGCGACGGCACGCTGGTGGCCTCGGTAGCGCAGGAAGGCCTGGTCCGCGAGCGTCGCCCGGAGGGTTAGGTCCGCCGCTCGTGCGGCCGTTCTTTCCCAAACGCCGCGGAGAGCGTCTCCAGTCTCCGCGACGCGTGATTGGAGCGCTCGCCCGTTGATCTAGGCCAGGAACTGGTAATCCAGCGGATTCACGGCCCCCGTGATGGTGATGATCTCGTCGTGCCCGTCGAGCCCCGAGTGGATCTGCCATTGCCCGCCGCCGAGATCGGTGAAGGTGGCGCCATCGAGGACCGTACCAAACCCGCGGAACTCCAGCATGTCCCCGGCGGAGCCACCGTTGCCAGTGAAGTCGGTGATGGTGTCTCCCGACGCCTGCCCTGCCGTGAACTTGAACGTGTCGTCACCACCGCCGCCAGTCAGGACGTCGGCGCCGCCCACGCCGTCAAGCGTGTTGGCGTTGGCGTCTCCAGTCAGCGTGTCGCCAAAATTACTCCCTTCGAGACCCTCGATGGAGACGTAGAAATCGCCCTGCGCATCGCCGGTATTGTTGCTGGAATCCGAGAGGTCGGCCGTGACGCCTACCGTCGCGGTGAACCGGATGTGACTGACGACGTCGTGACCGTCTCCGCCATTGAAGATGTCGGATCCACCGTTGCCCCGGAAGTAGTTGTCGCCGGTATCGCCGATCAGTACGTCATCGAAGGCGGTCCCGATCAGGCCTTCGATCGAGATATAGCTGTCGCCAGCTGCATCGCCGGTGTTGCTGCCAGGATCGGCCAGGCTGGCAGTCAAGCCCGCTTCGGCGGAATTGTGCCAGGCGTAATCGAGGCCATCACCACCATCGAGAACGTCGGCACCGCCGGCGCCGTCGAGCTGGTTGTTGTTGCTGTCACCGCGCAGCACGTCGTTGAAGTCGCCTCCTCGCAAATATTCGATCGAGGTAAACGTATCTCCGGCGGCGTCACCGGTATTGTTCCCGGCATTGGCGAGATCGACGGTGAGCCCAGCCGCGGCATTGAGGTAATCCGCGGTGTCGTTGCCGGCACCGCCGTCAAGGGCGTCTGCACCGGCTTGACCGCGGAGAGAATTGTTCGATCCGTCGCCGGTGAGCGTGTCAGCGAAGTTCGAGCCGGCAAGGCTGCGAATGCCGATGTAGACGTCGCCTACGGCGTCTCCGGTGTTGCTTGCCGTGTCGGCCAGGCTCGCGATCACGCCCACGGTCGCACTTTGATACCATGCGAAATCATTGTCGCCGCCGCCGCCATTGAGGGTGTCGCCCCCTGCGCCGCCATCGAGGAGGTTGTTGCCGCCGTCGCCGGTCAACGTGTCAGCGTGGCTCGATCCTCGCAGACGTTCGATCGAGATGTAGCTGTCGCCGGCAGCATCGCCGGTGTTGTTTCCCGGAGTCGTCAGGCTTGCCGTCACTCCGGCGCTGGCACCGCTATAGTCCGCGATGTCATTCCCCGAACCACCATCGAGCACGTCGGCGCCGCCACGGCCGCGCAACGTGTCGTTGCCGTCACCGCCGGTTAGCGTGTTGGCGCCGTTATCGCCCCGCAGGTTGTCGTTGAACGAGCTGCCGCGCAAGTTCTCGATCGACGAATAGGTGTCGCCGGCCGCCTCGCCGCTATTGTTTGCCGCCGTCGCCAGATCGACCGTTAAACCGGAGGCCGAACTGACATATTCCGCGGTATCGGACCCATCGCCACCGTTGAGGGAGTCGGCCCCGCCGCGCCCCTCCAGCCGGTCGTTGCCGTTCTGGCCGTCGAGGATGTTGTTGTTGGCATCACCCGAGATGACGTCATTGCCGTTGGAACCGCGCACCCGGTTCACGCCGCCGGTGATGGTATCGGTGCCGACCGATCCATTGCCGATTGCCGTGCCGGCAACGAGATCGACCGTCACGGAGCCGCTGGCGCTCACATAGCTGATCCGGGTATTGCCGTTTCCGGTGATGGTGTCGTTGCCGCCCATGCCCTCGAACTCGTTGAAGTCCGAGCCGTTGGTGATGGTGTCGGTGCTCGCGCCGTTGAAGCCCGTGGCATTGAAGGTATCGTTGAAGTTGGTTGCCCGAATGGATTCGACCGAGATCAGGGTGTCGGTGCCGACGGCACCGTCGCCGGCAACGGTCCAGTTCAGGCCGGCTCCCGACACAGCGACGCTGATGCCAGCCGCGACCGCAGCATCGCTGTTGTAGACCGCCTGATCGAAGCCGCCGCGACCGTCGATGGTGTCGTCGCCGCCGCGGCCGTCAAACACGACCGAGGTCTGGTTGGCGTTGCCACTGCCTAACAGCGCGTCGTTGAATTGCGAGCCCGTAACGCCGCTCACGCCACCGACAAACCCGGAGACGTCGGTCGTGCTGATCGTATCGTTGCCGACCGATGCATCACCCGACGCCGTCCCTGCCACGAGATCGACCGTCACCCCGGCAGTCGCATTAGCGAACAGGAGGCGCGTGTTGCCGTTGCCGACGACGCTATCGTCGCCTCCCATTCCTTCGAACTCGTTGAAGTTGCCGTTGCTTCCGGCGTTCGCACTGCTGCCGCTGAAGCCGGTCGCCGTATAGGAATCCGCAAAGCTCGAACCGCGGATATTCTCGATCGAAAGTAGCGTATCGCTTCCGACCGAGGCATTCCCCGTTACGGTTCCCGCCGCCATGTTGATGATCACACCACCGGTCACGGTGTCGTCGACGAACCCGAAGTAGCGGGCGCTATCGTTGCCCCCGCCTCCATTGATGATGTCGTTACCGGCGCCGCCGTTAAACTGCTCGCCGGCACTGCCGCCGGTCAGCGTGTCTCCGAAGTCCGACCCGGTGACAGCGTTCACCCCAGTGAAGCTGTCAGTCCCGACCGACGCGTCGCCGACCGCTTGCATCGTGACGAAATTGAACGTTACAGCGGCCGTGGCTTCGCGGTAGGACAACTGCGTACTACCGTTACCCGTGATGAGGTCGTCGCCACCCCTTCCCTCAAACAGGTTTATGGCACCGTTGCTGCTGGCGTTGACGCTGGCGCCACCGAAGCCCGTCGCCACAAATGTGTCGGCGAAGTTGCTGCCGCCTACGTGCTCGATCGAAAACAACGTATCGGTCCCGACGCCAGCGCCGGTCACTGTCCCTGCGGCCAGGTTGACCGTGATGCCTCCGGTTGCGTCCACAAACTCAGCCCGATCGCGGCCAGCGCCGCCTTCGAGCGTGTCGTTGCCGCCCGACCCCTGCAATTTGTCGATGCCGTCAAGACCCTGGATCGTGTCTTCCTCCGACGATCCGAAAAGAATGTTGTCCGCGTCCGTCCCAACGAAAGTGCCGGAGACATTGGTGACGTTGATTGCAAACGTCTCGACGTGAGACAGGCCGCCGGCGTCGGTCGCGGTCACCTCAACGTCGACCGATGGCTCGCTTTCAAAGTCGAGCGATTGACCGGCCTTGAGCCTGAGCGTGCCGCCGACGACTTCGAAGCGGCTGTCGTCGACCGTATAGGTATGCGTATCGCCCGCGTCGGGGTCGACCGTCGACAACGTCCCGACCGTGGCGCCAACGGCGTTCTCCGTGACCGTGTTGCCGGCGAGCGCAATGTCGGTCGGCGTCTCGTTGGCATTGGTGACATCGATCGTAAACGTCTCGACGCGCGATAGGCCACCGGCGTCGGTCGAGGTCACTTCAACATCGACGGATGGCTCGCTTTCGAAGTTGAGCGACTCGCCCGCCTTGAGCTTGAGCGTGCTGCCGACGACCTCGAAGCGGCTGTCGTCGACCGTATACGTATGTGTATCGCCCGCGTCGGAGTCGACCGTCGACAACGTCCCGACCGTGACGCCGACGGCGTTCTCCGCCACCGTGTTGCCGGTGAGCGCAACGTCGGTCGGTGTTTCGTTGACGTTGCCTACGTTGATCGTGAAAATTTCGTCGTAGGTGTTGTTTGCCGAGTCCGTCACGCGCACCGTGACCTGATGCGACGTGCCAGCTTCGAAATCGAGCGAGCCAGCGACAACCAGGTTGTTGCCGCTGATCGCAAACCGGCCGCCCGCGTTGTTGAACAGCGTGAACGTGGCGGTATCGCCGGGATCGGTGGCCGATAGCGCACCAACCACCGCGCCATTGGCGCTGTTCTCGGCGATCGTCGTCCCGGACAATGCAATGTCCGTCGGCGCCGGATTAGACGTTGCGAAGATGAAGTCGCTTGCGACCAGCGTATCCGGAGTGACGCCGGACAGCAGCAGGGTGTTTCCGCCACCAAAGTTGATGAAGGTGTTGGTGCCGGCACTCAGGCTGGCAATGGCCTGGACATCGGCCAGGCTGAAGATTCCCGAAACACCGGCGAGGTTGATCTTGTCGCCCTGGCCGCGGTTGAAGTCGGTGATGGTGTCGGCGCCGTAGCCGTTCGCGTAGACGAAGGTATCGGCATTAAGGCCGCCGGTCAGGAGGTCGCTGTCGGCGCCGCCGGTCAGGGTGTCATTGCCGTCGCCGCCGTTCAGCGTGTCATTGCCGCCGCGGCCATTGATGGTGTCGTTGCCGACTTGGCCGTCCAGGATATTGCCGTTGCCGTCGCCGAAAATCGTGTCGTTACCGTTGGAACCGCGCACGCGGTTCACACCACCGGTGATGGTATCGGTGCCGACCGATCCATTGCCGATTGCGGTCCCGGCCACGAGATCGACCGTCACAAAGCCACTGGCATTGACGTAGCTGATGCGGGTATTGCCGTTGCCGGTGATGACGTCATTGCCGGCCAGTCCTTCAAACTCGTTGAAGTTCGCACCCGCGTTGAACGACGCGTCGGTGCTCGCGCCATTGAAATTCGTTGCGTTGAAGGTGTCCACCAAGGCGGTGCCCCTTACCGATTCGACCGATATCAAGGTGTCGGTGCCAACCGCACTGTCGCCGGTCACGGTCCAGTGCTGCGTATTCACTCCCGACACGGCCACGCTGATGCCGGCGGTGACAGTGGCATCGTTATTGTACACCGCCTGGTCGAACCCTCCCCGACCATTGATGGTGTCGCTGCCCGCACGTCCGTCGAACTGCTCTCCCGTTTGCTGAGCATTGGTGCTGCCGCTGAGGGTGTCGTCGAATAGTGAGCCGAAGACTGAGTTGATGCCGCCAGTAAATCCGCCGATCAGGACGCCTCCATTGAGATCAATGGTGTCGTTGCCAACCGACGCGTCGCCTGACGCTGTGCCGGCCGCGAGATCGACGTTCACTCCAGCAGTCGCATTGAGGAACAAGAGGCGCGTATTGCCATTGCCGACGACGGTGTCGTTACCGCCCATTCCTTCGAACTCGTTGAATGTGCCGTTGCTTCCTGCGTTGGCACTGCTCCCGCTGAAGCCGGTCGCCGTGTAGGAATCCGCAAAGCTCGAACCGCGGATGTTCTCGATCGAAAACAACGTATCGCTTCCGACCGAGGCATCTCCCGTTACGGTCCCCAACTCCATGTTGATCGTTACACCGCCCGTCACGGTGTCGCCAACGAACGCGAAATAGCGGGCGCTATCGTTGCCCCCGCCTCCATTGATGATGTCGTTACCGGCGCCGCCGTTAAACTGGTCGCCGGCATTGCCACCGGTCAGCGAGTCTCCAAAGTTCGACCCGGTGACAGCGTTCACCCCACTGAAGCTGTCAGTCCCGACCGACGCGTCGCCGACTGCTTGTCCCGTAACGAAATTGACCGTCACAGCGGCAGTGGCGCTTTTGTAGGACACCTGCGTACTGCCGTTGCCCGTGATGAGGTCGTCGCCACCCCTTCCCTCAAACAAGTTTATCGCACCGTTGCTGCCAGCATTGGCGCTGGTGCCACTGAACCCTGTCGCCACGAATGTGTCGGCGAAGTCGCTGCCGCCTACGTGCTCGATCGAACGCAACGAATCGGTCCCGACGCCAGCGCCTGTCACTGTCCCTGCGGCGAGGTTGACCGTGATCGCGCCGGTCGCGGCCGCATAGGTCGCGCGATCGCGTCCAAGCCCGCCATCAAGGAAGTCATTGCCGTTACCGCCGTTGAGAACGTCGTTGCCGCCAAGCCCGTTCAGCGTGTCGTCGCCGCCAAAGCCCTCCAGCAGATCGGCGCCTTCAGTGCCGGTCACGAGATCATTGGCATTGACGCCCACCACGTCGCCGACCGGCGCGTCGTCTACCGCATCGGTGAGAGCGGCGCCGGTGAAACTTCCTTCGACTGTCGTGATTGTCGTCGGGTCGGCACCCGCTCCGTTCAGCGCCGTGGCGGCGTCGCCCTGCGCGACGACCGAGACCTGCGCAAGTGTCGTGAGCAGTTCGGTACCGGTCTGACCGCTGATGATGGCTTCCGCGACCACGCCATTGGACGAAGAAATCACGTTCGCAGCACCGGCCGCGGCGTCCGCCACGGCCCCCGTGTCGGCGCCAGTGGTGTTCGCTGCCGCCTCGGTGATCACCGATTGAATGACGCTGCTGCTATTGAGATCGAGTGTCAGGTTGTTGTTCGCCTGAGTATTGATCTGCGCGGCGAGTTCAGCCACGACCGCCGCCGCAGCGTCCGCGAACGACCCACCGGCGCCCTCCAAGAGAGACGCCGCCTGGACGATGGTGTTCTGAATTTGCACGGCAGCGGCAATGGCTGCCTCGCCCTGTGCCTGCGCGTCTTCATCACTCGACAGCGTCGCCGCGATCGGGTCGAAAGTCGAAAGGTCGATGTCGGCGGACAGGCCCAGCCCTTCGAGAAGTTGGGCGCTGGCCGTAGCAAAATTGATAGGCTCACCGGTCGCCTCGGCGGTGGCTTCAGCGATGGCAACCACAAGCGTGGTCAAAGGCGTCACCACGGTGGAGCCTTCCGGCGCGCGCATCACGCCCTCGAACGCCTGATTGGTGGAGATATCGACGCCGCCGGACATGATGAGCTGTCCGCTCCCGCCGAACAGCGTGAAGTTGCCGAATGCATCGGTTGTGGTCGTCGCTTCTCCCACCGTGTACTGGCCGTCGCCGTTGGCGTCGGCAAACACGGTTGCGCCGGAGATGTAGCCGTCAATCGCCAGCGACTCGAACCCGTCACGCACGCTGATCGTGAACCCGCGGGACACCGTCGCGCCGGAGCTATCGGTGGCGGTCACGGTAACGAGCACTTCGGATTCAGCTTCGAAGTCGAACGCCACGCCCTCCTTGAGCTTCAAGACGTTGCCGACAACCTCAAATGGCGACTCGAGGTCGGCGATCGAGAAGGAAAGCGCGTCGCCGGCATCCGGATCGTTGCCCGACAAGATGCCGATAGTCGCGCCCGGAGAATTTTCGTTCACCGGGTTCGCCACCAGCGAGATGCTGTCGGGCGCGTCGTTCGCGTTGGTGACGTTGATCGTAAAGGTCTCGGTTCGCGCCAGGCCGTTCTGATCTGTCGAGGTCACGTCGACCGCGATCGAGGCGTCATCTTCGAAATCGAGCGTCACGCCGTCCTTCAGCTTGAGCTGGCCGTCGACAACCTCGAACCGACCGTCGTTCACCCCATAGGTATGGGTGTTACCGGCATCGGGGTCCGTGGTGGTCACGGTGCCGATGATGGCGCCCGGCGCGTTTTCCGCCACCGTATTGCCGACGAGATTGATGTCCGTCGGCGTTTCGTTGACGTTGGTAACGGTGATAGCGAACGTCTCGCTGATCGACAGCCCGCCCTGATCGGTCGACGTCACCGTGACGTTGACGGTCGCACCGGCTTCATAGTCGAGAGACTGGCCGGCTTTCAGCCGCAGCTGCCCGTTCACAACCTCGAAGCTGTTGTTGTTCACCGTGTAGGTGTGGGTGTTGCCAGCATCCGGATCGACCGTCGAAACAGTGCCGATCACCACGCCGGCTGCGTTCTCCGCCACCACGGTGTTACCCGTCAGGACGATGTCGGTGGGGGCCTGATTGGGCGCGCCGCCCTCGATGACGACCTCGATGACTTCGAACGACGAATACGTGACATTGAGACTTTGGAAGGTGCCGCTCGCTGTACCACGCGCCGCGATGGCGGCGTTGAAGCGGGCGAGGTCGGCCAGGAACGTCGCGGAGTTGGCGACCGCCGACGAGACGACGAGGCGAAGCGTGTCGCGACCATTTCCGCCTTCGTAGATATTCGAGGCGCCGGCCTCTTCGGAGGCGCGGTGGATGATGATGTCGTCGCCGTTGCCGCCGCTCAGGCGATCGGAGCCGGCGCCGCCCTCGAGGATGTCATTGCCGTTGCCACCGGAGACGACATCCACCCCGGCGCCACCGAAAAGCTTGTCGTTGCCGTTGCCGCCGTCGAGCGTGTCGTCGCCGTCGCCACCGTCAATTTCATCGTTGCCGTTGCCGCCGGACAACTGGTCGTTGCCGGTGCCACCATCGATGATGTCGTTGCCGTTGCCGCCCAGAACGACGTCATCCCCACCGCCGGCGTCGATCAGATCGCCGAGATTGGTGCCGACCAAACGATTATTGCTGCCGTTACCGGTGATGACTGCCATGACGCCCTCGCTGGATTATTTATTGACGCGTTCCCGCGGTGATCATTCCGGCGGCGCTGAGGTCGTCACAACACCCAAACGGGTGAATAGTACCTTAGAACCGGGCAATTCTTGACAGCAGCAGCGTTAACTCGGCCTGCCGTCCCGTGCCGGTCTTGTGGAACACCGACTTGAGCCGGCTGCGCAGGGTTTCGCGCGCGGTGTGCTCGTCAGCCGCAATGTCCGCCAGCGTCTTTCCCGCCGCGATCTGCGAAGCGAGCCGCGCCTCGGCCGGCGTGAGGCCGAACGCCTGTTCCAGCAGCGCCTCCGACGGGCTTAGCCCCGCGGCCTCCAGATCGGTCATGGTGACGATGGCGGCGACGAGCGGCAGAGCGTCGTGCGCCAGACCGATCACAGGCACCACCTCGGCCACCAACGGCCGTAGGCCATTCCGCCGTGGCAGCACGATCGACGTGAGCGGCCCGTGCCTGGTCCCTTCGAACCGGACGGCTTTGCCAATGGCGGCGCTCAAGGCGGTGTCCGCGTCGGGTTGCCACGAACCGAGCCGTCCCCCGCGCACACATAGACCGTCGCCGACCAAGCGCTCGAAGCGCGCATTCATGTGGATGATGCCGCCGTCCCGCCCAAGCAGCGCGATGGGATGCCCGGCCATCGAGAATGCATCGGCGACCTGCTGGGTTGATGCCATCCCCGCGCGAACGGCGAAATCACCGGCAGCCCGCAGGTGGTTGAACAGCTGGCTCATCAGAACGACCTCGTCCCGCATGAACGGATCCTGCCCAACGGCCCGCTCGATCGAAACCGGAAGCGCAAGGCCGGGTGCTTGCGCCAAGACCGCGCCGCAAAAGGAGGAGAAGCCGTGGGGTTGGATGTACTCGTGTTGAAAGGCGTCGCGTGCGAGATCCTCGACACTGAAGACATCCTGCTGGGTAATGATGCCGCGCCGGCCGCGCTCGACCAGCGCCATGCAGCGCGCCATGCGCGTGTTGCGTTCGGGCGCGAACCATCCACCGCGCTGGCCCTCAGCAATAACGCCGGCAACGTTCTTCGATGCGAGAATGGTGTTTGGCTGAAGTCCTGTGATCGGAAGCGCGGTTGCTGCCGGGGCGCCACAAGCGACAGCCAGCGCGTGCAGCGCGTCCGGCCAAAGCTCGGGAACGGTGGCCGCCTCGAAGAATCGATTGACGACCCCTTCGAATAGCTCAGCGCGAACCGCCCCCATGACATCCCGCCCATGGCGCGCAACGTCCTCTCAGCTGTCATGCAGGTACCGACAGCAATCCGACCGGCCGTTGTTGCCCAAGCCTTATCGGAACGGGACGATTATACCGCCAAATGCAACCGTGGTGCGAAATTATTCGATCATTTACGTTGTTTATGCTGAACGTAACCCACAGAATAAAAACGTAAATATGCGATGTCTGCCGGCGGGAGCGTTAGACCCCCGAACGCCGCCCGCCTTGGCAAGCCGCTTACAAGCCTGGGCACAGCCGATAAAATCGGCAGCCACCCGCTTAATCTTTGTCCTCGTTGCCGATATCGTATGCAGTGTCGGCTTGGTGCCCTTGTCGGTCCCGTCGGCGGAGGCACTGTGTCATTCCGCGGCTCGCCGGGCCGCCTTATCGCGGGACGATTCATGAAACTGGTCATCGCCATCATCAAACCGTTCAAGCTCGAAGACGTTCGCGATGCCCTCACCGGCATCGGTGTGCAGGGAATGACCGTCGCCGAGGTCAAGGGCTACGGCCGGCAGAAGGGACACAAGGAAATCTATCGTGGCGCCGAGTACGCCGTGAATTTCCTGCCCAAGGTTCGGCTCGACGTCGCGATCGACGACAACCAGGTCGAGAAGGTCGTGGATGCGATCTCCAATGCGGCCAAGACCGGCCAGATCGGCGACGGCAAGATTTTCGTGCACGGCATCGAGCGGGCGGTGCGCATCCGCACCGGCGAGACCGACACCGACGCGCTCTAAAAGCATGCCCGAAGTGGGAACCGCTTTTCGCAAAAGATCATGCTCCAAAAGATCACGCTCCAAGTGAATTAGTCGACGCACGCGGGCCGGGGGGCCCGCGCCTGTCGAACGTACGACGCCGGGGACGGCGTCCAAGCCAGGGGGGAAATCGATGACGACAAAGCCGTCACCAGTCCGCATGCTGTGCGGCACACTTGCTCTTTTCATTGCGCTCGGCTGCGCCATGCCGGCGTTGGCCGAAACGGCCCCGCCGCCCAAGATCGACGCCGCCGACACGGCCTGGATGATCGCCGCCACCGCGCTGGTGCTGATGATGACCGTCCCGGGTCTGGCGCTGTTCTACTGCGGCATGGTGCGCAAGAAAAACGTGCTCGCCACCATGGCGCAGAGCATGCTCTGCGTGGCGCTCTGCTCGGTGCTGTGGGTAGTGGCCGGCTACTCGCTCACCTTCGGTAGCGAGGGAACGATCCTCGGCAACCTCGACCGGCTGTTCCTGCACGGCATCGGCATGGACACGGTGCACTCGGCCGCCAAGACCATCCCGGAAATGCTTTTCATGATGTACCAGATGACCTTCGCGATCATCACGGTCGCGCTGGTCGCGGGCTCGGTCGCCGACCGCATGCGGTT
>Ga0075420_100000803_pt1 | contig 25832 bp, 25 predicted proteins | sample SoiMetdeltSBSDD4_FD_75296 | JGI IMG/M metagenome (GOLD analysis project Ga0075420, IMG submission 75296) | Bulk soil microbial communities from a Populus tree surrounding site in Tennessee, USA - Soil MetaG P. deltoides SBSDD4 | ecosystem: Environmental > Terrestrial > Soil > Tree plantation...
CCGCGCTGTGCATGCTGGCGTCGCTCCTCGCATGGGCGCTGCCCGGCGGAGCGACGTTCGCTCGAGCGGGCGACCATGATCCGGGGCTCGGCGCGCTCGAGGCCGCCGACGGCGAGCTCGCGGCCTCCGGCCTGCGGCGCTGAGCGCACGCGTTGGGCTGGGCCCGGTCGGCCGAGTTTGCCGAACGCGCCAGGATCGGCGCGGACCGTGCTCGGAGTGAGCGCTTTCGATCAAGATGTCCTTGTGAGTGAGAGGACGGGCGAGTTGCCCGGCGGTGATCGGGTGCAGCCGCTTGACTTCGAGCTGCTGCTTCGCAAGATGCCCCTGATGGTGCACGTGATGTCGCCGGACTACACGAGCCTGGCCGCGAGCGATGTGTATCTGGAAGCGGCGATGAAGACCCCGGAGACGCTCTACGGGCGCAACGTCTTCGAAGCGTTCCCGGACGACCCCACCGATCCGGACGCGACCGGTGAAGCGGACCTGCGCGCCTCGCTCGATCGCGCGGCTCGCACGGGTGAGCCCGACTGGATGGCCGTCCAGCGCTACCCGGTGCAGCTGCCCGACGGCAGCTTCGAGGAGCGCTTCTGGAGCCCGTTCAACACGCCGATCCACGACAAGGACGGCCGGCTCAGGTACATCGTCCAGGTGGTCCAGGAGGTCACCGAGTTCGTCAGACAGCGCGAGGCAGCCGAGATGGCCGGCGACGACACCGACATCAGGACGATGGAGGCGGAGATCCTGCGCCGCTCCAGCGAGTTGCACGAGCTCAACCGCCGGCTCCACGCCGCGAGCGACGCGAAGAACACCTTCCTGTCGCGGATGAGCCACGAGCTGCGAACGCCGCTGACGGCGATCCTCGGGTTCGGCGAGCTGCTCTCGCTCGAGGAGCCTGACGCCGAGCGCGCGAGCTGGATCGTCGCGATCCGCAAGGCCGGCAGCCATCTGCTCGAGATCGTCAACGAGGTGCTCGACATCTCGCGCATCGAGTCCGGAGACCTGTCGCTCTCCGTCGAGCCGACCCCGCTCGACGACGTGCTGCGCGACGCACTCGAGCTGATGCGGCCGCTGGCCGAGGCGCACGCAGTCACTATCGCCTCACAGGCGCCGCGCGGTACGTACGTGCTGGCCGACAATCAGCGCCTCAAGCAGGTGCTGATCAACCTGCTCTCCAACGCGATCAAGTACAACGTCGAAGGCGGCCGCGTGGAGGTGGCGATCGCCCAGTCAGACGATCGCGTCCGGATCGACGTGATCGACACCGGGCGCGGCATCGATGACGCGGCGATGGCGAAGCTGTTCATGCCGTTCGAGCGGCTCGGTGCCTCGGCCGCCGGGATTGAGGGGACCGGCCTGGGCCTGGCGCTGTCGCACAACCTCGTCGAGGCGATGGGCGGCACGCTGACGGCGCAGAGCGTGGTCGGCGCCGGGTCGACGTTCAGCGTCGATCTCGTGCGCTCGACTCCCGTCGCCGTCGCGACCGGCTCCGACGAGGATCAGGACGTGCTGGCTCACCGCAGCTACGCCGGCCCGCGCCGGCTGCTCTACATCGAGGACACGGTTGCCAACGCTCGGCTCGTCGAGCAGATCCTGCTCCGCCGCCCGAGCATCACGGTGATGCCGGCGATGCTCGGGCAACTCGGCATCGAGCTCGCCCGCGGGCATCTGCCCGACATGGTGCTGCTCGACCTGCACCTGCCCGACCTGCACGGAGCGGAGGTGCTGGCCGAGCTGCGGGCCGATCCGCGGACCAGAGACGTGCCGGTGGTGATCCTCAGCGCCGACGCGACGGAGCGCCAGATCGCCGAGATGCGCGACCAGGGCGCAAGCGACTACGTGACCAAGCCGATCACCGTGACCCGGCTGCTCAGGGTTATCGACCGCTTCATCGAAGACGGCGCGCCGCCCGGCTGACCGCGGCGTCAGTCGCCGCGCAGCGCGGCGACCTTGGCAAGCAGGGCCTCCTGGTCGAACGGCTTCTGGAGGAACTCGCTGTTCCCCGGCAGGTCGCCGAAGTCGCTGACCGCCTTGGCCGAATAACCGGAGAGGAACAGCGTCGGCACACTCGCGAGCTCACCCCGGACGCGGCCGACGAATTCGAGCCCTGACATCCCTGGCAAGATCACGTCGGTGACGACGAGCGCAATCCGGTCGGCGTGCAGGCTGCCGAGCTCAAGCGCATCGCGTGGGTGTGCACTCGACAGGACCTCGTAGCCCGCGTCGATGAGGATCCGCTCGATCAACATTCGTACGTGGTCGTTGTCCTCGCACAGCAGCACGGCGTCGGCCGGCGGGTAGGACTGGGGCTCTACGGGGCTCATGCGCTGAGAACTGCGCTGCGGTGCGGCAGCCTCCGTGTTGCCACATCGTTCAGCTGTGGTTCGCACTACCCAGTTTGCCACGTTCATCACAAGGTTGTTGAACGATCGACGCGCGTCTCACGACGCTGGAGCAGCGTGGAGCGGCCGCCGCCGACCGGCGCTACTCGATCAGGCCGAGCCGCATCGCCGCCGCGACGGCCGCGGCGCGGTCGGAGACACCGAGCTTCTGATAGCCGTTCTGGATGTGGGTCCTGACGGTTGCGATGCTGAGGTGGAGTGCCTCCGCGATCGCCGCCGCACCCGATCCGGAGGCGGTCAGCCGCAGGATTTCGATCTCGCGCGGGCTCAGCAGCGGCCGCGTCTCGCGCGAGCGGATCTCCGAGGCCAGCGAGTCGTGCAGCTCGGGTGAGAAGGCCGTGTCCCCGCGCGCGCACGCGCGAATTGCGTCGCAGATCGTCTCGTGCTCGGCGGTCTTCAGCAGGTACCCCGCGGCTCCCGCGGCAATGACGCCGTAGGTGCCCTCGGCGTGGGTGGAGCCACTCAGCAGCAGCACGGCCGTCGGCCGTGCGTCGCGGCGAACGGCCTTCAGCACCTGGATGCCGTCGAGGCCGGGCATAGAGATGTCGAGCACGGCGACCGCGGGCGAGGTCTGCTCGATCAGTGCCAGCGCCGTGCGCCCGTCCTCAGCCTCGCCGGCCAGCTCGAGGTCTGGCCGGTCGGCGATCGCCCGCGCGAGACCACGCCGGTAGACGGGATGGTCGTCGGCAATGACGATCGTGACCCGCTTGTCGCTCATCGCTCGGCATCCACGTCGGCGGGCAGATGCACCCTGATCGTGGTTCCGGTTCCCCGCTCGGAGTCGAGGTCGATCCAGCCACCCGCCCGAGCGACGATGCCGTCGACGGTCGCGAGCCCGAGGCCGGTGCCCTGCCCCTTGGGCTTGGTCGTGAAGAACGGCTCGAACGCGCGCCGGCGGACTTCTTGGTCCATGCCGGTGCCACAGTCGCTGACCGTCAGCCGTACGTAGCGGCCCGGCGGTACATCGACGTGGCCGGCGGCGAAGCTCTGGTCGAGCAGCACGTTGGCCGTCTCGACGGTCAGCCGGCCGCCGTCTGGCATCGCGTCACGAGCGTTGACGGCGAGGTTGAGGAGCACACGCTCGAGCTGTCCGGGTTCGGCATCGACCGGCCACAGGTCGTCACCGAGGCGCGTCTCGAGCGGCGTGCGCTCACCGAGCGTGTCCCGCAACAGGTTGCCGAAGCCTTCGACGACCTCGTTGAGGTCGAGTACCTCGGACTCGGCGATCGGCCCGCGGCCGATCGTCAGCAGCTGACGGGTCAGGCTGGCCGCGCGTTGTGCCGCATCGCGGATCTCCTCGATGTCCTCGCGGGTTTGGCCCTGCTCGGGAAGCGCATCGGCGACGAAGTTGGCGTAGTTGATGATGATCCCCAGCAGGTTGTTGCAGTCGTGCGCGATGCCGCCTGCGAGCACGTCGGCGCCGTCGAGCCGCCGCGCCTGGTCGAGCTCCGCCGAGAGCACTCGCTTGCGTTCGCTCTCGGTGTGGTCGAGCGACAGCGCCAGGACCCACGTCAGCGGAAGCAGTACGACGACGAGCGAGATCGCGAAGAGCCAGGTGCCGACGCCGAACAGCCACCCGAGCAGGACGACGCAGCCGATCAAGCCGATCAGCGCGGTCGCCGCGGTCGTCGCCCGCAGCCGCGGCAGGCGCACACGTTCCGTCGCGGCCGGTTGGGCCGTTCGCGGTGCGAGCACAGTGGGGTGGGCGGTGGCCATGTCGTGCGACGACGAGGCGGCCATAGCCGGCCGCCCGTCTCCCCCAATATCGGCGGCTGGGCCTCGATCCTGAACGCCCGGCCGCCGGCTGGGCGCCCCCTGTGAGAGCGTTACCGCCGGTTCGTCGTCGCGGCCTCTGCGCGCAGCGCGCGCTTGCCGAAGTCCGTGACGTACGTGCTGCCGTGCCCGTCTGGGTTGCCGTTGGCGGGGGCGCCGCCGGCCGCGATCCCGATGCCCACCTCGGTGAACTGCGGCGCCAGCAGGTTGGCGCGATGGGGCGGCGACTTCATCCACGACTGCACGGCCGCTCGCGGCGTCGAGAGCTCGTCGCTGGCCCAGGCGATGTTCTCGGCGAGGCTCCAGCTGACGGCGCCGCGCAGATACCCCGTGCTCTTGACGCGGGACAGCAGCGTTGAGCCGCCCGGCGAGACGTGGTCGAAGAAGTGCTGGTCGGCCATCTGCTTGGCGAAGGCGCTGGCGGCCCTGGTCAGCGTTGGCTGCGCCCGCAGGCCGCGCAGGCCGCGAGCGGTCCGCTGCGCGTTCATCACGCACAACGTGGTCGCCTGCGCCTGTGTGGGGTCGAGCTGGCCGGGCAGGCTGTCGGCCCCGGGGCAGAGGTTGGCGGCGGTCCGGGCGCGAGCTCCGGTGGAGGTCGCGGCGGCGGCGGATGGGGCTGCGAGCGCCGTGATGGCTCCGATCACGGCGAGGACCTGCGAACCACGGCGGCACGCGGTGGGCATGCGTGTGTTGTCGGTTCGCCGGCCTCCGTGCCGGATCGCACAGCCGAGCGATTCAACTGATGATCCCCGCTCATCAGTTCTGACGATGGTGGCATCCTCAACTCTGATCATTCGCCCACGAACGATCGCGCCGGGGCCTGCGCTGGCCCCGCGCCGGGCCTCAGTTCCGCTCGGACATCGACGGCGCCGGTGGCGCGGGTGCCGCGCTGTGCATCGCCGTGCGCCGCTTGCGCGCCGACAGGTCCAGGAAGCGAGCGGGGGTGCGTGAGCCCGATCCCGACGACCGGAGAATGAAGTCCGGGAGTCCGCCCCCAGCGGGCTAGATTGGCCCGAGCCGCGCGTCCAGTCCGTCCCAACTCGGTTCCGGCGATCCCAATTGACCAGAACACCGTCCTCCGCCGCCGTGACCCGAGCGCGTGACGGCGCGGTCGTCGCATCGCGCTGCGCGGTCGCCGATCGGCCGTGGTCGCGCTTGCGTGGACTGCTGGGCCGGCGGTCGCTCGAGCCCGGAGAAGGCCTGCTGATCGAGCCGTGCTCATCGGTTCACATGTTCGGCATGCGCTTCGCGATCGACGTCGTGTTCCTCGATCGCGCGGACACCGTTACGCGCGTAGTGGAGGACCTCCGCCCGTGGCGCCTGGCGGCGGCCAAAGGGTCACGGAAGGTCGTGGAGCTCCCAGCCGGCCGGGCGCGAGACGTCGATCTGGCAGTCGGTGACGAGCTTCGCTTCGACGCCGCGGACGGCGCCTGACGGTCACCGACAAGGCGACGAGGCTCATGTCAAGGCCTCGCATTCGTACGAGGTCAAGATCATGGGCGTGACGTTCTGGTCGGGCCCGACGGTCTCCGGCTCCGTTGCGAGGATCGAATGATGCTGCGTCGGCGTCCGTCCGATGACCGCCGCGGCGAGCGCGGCCAGGTGCTGCCGCTGATCGCGGTCGCGATGTGGCCCTGATCGGCGTCACCGCGCCGACGATCGACGCCGGCAACGCGATGCCGCACAAGCGCCGCCCGCAGGCCGCCGCCGCCTCACGGCGTTCTCCGCGTCGCAGACGTCGACGATGAGCGCGATGGGATCGGACGCCGATCACTTCTTGTCGTCGAGTAGGCAGGTCTCAGCTGACCGTCAGCCGAACGACCGTCTGGTCGTTCACGCTGCGGATCTGCACCAGGTCGCAGAGCTGATGCATGATCCACACCCCGCGCCCCGAGAGCTGGTCGGGCACGGGGCGGCGACGGCCGACGAGCACGTCTCCGACTTCGCCAAGGTTGCTCGCCTCGCAGGTCACGACGCCGGGAGCGCTCCAGATCGTCAGCGTTCGTGGCGGCTGTCCGTGGCGAATGGCGTTGCACGCCATCTCGCCGATCGAGAGCGTCAGGTCGTCGACTCGTTCTGCCGTTAGACCGGCGCTCGTCGCGACTCGTCGGGCGAGCGCGCGCAGATCCGGAAGGTCGTCGATGCCGAACCTGATCGTGGTCGCGTCGGCGGGAACAGGCGAGAGTGGTCGCTCCAGCGCGGCGAAGGCGGACGGCCCATCGATCGGCCGCGATGTGCAGCTGCCGGACTCGTGGACCGTCGGATGCGTCAGCCGGGCGTCGTCGACGACCGACGGATCGAGGCCGTCGACGTCGTAGGGGCAGATCAACCGCCACGCCGGATCGGCGTCGAAGGCGACGTTGATCAGTGCTTCGTGGCGGTGACACTCGTCGAGCTCGGCGGCGCTGCGGCCCGCCCAGATCGGCTCGCCGATGCCGAGGAACGGCCCGCCGGTGGCGTGGGCGCGGTCGGCCAAGTCGCGCCATGCTGGGATGATCCGAGCCGGGTTCCCGCCGACTGCCGGCATGTCGATCAGTTCCATTCGGTCCGTGGTGCCGAACTCCGAAGCGAGGCGCACGAGGCGATCGGACGGCGCCGCGACGACGACGCTCCCGCCCGCGTCGAGGGTCGTCGCGATCAGCGGCCCGAGCCTGTCTGCGAAGCCGGCGAGCCCACCCTCGTAGAACAGCGCCTCATGACAAAACGCCGTGGTCGGCGGATTGGTCACCTGCGAGGTGCCCGGGCCAGGGTCACGAGACCTGCGTCGCTCACGCCTCGGTTCTACCCGGCTCACCGGAAACATGCTGCGTTCATCGCGCCAACGTTCGGACGCGGCGCCCCAACGAAGATCGTTGCGTCTGCAATCACGGTACGCTCGGCTGATGATGCACGTCGAGATCTGGTCGGATGTCGTGTGCCCGTGGTGCTATATCGGCAAGCGGAACTTCGAGGTCGCGCTCGCCGCGTTCGAGGATCGCGACGACGTTCAGGTCACGTACCGCAGCTTCCAGCTCGATCCCGGCGCGCCGCGGGAGAGCGAAGGCGATCTCGCCGACCACATGAGCGCCCGCGTCGGCCGCCCCCGCGAGGAGTCGCTCGCGCGTCTCGAGGAGATGACCGAGCGGATGCGCGGCGCCGGGATCGAGAGCCGGTTCGATCGTGCCCGCGTCGGCAACACGCGCGACGCGCATCGTCTGTTGCATCTCGCCGCGCAGCACGGCATCCAGGATGCGGTGCAGGAGCGGTTCCTGAAGGCCTACTTCAGCGAGGGCGAGGCGATCGGCAACACCGAGACGCTGCAGCGCCTCGCCGCCGAGGCCGGGTTGCCCGCCGCCGAAGCCGCCGACGTGCTCGCCGGCGACCGCTTCGCGACCGAGGTCGAGGACGACCAGCAGGTTGCCCGCGGCTTCGGCATCGGCGGCGTGCCGTTCTTCGTCGTCGACCGCGCGTACGGCGCCTCGGGCGCGCAGCCGCCGGAAGCGCTGTTGGAGCTGTTGCGGCAGGCGAGGGCGGAGTCTGCGTGCGACGGCGTTTCCGAGGGCTGACTCGGCGCCCGGTATCGGCGGGCCTCTAGGCGTCGCTATGTTCGATTCGCGTAAGACCGACGTTCGTCCCCGATGCGCAGTCGTCGTTTCGCGTCTGACGGCGGCGTCCAGCAGGACGACCGGGACTTCAGAATCCGCGGCGATTGGCCGATCAAACGGGCGTGCGCGGTGAGTCAAGATCAACCAGACGGGAGCGCGGCTTCGCTGCGCTCGGATTCGGCGCATACGCGGCGCTGGTCCTCGGCGTCCTGACGACGGGGATCGTGTCCGCCGTCGCGCTGCTCGCTCTGGGCATCGCGGCCGGCATCTACATCCACCGGCTGCGCCTCCGCGTGCGCCGCCTTCGCACGATCGCCGACGAGCTGCGTGCCTCGCAGATCGAGCGCGCCGAGCTGATCTCCGACTTCGAGCGCGCCCGCCGGACCGACTCCGTGACGGGCCTCGGCAACCACAACCACCTCGACAGCGCGCTGCCGCGCCTGGTCACCGAGGCCGGGTCGTCGATGTCGTCGCTGGCCGTGCTCGTCCTCGACCTCGAAGGCCTTGGCGCTTACGGTGACAAGTACGGAGAGGACGCGACAGACCGTGCATTGAAGTCGCTCGCGGCGGACTGGCAGGGGCACATGCGCATCAACGACGTACTCGTCCGTGTCTCAGCCGCAGAGTTCGTCGCCGTGCTCCCGGCGTGCTCGCCGCAGAACGCGCGACGTGTCGCCGGGCGCCTCCTTTCGGCATCGCGCCGTGAGCTCGGCTGCGCGGTCGGAGTCGCGTCGTGGGACGGTGGCGAGAGCCACGAGGAGCTCCTGGCGCGGGCCGGGGCGGCGACGCGTGTCGCCGAGCCTGAGCCTGAGCCTGCGGCCGATGACGGCCGTGAGGCTGCGCTCATCGCCGACTGACCGCCGGCAGATCTGCGCGCCGATCGCGGCAGGCGATGCCGTACATTTCGAGGCGTGGACCTCGAGACCATGCGTGTCGGCGCTCGGATGGCGCTCGTCGTGATGTTGCTGGTCGTCGCAGCGCTGACGGTTGGCTACGCGACCGCCGGGAAAGCCCACGTCCCGACGCCTGTCGAGGCGGTGCGGCTCAGTCCCGTGCGCGTGCACAGCGCTCGCGAGGTCACGCTCGCGAAGCTGACGCTGACGAGCCGGCTGGAGTCCCCGGCCCGGCCCGCGCGGACGGTCGCCACGGAGGAGCCTGCGACGACGACCACGCAGACGCCGACGGTCACCCAGCCGGTCACGCCGGCGCCGACGCGCACGCAGACGCCGTCGGCCGGCGGCTCGAAGACGTTCGATTCGAGTGGCTAGCCCGAGCAGCCATATCCGCGCTCGCGTCGATCTGTGGGCAGGCTCATGGCAGCACCGACGCGAGCGAGCGAGACGCCGCAACAGGGTGTTGCGTCAAGAGCTGCTGCAACCCAGGCGCATGATCATCGGCTTCGCGATGCTGCTGACGGTGGTGGCGGCGGTAGCGGTCGGCCGATCGCTGGGACGTGACGACACGCCTCGTCCCGCGAGCCTCGGCGTGCCGTTGGTCGACGGCGGGCGGTTGGCGCTTGCCGGCTGGTCGGGGTGGGTGTCCGCCAAGACGCCGGCGCCGGTGCGCGGGTTGTTGACCGACGAGGCGGCGGCGACGCCGCTGCTGATCGACGGCTCCACGGTCGTCCTGGGCAACGTTCGTGACGGTGAGGTGCCGCGACTGCTGGACGCGGTGCGCTCGACCGATCCGAACGGCACGGAGATGGCGGCCGGCAATCTGCGCGTGCGCGTCGTCAACGGAGATCTCGCCGGTCACGCGCCGCTCACGGCGATGCTGATGCTCGTGCCGACGCAAACCGGCACCTCGGCGGCAATCTGCGTCGGCGACCCGCGTGCAAGCGTGACCGCGACCGACGACTGCCGGTCGCTGCTGCCGTCGACCGTGGCGCTGCGGACGTCAACGCCGGTGGCCGCGAGCCCCCGTGTCGCTGACGCCGCGTCGGTCTCGACCGCGGTGAGGCGGCTCGATCGCGTGCGCCGAAGCGCGGTACCGGCGCTCGCCTCCGAACCGACCAGCGGCCGCCAGGCGCGAGCGGCGAGGCGGTTGAGCTCGGCATACGCCGACGCCGCGCAAACCGTTCGCGGGGTCACGTTCACGACGCTCGCGGCAACGTCGGGGGCCGCGCTCGGCGCCGGCCTGTCGGCAGGCGCCCGCGGATACGCGGCGCTCGCCGCTGCGGCGAGCGAGAACTCGACGGCGGCGTTCGGCGAGGCCCGCGGGCGGGTGACGGCCGCCGATGCCGCGATCTCCCGCGCCCTCGCGCAACTGAACGCGCTCGGGTACGCACGGCGCTCATAGCGCCGGCGGCCATCGCGCCCGCGCCAAGTCGTTGGAAACCGGTATGCCTGAGGGCTTTTTCCGGACCGCGCAGGTACTGTTATGAACGTGCCGACCCGCCGCCAGCGGCATGGGACGCGTCTGTCCCTGCGTGGGCAGCGTCCAGCCCGCCGCACATCGCTGCGCCTGCTCGCCGTGCTCGGCGTGGCGGCTGCGATTACGTGGGTCGGCGTCGCCTCAGCCGATCCTCCCGCTACCTTCACCGTCTCGGGCTCGCAGACGGCGCTCCAGCAGCTGACCTTCACGGCGACCGGTGCGGGCGCGTGTACCGGCACCGCGGAGTGCACGTGGTCGTTCGGTGATCTCGGCGGGGCAGCCGGTTCACCGGTGACCCACACGTACCTGCTGCCGGGCACGTACACGGTGACGCTGACGGTCAGCGATCCGCTGGATCTGGGGGCCGACGAGACAACGTCGCAGCAGGTGACGATCTCGCCGGTGCCGAACGTGGCTCCGTCGGTCACCGTGAACTCGCCCGCCGGCACGATCTTCAGAACCGGGTCCACGTTCTCGATGACGGCCGGCGACGCGGACGGCAGCATCACCGGCCGGGAGTGGAGGGTCGACGCGGGCGCCTACAGCAGCGGCGGAACGACGTTCAGCCCGACGTTCACGAGCGCCGGCGTGCACACGGTGTATGCGCGTGTCACCGACAACGACGGTGCCCAGACCGTCGGCTCTGCGCCCGTCACCGTCGCGCCTCGCGCGCCGACCACGTCGATTGCCGGACCCGCGACGCTCAACATCGGTGTTCAGGGACAGTTCTCGATGACGGCCATCGACCCGGACGGTGTCGGCACGATCACGACGAGGGAATGGCGCGTCGACAGTGGCGCCTATTCCGGCAACTCAGCCAACTTCAGCCATGCGTTCACCACTGCCGGAGCCCATACGGTCTCGGCTCGCGTCACCGACGACGACGGCAGCCAGGGGACGGCCTCGGTCCCTGTGACGGTGCTCAACCAGCTGCCGACTGTCGACTTCTCGTGGTCGCCGAAGGTCGTCGACAAGGACGATCTCGTCACGTTCACGTCCAACTCGGTCGACCCGGACGGCAAGGCGCTGTCGAAGCAGGAATGGGATCTCGACGGCGACGGTGAGTACGACGACGCGTTCGGCGACACCGCCACGCGCACGTACACGACGAGCGGCTCGCGCACGATCGGCCTCAGAGTGACGGACGCGGACGGCGGCGTGGCGGTCGGGCACCTCGTGCTCGTGCCCGGCAACCGGCCGCCAACGGCGTCGTTCACGGCCGCGCCGGTCTCGCCGCTCGTCGGCCAGACCGTCACGTTCACGTCGACGTCACGGGATAGCGACGGCCGCGTCGCGTCGCTCGCTTGGGATCTCAACGGCGACAACGTCTTCAACGAGGGCAACGGCGGCACCGCGTCGCGTAAGGTCACGGCGGTCGGCACGCAGCGCGTCGGCCTCAAGGTCACCGACGACGACGGAAGCACCGACGTCACGTTCATCAACGTCGTCGTCAAGCCGGCGAGCGGCGTCGCCGGTTCCTCGGCCGTCAAGAGCCTGAAGATCCTCAGCCCCTTCCCGAAGGTTCGTTTCGCCGGTGCGCTCACTCGGCACGGCGCGCTGATCAAGCTGCTGACGGTCAAGGCACCGAAGGGCGCGAAGATCTCGATCACCTGCAAGAAGGGCTGCCCGCGCTCGAAGCTCGCGCGCGTCGCCCGCGACGTCAAGCTCAAGAGCATGCTGGGCAGCTACCGCGCCGGCGCCGTGCTGGTGATCACGGTCACGAAGTCGAACGCGATCGGCAAGTACACGCGGATCACGGTCGTCAAGGGCAAGGCGCCGAAGCGCATCGATCGCTGCCTGTGGCCGAAGAGCAAGAAGCCACGTACCTGCCCGCCCGGCGTCGGTCTCACCTGACACTGAGCTGATCGGCCGGCTTCCCGACGTGGTGGGCGCCCGGTTGCAGTCCGTCTCAGTCGCTGTCTACGGTGGCTGAGTGCTCAGGGAGATCAAGGACGCCGGCTGGTCGACGCAGGGGATGTGGCTGTTCAAGCGCCACGTCTTCGTCGCCGGCCGAGTGCGTGCCGCGTCCGGAATACGCCCGGCGGCGCTGGCGCTGATGCACGAGCGGCAACGGTCGGAGGCGATCGCGGTGCTTACCGTGGATCGCCGCAGCTACTGGTGGTGTCTCGACCGCTTCTACTGGGAGGACGACGCGCTCTCGGCTGAGGACGTCTACGCGCTCGCCTACGAGCGACAGCTGCGTGCCGAGCGCAAGCTCGCGCGCGCTCACTCGACGCTCGCGGCCGGCCAGGAGCCGCCGGCGAGCCGCCGCTCGCCGATCCCGCACGAGACACGCCGCGCCGTGTTCGAGCGTGACGGCGGCCGCTGCGTCGAGTGCGAGGCGACGTTCGATCTGCAGTTCGACCACGTGATCCCGGTCGCGATGGGGGGCGCCACGAGCGAGCAGAACCTGCAACTGCTGTGCGGTCCCTGCAACCGCGACAAGGGCGCCTCGCTGGGATAGGGTCGGCCGATGGCCATGGCACTGATCATCCGCTGGGCGTGCAACGGCATCGCGCTGTTCGTCGCCGCATGGGTCCTCGACGGTGTGACCTACGGCGACAGCTGGTGGACGCTGCTGATCGCGGCCGCAGTCTTCACCGTGGTCAACATCTGGGTCAAGCCGGTGCTGGCGATTCTGTCGATCCCGTTCATCGTCGTCACGGCGGGCTTGTTCTACTTCCTGATCAACGTCCTGATGCTCTACGTGACCGACTGGGTCGTGCCCGACTTCGAGCTGAGCACGTTCTGGTGGGCGGTGCTCGGGGCGATCATCGTCAGCATCGTCAACGGCCTGATCAACATGCTGCTGCCCGAGCGCTGACGCCGCGCGAGGCGCTCAGGGCGCGAGATCGAGCGGCTCGTGCCGTGCCTTCGCGGCGCCGCTCTCCGGCTCGATCGACACGAGGTCGGCCGCGAGCGGCAGGAACGTCGGCTCGAGCCGGTAGCTGACGATCGCCAGGCCGATGTCCTGGTCCTCGGTCAGGTTGCCGGTGCCGCCCCCGCCGGCGGTTCCTCCGTTGATCTCGACGACGTTGTCCGCGGTGGCGAGCGACTGCTTGTGCGTGTGCCCGACGAGCAGGATCAGCGGGCGCTTCGGTGGGTACGCGCGCAGATAGCGCCGGGCGATGCGCGTCAGGTCGGGCTCGTGGACCATCACGACGTCGACGGCACCGAGCCCGTTCAGCCAGGTCGCGAACGCGAGCCGCTGGGCCTCGGTGATCTTGGCGGTGGGCACGTAGCGGCGCCCGGCGCGGCGCGCGAACGGATCGTCGTAGCCGGCGACGCGCAGGCCGCCGACGCGCACGACGCGGTCGCCGTAGCGCCCGTCGGGCAACAGCTGGCCGTGGCGGGTCAGGACGATCGCGCCGGCCTTCGCCAGCCGCAGCTCGAGCGTGTCGGAGTCGTGGTTGCCGGACACGAACACGAGCGGGTGGCCGGCGTCGGCGACTCGCTCGGTGACGTCCGTCTCGACGGGTGAGCCACGGTCGGTCAGGTCGCCGGCGAGGAACAGCGGCAGGCCGTCGGCGGCGCGTGCCAGGGACGGCAGCACGGCGACGTTGTTGTGGATGTCGGACGCGAGCACGAACTGGCGTGCACGGGAGACAGGGTTGCGCGCTCCCGGCGCGATCACCAGCCGCGCCAGGCCGACGAGCTGGGCGTTGAGCTCTTCGCTGAGGTTGCGCTGCGTGCGGCTGACCGACTCGACCGCCTCGAGCGCCTTCGGGATGTCGGCTCCGTGCGCGAAGTACTCGGGCTCGTCGAGCGCCCCGCGGGGCGGCAGCGTCACCGCCAGCAGCGCCGTGCCGAGCACCGCCGTGACGACGGCGGACCCGACGAGCCGGCGCACCGATGGGCCGGAGCGGCTGCGGACGGCCAGCGCCACGACCACGCCGGCGAGCAGCCCGCTGACGAGCACGACCAGCAGCAGTTTGCGGAGATACGAAGCGATCGCGTCGCGCGCCTCGCTGCGGACGCGAGCGACGTCGATCCGCTGGTTCTGCGCCACGCGCTGCGCGGCGCCGCGGTCGATGCTGCGCACGTCGACGCGCAGCTCGGCGGGCAGGCGGACGGCGTCGTAGCGCACGCCCCAGTCGACGAGTGGGACGTAGAGGGCCAGCGCGCCGTGTTGGCCCGGGCTGACCGACAGCCGGATCGTCGCGACCGAGAGGTGGGCCGCCTGTCGAAACGTCGACAGCGCCACCAACTGTCCGGCCAACGTCGCGACGACACACAGCGCGATCGCGGCGACGCTGCGGCGACGGACGCCCGGTCGGAACGCGAAGCGGCTCACGCGGCCCTCATCGGGCGACGATAGCCCGCGACGTGTGAGCTACGCGGCGAAACGCCGCGACGAGCGCTCGCGCGCCTTCGCGGCCTCGACCTCGCGGTCACGCGGGGGCGCCGTCGTGACGAGCTCGGCGAGCAGCTGCGTCGTCGCCGCCACGACAGACTCGACGGCGCGATCGAACGCGTCGGCGTTGGCCAGCGAGGGCTTCGTCGAGCCGCTGATCTTGCGCACGTACTGCAGCGCCGAGGCGCGGATCTCGTCGTCCGTGGCGGGCGGTTTGAAGTTGTGCAGTGTCCTGATGTTCCGGCACATATGGGCGAGGCTACCGGCGCTCCGGCGCGGGGGCGAGCCCGTTCGCGCCAAGCCTGCGGCTCAGCGCGAGGCGCGCTCGTCCTCGGCGACGAGCCGCTTCCACTCCGCCTTGTCCTCGCGCCAGCCCTCGTCGGTCCGTGAGCGTTTCCAGTACCCCGACGCCGACATCTGCTCGGCGGCGATGCCGCGGTCGACGACGAGGTGACGGCGCACGCCGCGCACCATCTCGGCCTCGCCGTGGAGGAAGACGTGGACGCGGCCCTCGGGGAAGGCGAGCGCCGTCACGGCCTCGAGCAGCAGGTCGTCGGCGCCGGGGCGGTCGCCACGGCGCAGCCACGTGAGGTGAAGGTCGCCCTCGGTCTCGAGCGCGAGCTCCTCGCCGGCGTCCTCCACCTCGATCAACGCATGCACGAGCGCGTTCGCCGGGACGCGTGCGAGTGAGGCCGCGATCGCCGGTAGGACGCTGGCGTCGCCGATCATCAGATGCCAGTCGGCGCTTGGATCGGGTGTGTAGCCACCGCCGGCCCCGCGAACCTGGATCAGGTCGCCCGGCCGGGCCGACGCGGCCCACGGCCCCACGATGCCGGAGTCCCCGTGGTCGACGAAGTCGATCGTCATCCGGTGCTGTTCGGCGTCCCAGGACCGGACGGTGAGCGTGCGCGTGCGCGGCCATTGCTCGCGCGGAAGCTCGGCGCGGATCTGTTCGACGTCGAACGGCGGGCCGTAGGGCGCACCGGCCGGTGGGAGCTGCAGCTTGACGTAGTGGTCGCTGAACTCGCTGGCGGAGAACTCCCGCAGGTCGTCGCCGCCGAGCACGACGCGAACCATCCTCGGCGTCAGGCGGGTCGCCTGCTCGACCGTCGCCACGAGCGGGCGGCGGGAAGGAGGTCGCTCGGAGGGTCCCGTCTCGGAAGCCGTCATACCGCGAAGCCTAGGCACGACGCGTGGGCGCTGCGGCATCGGCCGCCGCGCCCACGCTGCAAACGTCAGCCTGCCTGCGCCTTCGCGATCAGGCCGGTGCGCGGCGTGAAGAACTGCGTCGTCGCGGCAGTCCAGCCACCGAAGTTGTTGATCGTGAACAGCCCCTTCGGCTTCGGGTACGTCTTCTTGTCGACCAGCGACGGGATCACCGAGCGGAACCCGACCTTGGCGAACTCCTTCTGCGCGGCCGGCGTATAGAGGAACTTGACGAAGGCGCGAGCGCCCGGGCCGGACCCCTTCGTGACGGCGACTGGCGTCTGGATCAGGATGTTGTTCGACGGAATGATCCAGTCGAAGTTCTCACCGTGGTTGTTGGCGTAGATCGCTTCGCTCTCGTACGTCACGAGGACGTCGCCGTAGCCGCGGCTGAACAGCGTCAGCGCGTCACGAGCCGAGGACGGCTTCGTCGGCGCGTTCTTGTACAGCTGCTTGAGGTAGGTGAGCGCCTTGTTCGTGTCACGGCCGCTGGCACGCAGCGCCGCGCCGTACGCCGCGAGGGCGTTCCAGCGCGCGCCGCCGGACGAGATCGGGTCGGCGGTCACGACGGTGGTGCCGGACTTGAGGAGGTCGTTCCAGCCCTTGATCTTCTTCGGGTTGCCCTTGCGGACGACGAGCGCGACGACCGAGTCGGCGACGACGCCCTTCGTCTTGGTCTGGTTCCAGTTCGGCGCCAGGAACTTCGGCACGAGGCGCGTCAGGTCCGGCTCGAGCGCGAGGTGCAGCACGTTCGCCGGCTGGCCCGCTGCGACGGCGCGCGACTGGTCGCCCGAGGCGCCGTAGGACTGGGTGAACGTGACACCCTTGCCCTCCTTGGTCTTCTGGAACAGCGGGATGATCCGCTTGTAGGCATCCTGCGGTGTCGAGTACGCCACGAGGTTGACGGTCTCGGCCTGTGCCGACGCGGCGAACGCGAACAGCGCGAGGCTTGCGACCAAGCCGGCGAACAGCGCCGGCAGCTTGCGTTGAAAGGTCATGTGTGTCGGGCTCCTTGAGAGGTTCGTGCGGCGCGCGCCGCGCCGTCTGCGGCCGGTCGACCACTAAGTCGACCAAGTGCATCGAGAAGGCAGACTAGCAAAACACCACTATCCCGATGCGATTAGCAGGGTTTTGCTACTGTGCCGGTCGCGGGGCGCCCGTCCCGTATGCCTCCATGCGCCTCGTGATGCCCCCAACGATCGCCGTCTCCGATGGCCGCTGAGCAGCTCGCGCACCCGCCGGGTCTCGAGACGTCCCGAGACCGCCACACTTCGTTCGGCGCGCCGGGGCCGCTCGGCACGGGCATCGCGCTGCTGTGGCTGAGCCTGATCGTCCTCGTCCCGCTCGCGTTCCTGTTCGCCAAGGCGCTCGAGGCGAGCCCGAGCCAGATGTGGGACGAGGTCAGCAACGGCCCGGCCCTCGCGGCGCTGCTGCTGACCGTCGGCGCCGCGCTGATCGTCGCGCTGATCAACGCCGTCGTCGGCACGATCACCGCCTGGGTGCTGGTCCGCGACGACTTTTTCGGCAAGCCGGTGATCAACGCGCTGATCGATCTGCCGTTCGCGATTCCGACGGTCGTGGCGGGCCTGGTCCTGCTCGTGATCTACGGGCCGGACAGCCCGGTCGGCATCAACGTCTCGTTCACGCGCTGGGCCGTCCTGCTGGCGTTGCTGTTCGTGACGCTGCCGTTCGTGGTCCGCGCCGTCCAGCCGGTGCTGATCGAGCTTGACCGCGAGATGGAGGAGGCGGCGGCGTCGCTTGGCGCCTCGTCCGGCGCGACGTTCCGCCGGATCGTCCTGCCGAACCTGCTGCCGGCGATCGCCTCGGGCGCGGCGCTCGCGTTCGCCCGCGCCGTCGGCGAGTTCGGCTCGCTGGTCCTGATCACCGGCAGCATCCCGAACAAGACCGAGGTGATGTCGGTCCTGATCTTCAAGAACATCGAGAACGACCTGCCCGAGGCGGCGGCGGTGCTGTCGGTCGAGCTGCTGCTGATCTCGATCCTCGTGCTACTCGCGCTGCGGCTCCTGGGGAGGAAGCGCCGATGATCGTCCCCAGCTGGGCGCGGCTGTCACTGCGCACGTTCGTCTTGATCTATCTGGCGATCCTGTTGCTGGCGCCGGTCGGGCTGATCTTCTACCGGACGTTCGAGCCCGGGCTCGGCGCCGTCTGGGACAGCATCACGACGCCGGAGGCGAAGAGCGCCTTCTGGCTGACGATCAAGATCACGCTGATCGCGGTGCCGCTGAACACGATCTTCGGCGTGCTGCTGGCGCTGATCCTCGAGCGCAAGCAGTTCCGCGGCAAGGCGCTGCTGAACACGATCATCGACCTGCCGTTCGCGATCTCGCCGGTCGTCATCGGCCTCTCGCTGCTGCTCGTCTACAGCATCAACGAGCCCGTCGGCGGCTGGCTCGCCGACCGCGGCATCCGCGTGATGTTCTCGATGCCGGGCATGGTGCTGGCGACGATGTTCGTGATCGTGCCGTTCGTCGTCCGCGAGGTCGCGCCCGTGCTCGACGAGGTCGGCGACGAGCAGGAGCAGGCGGCCGCGACGCTCGGGGCGAGCGGCTGGCAGAGCTTCTGGCGGATCACGCTGCCGTCGATCCGCTGGGGCGTCGCGTACGGCGTCGTGCTGTCGACCGCCCGCGCGATCGGTGAGTTCGGCGCCGTATCCGTCGTCTCCGGAAAGCTCGTCGGTAAGACGCAGACGCTCACGCTGCTGGTCGGTGAGCGCTACGGCAACTTCGACGTCCACGGGGCCTACGTCGCCTCTGGTCTGCTGGCGCTGATCGCGCTCGTGACGCTGCTGGCGATGACCTTGATCAACCCACGTAGGGAGCACGCGTGATTCGCGTAAGCGGCCTGACCAAGCAATTCGGCGACTTCCAGGCGCTCGCCGAGATCGACCTCGAGATCCCCGAGGGCTCGCTGACCGCGCTGCTCGGGCCGAGCGGCTCCGGCAAGTCGACGCTGCTGCGGATCATCGCCGGGCTCGAGACTCCCGACGGCGGGCGCGTCGAGATCGACGGCGCCGACGCCACGGGGGTGCCGCCGCAGAGGCGCGGCATCGGCTTCGTCTTCCAGCACTACGCGGCGTTCAAGCACATGACCGTCTACGACAACGTCGCCTTCGGGCTGAAGATCCGCAAGACGCCGAAGGCCGACACGCAGCGGCGCGTCGACGAGCTGCTGGGAATCGTCGGGCTCGCCGGCTACTCCGCGCGCTACCCGTCACAGCTCAGCGGCGGCCAGCGCCAGCGGATGGCGCTCGCTCGCGCGCTCGCCGTCGAGCCGCGCGTGTTGCTGCTCGACGAGCCGTTCGGCGCGCTTGACGCGACGGTGCGCGAGGAGCTGCGCCAGTGGCTGCGGCGGCTGCACGACGAGGTCGGCGTGACGACGGTGCTGGTCACGCACGATCAGCAGGAGGCGATGGACGTCGCCGACCGGCTCGTCGTCCTCAACGGCGGGCGGATCGAGCAGATCGGCACTCCGCGCGAGATCTACGAGCGCCCCGCGACGCCGTTCACGATGGGCTTCCTCGGCCCGACCGCTGACCTCGGTGGCGAGGTCGTGCGGCCGCACGACATCACGCTCTCGCGCGAGCCGGTCTCGGGTGGTCACGAGGCGATGGTGCGCAGGGTCCACTACCTCGGCTTCGAGGTCCGCGTCGAGCTCGAGCTCGCCGAGGGCGGCAGCGTCTTCGTCCAGATCACGCGCCGCGAGCTGGCCGAGCTCGAGCTGCACGACGGCGACGTCATCTGGGCGCGCTCCGAGACGCTGCGGGCGCCCGAGCCGCGGCCGCCGGCGGGCGCCGAGCAGGTCTCGTAGCCGGATCCGGACCGGGCTCCGCGAGCGGCGAACACTCAAGGCCGGGTCGCCCGCCGCCGATACCTGACCAGGCGGTGCGGCGCATTTCGCGCCGCCCATGGGATAGGAGCATCTGTGCACGTCGATCGCGGTCTTGCCGCGGCAGAAGACCGCGAGCCCCGAGGCGATACTTCGCGTCCGAACCGTTCCCGGCTCGTGACGATCGCCATCTGGCTGCTGCTCGCGATCTGCGTCGCCGCCGCGTTCGCGGCGGCGTTCGCGTGGCGCTCGTCGGTGCGCGCCGACCATCGCCATCAGGCCGAGGCGACGACCGCCGCGGTCGCCGCATCGATGGCGTCGGCGCTGCGGCGGGACACCGACTTCATGGCGTCACTGCGGGCGACGGTCGCCACACGACCGCGGATGACCAACAGCGAGTTTCTGCGCTGGATCGCCGAGGTCGGAGCGCAGAAGCGCTATCCCGGCGGGCTGGGGTTCGTCTTCACCGCCTACGTGCCTCGGCGTGAGCTCGCCGCCTACGAGAAGACGGTCCTCGCGGACCCGCCGCTGGCCGCCGCGCCGACCGGTCGTCTCACCGTGCTTCCGGCCGGCCGCCGCTCGGCGTACTGCCTGCTGCGGTTCGCTCCCCCGCTGCCGGCCTCGCGACAGCTGCCGCTGGGGCTGGACTACTGCGCCGCGGCCGAGGTCAAGGGCTTCACGAGCGTCCGGCCGGCTCGCGCGCTCGACTCAGCAGCGCGGAGCGGGCAGCTGACCGTCAATCCACCGGACTCGGTCGTCGACGGTGTCTTCTTCATGCTCGCGCCGGCGTACCGCGGCGCGACCGCTCCGACGAGCGTGACGCAGCGCCGCAGAGCGCTGATGGGCTGGGTGACGGGGACGTTCAGCGGCAAGGCGATCGTCGCCGCCGGAGGGGGAGTGCGGCCGGGCATGCAGGTCGAGATCTTGCATCGCAATCCCGGTGCGCCGCCAGAGGTCGTGGCGCGCGTCGGTGCCGCGGAGACCGGCAGCGCCGTGCGCGAGCTTCAGGTCGATGCCGACGGACCCTGGACCGTGCGGGTCGCCGGCGCTCCCGCCGTCGCGGGGTGGTCCGCGACGACGCAGTTCTGGTTCGTGCTCGTCGCCGGGCTGGCACTCGGTGCGCTGATGTTCACGCTGACACGGGTACTCGCCCGAAGCCGCGGCAACGCGCTGGCGATGGTTGCCGCGAAGACCGGCGAACTCGAGCACCTCGCGCTCCACGACGGCCTGACGGACCTGCCGAACCGGGCGCTGATCCTCGATCGGATCGAGCAGGCGCTCGCGCGGGCACGGCGCCAGGGCTCGGCGATCGCGGTGATGTTCATCGACCTCGACGGCTTCAAGCGCGTCAACGACACGTTCGGCCACGCGATCGGCGACGAGCTGCTGCGCGCGGTCGGCTCGCGGCTGACGGGTCTGCTGCGCGAGAGCGATACGGTCGGCCGGCTCGGCGGCGACGAGTTCATCGTCGTCGTCGAGGGCGACGCGCTCGACGGTGGCCCGGAGGTGGTCGCCGACCGCATCCGCGACGTGCTCGCGGAGCCGTTCGTGCTCGGTCCCACCGGAGACGTGACCGTGGTGACGCATTCGAGTATCGGGATCGCGAGCGGCTTCGGCGCGACGGCGGAGGAGACGCTGCGAGCCGCCGACGTCGCGATGTACGAGGCGAAGCAGCGCGGCAAGGATCGCTACGTCGTCTTCGCGCCGGAGATGCAGGCCGCGCTCGAGGCCCGGGTCGAGCTCGAGGTCGACCTGCGCGCGGCGGCCGAGACGCTCGACTGCTTCTCGCTCGTCTACCAGCCGACGTTCGACCTCGCGACGAGCGAGATCAAGGGCGTCGAAGCGCTGTTGCGCTGGCATCACCCGCGGCACGGCGTCGTGATGCCCGAGGAGTTCATACCCGTCGCGGAGTCGACGGGACTGATCGTCCCGATCGGTCGCTGGGTGCTCGAGGAGGCGTGCCGCGAGGCCGGGCTGTGGGCGCGCCGAGGCCACCCGTTGCCGATCGCGGTCAACGTCAGCGGCCGCCAGCTCGATACCGGCGCCGAGTTCGTCGCCGACGTGCTCGGAGCGCTCGATGCCGGCGGTCTCGATCCGAGCCGGCTCGTGCTCGAGATCACGGAGACGACGCTCATGCGGGACATCGGCGCCAGCGCCCGGCACCTGGAGGGCCTGAAGGCGCTCGGTGTGCGGATCGCGATCGACGACTTCGGGACCGGCTACTCGTCGATGGGCTCGCTGCAGCAGCTCCCGATCGACGCGCTGAAGATCGATCGCAGCTTCGTCAGCGGGCTCGCCGACGGCAGCGACTCCGGCGCCTTGATCCGGACCCTCGTCCAACTCGGCAAGAGCCTCGGCATCGAGACGCTCGCGGAGGGCATCGAGGACTCCGCGCAGCTGCACGAGCTGCAGCGTGAGCAGTGCGACAGCGGCCAGGGCTACCTGTTGGCGCGACCGCTGACCGCCGAGGGGCTCGAGCAGCTGCTCAGCGCCGCGCCGACGCCGGCGCGCCGCGCCTGACGCTCGGCGTGCGGTTCATGGAGCGACCGGCGTCGTCAGCCCGGACGCGAGGTATGCGCGCCAGCCGCCGAAGGCGGTGATGTCGACAGCGTCGGTGACGGCGGTCGTCTCGCAGAGGAACCCTTTGACGGCGCGGCCGTCGGCGAGGACCACGGTGCCGATCGCCAGCGGCGCCGGCACCGTGGCGAGCAACGAGCCGAGTGCGTGCGGATCGAGATCCCACAGCTCGACTTCGATGCCCTCGCCCGCGTCGCCCGCGGTCCGCACCAGCCCGGGCTTCGGTGGCGTCGTGCCCGGCAGCGCGTAGAGCCGATACTCCGCGCCCGTCAGCGTCGTCTCGCGCAGCTGAGCTCCGAGGCCGACGAGCTGGTGGTTGAGCGGCTCGCCGCTGAGATGCGCTCCGCAGACCGCGACGGTGGTGGCGTCGGCCGGTTGGGTGACCGTGGCCAGCACGGAGCCCGTCCACGTGGCCCCGAGCTCGGCGAGCCTGCGATCGGATCCGCGTTGCGCCAGGAGCTGGACCCCGAACGGCAGCGCGTCCGAGCGCATCCCGGCGGGAACGGCGATCGCCGCCATGTCGAGCAGGTTCGTGGACATCGTGAACACGCCGAGATGGGCGTTGCGCCCGATCGGGTCCTCCGCGATCTCGGCGTGGGTGAACGTCGTCGGCGCCGTCGGCAACAGGAGCGCGTCGAGCTCGTCGAGCGAGTGCTCGACGGCCCGCCTGAGCTCCTCGAGCCTGTGCATCGCGGCGAACACGTCTCCCGCCGAGTACGCCGAGCCACGCTCGACGACCTCGCGCACGGCGGCATCGACCGGATCATCACCCTGCAGCTGTCGCCGCAGCGCGAGGTGGCGCTCGGCCACCCACGGGCCGCTGTAGAGCAGCTCGCCGGCCTCGAGGAACGGCTCGAGCGCGACCGGGACGAGCTGCCAGCCGATCGTCCGTGCGTGCTCGAGCGCGGCGTTCCAGGCGGCTCTGGCCGGCGCGTCGAGCATGTTCAGCGTCCCGGGCTCGGGCACGCCGATCACCGGGCTCGTGGGCGCGGCCTGCTCGGGCGTGCGCCGGCGCGAGTACGGATCGGTGGCGTCGAACGCGGTCGCGACGCTCGCGACCAGCTCGGCGTCGGCGACCGTGCGGGCGATGATCGAGACGCAGTCGAGGCTGCGGCACGCGGGGACCACGCCGGAGCTGCTGAGCAGGCCGCGCGTGGGCTTCAGCCCGACGACGCCGTTGAGCGCCGCGGGCACTCGGCCCGAGCCGGCCGTGTCGGTCGCGAGCGCGAACGGCACGGTGCCGTCGGCGACGACGACCGCCGAGCCCGAGCTCGACCCGCCGGAGATCGTTCGCCCGTCGTAGACCGAGGAGCAGGCGCCGAACGGCGTCCGCGTGCCGGTCAGCCCGGTGGCGAACTGATCGAGGTTGGTCTTGCCGATCGGGATCGCGCCCGCGGCGAGCAGGCGCTCGACGACGAACGCGCTGCGGATCGATGCCGCGGTCCGGCGGTGTGCGACCGTCGTCGGCACGCCGGCGAGGTCGATGTTGTCCTTGATCGCGAACGGGATGCCGTAGAGCGGCAGGTCGGCGGGCATGCGGCGAAGCCGTTCGAGCGCGGCGCGGACGTCCTCCCGGGGAACGAGCGTGATCCACGCCGGCTGCACGGCGGCGACGGCCCGCTCGTACGCGGCGCCGACGACCTCCTCGGGATCGAGCGTCGAGGCGCGGTACCCGCGCAGCAGGTCCGCGATCGAAGCGGCGGGAGTGCCGCTCACAGCCCTGCGGCGAGCAGCTCGCTCGACGACGTGACCCAGCCGAAGATCCCGCCCTGGGCTTCGATCATCCGCAACCCGACCTCGTGGAACTCGGGGATGTAGGAGCCGACGCAATCCTCGAGCACGAGGCACTCGAAGCCGCGGTCATTCGCCTCGCGGACCGTCGTGTGGACGCAGACCTCGGTCGTCACGCCGGTGACGACGAGGCTCTCGATGTCGCGGTTGCGCAGCAGCAGCTCGAGGTCGGTCGCGTAGAACGCGCCCTTGCCCGGCTTGTCGAGCACGACCTCGCCGTCGATCGGCGCCAGCTCCTCGACGATCCCGTGGCCGTCCTCGCCGCGGACGAGCAGTCGGCCAAGCGGGCCCGGGTCGCCGATGCCGATCTCGAGCCGGGCGCGGCCGAGCTTCGCCGGCGGGCAGTCGGTCAGGTCGGGACGATGGCCCTCGCGCGTGTGGATGACCAGCATTCCCGCCTCACGCGCGGCAGCGAGCACGCGCTGGAGCGGCGCGATCGTGCGTGTCAGCTGGCTGACGTCGTTGCCGAGCATCGCGCCGAAGCCGCCGGGATCGAGGAAGTCGCGCTGCATGTCGATGACGACGAGCGCTGTGTGCTCGGGCACGAACGAGAAGGCATAAGGGCGGGCGGCGACGTCGGTCATCCGGGTTCCTCCTGCATCGGCAGCGTCGAAACGTGGGCGTTGACGATCCGCCAGCCTTCGGCGAAGCGGATCCAGGTCTGGGTCTGGCGGCCGATGTCGAGGCCGCCGGGGTAGCGAAACTCGGTGCTGACGCAGGCGGCGTCCGTGCCGAACGTCGTCACCACAGTCGGCCCGAGACTGCGGCCCGCGGGGACGGGCTCGGCGACGGCGCGCCAGGCGGCGATCGCCTCGGCGCCGTACTGGCATTCGGCGAGCCCGTAGCGCACGGCGCCGCCGAAGAAGGCTGCGTTCATCGCCGCGACGTCGTTGTCCATCAGCGCCTGTTCGTAGGCCGTGAAGGCCGAGGTCACCTCGGCGACGACCTCGGGCCGGTCGACGTCCACCGCTGCGGGGGGCGGCGCGTCGCGCCGCCCCCCGTTCGCGATGCTCTTGCTGACAGGCGTCACTTGGGGATGTTGCCCACGACGCCCTTGACCAGGTACGACATGCTGCTGATCTGCTTCGCCGTCGCCTTCTTGCCCTTGGCGACCTGGACCTTGCCCTTCTGGTCGTAGATCGGGCCCGTGAACGGCGACGCCCCGGCGAGGATCTTCTTCTGCGCCGTGGCGATCTTGCTCTTCGTCGCCGGCTTGACCGACGGCCCGTACGGCGCCAGTCGCATCGGAGACGGGATCGCCTTGCTGGCGAAACCGAGCGTGTAGTTGGTGTTGAACGCGCCGCCGCTGAACTTGCCGCTCTCGATGTTCGAGAACATCGCGCCGTACAGCGGGCCCCAGTTCCACTCGGAGCCGGTCAACCAGCCCTTCGGAGCGAGCGCCGCGGCGTTGGAGTGGTAGCCGACCGAGTACTTCTTGGCGGCCTCGGTCGCCTTGATCACCGTGCTCGTGCAGTCCTGGTGCTGGGTCAGCACGTCGGCGCCGCTCGACAGCAGGCTCTTGGCCGCGGACGCCTGCTTGCCCGGGTCGCACCAGTTGCCGGTGAAGACCGTGTAGGTCTTGACCTTCGGGTTCACGGACTGTGCGCCGAGCTCGAAGGCGTTGATGTTGAGCAGCGTCTGCGGGATCGGGAACGCCGCCACGAAGCCGAGCTTGTTCGACTTCGTCGCCTTGCCCGCGGCGATGCCGGCGAGGTAGACCGTCTCGTAGACGTTGCCGAAGTAGGTGTTCGCGTTCTCCGGCACCGGGGGCGTGATGAAGTTGCCCTGCTGCAGGAAGACGACGTCCTTGTGCTTCTTGGCGAGGCCGACGGCGAAGTCCTTGTAGCCGTAGCTCGTCGAGAAGATCACCTTCGCGCCCTGGCCGATCATCTGCTCGGCCGCGCGCGTCATGTCAGACGTCTCGGGAAC
>Ga0075420_100000807_pt1 | contig 25796 bp, 24 predicted proteins | sample SoiMetdeltSBSDD4_FD_75296 | JGI IMG/M metagenome (GOLD analysis project Ga0075420, IMG submission 75296) | Bulk soil microbial communities from a Populus tree surrounding site in Tennessee, USA - Soil MetaG P. deltoides SBSDD4 | ecosystem: Environmental > Terrestrial > Soil > Tree plantation...
TGGTCTCGGCGTCGGCGAACGTGACCGAGAACGTGGCGCCGGTGTAATCCTCGCCGGGCGACGCCGTCCCGCCGGCGAGCGTGATGGAGGCGCCGGCCGGTCCGGAGTCGCCGCCGGTCCGCACGATGGTGATGGCGGCCGACGAGCCTTCCTCGCCCACGCGGTAGGCGCGCTCCGCGAACTGGAGCTCGCCGGCCGAGAGCAGCTCGTACGCCCCGACGTCGCAGCGGGCCGGGCCGCTCCCACGCCCGAGGCTCGGCCGGAGGGCGCCCCGCTGGTCGGCGACGAGCCGCGTGCTCGACTCGGTGCCGTCGCCGGTGCAGGCGTCCTGGACGGCGTCGACGGCCGGGCTGTTGACGTTCAGGGCGTGGGTCCGGGTCGGCCCGCCGTTGTCGGCGAGGGGATTGATCCTGACGTTCTGGACGACCTGGTCGGTGCCGGCCGACGCGAAGCAGGTGGTGTCGTCGGCGAGGTTCGAGCCGAACGTGCCGATCGTACCGGCGCAGTTGGCCCCGGTGGGTCCGGTGTCGAGGAGGGTGGCGCGCAGCGTCACCGACCCGTTGGAGAAGTTGAAGATGCCGCCGGCCGAGGAGCTGCCGGTGTTGCCGCTGAGCGTGCTGGCGGTGACGCTGACGGCCCCGCCGGCGTCGTTGTAGACGGCGCCGCCGATGGTCGCCGCGTTGCCGCTCAGGGTGCTGGAGGTCAGGCTGACGGTCCCGCCACCGGTGTTATAGATGGCGCCGCCGTTGGTGGCCGAGTTGCCGCTGAGCGTGCTGTTGACCACGCTCACGACGCCGCCGCTGTTGACGATGGCGCCGCCGAGGGTGGCGGAGCTGCCGCTGATGCTGGTGTTGACGACGACGAGCGAGCCGCCGTTCGCGATGCCGCCGCCGTTGATGGACCGTCCGTTGACGATCGCGACGTCCTGGATCAGCGTGGAAGCCCCGACGCTCACCAGGAACGGCTGGGTGGCGCCGCCGCCGTCGACGACGGTCTGGCCGGGGCCGTTGCCGACGATCTCGAGGTCGCTGGTGGTGCTGAGGGTGCCGGCACTCAGTAGGATGGCGCTGCCGTTAGTGGATGAGGCGAAGGTGACCCGATCGACGGCGGACGCCTCGCCGGCCGCGCAGCCGCCGACCGGCAGGTTGAGGTTGGCGGACTGAATCGCCTCGCGGAACGAGCAGGCGCCGGGGTTCGAGCCGTTCTCGTCGCCGGTCGTGGTGACCTGGATCGAGGCGGCGCGGGCCGGCCTGGCGAGCAGCAGGCAGGCGAGGACAGCCAGCACCACGGCCGGCAGGAAGGAACGCCAGGCCCCCGTACGATCCACGCGTGCCCCTCAAGGTCGAGAATCGGCGAGCAGCCGGGGCTCAGCGTACCGCCTCGAAACCCGAGAGGCAAGTCTCATCGTTGAAAGGGCCTGCCCGGTTCGGGCGTCACGATCTGGTATACTGGTGGCGAAGCGTCGCCATCGGCGTTGGCGCGGCCACGTTCGGGCCGCGTCTTTTTGTGCCAGTCGTCCTTGCGAATGCAGCCATCGTCAGCCGGGCCGATCCGCCAACGGTTGTCGTTACCCAGAGGCCTATGTCGACCATCATGCTGACCGAGACCACCGTCCGAACCGACCTCCGCAACATCGCGATCATCGCGCACGTCGATCACGGCAAGACCACGCTGGTCGACGCGATGCTGAAGCAGAGCAACATCTTCCGCGCCAACCAGGCCGTGGGCGAGCTGATCATGGACTCGAACGCCCTGGAGCGCGAGAAGGGCATCACGATCCTCGCCAAGAACACGGCGATCCAGTTCCGCGGCGTCACCATCAACATCATCGACACACCGGGCCACGCCGACTTCTCCGGCGAGGTCGAACGGGTGCTGAACATGGCGGACGGCTGCCTGCTACTGGTGGACGCCGTCGACGGCCCGATGCCGCAGACCCGGTTCGTGCTGACCAAGGCGCTGGAGCTGAACCTCAAGCCGCTGGTCGTCATCAACAAGATCGACCGCCCGAACGCCCGACCGGACGTCGTGCTGGGGATGGTCCAGGACCTCTTCCTGGAGCTCGCGACCCACGAGGACCAGCTCGACTTCGAGGTGATCTACACCAACGCCCGCGCGGGACATGCCGGCGCCTCGCCCGAGACGATGGAGAGCTCGCTGGTCCCGCTGTTCGAGGCGATCCTGGCCCACATCCCGCCGCCGACCGCCGATTTCGACGGCGGCTTCCAGATGCTGGTGACGGCGATCAGCTACGACGAGTACAAGGGTCGGACCGGCATCGGGCGGGTTGCGCGCGGCGTGTACACGGCCGGGGAACCACTGGTCGTCCTCAACGCCGACGGCGAGGCCGTCCCTCAGCGCGGCAGCCAGGTCTTCCGCTTCGAGGGCCTCTCGCGCGTCCCCGTCGAGGAGGCCCGGGCCGGCGACATCGTCATGATTACGGGGCTCGAGGGCGTCCAGATCGGCGACACGGTCACGCCGGCCTCGACGCCCGAGGCGCTGCCCAGGCTGGAAGTGGAGCAGCCGACGGTCCAGATGACGTTCGGCGTCAACACCTCGCCGCTGGCCGGCCGCGACGGCAAGTTCGTCACCAGCCGCCAGCTCCGGGCGCGGCTCTGGCGCGAGCTGGAGACGAACGTCGCCCTGCGCGTCGAGGAGACCGGCAGCGCGGACGTGTTCCTGGTCAGCGGGCGCGGCGAGCTGCACCTCTCGATCCTGGTCGAGACGATGCGCCGCGAGGGGTACGAGCTGGAGGTCTCGCGGCCCCAGGCGATCACCCGCGAGGTCGACGGCAGGACCGTCGAGCCGATCGAGTCGCTGGTGATCGACACAGTCGACGAGAACGTCGGGTCGCTGACCGAGCAGCTCGCCTCGCGGCAGGCCCAGATGACGAACCTCGAAAACGACGGCCAGGGCCGCGTGCGCCTGGAGTACTCGATCCCGACGCGCGGCCTGATCGGCTTCCGCAACGCCTTCCTGACGATCACGCGCGGCGAGGGCCAGATGGCCTCGCTGGTGCACGGCTTCGAGCCGATGCGCGGGCCGCTCCAGGCGACGCGGAACGGCTCGCTGATCGCCTCGGAAGCCGGCGCGGCCGTCACCTACGGTCTGGCGAACGCCCAGAATCGCGGCCAGACGATGATCGAGCCCGGGACCGAGGTCTACGAGGGGATGGTCGTTGGGATCAACAGCCGCGAGGACGACCTGGCGGTGAACGTCTGCCGCGAGAAGAAGATGACGAACATCCGGTCGTCAACGGCCGACATCGCAGTGCGGTTGACGCCGCCGGTCCGGCTGAGCCTGGAGGAGGCGCTCGACTTCCTGGCGGCCGACGAGCTGCTGGAGGTCACGCCGAAGACGTACCGCGTCCGCAAGCGGATCCTGAGCGCCACCGAGCGGGCCAGGGCCGCCAAGCGCGCGGCGGGCAGGTAGTAGCTTCTGGCCGTGGACTGAAGTCCACGTCTACCATCGCAGCGTCACTACGCGACGCATGAACGTCGACGAGTCGCGCAGCGGCCGATGATGGTAGACGTGGGTTTCAACCCACGGTCCTCCCAATTGGCAGAGCCACCCCGGTCGGTGAGAAAGGGGAGGACGTCGTGAGCAATCGAGGGGGCGACTGGCGCGAGTTCGACGTCCTGCCCGGCGAGCGCGCCTCCTACGAGGTCACGCGGGTGCTCGCCCGGGCGCAGACGGCGTTCCAGGACGTCGAGATCGTCGAGACGCGCTCGTTCGGGCGGGCGCTCTTCCTGGACGGGCAACCCCAGTCGGCGGTCGCCGACGAGTTCGTCTACCACGAGGCGCTGGTCCATCCCGCGCTCATCGCCCACGCAGCGCCGAAGCGGGTCCTGATCGCCGGCGGCGGCGAGGGCGCGACGCTGCGCGAGGTGCTCCGCCAGCCCGGCGTCGAGCGGGCCGTGATGGTCGACATCGACGGCGAGCTGGTCGACCTCTGCCGCGAGCACCTGGCCGAGATGCACCGGGGTGCCTTCGATGACCCGCGCGCCGAGGTCGTGACCGGCGACGCCCTGGCGTACCTGCACGAGCACCAGGAGTTGTTCGACGCAATCGTGATCGATCTGACGGACCCGAGCGAGGAAGGCCCGATCGGCGAGCTGTACTCGGAGCCGTTCTATCGGCTGGTCGAATCGCGGCTCGCCGAGGGCGGGATCGTCGTGCTCCAGGCGTACACGTTCGGGCCGGGCCGCACGGCGTGGCAGGACACGATCTGCGCCACGCTCGGGCGGGTCTTCCCGATCGTGCGCCGGTACCGCGCCGAGGTGCCGTTCTTCAAGGACAGCTGGGCGTTCATCACCGCCAGCGCCGTCCGCGATCCGGCCGCGCTGCCGGCGACGTACGTGGATCGGGCACTCGCGGAGCGCGGCGTCGACGGACTCCGTTTCTACGACGGCACGACGCACCTCTCGATGTTCGCGCTGCCGAAGTACGCCCGCACCTGACCGCCGGGTACGAAGCAAGCGCGCCGGTTCGATCCTGGCTCTGATAAGCTGACAGTACCTATCGTCGTGCTCAGGAGCATGTATGTCCGAGGCGGTATCGCGCACCCCCCAGGCCGCGTCCAAGACGGTGTCGCTGACTGTCGAGTTGCCTCGTGACCTCGTCGAGCGGCTCAACGCGCTTGCCGACCGCACGACGTGGGACGTGGCGGACTACGTCCGTGACGCGCTCGCCGGCTACATCCCGTGGCAGGAGCGGGAGATCGCCCTGACTCAGCAGGCCATCGACGAGGTCGACGCAGGCGGCCCGACCTACTCGAACGAAGAGGTCCTGGCCTGGGTGGAGAGCTGGGGTAAGCCCGACGAGCTCCCGCCGCCGGGATGACGGTCAGGTGGTCGCGCCAGGCCCTCATCAATCTGCGCCAGGTTCGGGAATACATCGCGCAAGATAGCCCGGCCATGGCGGCTGGCGTGGTGAGTCGCCTGCGCGCCGCCGCGCTCGGGCTCGAGCAGTTTCCCCATCGCGGGCGGATCGGCTCACTGACGGGTACCCGCGAGCTGGTGGTTGCTCGTACGCCGTACCTGCTGGTCTACCGGATCGATGGCGACGAAGTCGTCATCCTGCGGGTACGCCACGGGGCGCAGCACTGGCCGCCCGGGTCGTGACCGCGTGAGCCACGTCCCGTTCGGGTAGGCCCGCTCGACGCCGAATCGAGGGGCGACAGACCCACGCCGCGCAACAGCCCCGGGGTGCGCAGCGCCCGGCACCATGACGTGCGCGTGCCTCGCCGCACGCCTCGGATGGCTGGTGCGGGGCACGCAGCGGGACTGAAAGGCCGCCGCGCCGCGCGTCCGGGCGGTGGCGCGCGGCGTCACAGCCTGTGACTTGACAGAGTAGTTCACGCGACCCGACAGAAGAATCGCGTCTTCTGTCAAATTCGCATTCTCTTACGTTCAGTGCGCGAGTTTACATTTCATCTGCGTCACCGTCTTGTGTCGAGATGTTCCACGCGCCTTCCGTAACGCCTATGGTGGCGCCACACCACGGACGCGTCAGAAGCGTCCACAGATGGCGGAGGGATTGCGTGCTCGCATCGCAGCTTCATGTCGTTCGTGCGCCCCTGGCGCGGCTCGCGGCCACGGTGGGCCTGGCGCTCCTCGGGGCCCTGGCGCTGGTGCTGCTCGTCGATGCTCCGGAGGTCGCCCACGCCGCGCAGGCGTGTAGCACCCTCGTCTCGGGACAGGTCTACTGCCTGTCCAAGACCGACGCTGTCGATCCGCTCCGGGTCGGCGAGACGCAGACCTTCGTCATCACCGAGTCGCTGACGGCGGGCGCGTTGCAGGTCGTCGACAACAACCCGCTGACCGACGTCGTGCCGGCCAGCTTCAACGTCACCGACGTGTCGACGGCGCGGACCGGCAGCGCCACCGGCCCGGCTTGCACCCGGGCCGGCAACTCGGTGAGCTGCATAGGCCCGCGCGTCCTCGGGCCGGGGGCCGGCCAGCTCACCATCGCGATCACGGCGACGGCCATTGCCCAGACCACCAGCGGCAGCAACTGCAAAGCCGTCAACAACACCGTCCTCACCGGCGTCGCCAACGCCGCCTTCAGCCAGGTCACCGAGCCCACCACGATCCTGCCCCTGAAGGGTCCGCAGCAGTGCGGCGTGAAGGCGAACGACGAGGAGGAGGACGACGAGCCGAAGCTGACGAAGGAGCAGCGCAAGCAGCGCGAGCGCACCAACGCCGGCAACCTGGACAACGAGAAGACCGAGGGGAACGTCGTGGGCATCCGCTGCTCCAGCTCCGATCCCGAGCCGAAGGTCAAGCGCGGCTTCATCAGCAAGCCGAACGAGATGCCGTACGTGTTGATCGGCACCCAGGACGGCGTCCAGCAGGTGGTCTTCACGAAGGGCGTGAAGTCACGGTGCAAGGAGCTCCACGTCGGCGACTATCTGGAGGCCGAGGGCGCGAAGGAGCACGAGCAGCTCTTCTACGCCGACCACGACATCGACATCCGCCACCGCTGACGCGCGCGGCGACGCCGACCACGACCCCTTCGCCTCGAAGCCCCGCCCTCGAAGAGACGGCGGGGCTTCAGCGTGAGCGGCAGGCTACTGGACCATCACGCGCCGACTGACGAGCTGAGGAGTCCGCGAGCGGAGTGGCGGCGTGCCGCCAGAGCCTACTGGATGAGCTCGGCCTGGAGCAGGATCGACTGGGGAATGGTGAGCCCGATGGCCTGGGCCGTCTGGAGATTCAGCACGAAGTCGAACTGCGTCGGCTGCTCCATCGGCAGCCCGGCCGGGCTGGCGCCCTTGAGGATCCGGTCCACGTGCTTGGCCGCTCGCCGGTACGAGTCCACGACGTTCGGCCCGTAGGAGAGCAGCCCGCCGGCATCCGGAAACTGCCGGAGCGAATAGGTGGCGGGCAGTCGGTGCCCCAGCGCGAGGCCCGCGACCATCCCGACGTTGTTCAGAACGAGGGGATCGGCCGGCATCACCAGCGCGCCCGCGCCCTGTCGGGCTGCGTCCTCGAAGGCGCCCGCGAAGTCATCGCGGGCGCGCACCACGAGGCGCACGAGCTCCACCGCCAGCGTCGAGGCGGCGGCCCCGAGCTCCCGCCAGGCGAAGTCGTAGGAGGGGTTCGCCGGATTCCAGAAGGCCGCGACCCGCGACAGGCCCGGCACGAGCTCCTTCAGCAGCTCCAGCCACTTGACGGCGAGCAGGGAGCCCATGTCCGTCATCCCGGTGACGTTCCCGCCGGGCCGCGCCAGGCTCTGGACGAGGCCGCTGGCGACCGGGTCGGCCGCGAGGCTGCCCATCACGATCGGGATCGTCCGGGTGGCCTCGGCGGCCGCGAAGCTGGCCGGCGACCCGGAGGCCACGATCAGGTCGACCTGCAGGGCGACCAGCTCGGCAGCGAGTTCCGGGAGCCGCTCATCGCGCCCGTCGGAGAAGCGGTACTCGAAGGCAATGTTGCGGCCTTCCTCGTAGCCGTGCTCGCGTAGCCCGTCCAGCAGCCCGTCAACCATGGCGGCGCGAGCCCCGGTGCGGGAGCCGACCGCGAGATAGCCGACCAGCCGGATCCGCTCTGCCTGCCAGGGCAGACGCGGAAGCTGGCAGCCGGCGAGCAGCCCGAGCCCGGTCAGGGCCAGGCCGCCCCGCAGGAACCGTCGGCGACGCAGGCCCCTCACTGGATGACCTCGGTGGCTTGCTGCAGGACTTCCTGGGGAATGGTCAGGCCGAGGGCCCGGGCGGTCTTGTGGTTGATCGCGACCTCGAACGTCGTGGCCTGTTCCACCGGCAGGTCAGCGGGCCTGGCGCCCTTGAGGATCCTGTCGACAAAGACGGCGGCGCTGCGCCAGAGCGCCTCCAGGTTCGGGCTGTAGCTCATCAGCGCGCCGGCCTCCACAGCCTCTCGGGCGGAGTACATGGCCGGCAGCCGGTGCATCAGGGCCAGCTCGCTCCAGCGCAGGCGCTCGTTGTAGAAGAACGGCGTGCCGAGCACCACCACGGCCTGCGCGCCCTCGCGGGCCATCTCTGCGAAGGCCCCCTCGAAGTCCGCCGCGGTCCGAGCGCCGACGGCCTGCAGTTGCACGTGGAGTGTCCGGGCGGACTCCTCCAGCGCCTGGAGGGCCGGGGTGTGGGAGGGGGTGCCCGGATGCCAGATCACCGCGATCCGCGTGACTCCGGGGACGACGGCGGTCAGGAGCTGGAGCCACTTCGGGGCGAGCTCGGTCTGCAGCACCGCGTTGCCGGTGGCGTTCCCGCCGGGGCGGGCGAGGCTGGCGACGTGGCCGGTATTGATCGGATCGGCGTGCCCGACGAAGACGATCGGGATCGTGCTCGTCGCCTGCCTGGCGGCCTGCGTATAGATGGAGCCCCGCGCCACGATCAGGTCCACCGGCAGGCGGACGAGGTCGGCCGCGATCTCCGGGATCCGAGCGGCGCTACCCTCACCCCAGCGGTGCTCGATCAGCAGGTTCTCGCCCTCAATCCAACCGTGCTCCCGCAGACCCAGCCGTAAGGCCCGATGGAAGCGGGCTTCCGCCGGGTCGGTGGCGCTCTCCATGAGGACCCCGACGCGGTACACCTTCGGCCGCTGCCAGGGGAGCGACACCTGGCCGCAGCCGGCCAGGAGGCCGAGACCGGCCACGCCCAGGTTGCCCTGCAGAAATCGGCGGCGGCCCCGACAGGCCAGCGCCGCGCGATCGTCCATGACGGCCCCCTCGGCCGACCAGCCCAGCCCGCGCTCCGACCGGACCCCCTCCAGTCTCCCGCCGGGCCGTGAGGACAGCGTCGCTGCCGCCCCGTGGCGAGTCTAGCACGTCCGCCCGGTCGCGTCCTGTGACCGAGCGCACACTCCGAGCGGCTAGACGACGCAGGCGAAGTCATCAATCCATGCGTGACGGATCCTTCGGGGCGCCGGGCCTATTGGGCCGTCCAGCCGCCGTCGACCGGCAGCGCGACGCCGGTGACGAACGAGGCGGCATCCGAGAGCAGCCAGGTGATCGCCGCCGCGATCTCGCCCGGGTGGCCAAGCCGTCCGACGGGATAGGTGGCCCGCAGTCGCGCTTCCTCCTCCGGTCGCGCCGCGAAGACACCGGCAACCATCGGGGTCTCGGTGTGGCCCGGGCTGACGGCGTTGATACGGATGCCCTGCGGTGCGTAGACCAGCGCGAAGCTCCGCGTGAGCCCGACGACGCCATGCTTGCTCGCGACGTACGGCGCTCCGCGGGCGCCGACCAGTCCGTAGATCGACGCCAGATTCACGATCGCGCCGCCGCCCTGCTTCAGCATCTCCGCGATCTCCTGCTGGAGACAGAGGAACACCCCCGTCAGGTTGACGCCGATGACCGTCGCCCAGAGCGCTTCAGGGACCTCGTGGGGCTCGTACGTGTGGCCGTCCGGCGGAAGTCCGGAGATGCCGGCGTTGTTGACGGCGCAATCCAGGTGGCCGAAGCTCTCGACGGTCGTCCGGATCAGCGCCTGGACGTCGGGGCCGCTGGTGACGTCCGCGCGCACGAAGATCGCCTCGCCGCCGGCCTTCTCGATGGCGTCCACCGTCTCACGGCCACCGACTTCGTTCACGTCCGCCACGGCGACACGCGCGCCGTTCCGCGCCATCTCCAGCGAGGTCGCGCGCCCGATGCCGGACCCGGCACCGGTGATGAGGCCGACCTTCCCTTCGAGCAATCCAGCCATCTCGCACCCCTCCCTGACGCACCTGGTGCTACGGTACCACGACGGCCCGGCGTCTCACGGCCGGGCAGCGCCATTCGGCTCCGTGGTCGTGGCTTCACGCGTCAGCACCGGGCCGGACGGCGTCCGCTCGATCTTGTAGGTGGCCGTCGAGAGCGCGGAGGGGCAGCAGAGCGGGTCCCGATCCGAGTAGCGGACGTAGGTGGCGGTCAGCGACTCCGGACCGAAGAACGAGGTCCGGCTCAGCGCACCGTCCACCCGCGAGACCATCGGCAGCGGCGAGAGCGTGCCGGCCAGCGCGCCGTCCACGAAGACGAACACCTGGAACCCGGCCGGCCGGCACATCCCGTCGTAGCCCGACAGGCCGCTCACGATCTTGATGCCCCAGCCGGCGGTGTAGGTCGAGAACAGCATCCAGCCAGCCGCCTCGACGGCCCGGTCCTCGTCGGACTCGGCCGGTCGGGCCTGCCGGGCGCAGCGCGGATCGACCTCGGCCGACCTCTCGAGCGCCCCCGGGATCGCCATGCCTGCTGCGTTCCAGGTGGCCGCCGGGTCGTCCAGCCAGGAGCCGTCGGCGTGGGCGGCGCCCGGCCGGCCCGCCCCGCTCACCGCGCCGAGCGTCAGCACAGCCGCCAGCAGCGCCGCGATCAGGCTCCGATTGGCCCGGCGCGATCGACCCATCGTTCGCATGGCTCCCTCCGTCGACCGCCCACTTCGGTCCACTGTACCCTAGCACCCGGCGCCCGGGCCCTCGTACCATCCGAGGCGTGACTGTTGATCTCGGCCAGCGCCGGCTCACGCGGCTCGCCGGCGTGGTCCTCGCCTCGGCGGGCGCGCTATCGTGGGCCGCCCTGCTCGCGCGGCTCCAGCTTCGGGGCCTCCACATCCTCCAATTGGAGGGGTACCAGACCGTCCGTTACCTGCGCTGGAGCGTGCAGCGGCGCGAGCGCTGGGCCTCGCAGGTGACCCTCGGCGCCGGCAGCGGCGCCATCGCGCTGGGCGCACTGGATCTCGCGAGCGGCGCCCGCGTCGCACGGTCGCCGCTCGGGCTGGCGGCCTGGGCGGCGCTCGGCGGCTGGCTCTGGTGCGCCGCACGACCCGGCCCGGCCACGAAGCCGCTGGTGCTGACCGCCCGCGCGAAGCGCCTGCTAGCCGGCCAGAGCCTGCTCACCCTCCTGGTTGCGGTCGGCCCGGCCGCCCTCTGCGCGCGCCGCGCCGCCACCCGGCCGAACGGCCTGCCCTGCCTGATGATCGGGGGGGCCGTCGCGAGCCTGACCGTGCCGCTGCTGACGGCCGCTTCCAACTTGCTGCTCTGGCCGGTCGAGGAGGCATTCCGCCGCTACTACCTGGAGGACGCCCGCACGAAGCTCCGCGCGGTCAGACCGACGGTGGTCGGCGTGGCGGGCTCGTACGGGAAGACCAGCACCAAGGAGATCACGGCGACGATCCTCGGGGCGCGCTGGCGCGTGCTGAGGCCGCCGGGCAGCTACAACACCCCGATGGGCCTGAGCCGCGTGCTTCGCGAGCAACTCGAACCGTCGCACGAGGTGTTCGTGGCCGAGCTTGGCGACTACGTGCCGGGCGACATCCGGTTCCTCTGCAACCTGGTCGGCCCGAACGTCGGCATCCTGACGACGATCGGCCCGGAGCACCTGGAGCGGTTCAAGACGATGGAGCGGATCGTCCAGACCAAGGAGGAGCTGATCGAGGCGCTGCCGCCGGACGGGATCGCCGTGGTCAACCAGGACGACCCGCTGGTGCGGGCGATCGGCGACCGGGCAGCGGCCAGGGGGCTTCGGGTTGTCCGCTACGGGCAGACGGAGCCCGGTGCCCAGGTCCGCGCGCGCGAGGTCCTGACGACCCGCGACGGCCTGCGCTTCACCGTCGAGGCAGACGGCCACGGCGAGGCCACGTTTCAGGTCGGGCTGCTGGGTCGGCACAACGTCATGAACGTGCTGGCCGCGACCGGCGCGGCGCTGGCGCTCGGGATGACGCTGCCGGAGATCGCGCGGGCCGCCCGCAGGATCGAGGCGGTCGAGCATCGCCTCCAGCCGATCCAGGGGGCCGGCGGCGTGCTGGTGATCGACGACACCTACAACTCGAACCCGCGCGGCGCGGCCGAGGCGCTCTCGGTGCTCGGCGAGCTGCCGGGTGGCAAGAAGGTGCTGGTGACGCCCGGCATGATCGAGCTGGCCGAGCGCGAGGCCGAGGAGCACCGTCTGCTCGGGCGGCGCGCGGCGGCCGTCTGCGACGAGGTGATCCTGGTCGGCCCGGAGCGCACCCGCCCGATCGCCGAGGGGCTGCTCGGGGCCGGGTTCTCCAGGGAGCGCCTGCACGTGGTGGAGAGCCGCGCCGCGGCGACGGCCCGCCTCGGCACGCTCCTGAAGTCGGGCGACGTGCTGCTCTGGGAGAACGACCTGCCGGACACGTACCGCGAGGAGACAGGAGACCTCACCCCCCAGCCCCCTCTCCTGCGAGGAGAGCGGGAGAGGAGCGTTCGGGTCTCCCCTCTCCGCGCCGGAGAGGGGCCGGGGGTGAAGTCTGTCTCCGTGGATGGGTTGCGGATCGTCTACCGCGAGGAGGGGCCGGCGGACGCGCCGCCGGTCGTCGTGCTGCACGGCTGGGGCGCCAGCATCGCGGCCGTCACCAGCATCCAGGCGTCGCTCAGAGGCACGCACCGCACGATCGCGCTCGACCTGCCGGGGTTCGGGGCCAGCGACCCGCCGCCGGTGCCCTGGGGCACCGAGGCGTACGCGACGCATCTTCGTGCCTTCCTTGAGCAGCTCGGGATCGCTCGAGCGAGCTTCATCGGGCACTCGCACGGGGGCAGGGTCGCGATCGTGCTGGCGGCGACCCACCCGGCGCTGGTCGACAGGCTGGTGCTGGTCGACAGCGCCGGCATCCGCCCGAAGCGGTCGGCCGGGTACTACGCTCGCGTCTACAGCTACAAGGCGAGCCGGCGCCTGCTCGCGCTGCCGGTCCTGGCCGGGCCGCTCGGGGCGCCGCTCCGGCGCCTGTTCGAGACCCGGGCAGGCTCCGACGACTACCGCCAGGCCGGCTCGATGCGCGGCACGCTGGTGCGCGTGGTCAACGAGGACTGGCGCCGGCTGCTGCCGAAGATCAAGGCACCGACGCTGCTGATCTGGGGCGAGCTTGACGACGCGACGCCGGTCTCGGATGGACGGCTCATGGAGCGGCTGATCCCGGACGCCGGCCTGGTCGTCTTCGCGGGCGCGGGCCACTTCGCCTACGCCGAGGACGTGGACCGCTTCGCGCGAGTCGTCGGCCACTTTCTACAGGGGACAGCATGAGGGAGCAGCGGCGGAAGCTGCGGGTCGCGGTGATCTTCGGGAGCCGATCGGTCGAGCACGAGGTCTCGGTCATCTCGGCGATCCAGGCGATGGACGCGATGGACCCGCGTCGCTACGAGCCGCTGCCGATCTACATCACCAAGGAGGGCCACTGGATCACCGGCCCGGAGCTGCGCCGGATCGACAGCTACAAGGACCAGCAGGGGCTCCTGAGCCGCTGTCGGCCGGTTTACCTGCGGCCGGAGCCGTTCGGCAATCGGCTGTTCATGGAGGAGCCGGGGCCGCTCGGCTCGAAGCGGACCCGCGTCACCGTGGTGGACGTCGTCTTCCCGATCGTGCACGGGACGTTCGGGGAGGACGGCACCCTCCAGGGGCTGCTGGAGCTGGCGGCCGTGCCGTACGTCGGCGCCGGCGTGGTCGGCTCGGCGGTGGGCATGGACAAGATCGTGATGAAGGCGGCGTTCCAGGCGAACGACCTGCCGGTGGTGAACTACCTCTGGTTCACCCGGAAGCGCTGGCAGAGCGGCGCCGACGCGGTCACCGCCGAGATCGAGCGGACGCTGCGCTACCCGTTCTTCGTGAAGCCAGCCAACCTCGGATCGAGCATCGGGATCACCCGCGCGAACGACCGGACGGCGCTCTTTGATGCGATCGAGGTCGCGGCCCACTACGATCGCCGCCTGCTGGTGGAGGAGTCATTCGAGGGCGGGATCGAGGTGAACTGCTCGGTCCTCGGCAACGACGAGCCGCAAGCCTCGGTCTGCGAGCAGCCGATCGCCTGGACGGAGATCCTCTCCTACGAGGACAAGTACCTGCGCGGCGGCGGCAAGGGGAAGGGGAGCGGCGGCAGCAGCAGCGAGGGGATGGCCTCGTTGACGCGGCGGATCCCGGCCCCGATCTCGCCGGAGCTGACGGCCGAGATCCAGCGGCTGGCCGTCGAGGCGTTCAAGGCGGTCGACTGCGCCGGCCTGGCGCGCGTGGACTTCCTGGTCGATCCGGTCAGCGGACGGGTCGCCGTCAACGAGATCAACACGATGCCGGGCTCGCTCTCGTTCTACCTCTGGGAGCCGAGCGGCGTGCCGTTCCCCGCGCTGGTCGATCGGCTGATCGAGCTGGCGCTGGAGCGCCACCGCGAGCGCCAGCAGACGACGTACAGCTTCGACAGCGCGCTGCTCCAGAAGTTCTCGCGCGGCAAGGCATAGCTCCGCCCGGCCCCTCCGGTACCAGACGACGGTCCGGCATGCCCGGCTTAGCTTGCGATTCTCCGCCTATCACAAAACCCGCCCAACCTCGTCGGAAGGCTGGCCTTGCTACGGACTTAGGCTGGCTCTTCACTCTCGTCATGCGCGAGGCGGAGTGAGCATCATGGATGCTCCAAGGCGCCACCAGTCGACTCGGGGGTCGTACCCGGCGTGCTGCCCTCTGCCCGCGCCCGGGCCGAGCGGCGAATCGAGGATCCCAACGTCGTAGAGGCCTGCCTTCAACTGGAACCGGGACCACGCTTTGATCTCCCACGGCTCCGATGCGGGCTCGGGAGGCGGACCGAAGAGGGCGCGTGTTAGCGACTCGTCCAGCCGATATGCTGCCCAGGCGAGATCGTGAGCGTTCAGCTCGGACGTGGAGCCGTTGAGCGCATCGATCACGAGCTGGACGGTGTCCTGGGCCAGGAGGATTGCGCGTAGCACCGCTGCGAGGCCTGGAGCATCGCGGACGAGTCGATGCCGAGCGGCGGTGAGGAAACGTGAGTTCTCCAGATCGAAGCCGACGACACGGAGAACGTCCGCCCAGGCGAGTCCTCGTGGCGTCGGCAGGCCGTCGTGGAGCAGGCCTAGCGTCTGGGCGCCGTTCAGCGCTATCCGGGCTGCCGACTCGCCGAGGCCCCAACGACGCACCAGGACATCCAGGGGGCTTTCGGTGACGGTCGAGGCGATAAGTGCGGCAACGTAGTGAAGGGGCCGGTTTAGCCCAAGCGAGCGCGTGGTCTCTTCGCCGAGCAGGTAGCGTCGGGTCGCCAGGTAGAGTGCCGGCTCAGGGCGCGGTGGCTCAGGGAGGACGTCGAGTGCCAGTGTTTGCGGGCCGGCCTGGAGCAGTCCGACTCCGTTTCGACGGGCGGCCGTCACCAGCCAGTTAGGAAGCGATCCGTTCCGTGGAACGCACAAGTAGGCTTCGTGCACGCCGTCGCGATAGCGGCTCGCTTGCACGACACCTCGTTCGAAGCCCCTCGCGCCTTTGACTTCAAATCCGGCCAGGTATTCTGACGCCCCATTCTCCACTGTACAGAGCAGGTCCGGTCGCCAAGTGCCGATCCTCGGCGATCCCATCGGCTCCAGCCGACGCGCGAACGCCGAGCTGACGTAGGCTGGGTCGCGATCGACCAGGACGTGACGCACGCGGCGCCCGCCGAGCCCCTCGGTCACAAGGGCGCGCTTGAGCCAGTAGACCGTCTCGGCCTCACTCGGATTTCGCCGGGGACGGTGCGCAGTCATCGCTCGATGATACTTGGGCAACTCTCGCGGAGCGCCGAATTGACGACGGACCGGTGGGTGGCGGACACTTCAGGTAGAGTAGCCGGTCTGGGCGCGTTCGGAGGTCGCGATGTCGGCGAGTCAGCGTGGTCCCGCGGTCCTGCGCCCGACGCTCAAGCGGCTGGCCCAGCTCGAAGCACTCGAACACGATTGGGACACGTACGGTGCCTTGCCGCTGACGTCGACGGCACTGGCTCGTGCCGACGCCCTGGTCCGGAAGGTGGTCGAGCTGTACGGCGATGCACGTGGTGAGCGGGTGGCGCCGTACACGGTGATGCCGATCGCGGATGGTGGAGTCTCGGTCGAGTGGCGCGGGCCGAGCGCCGACCTGGAGCTCGATATCGGTCCGACCGGAAAGCTGAGCTACCTCCTGGTCACCCGGGGCGACGGTGGGCGACAGTTCGACGAGGGAACCGATCTGCCCGAGCAGGAGGCGCTTGACCTGGTGAGGCGCGTCCTTGACGGATGACCTGCCGGATCGGCCCGAAGAGCACATCGACGATGACGACTGGCTATACCGTCGGCTGCCGCCGATCTTCGTGAAGCCGGACGGCAGCATCAGCGACAAGCTGTTCATGCGGAACAGCGAAGCCAATCGCAACAAGAAGGAGCCCGACCCGGACATCTCGGTCGATTGGGACCGGTACGCCACCCCTGAACAGTCGCTGGCGCTCGCGGAGCGGCCGACGCACGGGATTTGTGCGCTCCAGGCCCGGCTTCCGCGCGACCTCGATCTGGTGGTGACGCATACGCCGGATCGTGGGCGTGGAAACCGCGCACATGCCTCAATCCGTGGGAACGAGGGGCCGAGGGCGAAGCAACGGTGCTTCCTGCTTGCAGAAGCAGCCGGGAGGCACCTGCTCATCCGTCCGTCGTCTCCGGCGTAATGGTGCGGACGACGTAGCCGACCCGGGCATCTGGCTCATGCTGGGGGGAGCGGGCCGGCCGTGGTCGCGCTGCGTTGCGGGGGGCTCCGGGCGGCGACTAGACTGCTTCGGGCCCCGCCCTCGAAGGCTGGCGACTAGGAGAGAGCATGGCAGGGAAGATTCGCGTCGGTATCGTCGGAGCGACCGTTACCCAGGGTGGGAGCGGCTGGGGGGCCAATGCCCACGTCCCGGCCTTGCATGCCCTGTCGGACTACGAGCTGAAGGCCGTCTGCACGGCCCACGAGGAGACGGCGAAGGCCTCGGCGGAGAAGTTTGGCGCCGAGCTGGCGTTCCACGACATGGAGGCGATGATCTCCCATCCGGACATCGACCTCGTCGCCGTCGTGGTGCGCGTCCCGGGCCACCACAGCCTGGTGATGAGCGCGCTCGAAGCCGGGAAGTCGGTCTTCTGCGAGTGGCCGCTCGGGCGGACGCTGGCCGAGGCCGAGGAGATGGCGAACCTGGCGCGGGCAAGCTCGCTGCGCACGGCGGTCGGCCTCCAGGGGCGCAGCGACCCCGCGCACATGTACGCACGCGAGCTGGTCCAGCAGGGGTACATCGGCGAGATCGTCTCGGCGAATTACCACGGGATCAGCCAGGTGGTCTCGGAACGAGGCGAGGGGCGCATCTGGCAGGGCGACCGGACGAACGGCGCCAACACGTTGACGATCGCCGGCGGGCACGCGATCGACGCGCTCTGCTTCGTGCTGGGCGAGCTCGAGGAGGTCTCGGCGCGGCTGGCGACGCGGATCACCGAGTGGCACAACACGGACACCGGGGGGACGATGCAGGTCGATTCGCCGGACTGGATCAGCGTGGCCGGACGGCTCGGGGGCGGCGCCGAGGTCTCGTTCCTGGTGACGACCGTGCCGTTCAACCCGAGCGGCAATCGCTTCGAGATCTACGGGCGCGAGGGTACGCTGGTGATCTCGGGCGGGTCGGCGAACGTCGGGCCGAGCCAGCTCCAGGGGGCGCGCGGCGGCGAGGCGCTGGCGGCGATGGAGATCCCCGAGCGGTTCAGGCTGGCCCCGGAGGGCACCCCGGCTGGCCCGGCGCGGAACGTCGCTCAGGGGTACGTGCGGTTCGCGCGTGCGCTGGCCGCGGGGGAGACGTACCATCCCGACTTCGACCACGCCGTGAAGCGGCATGGGCTGATCGCGGCGATCGAGCGCTCGGCGGCCGAGGGACGCACCGTCCGGCTCTAGCGGCTCGCGGAAACGGGATCATCCAGCCCTGGTGTATCCTCGCCGGGCCTGGACGTTACGAGACGCTCTCATTCCTGATGAGGGCAGACCTGACCGGCGCGCGACTGGCTACGGTACGCGCAAGTCCGAGTTGAAAACGACGCCCACCACGCAGGACGTCCGGGAGTTCTTGAACGGCGTCGAGCCGGAAGAGAAGGGGCGCGACGGCTTCGCCCTCCTGGCGATGATGGAGCGGATCACCGGCGAGCGAGCGGTCATGTGGGGATCGAGTATCGTCGGGTTCGGGTCGTATCACTACAAGTCGGAACGAAGCCGGCAGGAGGGCGACTGGCCGTAGCCGACGAACAGGTCGCGCGGGGTCTCGGCGTAGACGTGGGCGGTGCCGGTCGTGTCCCGGACGATCCTGACGGGCCGCCGGACGTGGTCGCGCAGCGTCAGGCTGGCGGGCGGCAGCTTGGCGGCGAGCAGGGCGTCGCGGGCGGCGTCGACGGCCGCCTCGGGGACGCCGGCCCGGCGGGCGGCATCGGCGCGTGTCAGCTTCCCTCGGAGGACGCGGAGGAGGAGATTGCGGGCGATGTCGCCCTGCCCGCTCCGTCCGTTGCTTGCCGCCATCGTTCCCACCTCGCACACGGGTCTGGCGGCACGGTTGGCACGGTCGGCCGCGCCGGCATTCTACCCTCAGGAGACTCACCACTTTCGGCCGCAGGCGCAGTGAATCGGGTGACCCACCGCATGAGTGCGGTGACCGCTTGCAGGTACAATGCACTCTGACGTGGGTGACAAGTCTGCGCGAGAGGGCAACATGATCGGTTCCGATGTAGTCCGCGAGACGCCCGGCGTTTGCGGAGGCTACCCATGTGTCGGTAACTCCCGAATCCCCGTGTGGACGCTAGTCAGCGCCTACCGACAGACTGGCGATGTGGATCTCGTCATCGAGACGTTCCCGACGCTGACGCCAGATCAGGTCCGCGGAGCGCTGGCCTGGTACGCCGAGCACCCGGAGCGCGTCGACGAGGACATCGTGCGAAACGAGCAGGCGCTCCGCGAGTTGTCTCAATTCTCATGACGATGCGCCGGACATGACCGGCACAGCGGCCAAAGCCATTACCGACGAGATGGTGTCGCCGCGCCTCGCGGATGCGCTGAGGATGCGCGGCTATGACGTCTCAAGCTGCCATAGCGAAGGTCGCGCCAATCGCGGTATTGCCGACGAGGATCATCTCGCCTTTGCTACTGCCCAAGGACGAGCGATCGACACGTTCGATGTCATCGACTTCCGCAGGATCCACAATCTGTGGCAATCGCTCGGCCGCGAACACGCAGGCATCATCGTCTCAGAAGACCTGAATCGCAGCTTCGGCGAGATGATTCGACGGCTGCAACGTCACCTGGACACCGTCGATGCGGCGGCGCAATGGAATCGAATCTGGGTGCTGCGACCCCAGGTGGGGCGCGAGCGGTCAGAAGGCGTCGTCGCGGCGGCCGGACTCGAAGTCGGCGAGGCGCGCAGCAAGCTCCTCGTGGCTGAGCAAGCCCTTCTCGACGAGCAGGTGCTCGAACGCCTCCAGCCAACGCTCGTAGTAGGTCGAGTCGCTGCCCGCGCGGTCGGCCTCGGCGATCTCCTCGATCAGCTCCGAGCGGAACTCGTCCCAGGCGAACAAGCTCCGCTCGTGCATCGAGATCGTCATGCCGAAGACGCGCGCCTCCCAGGCCGCGTCGAAGACCAGCTCGCCGTTCTTGCGCGGCAGCGAGCTGGCCCCGCCCATGTCGGCGATCTGCCGATCCGGTTGCATCGTCATCGGCAGGGCGCCTAGCGGGCCGCGACCGGCGCCTGGACTTTGGCGACCCCGATCATCGCGTCGCGGGTGACCAGCTCCGCCAGCTCCTCCTCGGAGAGGTTCTCGGTACCGGCCGGCCGCTCCGGCAGGACCAGGTAGCGCAGCTCCGAGCTGCTGTCCCAGACCCGGACCTCGACGGACTCGTCGAGATCGAGGCCGAACTCGCGGAGGACGGCGCGCGGCTCGATGACGGCGCGCGAGCGGTAGGCGAACGACTTGTACCAGGTGGGCGGGAGGCCCAGGAGGGCGCTCGGGTAGCAGGAGCAGAGGGTGCAGACGACCAGGTTGTGGACGGTAGGCGTGTTCTCGACCACGGCGATCAGCGCACCGCCGAATCCCAGCTCCTCGACGGCCGACGAGCCGTCCGCCAGCAGCCGCGCCTTGTACGCCGGGTCGGCCCAGGCGCGGGCCACGACCTTCGCGCCGTTCTTCGGGCCGACGTCCTGCTCGTAGGCGCTGATGACCTTGTCTACGAGGTCGCTGGAGGTCAGCCCCTTCTCGATCAGCAGCGATTCCAGCGCCCGGGCGCGCAGCGACGCCGAGGACTCGTCGTGGCGGTGATGGCCGTTCCCGTGGTTCCCGCTCATGTCGTGCTCTCCTCGTTGTCCGTCGTTCAGGCGCCGTCCGGCTCCAGGTACGGCTCCCAGAGGTCGACGTAGACGCGCTCGCGCGGCTCGGAGGACGGCCCCCACAGCTCCTCGCCCTCGAAGCAGACGGTGTACATCGGCTGGGGCTGCTCACCCTGGCCGTGGGCGTGGGTATCTGGGAAGACGAAGCCGCCGCGCACCGCGTGGACCGTCCCGCGCTTGCCGCGCACGTAGCGCGGCAGCCGGGTGTGCCCCGTGGGGTGCACGTTGCGGGTGATGACGCGCTGGCCGGCCGAGAAGCGCGCGGTCGTCCCGTCGCGCTGGTACAGCTCCTGGCCGGAGGGGGGCTCCTGCATCAGCGCGACCAGCTCCGGGTCCTCGCGCTCGGGCGCGGGGGTCTCTGGATGGTCGCGCAGCAGGACGGTCCGCGCTTCAAGCTCCTCGCGGGTGATGACGCCCTTCTCGACCAGGTTGCGCTCGAGCGAGGCGAGCCAGCGCTCGTAGTAGCTGGCGGCGAGGTACTCGGCGGGGGGCATCCGCTCGATGCCGTGGCGGGACTCGTCGATGTTGATGAGCCCGCGCGCTCTGATCGCCCGCTGGATCGTGTAGACGGTCCGCTCCCACGCCTCGTGGAAGACCGGCTCGTTCTCCTCGCGGACGATCGGGCCAAACCCGTGCATGCCGCCCATGTCGTGCGGACCGTTCATCTCGTTGCCTCACCCGGCCAGATCGCGCTCGACGCTGACCCGATGATGCGCGGACACGGCCGCACGCTGCAAGCCGGACGAGTTGTCAGTTCTCAGTTTTCAGTCATCGGCGGAGGCCCTCCGCTGACAACTGACGACTGGCAGCTCGATCAGGCGTCGCTCAGGATCGCCCGGCGCAGGGCCGACAGTCGCAGGTCGTACCAGGATGGATTCGGGCCGGCCGCGATGCGGCCCTCGTGCTCCTGGACGTCGTCCGCCGCCAGCGACGCCAGGTAGTCGTCCATGTCGTCTCGCCACGGGATCGCACGATCGAGCACCGCGTCGAATGTCAGCGACTCCGAGATCAGCAGCGTCATCGGTCTTCTCCCTGAATTCGCGCGGCGCCCGATCGTCGCCCGGACGGATACCCTGCTCCGGCTATCCAGCCCGGTGCCCCCACGCTGTCGGGCGCCGCGCTCGTCCCATCGCGGCCAAGGGTACTGCGCCCCGGTCCGTTCCGCCTGTGACACGAGTCACAGAATCGACGTGTGCTGCTTGACAGTTCCGGATTACGACGACGGCACCGCTGGCGCGGCCGGGCCGACGATCTCGACGGCCGGGACCGGGTCGCGGAACCCCTTGAGGGCGAGGTCGCCGGCCGGGCGGACCTCGGCGACGCCTTCGACGGCCAGCCCGACGCGCCGGCTGGCGAGGATCTGGCCGTCCTTCGCCTCACCGCAGAGGCGGGCCGCCAGGTTCACGATGCTGCCGATCGCCGCGTAGTGGAGGCGCCCCTCGAAGCCGATCTGCCCAAGCGTGGCGTAACCGTGGGTGATCCCGACTCCGAACCCGAGCTCGAACCCGCGCCGGCGCCAGGATTGGGCGAGCGCGTCCATCTGCTGACGCATCTCGATCGCCATGCGCACCGCCTGGGCCTCCGGCTCCGGGCAGGGCAGCGGATCGTTGAAGAGGACCATCAGGCCGTCGCCGGCGAAGTGCTCGACCGTCCCGGCGTACCGCGCGATCAGGCCGCCCATCGTGGCGTGGTACTGCTTGAGAACGTCCATCACCTCCTCGGGCTCGGCCGTCTCGGAGAACGGCGTGAAACCCCGGAGGTCGCAGAAGACGACGGAGATCTGGCGGCGGTGGCTCTCCAGGAGCGAGGCATCGCCGGTGTCGACGATTCGCTCGGCGAGCTGGAGCGGCAGGAACCGCTTGAAGCCGCTCAGCCGCTCCAGGCGCGTGACCTGCTCCTCGACCCGGCGCTCCAGGGTCCGGTTCCACTCGGCGAGAGCGGCGGCCTGGGCTTCGATCGTCGCGCGGTGGCGCTGCTCCTGATCGTGGAGCCGCTTCTTCTCCAGGCAGGCGCCGATTCGGGCGCGGAGCAGGACCGGATCGAACGGCTTAGGCAGGTAGTCCTCGGCGCCCAGCTCGATGCAGCGGATGACGCTGGCGTCGTCGCCGGTCGCCGAGATGACGATGAACGGGATCGCGCGGAGACGCGGATCGTCGCGACGACGCTCCAGGACGGCGTACCCGTCCAGGACCGGCATCATGATGTCGAGCAGGACGAGGTCGACGTCGGCGCTGGTGAGCATGTCGAGGGCGGCCTGTCCGTCCTCAGCACACAGGACGTGGTAGCCGAGCCGGGCGAGGCTGCGCGAGAGGACGTCGCGATTCGCCTCGTTGTCATCGACGACGAGGAGCGTGGCGGGGGAGACCTCACCCCCTAACCCGCTGCGCGGCGCGAATATCGGCTTCGCCGACATCATCTCCGGCGCGGAGAGGGGGGACAGCGGCGGGGGCAGGCTAGGGTTGGATCCTGGCGGGGTGGTGAGTCGGAAACCTGCCCCTACAGCGGGTGCGGCCGGGTCAGAGAGGTGGGACGGGGTGTCCGAGGAGTGGGGCGGGGCGTCGGAGACGAGGGCCACGAGCCGGCCGGCGGCCTCGGCGATCCGCCCGACATCCTCGGCGGTCTGCGCGTGGCCGGCGCTGGCGGTCATCTCGCGGAGGCGCGCGGCCTGCTCGGCGATCCGCTCGGCCAGGGCGCGCAACGCCTGCCGCTCGGTCGGCCCGGATCGCTCCAGCAGCGCGTCGATCAGGGCCAGCGCCTGGTGCCCGGCCGCCTGGATCGTGTCGAGGTGGGCCTCGATCTCCTCGTCCAGGCCCAGCTCGTCGGCCTCTTCGAGGACAAGGCGGGCGTAGCTCAGGATGTGGTTGACGGGGGTCCGCAGCTCGTGGCGGGCCTGGCGCGCGGCGTCGGTCACGGCTGGCTCACTCGGGCGCGGCGGTCAGGAGGGCGTGGATCTTCGGCAGCAGGCGGTCGAGGTCGATCGGCTTGGTGTCGAAGTCGTCGCAGCCGGCCGCCAGCGCCTTGTCGCGGTCGCTGCTCATGGCGTGGGCGGTCAGGGCGATGATCGGCGTGGCACGCACGGCGGGGTCGGCCTTGAGCTGCCGGGTCGCCTCCCAGCCGTCGACGACCGGCAGGCTCATGTCCATCAGGATCAGGTCCGGCGCCTCGGCGCGGGCCGTGGCGATGCCGTCCTCGCCGTCGACCGCGAGCACGATCTCGAAGCCCCGCCGCCGGAGCAGCCGCCGGAGCGAGTCGCGGTTCAGCTCGTCGTCCTCGACGATCAGGATCTTCGGCACCGTGTCCTCCTGGCGAGCCTTACCCGGCAGGGTACTCCGGTCGCTGGCGTCGGAGCGAGGCGGCGAGCAGCTCGCGGACCTCGGCCAGGAACGTGTCGCGCGCGCTCCCGGCCTTCTGGAGGATCGCCCGGACGGAGCCGTTCAGCCGCTGGCGGTCCTCGTCGGTCAGGTCCTTGGCGGTCATGACGACGACCGGGATCTCGCGCCAGGCTGGCTGCGCCCGCAGCTCGGCGACCAGGCCGAAGCCGTCCATCACCGGCATCATCAGATCGAGCAGGATCACGCCCGGCGGGCGCTGGGCGAGGCGATGGAGGGCGACCTGGCCGTTCTCGGCCTCGTCTACTGTCCAGCGGTCGTGCTCCAGCGCCCGACGCACGGCGTCGCGGGTGGCCGGGTCGTCCTCCACGATCAGCGCGACGCGAGCCTCCGGGTCCCGGCAGGATCGACGGAGCGCCGCGACGAGGCGGGTGCGGTCGACCGGCTTGGTCAGGTAATCGGCGGCCTCGAGCGCGTAGCCGAGCCCGCGGTCCTCGACAATGGTGAGCATCGTCACGGGGATCTCGGCGAGGTCTGGATCGGACTTGAGGGCGCTGAGGACGGCCCAGCCGTCCATGCCCGGCATCATGACGTCCAGGGTGATGGCGGCGGGCTTCAGCTCGCGCGCAAGCTCGAGACCCTCCTCGCCGGTGGCCGCCGCGACGATCCGCATCCCCTCGCCGCGCAGGAACCGCTGCATCAGCTCGCGGACGGCCGGGTCGTCGTCGATCACCAGCACGACGGGGCGAGTGTCGAGGGGCGAGGGGTGAGGGGTGAGGGACGAGGCAGGCTCGTCACTCGCTGCTGGCGGTTCGGCGACGACGACCGTGGTTGGAAGCGTCATGGTGAAGGTCGAGCCGACGCCGTACGCGCTCTCGACGGTCACGTCGCCGCCCATCAGGCGGCAGAAGTGGCGGGTGATCGCCAGGCCGAGCCCGGTCCCGCCGAAGCGGCGGGTGGTCGAGGAGTCGGCCTGGGAGAACGCCTCGAAGAGGCGGCCGAGCTGGTCCTCGGTAATGCCGATGCCGGTGTCAGAGACGGCGAAAGAAGCCCCCCACCCCCCGACCCGCTGCGCGGCGCGAATATCGGCTTCGCCGACATCATCCCCCGCAAGCGGGAGAGGGGGAGAAAGCACGCGAGTCGCAGCGTGATCCCCCCTCTCCATCGCGATGGGGAGGGGGTCAGGGGGTGGGGCTACCCTCGCTACGCGCAGCGTGATGGTGCCGTGGTCGGTGAACTTCGCGGCGTTCGAGAGTAGGTTCAGCAGCGCCTGGCGGACCTTCACCTGATCGGCGTGCATGGTGCCGAGGTCGTCGGGGCATGCGACGACCAGGGTGTTGCCGTTCCGCTCGGCGAGCGGGCGGATGACGGTGATGGCGTCGCGGACCAGCCCGGCGACGTCGAACGTCTCCAGGTAGAGGTCCATCTTACCGGCCTCGATCTTGGAGAGGTCGAGGATGTCGTTGATCAGCCCCAGCAAGTGCTGGCCGGCCCCGTGGATCTTCTGCAGGTCGGGGATCAGATCGTCCTGGCCGGCGTCCTCGGCCTCCTCGCACAGGAGCTGGCTGTAGGAGAGGATCGCGTTGAGCGGGGTCCGCAGCTCGTGGGACATGTTCGCCAGGAACTCGGACTTGTGCTGCGAGGCGATCTCCAGCGCGCGGCCCTGACTCTGGACCTCCTCGAAGAGGCGGGCGTTCTCGATGGCGAGCGCGGACTGGGCGGCGAACGTCTCCAGCAACGCAACGATCTCGGCCGGGAAGTCGCCGGTGGCCTTGCGTGCGACGACGAGGGCACCCAGGACGCGGCCCTCGCGGAGCAGCGGCACGGCCAGCAACGCGCGATGCCCCGCGCGGGCCATGACCTCGCGGACGCTGCTCTGATAGGCCCCGGCCGCCAACATGTTCGGGATTTGGACCGGGGCGCGGGCGGCGCAGGCGCGGCCGGCTGCGCCCTCGCCGAGCTTGAGGGGCACGCTCCTGAGCGCCTGCTCGAGGTCGGCGTCGAACCGCTGGGTGGAGCGGAGGTGGAGCAGGCCGGCCGGTGCGTCGAACTCGTAGACGGCGCCCGCGTCGGCGCCGGAGAGCTCGACGGCGTGCAGCACGATGGTGGCGAGCACTTCCTGGAGGTCCAGGGTGGAAGAGACGGCCTGGCTGACGCTTCCCAGCGCCCGCAGCTCCCCGACGGAGCGGGCAAGCTCCTGGGTGCGCTCGCGCAGCTCCTCGAAGAGACGGGTGTTTTCGATGGCGATGACGGCCTGGGCGGCGAACGTCTCCAGGAGGCTGATCTGGCGCTCGCTGAACGCACGTGGCTCATATCGGTAGATGCCGAGCACACCGAGCGGCTCGCCGTCTCGCAGGAGTGGCGTCGAGAGA
>Ga0075420_100000808_pt1 | contig 25790 bp, 19 predicted proteins | sample SoiMetdeltSBSDD4_FD_75296 | JGI IMG/M metagenome (GOLD analysis project Ga0075420, IMG submission 75296) | Bulk soil microbial communities from a Populus tree surrounding site in Tennessee, USA - Soil MetaG P. deltoides SBSDD4 | ecosystem: Environmental > Terrestrial > Soil > Tree plantation...
ATGTCGAGCGCGTCGATCACCTTCTCGTACTCGATGTCCTTGTGCGCTTTGACGTAGAGGATCTTGTCGATCGTTCTCACGTCATAGATCGCCTTCAGGCGCTCCGCCAACGTCTCGTTCTTGATCGCCTGCTTGTTCAGATAGTACTGGCCGTCCGCCGCGATCCCGAGGACCTGATCCTGATCCTCCTCTGGATGCGGTTTGAGGTTGACGCCCTGCGGCGGTGTTGCATTGAACCCGGCGCTGATGGTCGGGATCACGATCATGAAGATGATGAGGAGGACGAGCATGACGTCGATCATCGGCGTCACGTTCGGCTCGGCTTTGACGTTGCCGGCACTCCCAGTAGACATCGACATTGTGTACCTCCGTCGAGGTCGATGGGATTACTGCGAGATCGGCGAGCTGCCGCCGGCGGCGGTGTTGAACTCGCGGGTGAAACGCGACCGGCCGAACTCGCCCGACACACCCTTGATGAGGTAGTCGATCATTTCCTTCGACGAGTACGTCATCTCGGCGGTGAGGTTGTCGATCTTGGTTGTGAAGTAGTTGTAGGCCCACACCGCCGGGATCGCGACGAGGAGACCGAACGCCGTGGTGATGAGCGCCTCGGCCACACCGGCCGAGATCGCGGAGAGACCGCCCGAGCCTGACGCGGCCATGCCCGTGAAGGCGTTGACGATACCCATCGTGGTGCCGAGCAGCCCGACGAACGGCGCCGTGGAACCGACCGTGGCGAGCACGCCCAGACCGCGCTTCAGCTGCACGATCGTCATGAGCATCTCGCGCTCGACCGCACGCTCGGCCGAGTTGATGTCGGCCACGGTGACGGAGCCATCGAGGATGAGGGGCTTGATCTCCGTGAGCGCGCCGCCGAGAACGCGGGCAACGTGCGACTTCTTGTAGCCTTCGGCGAGCTTGATCGCCTCGGTGAGGTTGTCTTCCTCGAGGAACTGGGAGAACTCGGGCGCGAACTTGCGGGTCTCCTGCTGTGCCTTTCTCAGCCCCCACCACTTCTGAATCATGATGGTGAGCGAGTAGATGGACATGATCCCGAGGGTATAGACAATTCCCTTCGCGAAGTAACCCATCGAGTGCCAGAGCTCGATCATCGACATGTTCATAGAGCGCGTCTCCTAAGTAGTCTCGGTGAGCGTACTTCGTTATTTCGTGATGCTGAACGTGAACGGCTGCTGCACGAGCTGTTTCACTTTCCGCCCGCCGACTTCGGCTGGAATGAACCGCATGTTCGGCAAGGCGTTTCTGACGGACTGCACGAACAGGTCGTGCGACTGCTTGAGGATCTTGAGGGACCCTGCTTCAGCGCGCCCTGTCGTGTCGACGACGAACTGTGCGAGGACCTCGCCTTCGACGCCGGCTTGCCGGAGCATGTCGGGATACCGCGGCGACGTCGATCCAGGCGCCGGGACGACCGGCTTTTCGACCTGGAACTCGAAGTAGGGCTGGTCCGTCTGCACGACTGCTTTGCCACCCTCGACGCCCTTGGCCACGCCACCGGCGGCGCCCTTACCGGAGAAGTCGGCCTCGTCCGTCACCTTCTTGCTGAGGTCGATCTCCGGAATCACGTCGGGGATTTCCACCGGGGCCGTGAGGACCTGGAAGCCCTTGGGCGGCGGTGGGGCGGCCACCACATCGGGCGGCGGCGGCGGAGGCGGTTCGTCCTTCGGCGGAGGCGGCTCCTCTTTCGGAGTCTCGACGAAGTCGATCTTCTCCTGACGAGGCTTCTCGTTCTCGATCGCCGCGTTGGCCGTCGCATACACGGCCGCGGCGATCAGAACCGAGTGGAGGACGATACTCGCGACCGTCCCGCCGCCACGCTTTTCCTTCTTCGGCTTGGACTCGAGCAGGTTGTTGAACATGCATTCTCCCTAATGGACGAGAACACCCGAAGTCACGTGCGAGATTCTAGCCGGTAGAGTTAGCGGCGGTATGGCAAAAAGATTAAGAAACGGTGAAAGCGGAATTACGATTCGCTAGTGCCGCGGATCACACCGGCTGGGGCCGGTGCCGATCTCCGACGCAACGCGAGGGGCGGATCGCAAGCTGCATGTTTGCAGCTAGTTACGCGGCAGCTCAACGAGGTGGCGAGAGGGAGCTGGAGCGCTGAGTTAGTGCTGCGACGAACCGCCTAACGTCAATGAACGGCTGCGGCCTCGTGCATGATTATGCGCCGCCTCGGGGCCGAGCGCGGCTATTCCAACGTCCCGGCATGGGCGGCGCTCGTGTCAGCGGCCGGTGCGCCGGCGCCCGCCCGAGACTCAGCCGCTGGCGCGGGCTGTACAGCCTCTGCCGCGATCGGTAGCGAGACGGTGAAGGTCGAGCCCCTGTGCAGGCGCGACTGCACCGTCAGCGTGCCGCCGTGGGCCTGAGCGATCCACTGGCTGATCGCCAGCCCGAGGCCGAATCCGCCGCGCTCGGACAGCCGCGAGCGGGCTCGGTCCGCGCGCCAGAAACGCTCGAAGATGTATGGGAGGTCCGCGGCCGCGATGCCGATGCCGGTATCGCGGACGGCGAACTGGACCTCCCCGTCGCGACGCTTGACCGTGACCTCCACCGTCCCGCCGCGCGACGTGTACTTGATCGCGTTCGTGACCAGGTTCAGGAAGAGCTGTCGCAGCCGAATCCGGTCGCCGAGGATCGTGGCGTCTTCGACGGCCGTGAGACTGACGTCGAGCCCGGCGTCTTCGCCGAGGATGACGGCGGTCTCGAAGACCTCGTGGACGAGTGGTTCGAGCGCAAACGGCTCGCGATGGAGGTCGAACCGGCCCTCGTCCGCGCGGGCGAGGGTGAGGAGGCTGTCCACGAGATCGGCCATCCGCGTCGTTTCCTGCAATGCCTCCTCGAGGGCGACGAGCTGCTCGTTCGACGCAGGCGCGGTATGCATGGCGCGCTCGACGTCCGCGCGGAGCACCGCGAGCGGCGTCTTGAGCTCGTGGCTCGCGTCGGCGGTGAAGCGCCGCAGCGCGCTGAACGACGTCTCGAGGCGCGCGATCATCGCGTTCAGCGTGGCTGCGAGGCGCGCGAGCTCATCGCCGGTTGCCTCGACGGGCAGGCGACGGTGGAGGCTTCGTCCGTCGGTGATCGCTTCGACCTCGTTGATCATGTGGCCGACCGGCTCGACCGCGCGGCCGGCAATCACGTACGCGCCGCCGACAGACGCGGCAATGATCGGGAGCGCGACAACGAAGATCAGTGCGAGCAGCTCACCGAGCGACCAGCGTGGCGCCGTCGCCGGGCCCCAGCCGACCGTCAGGTCGACCTCGCGCCCGACGACGACGCGCGTGACGAGCGTGGTCGGATCCGACTCGGCGAGGGCCACCAGCATGACGTCATTGTTTGCAACGTCGATCGGAAACGCGAAATAGTCCGGCGTCAGTGCGATCGCCTCGCACATGAGCCGGTCGTAGTCACTATCGCTTCGGCGATTGCATCCGCTATCGGTGGGTTCCTCTTCGCGCGACTGCACCGGACGAGGCGGCGATGGCGCGCGGGCCTGCAGCGCTCGCAGCGAGGGAGAGACGTAGAGGGTGCGGTCGTTCCGGTCGAGCATGATCACGTAGTCGGGCAGGCCGTCCAGGATGGCGGCGATGCGCGGTGTGATCTGCGCCCCGACGATGGAGTCGCGCGTGACGGTGAGCGACTCGTTCGCGGTCGCGGCGAACCGCAGCACGCGGAGCGCCTGCTCGGCGCGATTGGCGACGTCACGCTGGGCGTCGCGCTGGGCATCGCGGCGGGCGTTCGAGCGACCGGCGGCGAACATCGCGAGCGAGAACATCGCGATGCTGCCGATGAGCGTCCCGGCGTAGGCGACGGTCAGCTTCGATCGAATTGTCGCCATGCGTGCTCCTGTGTCACCCCTTCACGACGTACCCGACCCCTCGGACGGTCGTGATCAGCTTTCGGTCGTGCTTCGCGTCGATCTTTTTCCGGAGGTGATTGATGACCACGTCCACGATGTTGGTGCCTGGGTCGAAGTGATACCCCCAAGCATACTCGGTGATCAACGTCCGGCTCATCACGCGCCCCTGATGGCGCATGAGGTACTCGAGCACGGCGTATTCCTTCGGCGTCAGCTCGATGAGCTCACTGCCGCGATGAACCTCTCGCGTGTCGCGGTTGAGCTCGAGGTCGGCCACCCGGAGGCTGGGCGACGCCATGACGCGCGGCCGGCGCGCGAGCGCCTCGACGCGCGCGAGCAGCTCCTCGAACGCGAACGGTTTCGTCACGTAGTCGTCGGCGCCGGCGCGGAGGGCGTTGACCTTCGCGTCCACCGCGTCCTGGGCAGTCAGCACGAGAACTGGACGCTCGAATCCGCGCGCGCGCAGCGAATTCAGGACGTCCATTCCCGATTTGCCCGGGAGCCGCATGTCGAGGATGACGACGTCGTAGGCGTCGGACGTGGCGAAGCGCTCCCCTTCCTCGCCGTCCGCGACCAGTTGCACGCCCCAACGCTGTTCTTCCAGCCCTCGCCTGATGAAGTTGCCGACTGTGGGATCGTCTTCGATGACCAGGACTTTCATTATCCGCCGTTGGCCGCCCGGGGGCGGTGGAATCCGTACTCGCGAATCTTCCGATACAGTGTCTTGGAGGATATCCCGAGAACGGACGCGGCGCGACCCTGGTGCCAGTTCGTACGCGACAGAATGGTCTCGATGTGTCGGCGCTCGAGCTCCGCGAGAGACACGTCGTCGCCACCGTGCGAGGCACCGTTGGCCGCCGGTGCGTTCTGCAACGGAAGATCGCGTGCCTGGATGACGCCGCCGTTCGCGAGCAGCACGGCGCGCTCCATCACGTTGCGCAGCTCGCGCACGTTGCCGGGCCAGCGGTACTCCTGGAGCGCACCGAGCGCCTCGTCGGAGAGCCTCGGCGGATGCGATCCACCAAAGTGGGCGAGGAAGTGATTCGCGAGCAGCGGGATGTCCACCGCGCGCTCGCGGAGCGGCGGCAGCACGATGCTGATCGTGTTCACGCGGTAGAACAGATCGCTGCGGAAGCGACCGTCGGCCACGGCGGCAGCGAGGTCCTTGTTCGTCGCGGTGATGATGCGGGCGTTGACTTCGACCTTCTGCGTGCCACCGACCCGGAAGAACGATCCCTGCTCGAGCGCGCGGAGCAGCTTGCCCTGCAGCTTCGGCTCCAGCCCCCCGATCTCGTCCATGAACAGCGTTCCGCCGCCGGCGAGCTCGAACAGCCCGACCTTGCGCGCGTCAGCGCCGGCAAAGGCGCCCTTCTCGTAGCCGAAGAGCTCCGTCTCTATCAGCCCATCGGCAATCGCTTCGCAGTTGATGTCGACCAACGCGCCGGCGCCGCGCTCCGACAGTCGGTGCAGCGCCCGGGCGATGAGCTCCTTGCCGGTTCCCGATTCGCCGGAAATGAGCACCGGCGAATCGCTCTTCGCGACGCGGGACACGAGCTGGAGCACCGCCTGCATCGGGGCGTACTGTGTGATGATCTCCGGTACGGCGTCGACGCGCGACAGGCGGTTGTGCAGGAGCGCGTTCTCGCGGGCGAGCTGTCGGCGCTCCCAGGCACGCCTAACGAGCACGTCGATCTCGGCCATGCGGTACGGCTTCGACAGGTAGTCGTACGCACCGAGCCGGATCGCCGTGATCGCCGTCTCGATGGTGCCGTTGCCGGTGATGATGATGACTTCCGGATGCGCGGCATCCTCGCGGATGTTCCGCAGCACCTCGAGCCCGTCCATCTCGGGCATCACGATGTCGAGCAACGCGACGTCGTACGCCTCACTCCGCAATGCGGTGAGCGCCGACTTGCCGTCGCGCGTGACGGTGACGTGATAGCCACGGCCGACGAGGAACTGCTCGAGAATCGTCCCGAGGTGCTCTTCGTCTTCGGCGATGAGGACCTTGATGCGTGGTCCGGTCGTGGGCGCGGTCATGACGTGGCCTCCTCGGCCGGCAGTATGATTCTGAAGGTGCTTCCTGAGCCGGGCGTGCTATCGACTTCGATGCGCCCGCCGTGATCGGAGATGATGCCGTAACAGATCGAGAGTCCGAGCCCCGTGCCGCGGCCAGGGGCTTTCGTGGTGTAGAACGGCTCGAAGATCTTCGACGCGTCGGCGCGCGTGATGCCGACGCCCTCGTCGATGACCTCGGCGATGACGGCCTCCCGCGAGCCGCGGCCGCGCTTCGTTCGGATGGTGATCGTGCCCTGCTCGTCCATCGCGTCGACGGCGTTGATGAGCAGCGCCATGAAGACCTGCACGAGCTGCTCGCGATTCGCGCTGACGGGTGGGACGTTCTCGGCGAGCAGCGTCTCGACGCGCAGCTTCTTGAAGCGCGCATGGTGCTTCACGAGAAACAGCGTGTGCTCGATGACGTCGGCGATCGATGTGCTCGCCTTGGTCACCGCCTTCGGCCGACTGAAGTCGAGCAGCCCATCGACGATGCGCTTGCAGCGATGCACCTCGTTGTCGATGAGCTTCAGATACTCGTCGCCATCGCGTGGGGGTTGACCGCCGGCAGTCACGATGTCCTCGATGCGCAACGCGAGGCTCTCGGCGCAGGCGGCGATCGTGGCGAGCGGATTGTTGATCTCGTGCATCACGCCCGCGGCGAGCTGACCGATCGCGGCGAGTTTTTCCGCATGCGAGAACCGGTCCTGGGCCTCGCGCCACTCGGTCACGTCTTCGCCGATCGCGATGACGTGGGTGATGCCACCGTCGGTGAGCCGCATCGGGATCTTCGAGATCCGGAACGTGCGCGCGTCGCCGCTCGCCGTCGACTCCATGTGCAGCGTCTGAATGCGACCGGTGCGGAACACCTCATCGAACTCCTGCCGCAGACTCTCCGCGGGCTGCCGGTGCAGGATCTCGAAGATCGTGCGACCGATGGCCTCCTCGCGCGACACCCCCTGCATGCCCGTCTCGCGCTTGCGATTCCACATCTGAATGCGGTACTCGCGGTCGATCACGTAGAGGCCGACAGGGAGCGAATCCATGATCTTCTCGATGAACCGCCGTTGCTCCTCGTTCTGACGAGTGCGGAGCTCGACCTCGACCTCCAACTGCCGAGAGCGCTCGGCGTGAGCGAGCCACGGGACGAGCATGTCGGCGATCGTCCGGAGCACGACGGACGCTTCGTCCCCGAGCACGTCCGCGACGCGCACGGAGATGGCGCCGAGCCATTGGTCATCGGCGACGAGGCGCCTAACGACGAGGCCGTCGCGCTCGCCGCCTCCGCGGGCGAGGAGCCGACTCACCTGCTCCGGCGTCGTTTCGCCCCTGCCTGACGAGGCGACGCGATCGAGCCCGCCGGGGTTCATTCCCCAGATGACGCACTCTTCCGCGCCGATGGCGACACGGGAAGCCTCGGCGACGGCGTCGAGCTGATGGCTCCAGCCCTGGCGCTCTGCGAGACGCGCAGCAACGGCAGCGACGCCAGCGAGGCCGCGGGCGGCCGCTGCGTTACGGGTGGTCGAAATCGCGGTCGAAGCCAATAACCCTCAATCGGTCAGAACGCCAGTACGGATGAGTTGGCCACTCGGCCCCTCGGACAAGATGACCGGCGAGCTGAACAAGACGTCACGCCCTGCTGGAATGGCGGACCGGCCGGTTACGGTGGCCGGCCGATATGTCGACTCGGCAAGCGTATGCGGGAATGGAGGTTGCCGCGACAGACGGTCCCGGACGCAGAGAATCGATTACTGACAGGAGGGCTTCCTCATGGTCTACCGCACTTCGCTCACCGGACCGGTCTTCGGCCTCCGCCGAGAGATCGATCGCCTGTTCGAAGACACCTTCGGACGTGATACGGGCCGCGCCGGTTGGTCGCCGGCCGTGGACGTGCGCGAAGACAACAACGAAATCGCGCTCGAGATCGAGCTGCCGGGCATCCGACCGGCCGACGTCGAAGTGACAGCAGAGAACGGGGTGCTCACGATCCGCGGCGAGAAGCAGAACACGACGACGGAAAGCAGCGAAGGACGGTATCACGTCGTCGAACGCAGCTACGGCAGCTTCGCCCGGTCCTTCCAGCTGCCGCCGGGCGTGGACGAGAATCGCATCGAAGCGGAGTTCACCGACGGTTTGCTGACCGTGCACGTGCCGAAGGCCGCGCTTCCGCAGCCGCGGCGTATCGAGATCCGGAACAGCGGCAGTCAGCCCGTGGTGCACGGCGCGGGCGCGCGGCCGGCCGGACGTTCGTCGGGATCGGCCGCCGGGCACGAGAGCCAGGGCGCGTTAGGCGGCACGTCCGCGACGGCAACCGAACGCGAGGCCGGAAACCGGCCGACCGGCCAGCGCACCACCAGTGACACCTCGCCGCCGACCTCGGAGGGCTCGGCGTCGCGGAGCAATACTCGCACGACGAAGTAGACAAACCGCCATCGGACGAGCGCGCCCGTGATCGGTTGATCGCGGGCGCGCGATGCGCGCGGACTACCAGCTCACGTCAGTCGGTGTACCCAGTGCGCCACGTTGCGCCGCGCCGTCGACGGTCACGGCGTAGCGCTCTCCGTCGATCGAGACGCCGACCTCGTGGCCCTGGATCGCGACGCCCGTCACCTGCAGTCGATCGAGGCCGAGCGGCAGCGGGTCCACAGTGACGCCCCCCGTCCTGGGTCGGACGCCGGCCACGTACCGGATGATCCCGTCGTTCACCCAGCCGGGCATGTGGTCGTCGCGGCCGCGGAACAGCGACGGCGCGCCGGTGAGCGGGCTGTAATGCTCGTAGGCGTTAGGCAGCGACGGGTCGCCATCGAGGAACCGCATTCTCACCGACCGGCTGATGAGATGCGCCGCCGCCTCGCGAAATCGCGGAATCCGCTCGCGGCCCCCGCCCGCCAGTACGTCGAGGACGACGCTGACCGACGCCGGCCAGACGCGGCCGTTGGTCGGCGCGGCACGCCGCACGCCATCGGAAACGCCCGACGGGTCGAACCGCGGATCGTCGGCGGCGAGCGACGGCACCGGAAACGGCGTCCAGAACCTGGTCGGGTCGAGCAGCGTCCGCTCGAGCCCCTGGCGGTGATCGTCGGTCGCGAGGTCGGTCGTGAACGGAAGGAACCCGTCGTCCGTGCGTCCGCCGGTGCACTTGCCTGTACCCGGATCGACGTCCGCGAAGGTCGAAAGCTCCACGCTCCACATGCGGTCGCGGACGGCACGGCGGGTTCGGTCCGCTGCCCCGCCCCATCGCGCGCTCTCGGCTCGCTGCCCGCTTTCGGCGGCGAGCCGCTCGAGCACCCTGAGCAACGCGTATGCGTAGACCGTGACGACCACCGACTTGATGGGAGGCTCCGCGGCGGTGGCTCGCGAGCGGTCGCGCGACGGTGTCGCCGCCGGCGCCCGGCCTAACGTGGCGTCGCGACCGCGCCCCCCCTCCGCGCGAGCCGGCGCCGCCGCGCCGTAGAGTCCACTGCTCTCGGGGTCGCGCGTGCGAATCAACCAGTCGCCGTAGCGCGCGAGCCGGAAGTACATCTCGGCCGCGAATTTCGCGTCGGGCGCAACCGAGTCGAGCGCATCGAACGCTCCACCCCAGTCGGCATCGTCGGCGTCTCGTTCGTCAACGCGGTCCACATAAAGGTGACGCGGCAGCCTGCCGTCCTCGCGTTGGTGCGCGAAGAACGAGCGAATGAGCGATCGAGCCAGCGCGGGGTTTGTCCAGCGGAGCTCGCGAACGAGACTCGGCACCGCCAACGCGGCTGGGCGACGGGCATCACCGACACCCTCGCACACCGTGGGGTGCTGGAAGTAACCCGCGCCGCCTGGCACGGCATTCAGCCACAGGCCGTACCAGCGGTACCAGTAGTACGTCTGGAGATACGGGTCACTGCACTCGAAGTGTGGGACGCCGTCGAACAGATCGTGCCATCGACGGCGGCTCGCCGACGCGAGCGACGGCGTGCCGGGCGCCAGCGTCACGCGACGACTGGGCGTGATCGGTCGTGTCAGGGCGCCTGCATCGCTCGCGGCCGAGGGGCGCAGGGCGGGATCGGCAGCGCCGATTCGGATGGCGAACGTCTGCGTCAGGTCGGCCGATGAGAGATCGAGCACGCGATGGACGGCGGCGTACAAGACGCTGCTGGCACCGGGCTCTCCGAGCGAGGCGCTGCTCGTTAGGTGCCCCGTGGACGTCCATGGGTCGACGAACGGCGTGAGTTGCCAGTCGGGGCGCCGAGGCGTGTCGTCGCTCAGCGCGGCGGCCCAGCTCGTCGCCTCGCCGATGCACGTGAGCTCCGCCGCAGCGCGGAAGGTCGCGCCGGTCTCGTCGCGAACGGTGCGCACGAACGAGATGGCGCCGTTCCATGCGACCGATCCGAGATCGACGTCGCCCGCCGGCTGCGCCGTCCAGGCGATGAGATGCAGCACCGTCGCCCGCGGCGCATGGACACGCCACTCGGACGCGAACACGCCGCCGGGTTGCACGGTGCGGATCTCGGTCGCGGTGATCCCGCCAGGGAGACGATACTCGCACGTCAGCTCGGCGGGCGTCCAACGGCGGGACGCCAGCCGTACTGGAAGCTCGTGCCCGTCGGTACCGAGGACCGCCACGGTGAACAGCGGCCCGAACGGGTAGTGGAAGATCGACCCGTTGTCCCAGAAGCCGGGCGCATCGAGCCAGGACGGGAACGTCGGGGCGAACGCGACGGCGTCACCGACGCCGAGCTGCCACTTGTCCTGGCGCGCGAGGAGGTCGAGTGGACCGGGCGCGCCGCTCTCGGCACGCGCCCCACCGGCGACGAAGGCGGCGTCTACCGCGGCGCGCTCGTCAGCCACGCCCGAGCGGTCCGCATGGTCGCGGGCCTAACGAAGCGATGTGGGGCATGGAGCGTATCGGGATCGAACCGATGACCTCCGCAGTGCAAGTGCGGCGCTCTCCCATCTGAGCTAACGCCCCCAATGATCGAACAGGTTCGCGAACTCGCTACCGCCTGTGCCGACACCGCCCTAAATATAGAACAGGACCTACCGCCGAGGGAGCGGACATGTCGGACGACGGCCATCGCATCACCGTTCGCTGCCAGTTCTGTCAAACGTGGAACCGCGTCGTGGCCGAACGGGCCAGCGATCGGCCGAAATGCGGGAAGTGTGCTCGTCCGATACTGATCGACCGACCGATCCCGCTGGACGACGAGACGTTCGCGCGTACGATTGCCGAGAGCGAAATCCCGGTGTTCGTCGACTTCTACGCTGACTGGTGTGGCCCGTGCAAGGCGATGGCGCCAGCGGTAGACCAGCTCGCATCGCGGCACCAGGGACGCCTGCTCGTCGGCAAGCTCGACACCGATCGCTCACCGCGTACCGCCGAGTCGTTCGACATCCGCGGGATCCCAACGGTCATCGTGTTCGAAAACGGCCGCGAGTCGAATCGCGCGAGCGGAGCCAGGCCGCTCGCGGCGCTCGAGCAACTCGCTGGCGTCGTCCCTCAAAGCACGCGCGCAGGCCAGTAGTTCGTCGATCCTCGCGGGCAAATTCGGAACGCGCCGTTCCGCTGACGACTATACGCTCTCGACGAACGACTCGCACGAGTAGCGCGAGACGCCGCGCTACTCGTGTGCAGGCAACGGCTCCATCGTGTCCGGGTTCACCGGCACCTGGACCTCATCGCGATACGGCGACGTCATCATGAACACGCGCATGCGCGGGAACGCGTTCATGAACGCGAGGTAGGACACGATCCACAGTCCGAGAAAGCCGAGCGTGATGCCGACCTCGTAGAGGCCGAACGGCAGATGCGCTGCCGCGGCCGCACCGGCCTCCGCCGCCGGCTCCGCGTGCTCGGCGCCGGCAGCGGCGTAGATCGAGGGATAGATCTCGACATAGCGCTGCAGCCAGAGCCCCACGATGGACGACAGCGCGAACAGCGTCATCGTCGGCGTGTAGAGCTTCGCGCTCTTCGAGAGCAGGCCAAAGAACGGCACGACGAACATCAACACCGCAACGCTGACGGTGAAGTTCACCCAGGGCTGGCTCATGCGCAGGAACAGGAAGTGTGTCTCTTCCGGCATGTTGCCGTACCAGATCACGAGGAACTGGCTGAACGTGAGATAACCCCAGAACGCGGTGAAGCCGAAACACAGCTTGCCGATGTCGTGAAAGTGCCGTTCGAGGATCAGTTCCTCTGCACCGAGCGCGTTCCGCCAGAGGCGGACGAGGATCGACAGCACCATGAGCGCGGCGACCCAGCCGCCCATGAAGACCTGCCAGCCGTACATCGTGCTCTGGAAGTGGTAATCGACCGACATGGAAAGGTCCCACGCCAGCATCGTCCACCCGAACCCGAAGACGAGCGCGAGCACGACCGCCAGCTTGCCGAGCATCGAGTGCGTCGAGTGCAGCTCACGGCGCTCATCACCGAAGCCGGCGCGCATGCGGTCGCGAATCCCCTTGGCCCACGACGATCCCCACTCCGGCATCACGCCGACGTCGAGTCGCACCGTGCGATACACGAACCACACGCTGAGGACCGTGATGAGGCCGAAGACGACGAGCGTGCGGATCGTGAAGAACGTGGGATCCAGCCACAAGGCTTTCTCGTGCGCCGTTGGGGGTGTGGTCATCCACGGGAAGATCGCTCGCTTGCCGAACAACACCGTCAGCAGGAGCAGCACGAACGCGACCGGGAGCCAGGCGACGAAGCCTTCGATGATTCGTACCGTTGGCCGCGACCAGCGTGCCGTCGTTATGCGCTGCACGGCCGCAATGGCAACGCCGGCGGACGAGATCGTCGTGAAGAACAGCCAGTTGATGTGAAACGCCTGCCAGGCCTGCGCGTGGCCGGTGAACACACCGAACAGGAAGATTGCGAATCCGATGACGGCGAGGATCAGGCCGAGTGTCCCGAGCCGGCGCGGGATCGGACGCGTGATGAGCGCGATGACCTCTTCGCGCGACGGAATGTGTGCTTCGTGCCCGCTCATTCCCGTTCTCCCTGGCGCGCGGTGGCGCCCGCGGTGCGGCTGGCAGTATCAGCGGGTGATCGCGGTGCGGCGGTGTCGCGCGGAGCGGCGGACGGCATCGCGCCGGCGCTGTGCGGCACCGGGCGCGTTGGCCCGAGCGTCGTTGCGCCCGGCAGCGCTTGTCCGGTTACGCCTGGAGCAGCGAGCGGACCTGTTGCGGCAGTTGCGCCGCCGGCACCCTGAAGGGCCCTCACGTAATTCACCACGTCCCAGCGATCGCGCTCTTCGATGCGGTTGTACGACGGCATGTTGCCGCGTCCGTTCCGGATCATGCCGAAGATGTAGCCGTCGCTGAGCCCCTGCGGCCGCGCCCCGACGAGCGGGAACGGGAAGACGCCATAACGCGTGGCCGTCCCGTCTCCCTGCCCCGTCATGCCGTGACAGACGGCGCAGTTGATGGTGTAATACTTCCGCCCGTTCGCGATCGACGCCGAGTCCGCCGGAACCGGGTTCGCGATGCCGGACATCGAGTCGATGGTCGCCGGCATCATGCCGTACGAGACGGCGAAGGCAGGGACGGCCGTGCCGTTGATCGGCACCGAGTTCTGCGGGCTCCCGCGGACGCCCGCCGAGTCGAGCGCTTCCCACGTCACGACCGACGGCTGGCGCTTGAAGTCCGTGAACCACTCGCACCCGCCGAGCGGGAGGACCGCCGCTGCCAGGAGCAGCGCGCGGGCAGCGGAGTGCCTAACGCTCATGCCGCACCTCCACCGCTCCGTGGCGACGGAACGTCTCTTCCACGGCCCGAGCGCGGTCCGGCGCCGCCGGAACCCAGATGCCGTAGTCGCCGTGGCTGAATCGGGGGTCGTAACCGACCGTCATCGTGATCTTCGGAACGCGCGAGTTGACGAACATGCCGGCAACGGTCGACAGCGCTCCGACGAGCACCATGACCTCGAATCCGATAATGGTGTAGGGAACCCAGCTCGCGACCGGCTTGCCGCCCACGACGAGCGGCCAGTAGTCCGACGTCCAGATCGCGATCCAGTATCCGAACACCACCCCGCAGAGGCCGCCGATCAGCGTGAACCTCCGCACGGGGCTCGGCGGCGGGTGCACCGCCTCCTCGATCTCGTGCCGGGGCGTCGGCGTGTAGACCGTGATGTCCGTGATCTTCTGCTGCTTCAGGTCCTCGATGGCCTCGACGGCCGCATCGAGCTCCCGGAACGCCGCTAGGATACCCATCAGGCGAACTCCCCTGGCGTGTCAGGCTCGTACTCCTGGTGTCGTCCCGACGTGTCGATGTGGTCGCCGTGCGGGTGCGCCTTCCGCAGCTTCGGCGGCACGATCTCCTTCACCTCGGCGATCGCGACGACGGGCAGCTGCTTGATGAACAACAGGAACCACATGAAGAACCACCCGAACGACCCGACGAGGATCGAAATGTCGACCCAGCTCGGGATGTAGCCCGACCACTGCCACGGCTCGAACTCGTGTGAGAGCGACGGCACGATGATCACGAACCGCTCGAACCACATGCCGAGGTTGATGAAGATGCTGAGGATGAACAACCAGGCCGGGTTCCGCCGCAGCTTCTGCGAGAAGAGCGACAGCGGGAAGATCATGTTGCACGTCAGCATGATCCACGCGGCCCACCACCACTGGCCGAACACGCGGTTCCAGAAGTAGTCCTGCTCGAACTTGTTCGCCGAATACCAGGCGACCCAGAACTCGATAAGGTAGGCGCACCCGACGACGAGGCTCGTCATGAGACAGAGCTTCGCCGCCGCATCGAGGTGGTTGATCGTGACGTACTTCTCGAGCTTGAAGAACTTCCGGATCGGGATGATGATCGTGAACACCATCCCGATACCGGAGAAGATCGCGCCGGCAACGAAGTAGGGCGGGAAGATCGTCGCGTGCCAGCCCGGTGCCAGCGCCATGGCGAAGTCGAACGACACGACCGAGTGCACCGACAGCACCAGGGGCGTCGAGAACGCGGCCAGGAACAAGTACATCCGGGCGAAGTGTCGCCACTCGCGCTCCGAGTTCCTCCAGCCTAACGACAGCACCGACAGAATGCGCTTGCGGACGGGGTTCGTCTCACGGTCCCGCAGGACCGCGATGTCAGGCACGAGGCCGACGTAGAGGAACGTGCTCGAAACGGTCAGATACGTGAGAATCGCGAACACGTCCCAGACGAGCGGGCTCTTGAAGTTCGGCCAGATGAGCCGCCAGTTCGGGTACGGGATCAGCCAGAAGAACTTCCACGGCCGGCCGATGTGAATGATCGGGAAGAGGCCGGCCGTCATGACGGCGAAGACCGTCATGGCCTCCGCGCACCGGTAGATCGTGGTTCGGAAGCCGGCGCGGAACAGGTACAGAATCGCCGAGATCAGCGTGCCGGCGTGACCGATACCGACCCAGAAGACGAAGGTGATGATGTAAACGCCCCACATCACCGGCGGGTTATAGCCCGCGTTGCCCAGCCCCCAGTAGATCTGGTAGACCCACGCGCCCGCGCCCCAGAGGAACAGGAGGATGGCGAGACCGAGCGCGCCGAACCAGCCGGCCGTGGGCGTGAGACTGGCGGCAATTTCGTTGTCGACCTGCTCGTAATCGCGAACCGCCGGGAGCTGCACGTTCGCCGACGCGACGTTAGGCGCTGGCGCTCCGGAGCCGGGGCGAGCCAGGGTTGCCATTAGCGTGCCCCTCCCGCCGGTTGCGGCGCCGGCACCGGTGGGGGCGGCGCCGCCGACGTGTTCGCACCGGCCGCGGCCGGGTGATTGACCTTCTTCAAGTAGACCACCGCCGTGAACGTGTTCAGCTCTTCGAAGACGTGATACGCGCGGCGGTCTTCAGCGAGACGGGCCACGGACCAGTTCTCGTCCGCGGCGTCACCGAACACGATCGCGCGGGACGGGCAAGCTTGTGCGCAGGCCGTCGTAAACTCGTCCGGCGCGACCGCGCGACCCTCGAGCGTCGCGCGATGCTCGGCCTCGCGGATGCGCTGCACGCAGAACGTGCACTTCTCCATCACGCCCTTGCCGCGCACCGTGACGTCGGGATTCAGCTGCCAGTTGAGCGGCTCCGGGAACGCGTACTGGCGCCGGGCGGGCTCGCCGTAGCCGTGCCAGTTGAAATACCGAACCTTGTACGGACAGCCGTTCGAGCAGTAGCGCGTACCCACGCAGCGGTTGTAGACCTGAACGTTGAGCCCGTCGGGCGAGTGGTACGTGGCATAAACCGGACACACGGGCTCGCACGGCGCGTTGCCACAGTGCTGGCAGAGCATCGGCACGAAGCGCGTGTCGAAGTCCGTGGAGCCGTCCTCCCCGCCCTCGAAGTAGCGCTCGATGCGCAGCCACGTCATCTCGCGGCCCTTGAGGATGTTCGCGCCGGGATTCGTGTCCCACCCCGCGCCATCGCTCGTGTGGAACGGGCGGAGCGAACGGCCCTGCCACGGCGCGCCGACCGTCGGGATGTTGTTCTCCGCATAGCACGCAGTAACGCAGGCCGAGCATCCCGTGCACCGAGCGAGGTCGATGGTCATCGCCCACCGTCGGCTCGCCATCCCGCTCCAGTGCTCGGGGTCGTACATGCCCTTGTTGTTCGAGGTCGGACTGCCGAGCACACCCTGCGCGTCGTTCGCGACGGGTGAACGAAGCCCCGGCAGGTACTCGTGCTCCTTGTCTCCTGCGAAGTGATGCGCTTCCTCAGCGGGCGGACTGTCGAGCTGCGACGCGAGGATCGCCTGGCCGATGCCACGGCCGTGCTGGCGGGCGGAACCTTCCGTCGTGACGAGCGGCGAATGGCCGGCAGCCTTCGTGACCGTCGCTTTCACCGTCGTCAGCGCGAGCCCGCCGCCGGCGTCGTGCGCGACCGGCAACGCGTCGAACGCGTTCACGCCGATGTTCTGTGCATAACGGCCGTAGGCGGTGTGACCGCGACCAGTCGCCATGGCGACGACATCCGGCCTAACGCCGAGGTAGACGAACGCGGGCGCGGTGACCGTCCCGGCCGCAGTCTGTACCTGCACGTGATCGCCGTTCTGAATCCCGAGTCGCTGAGCGGCAGTCGGATGGATCTCGATCCACGATTGCCACGCGATCTTGGCTACGGGATCCGCGAGCTCCTGCAGCCACGGCTTGTTGCCGCCGCGGCCATCGCCGCCGAGGACTGGGGACGGATACACGACGAAGTAGAAGTCGCCCTGCTGACCTTCGAGCGGAGCGGCCGTCGGCGCGGTCGGGGCCTGACGCGCGGGTGCGGCGCTCTGCATCGGCGCGCCCGACGCCATCCCGCGCGCGAGCGCGGCGCCGAACGCGCTCGCGCCTCCCGGGAACCGTGAGATGAGCCAGCTCCGATAGTCGGCCATCGGGTAACGCCCCGCGGTCGCCGGTTCACCCCTGGAGACCGAGATCAGGACGTCAGCGGTAGATCGCGTATTGAACACACGGTCCATCGCCGGCTGCTGAAGCGAGATCGAGCCGCGCGCGGACTCCGCATCGCCCCACGACTCCAGCGAGTGGTCGTCAGGCAGAATGAGATCGCAGAGCGCCGACGTTTCGTCGGGGTAGCTCGAGAAGCTGACCTTGAACGGCACGCGTGCAAGCGCTTCGCCGACGCGCAGCGCTTTCGGCAGCGTGTAGACCGGGTTCACGCCGCGGAACATCGCGAGCGGCACCGCGCCGCTCGCCATGCGCTGCACGGCATCGCGGAGCTCGTTCGGCGTGCCCGCGCGGTCGAACGACGTGAGCGCTTCCGCCGGCTTGATCGTGACACCGACGTTGCCCGCGGCCTGATTCAAGGCGTTCACGGCGAGTGCGACGTCGAGCGCGTCGACGGTGCTCACACCCGACATCACGAGACTGGGCTTCGTCGCCGCGAGCTCGCCCGCGAGCCGCTGCAGCACGGCCTGATCGACGCCGCTCGCCGTCGCGGCCTCGGCAATCGTACCACCACGACCCGCGAGTGCATTCACGATTGCGAGCTCGCTCCCAGGCTTGCACGCGATCCACTCGTCGGCGTTGAGACCGGTGAGCGACCGCCGCGGACCGATGTACACGAACCGCGGCGCGTTTGCGAGCTTCGCTCTCGCATCGGCGAACGCGAGCTGCTGCGGCACCGACGCGCCCCACAGATCGAGGAAGTCGGCGCCGACAGCGACGATCAATCGCGCCGACGCGAAGTCGAGCGCGGGCCACGCCACTCCGTACGACTGGCGATTCGCCTGCAGCACCGCGTGTGGCGCTTCACCGTCGTAGGCGATGTGCGCCGGCATGCCGTAACCCGCGAGCCATTGATCGAGGAACGCCGGGAAGCTGCCCGTCTCATGCTGATTCACGAAGACGGCGCTCGCGGCGCCCGCGCCGAGACCCGCGATCCGCTCGCGGAACGTGCGCAATGCGTCGTCCCAGGAGATCGGCGCGAGCGCATTGTTCCGCCGGATCATCGGCGAACGGTAGCGATCGGGATTGTACAGGCCCTGGAGCGCCGACTGCCCGCGCGCGCAGAGCGCGCCGCGGTTCAGTGGGTGCGCCGGATTGCCTTCGAGCTTGATCACGCGACCGTCGCGCGTCTCGGCGATGAGGCCGCATCCGGCCGCGCACTCGCGGCACGTCGTGGCGTAGTACGTCGAGACGCCCGGAACGGTCTGGTCAGGGGAGGCGAGATACGGAATGAGCTTCTCGACTCGCTCCTGACTACAACCGATCGCCGTCGTCGTGGCGCCAGCGGCGCCGAGGACCTTGAGGAAGTCGCGGCGCTTGACGCCCGCGGACCCCGAGGGTGCGGTCATGGGAGAGACGCTGAGTGTAGGCGCGGGAGGGGCATCAGTAATGGCAGGAACTGCAGTCGTACCGTGCCTTCTTCGGCGGCGCGGCGAGGTCCTGCGGCGTCGGCGTCCCGCCGGTGGCGCTGATCGCGTCGGACGGCTTGTAGCCGTTGACGTGACAGTTCACGCACCACCCCATGTTGAGCGACGCGAACTGAGACACGCGGGCCATGCCCTGCACCTGCCCGTGGCAGCTCTGACACGCGACGCCGGCGTTCACGTGACGCATGTGCGGGAAGCGCACGTACTCGGGCAGCTTGTGAATGCGCACCCACTCGATCGCCGCCTTCGGGCGACCGGCTGCGTCGGCGTAGTTGTCGATGAGCTTCTTGATCTCGGTGCTCGTGCGGGCCGGCGCGTCACCGACCGCGCGGCGGTTCGGGCCCACGGCCACGTTGTTGTGACAACCGAGGCAGGTACCGACCGCAGGGAGCCCCGGATCGGGCGACTTGTTCGCGGAGAAGTGACAGTACAGACAGTTCATGCCGAGCGTCTGAACGTGCACCGGGTGGGGAAAGGCGATCGGCTGAACGGGGGCGAAGCCTTGGGAGGAGGAAGCGCCGCTATAGGCCGAGAGCACGGTGACGGCAGCGGCGAGAGCCGCGAACCCCGGAACGAGCGCCCACTTTCGCCTACTGGTCATCGGGGAGGACCGAGGGTGGAAATCCGAGCGGACCACTCGACTTTGTGAACATTTTCACAAGGCCGGTTCAAGTGGCGGAAGTATGACGACCCCTGGATACGTGCGCAAGCGCTGACGCCAAAGCTTTTTGCGTCGACCTCGGCAGAGCGGCGCGGCAGCGTTGTCGCGGTCCCGATCACCGGCCGCGGACGCCGGTCCACGAGCCCGGATCGGCCAGCGCAGAGCCGCGGACGTCGTCAGGCAAAAGCGCGAGATTGGCGCGGGGAGTCTGGGCGAGCCGGAGCGGCCATCCGGTGCCGTACACGAACCGTTCGCCGCCCATCGTCCGGAAGAGGAGCGCCAGCTCGTCCTCCGGCGGACCCCAGAGCCACGAGATGTCCCAGAACACGTGCTCGCGTTCCGCGGGCGTCAGGCCCCAGTGCACTTCCTCGATGAGTCCTCGGCCGGCGGCGACGACGACGATCCGCGTGCGTGTGTTGCCGCGCGCGACGGATCGCACCGCCGCCGCGCTCAGGTCGGGCGCCGAGTCCAGCCAGTGCCGCTGGCGGAGGTCCTCGAACCGCGCCGTGAGCAGGAGAGCGACATCCGCCTCACCGCACGCTCCGCATAACGCGCGCATCGAGGGGTCGTCCGGTGACAGCCCCCATTGCGACGGATAGGCCCGCACCGCCGGAACCTCGCGGTGAACGACCGCCGCGAGCGACTGCTCCCACGACGGCCAGTCGGGACGCACCGCCGGAACGGGACGCAAGCGATCGGCGTGAGGCGCGAGCAGCGCGAACAGCTCGTCGTTTCCGGGAGCAGGGTCGCGGTAGAACGCGGACGGAAGATGTCCGACCCACGCGCCCTCGAGCCCTTCGCGCTCGAGGACCGTCACCAGCACGCCGGGATCCGGATGCGGGAGATGCCGGAACGGGTACGGGCCGATGTAGGCGTGGGTGTCTATCATTTCCCGGAAATCGGGAACCGGGAATCGGGAATCGACCTGTCTCGGGGTCCGTCGCCTCGCAGCCGGTGCGTTTCGAGCCGTTCCGATTCCCGATTCTCATGTGCCGTGAGGGCACCCGCCGATTCCCGATGCACGGCCAGGCTCCCCGCCGGAAAAATCCTCAGCGCGTTGCGCCAGCGGACTTCGGCCATCTCATCGCTCGTCAGTCCCATCACCTCGAGCGCCCAGAGCTTCGCGAGCCCCGTGCACAGCGTGATGTCGGCGCCCCACAGCAACCGCCGCGCCCCGACCGTCGCGTACGCGGCGTCGAGCATGCCGCGATCGACGCCGCTGCCGGAGAGATCGAGGTAGATGTTCGGCACCTCGCGCACGGCCGCAAACGTGTGCCGGTAGTCCCCTCCCCCTCCGATGTGCGCGAGGATGAACGACACCGTCGGGTGACGCGACGCGAGGCGCACGAGGTCGACCGCGTCGCTCGCGTCCTGCGACGGCCAATGACGGCGTCGATGCTGCCAGATGTGATGCAGCACCGGCAGGCCACCTTCCGCGGCGCGCTCGGCGATCGGATCGAGCAGCGGATCGTCAGCCCGGCGGGCGGCCGCGAGCTTCACGCCGATCGCGCCGGCGTCGACACATCGGTCGATCTCGGCGAGCGCGTGCTCGGCGTCGTTAGGGTTGACCGCGACGTACCAGCGCACGCGATCGGACGAATGCGCGGCGACCGCCCGCATCGCGTCGTTGCCCAGCGTCGTGTCCGCGGGCGATGCGAAGTAGGTCGGCGACCAGCGTCCCCATGAGCCGAGAATCGACGCGACGTGGATGGTGATTCCGATCCGGTCACCACCGCGGAAGCGCGCGTCGTTGAGCTGCTTCCACTCGGGTCGCCCGCACCCCTCGAAGAAGAAGTGCGCGTGCACGTCCACGAGCGGCTCGGGCCCCGCGAGCGGTGCCTCGGGCGACGCCATCAGCGCTCTCGTTCCTCCATCGTCCGCACGAGGGCGGAGCTCGCGGCCTCCTCGATGTCGATGATCGTGCGCTCGTCGTGCGCCACGCACGCGAAGTTGTAGGGCCCGCGCTTGAACAGGACGCCTTCCTCCGCCGCGAGCTCGAGGAAGCGCGTCTCGATCTCCGGCTCGTCGAAGCGAACGAACCACATCGGGGCGATCCCCATCACGGTCACTCCGGCGAGTCCGCTCGCGGACACGGCGCGGCTCACCGCACCCATCATCTCCTCGCCGATCTTCGCCAGCGTGTCACACACGTCGTCGCGCTCGTACGCCTGGAGCACCGCAGCGACGGCGGCGAGCGCGGTGGTCTCGCTCGCGAGTGTTGACGATACCCACGTCCTGGTTACCGCTTGCATGACGTCGGCCCGTCCGACGACCGCCGATATCGGGTAGCCATTCGCCATGGCCTTTCCGAACGTCGCGAGATCGGGCTCGATGCCGACCTGCTCCTGGTAGCCGCCAGGCCTCAGTCGAAACCCCGTTTTGATCTCGTCGAACACGAGCACCGCGCCCTGCGCGTCGCAGATGCGCCGTGCGGCCTCGATCCACTCGCGCGACGGCAAGCGCTCCACAACCGGCTCGATCACGATTGCGGCGAGGTCGTTTCCCGCCCGCGCGCACGCCGCTTCGAGGGCAGCCACGTCGTCGAACGCGGTCCTCGTGAACGCCGACTGTACGGACACCGGAACGCCGGCGTCGGTGCTTGCCCAATCGTGCCAGCCGAAATAGCCGCTCCCGACGATGTGATTTCGGGCCGTGTACGTCCGCGCGATACGAACGGCTGCAGCCACCGCCTCGGCGCCGGACTTCATGAACCGCACCTGCTCCGCGCACGGAATCACATCGCAGAGTCGCTCGGCTACCTCGATCTCGATCGTCGGCGAGAGCCCGGCGACGTTTCCCGCAGCCGCCGCCTGGACGACCGCCCGGGTAACGGCTTCGTCCGCGTAGCCCAGCGTGACGCTGCCGAGTGCCATCGTGCAGTCTATGAGCGTGCGCTCGCCGGCAGTGACGACGTGACAGCCGGACGCGCGGACGAAGTGCGTCGGGCCACCCGTCGACGCATCGCCGTACAGCGCGGCGACGCGCTTACTGCCCGTCGACGCGCCGCCGGGCACGACATCCACGGCGCGTTCACGCCATTCGACATCGTAGTCCACATCGCGTTCGCCTTCAGGAACGGCATCCCCCTCCTCGGACTCGGGGGGGAGCTCATCTACCGCGGCGTCGTCAGTCCCGTTGGTCTGCTCGGGCTCGTCTGCCTTGCCGCCGCCGAAGAAGCGTGAGAACCGCATCGGGAATCGGGAATCGGGAATCGATGAGGATAAGCGTTAGGCACCACGGTCGCCCGACGCACCGCCTGTGACCGGCGTCGGACGCTTCCGCTCGCGCTCCATGGTGCGGACGACCTCGATCGCCATCGCGCGCATGAGCTCGATCTCGCGCGCGTCTGGCGCAGCACGGTACGCGAGCGACCGAACAGTACGCATGATGTGCTCGGGAAAGCGAGTCTTGAAGAACGCGATGGTCTCGAGGGCCTGGTACGCGTTGGCGAACAGCCGCTCGTACGCGGCGGAATCGGCCGGTGGCGCATCGTCGCGCGGCGGGCCGATGACGCGGGTCGCGTCCCCCGCCGCCAGGTGGAGCTCGTACAGCGCGACCAGCACGGCCTGCGCGAGGTTGAGCGACGCGTGATCGGTCGTGGGAATGTTGACGACGACGCGGGAACGGTCGAGCGCCTCGTTCGGCAGCCCGTTGTCCTCGCGACCGAACAGGAGGGTGGCCGGTCCGTCGTCGACCGACGCAACGATGGCCGCTGCCGACTCACGCGGTGTCGTCGTCGTCCACTTCGCCGCTCTTCGGCGCGCCGTGTACGCCGCCACGTACACGGAATCAGCGAGCGCCGAGTCGAGGTCGTCGAAGCGCTCGATGCGATCGATGATGTCCGTGGTATCGTGCGCGATGCCCTCCAGTCGGTAGGGATCGTACTCGCACGGTCGCACGAGCCGGAGCGACGACACTCCCATGTTCTTCATCGCCCGCACGACCGCAGCGATGTTGACCGGGTTCTGCGGCTCGAACAGGACGACGCGGACGCGGGAGAGAACCGACTCAGTCATCGACGATCGTGAACGCGAGGTGGCGGTCGGCGTCGTGCCGATCGCCGCGAAGGTAGACGAAATCGTTCGACGCGCCGCCGAGCACGAGCTGGCCGCGACGGCGTTCGCGATCGGGCGACATGTCGTTCACGATCACGTCGACGAGAAACGGGGTTCCGGGCACGATGCCCAGCGCCTGAAGCGAAAGATGCGCATGAATGGCGTAGCCATTGTTCGTCGGGAGCCAGGCCGCGCGTATCCATGGCTTCGGATCGACGCTGCTCTTCTCGCTGACGCGGACTTCGCTGCCCCCTTCTTCAGGCACGAGCAGCCACGAATGCTCCGCGGGCGCAGCACCGGCGGTGGGTGCCGGACGGGGCTCGGGGACAATGAAGTGCAGCTGGACGCCATCGCTGTTCGTGTCGGGATGCTCGTTGTCGAGCGGATTCCACTCGCACCGGGGTGCAAAATACACGTCTCGCTTGCGCACGTTGACCGAGACCATGAGGCGGTCGTCGGCCGCTCCAACGGCCACAGTGGCGGTTGGAGCACCCGCTTCGCGCCATGACAGCTCCGACCGTCGGTAGTTGGCTTCGTCGAGCTCGAACGACAAGGCGGCCCAGGCGGTCATCGTTCCAGGCGGAGCCGACACGGTTCGACGACGGAGGAGATGTGGGGCAGCTCGGCGGGGCTCGGAGCCCGCACGCTTGTCGGTTGCCACTGATACTCGACCGCCGAGGTCGATCGTGCTGCGCGAGGCGCCGGAGGTGAGCGCGATGTGCCAGCCGTCTACGTCGCCACGGTGTTCGTGACACGAGCCATCGGCAAGTTCGACCGTCACCACTGCGTCGCCGCGCGAGGCGTTCCTGACCGCGCCGCCGAGATCCCAGATGGACGCAATCGCCCCGCGCCGTCCCGTTGCGCGCACGAAGTGAAAGCGTCGCCGTCCTTCACCGGGCGGACCGAGACACGTCGCACGCCACCACTCGTGTGGCGCCTCCACGAACACGCGGACCGTCGCGCCACGGTCCCCGAGTCGCGCGGCGAGCCTAACGTCGCCGTCTCCGCGCGCCACTTCGGCGTCGCGAAGGTACCGGAAGCCGTCTTCCGCAGCCGACCCACCGGTTGGCGTCGCGCTCGACCAGCCGCCGGCGCCGACGAGCTCACCGTCGACGTGCAACGGCAGATCGAACATCACATCGCGATCGGCAACCCACGCCACTTCGTCGATCAGGTAGTCCGGCATCGCCACGACCGTGCGCTCGATGCGTACGCCAGGCGCTACGTCATGAGCGGCCGCACGCACCCAGCCGGCCGCACCGCGGTCCTCGTACGCGAGCAACGTCCCGTGAACGCGCTCCTGCGAGCGGCCGTCGATCAGGGGCGCGTTGTGCGCGAGCGTGCTCCGGTACCAGTGCAGCGACGGATCGACGTACGATGCGGTGCCGACGTCATCGAGCCAGCGCGTGTCGCCGTGGACGAGCACGAGGTTCAACCGATCCGGGTGGCCGTGGCCCGCGCCCGAATGTCCATAGTCCAGCGCGGCGTACAGGCGTCCGCTGTCACGTCGCAGGATCGCCAGTCCCTGCCCCGCCATCAACACCGATCGCGGGACTGCTTTCTCGAGGGGCGGCAACGATGGCAACGCGAAGAGGAGCGAGCGCCAGCCAAGGTCGCTTCGCGTGAGACGCGTGGCGGGTCCGTTCCGCTCGGCTTCCGCGGTCGAGCGCCATCGTCCCGTGTCGACGGCGGGTGCCGTGCCGTCGTACAGCGTGGCGAGGGCGCCCGTGAGCCGATCGTCCACGCCGACCCTAACGAGACCCAGCTCGGCGAGCTCGGCGAACCGCCATTGACGCAGCGACACCCGGTACTGTGAATCGCGACGCGACGGAAACGTGTAGTCGGGCAGCGCGGTGACGAACGGCGTCGCAAACGCTTCGTCGTACCGCGCGCGAAGTGCCACGTCGAGCGTGTCGCCCGCCGCCTCGGCGATCGTCACCGCGTACCAGAGACCACGGTGCGCGAACAGGTGATAGTTCTCGCCCTCGTACCATGTGCCGTCCGAGAGGAGCCCCTGCGCCAGATGCGCACGCAGACCCGATGGGCCCGTGAGCGCGTCGCGATCCAGGCGCGTGCCAAGCGCACGCGAGGCAGCGAGCAACGCGGCGTTGTTCCAGACCTGCCTGTTCGAGAGTCCCTCGTCGTAGCCGCGAATCAGTTCGCGACTCGGCTCAATGATCCGTTCTCGCACGCGCTGGCCGAGCGCGCGAAGCTCGCTCGGGGCGGACGAGTCGCATGCCTCGAGCAGGTCCATCGCGACGATGAGCTGAAGCAGCCAGATCGACTCGAGGTATGTGCTGAAGAACACGCGCGTCGG
>Ga0075420_100000810_pt1 | contig 25740 bp, 18 predicted proteins | sample SoiMetdeltSBSDD4_FD_75296 | JGI IMG/M metagenome (GOLD analysis project Ga0075420, IMG submission 75296) | Bulk soil microbial communities from a Populus tree surrounding site in Tennessee, USA - Soil MetaG P. deltoides SBSDD4 | ecosystem: Environmental > Terrestrial > Soil > Tree plantation...
CAGACGTAACCAATGGGTATCGCCGTGATAAGAACGCCGAGACGCACAAAAAAGAACGTGGGTGACCCCGTCCAGAAGGTCGTGCCCGTATAGAACGCAGGCAGGTAGGTCGCCAGATAGCCACCGGCGGCCATCACAGGACCGAAGATAGCCAAAGCCTGTAAGGCTCGGCGTTCCTCGTCATCGCTGTTCGCTCGATCGAGCCACAGCCCGATCACGACGCCGCAGAGGAGAAAACCGACCCACGGAAAGAGCGTGAACGCCCCGGAGCCGGGCACTGGTTTGAAATACCACTGAATCGGGTAGGGCAACGATGTCACGGTCGCCAGAGTGCGAATGAGAGGCGTGGCGAGGACGAACAACAACGCACCAACGGTCAAGGCAACAGATCGCCCGATGTCTTTCGAAGCGATGCGCCACAACACTGCGGCCAACACCATCGACAGCCCCATGACGTTGAGGATGTCAACCTTCAAGAGCGACTCCGGAAATGGACCGCCACTGATGATGAACGATTGGAGGCGGAAGAGCAGACCCAGTCCGAGAATCTGCCATCCTCTGCGACGAGCGATCGCGGCAGCTTCGGATGTTGTCAGCCCGCGGCGTTGCCTCGATCCAATCGCGAGCGCAAACGCCACACCTGCGAGAAACAAAAATAGTGGAGCGCTGTATCCGCCGATCGCGATGGCCCATCGATAGGGATGTTCGGAACGATCTGGTACACGCACCCACGCATCGAACAGGTGCGCTTCCACCATGATCAACACGGCGACGCCGCGCAGCCAGTCGAGATACCCTCTGCGACTCATCGTACTATTTTGAAGCTTTCCGAGGCGCGAAGCGATGGCATCGACGAGAGCGAGCCTCGGCTATCGGTCGCTTCCACGAGATGTCGTGGGAGGCGTGCGAAGTTGTCGTTTCAGCGAACGGCCGTCTGCTCCAATCCTCGAGCCGTCGCAGCGGTTGGCGGCTTACGTGATCCGAACAACGCGGCAAACATTAACCAGCCCACAGGCAGAGCCAGGAGCATGTAGCTGAGGAACTGACCATACCTCCCGTCAGGACCGTACGGCTCGGTGGCCCAATGCAGCGCTTCGCTTCCCTGCCAGAGATTTGCCTCGGTGAGTTCGTGCAACCCGTAGATCGCCAATTGCACGACGAACACGGAGAGAAACACGGCTGTGACTTGGAAGAACAGCGCGAGGTTGACACGGTGTCCGTAACGGGACCAGAGCCAGGCCACGAATGCGGCGCTCAATGTTCCAGCAACGGCTCCCACGAGGATGTTCATGCCGGCTTCTTGAAACAGTAACGTGCCCATGAGCAGCGCCGTCTCCATTCCTTCGCGCGTGATCATCAGCAGCGTAAACAGGAACACACCAGCGAATGCCTTTGCACCTGCCTTCATGGCAGACGATTCGAGATGTGTCTCGATCTCACGTTTCATCTTCCGCGCGTGACGCCACATGTGAACGATGAGAGAAGCCACGAGTACAGCGGCGACCAATGCCAGCACGCCTTCCCACAATGCCTGGTTTGACGCCTGCTGAAACAACAGCGCCGCCCCGATGCTCACCAGGATCGACAGACCGATGCCCCAGTGCACCGCTGAAACCAGCGCAGGACGCCCGGTCTTCCTTAGATACGCCAGGCTGATCGCGACGATGAGAAACGCTTCGAGTCCTTCACGCAGCGTGATGACAAATGCCTGTAGCATGGGAGCCCCGCTAAACTGAGATCGAGTCTCAAGTCTATTACGGCTGCCTTTCGCGAAACAACCACTCCCAGAAGACCGGCCCTTTTCAAGGGAGGGGGCTTCAGGCCTCCTGGGAGTTTGTAATTTGTTCAGCTTGAAATTGTCGTTTCGGCAGAGATTAGAGACTACTGAATCGGAATCGTCCAGAAATACACGGTCCTTCCGTTGACGTTCAGGGTCTCTTTCGGCTTTCGCTCCGTCCCGTCAGAGCTCATATCGAACGCGTGAGACACGATCCGCGTTCCGGGCTTGAGTTCCTTGTTCAACTTCGGGATGAGCTTTACGTTGAGCGACGGAAGGAGATACAGCGTCACCACTGTCGCCTCGCTGATGTCGGTCGTGAAGAGATCCTGGTTGAGGAACTTCACGCGGTCTCCGACACCGGCCGTCTTCAGGTTCTCGGTCGCCTCCTTGATACGTTGCGGGTCGATGTCGATTCCGACGCCGCGGGCGCCGTAGGTCTTTGCCGCGGTGATCGGAATACGGCCGTCGCCCGACCCCAGGTCGTAAATCACGTCATTCTTCGTGACCTTTGCCAATTTGAGCATCGCGTCCACGACCTCTTGTGGCGTAGGAACGAAGATGACGTCTGGCGAGCGCAGGGGCTGCTGCGCCCAAGCAGGAACGACAACGGTCGTGACCAGGATCGCCAGGATCAGAAGCAGTCTGCGAGCAGTCATGAGCCTCCTTCAAACCGGCCCTCGGCTCTGTGCTGCACCGCCGACGGCTGATTTTGACCTGCGGCGCGCGTCGCGCGCCTGAGGACCGCCTCGCGGTCCAGCGTGAAGGAGGATTATCTAACAGCTTTTGAGTGACTCGCTACGGGCTGGCGGGAAACTAGTCCCGCCAGCTCAAGGAAGGGTTCGGGGTGCGCGCCGCTGCCGGAAAGCGGGCTCGGCCCCCGTGAGGCGGTTCCACAGCGCACGGCCGGGCTGGGTCACAAACGCGTGCCACGCCGGTTTCGGTTCATCTGACGGGCGCCTATCCGTGCTCCGGCGCCCCTGTCCGTGGCTGAACTCGTCTTGATAGCCTGACGACGACGCCACGATGGAGGCAATCTCCTGGATCGTTCCGCCGGCGCGGCGGTCGCCCTGCGGAAACAGTCGGCAGAACTCCTCCACGGTATCAACGGGATCGAGATCGACCGCCAGCGCGTAGCCACGAATCCAGGCGCGCGAATACAAGCCGCGCGACCAGCCTGTCAGATCGTTTCGTTCGAGGCCCTCGAGGAGCTCGGGCCGGATTCGCAGGGTGGCCGCGATTTCCTCGATCGACACACGACTGCGCGTACGGTGACGACGCAGGCGCGTTACGAACATCTCCTGAGGATTCATGTGGTCTCCAGTTATCCTTAGAGAACCAGAGCAATTCCCGCGCCTTCGACCCCATTTGGGAGGGTGCTTCTTTCTTGTTCAACCACGGAGACTTACTGGATTCGACGAAACCGTAACCGGCGCGACATGTTCCAAATTCGGCCTCTTGGATTACGAATTTCAAGAAAGCAGAATCGAGCCGTGCGAAAGGAATTAACGTCGATGTGGCAGTTGTCGAACGCCGCCGGAAACGTCCTCAGTCGAGGGTCGGAACAGCGCCGCCAAGATAGGCAGCAAGGTGGGTGATGTTGAATTGCAATCCTGTGTAGAAGGGACCGAACTCCGCGAATTTCGCACTCGCTTCGTCGAAGCGCATTTCGTAGATCAACTTCTTGAACACCAGCGGATCCTGGGCAAACAAATCGACGCCCCACTCCCAATCGTCGTACCCGATCGATCCGGAAATCACTTGCGTGACCTTTCCAGAATAGTGACGTCCGATCATCCCGTGTTCGCGCATCATGCTCGCACGTCGTTCGAACGGCTCTGAGTACCAATTCACACTTTCACCACGACGCTTGTTCATCGGGTAGAAGCACACGTAACGCGCGCGCGGCAGCTCGATGAAGAGACGGCTCATGACCCGCTGCCGCTGCGTTTCCATTTCGGCGTCGAACGCGCTCTCGAACGCTTCGCTTCCCGGCTTGTGGATCGCGCCGAGTTGCTCGTGCAGCTTACCTGTCATCTCGTACATGCCGAGCTCGACGATCGACACATACGACGTCGACGCTTCCAGGTAGCCGCTCAACTCGGTACGCGACAGCGCAAGCTGCGCGTGCGCGAGCTGCTCGAACCCTCTGCGGAAACAAATGAACATCAGATCCGCTTTGTGCCCAAGCATCTGGACGGCGGCCGTCGATCCTGCATCCGGGACCGAGAGCGCGCGTACCGCCTCATCGGACATGCGCTGGAGATCCGCCGGGCCCGCGCCACGCAGGCGATCCCAACGAATACGGAACATCAGGTGCAGGATGCTCCAGCCTTCCAGTGACTCAGGTACCAGTGGGTTGTGCATGGAGGGAATGTTACCCGGTCAACTCCCAACGTCCCAACCACCTTGCCAGTTCACGTCTGCCTACGTCGTCCCGGCAGCACCCGCGTGCCCGGGCTCTCGAAGAGCCTTGTGGCCAGAGCGGAATAGACGCGCTCCCAGCCAATCCCTGCTATCCGCCAATATCTCGTACACAGTGGGGATGACGAGCAATGTCAGCAACGTCGACGTGACGACACCACCGATCACCGTGATGCCGAGCGGCGCGCGGAAGTCTCCGCCTTCGCCGGTTCCCATTGCCACTGGCACCATGCCGGCCACGAGCGCGAACGTCGTCATCAGAATCGGCCGCAGGCGCACGCGGCCAGCCTGAATGAGCGCCTCGCGGCGCGGCATCCCGGCCTCCTCCGACCACTTGGCGAAATCGATCAGAAGGATGGCGTTCTTCGCCACGATCCCAACGAGCAGAATCACGCCGATCATGCTCATGATGTTGAGCGACTCGTTCGCGAAGAGGAGCGCCAGCATCACGCCAATCAGCGACAATGGCAGCGAGAGCATGATCGACAGCGGCTCGAGGAACGAACCAAACTGCACGACCAGGACGAAGTACATCAGCAAGATTGCCACACCGACCGCAACGAACATCTGGGTGAAGATCTCCTGCTGTTCCTCGGTCTCACCTCCCTGTGTGAGGGTGTAGCCGGGCGGGAAGGTCACAGCCTGCTGCACGCGGGCCATGGTGTCGCCGACCACCGCGGATAGCGCGCGGTTTTCTGTGTTGGCTTCGACGTTGACCACGCGATCGCGATCGAGGTGATCGATACGGGCCGGACCGATGGACGGCGTCACGCGGGCGACCTGGCCAAGCGGAATGCTTTTGTCGTTGTTGCTTCCCACGAGCAGCGGCAGCGATTCGAGATCGGCGACGACGGTGCGCGACTCCGGGGCGAGTCGGATGGTGACGTCTCTGGTCTCTCCCGACGGGTCGATCCAGTCTCCAACGTCGATGCCGGCAAATGCCGGCCGCAAGGCCTGGGCGACCTGGCCAACCGTGACTCCCAGGGAGCCGGCAAGCGATCGATCGATTTGCACGTCGAGTTCCGGTTTTTGTCCCTTCGTCGAGAGCGCCACATCCACCGCCCCCGGGACCTTCCGCATCTCCGTGGCGACGGCCTGAGCAAGACGTGTCAACTCCGTGGCATCGGGACCGCGCACCTGCAACTGAATCTGTTTCTCGCCGGGATTAAAGCCCGTGCTGATCGACGTGGTGATTCCGGCCATCTGGACCAGTTCCGAGCGAATGTCAGCCACTACCTGCAACTGACTTCGTGTGCGCTCGGTCTTCGGCTTCAGCTTGACGTAGACCACGCCTTCGTCGACGGCATCGCCCTGCCCACCGATCGACGTGTACACGTATTCGGTCTCCGGCCGCATCCGTGCGATGCGGGACACTTCCTGCGCCTTCACCCGTGTGTAGGCGAGATTCGATCCGGGTGGTGTTTCGATATCGATCCTGAACTCGGAGGTATCCATTTCCGGTACGAAGCCGGCGCCGACGACGCCCATCGCTGGGAGCGCCAGGGCGGCAACGAAGGTCACGATGGCGAGTGACACCATCGCAAAGCGATGATCGAGCGCCCACGCGATAACGCCCTTGTAGCGTTCTGCCTGACGGTCGAACCACTGGTTGAATCGTCCGAGTAAACGGGACACGAATGGCCGCTGCGCCAACGGCAGGTGGGGGTCCGGCCAGTAGGCCGAGAGCATCGGGTCGAGGGAGAACGATACGAACAGCGACACCAGCACCGAACAGACGATCGTCAGCCCGAACGGTTTGAACCACTGGCCGGCAACGCCACCGAGGAAGGCGATCGGAATGAACACGACGACGATCGACAAGGTCGTCGCCGTCACGGCAAGACCGATCTCGTCCGTTCCATCGAAAGCGGCCTTGTAGTGCCCCTTCCCCATCTCGACGTGACGCACGATGTTCTCTCTCACCACGATCGCATCGTCGATGAGAATGCCGATCGAGAGTGAAAGACCAAGCAGGGACATCGTGTTCAGCGTGAAGCCGTACGCCCACACGGCGACGAACGAGGCAAGAACAGAAACCGGAAGCGCGAGACCCGTGATGACGGTCGAGCGCCACGAATTGAGAAACAGGAACACGACAACGACCGTGAGTGCAGCCCCCTCGATCAGCGCCTGTTGCACGCCGGCGACGGACTCGGCCACGCGCACGCCGGCGTCGGTGACAACGCGAAGGGCCACACCCGCAGGCAGCGTGCGCTGGATGTCCGCTACACGGTTGCGAATCTGTTCGGCGACGGCCGTCGTGCTGAAGCCCGTCGACTTGAGGATGTCGATGCCCACCGCGGATTCGTCGTCATAGAGGGCAAACGAGCGCGGCTCCTCGGTCGCGTCGCGCACGTCGGCCAGATCACCGAGGCGAACAATGCGGCCTCCTGACTGCGAGACGACCAACTGCTTGAAGTCGGCAGGCGAATCGAGCCGTCCTTTGAGCCTGATCGTGCGCTCCTCGAGTTCTCCTTCGAGGCGACCGACCGGCGAAGCCAGGTTCTGCGACTGCAGTGCCTGGACCAATTGGGCGACGCTGACGCCGGTGGCCTGAAGATCGCGCGGCCGGATTTCCACGACCAGCTCACGCTCGACCGCGCCAACCAGGTTCACAGACGCCACACCAGAAATGGCCCGCAGGCGACGAGTGATGTCGGGGTCGGCAAGTCGCGTCAGCTCGGCGCCGGTGAGCCCCGGGGATGACAGCGTCAGCGACATGATCGGACGGTCGGCCGGATCGAATTGCGTGAGGATCGGCTCCTCCATCTCGGTCGGCAGTTCGTTGCGGATTTCCGAGATCTTGTCGCGAACCTCCTGGCTCGCCGTGCGCGGGTCTTTCGAGAAGTCGAACTCCACGATGATGTTCGCGAAGCTGTCGAGCGAATTCGATCGCATCCGATCGACGCCGCTGATCCCGGAGATCACTTCTTCGATCGGATCGATGACTTCACGTTCGACGACATCAGGTGATGCGCCCGGGTACGGGATCGCAATGACCACGACCGGGGCGTCGATCTCGGGGTACTCGTCGGTGTCGAGCTGGACGAGGGCGACCAGGCCGAACACCACGAACAGCAGCATCGCGACGATCGTCAGGACCGGGCGTTTGATGGCGGTGTCTGATATGAACATGGCAGTAATTCAGAATGCTGAATTAACGCGCGGCCGCGATCTTCACCGGCGTCCCCGGGCTGATTCCCTGCGCGGCGCCGCGCAGCAGCGTGTCTCCTGCATTCAGTCCGGACGCGATCTGGACCTGCTCACGCCGCGGATCGCGCAATCCCAGCGTCACGGTAACGCGCTCGGTTGCGCCCTCACGCACGCGCAGTACCCAGGGATCCCCTTCGCTGGTATTCACGGCATTCAACGGCACGATCAGGCCGGTCGCCGAGGCGCTGACCACACGCCCCTCGGCAAAGAGGCCGGCCACCAGCCGTCCACCAACGTTGGGAATAGCCACGTAGATCGGCACCTGCCTCGTCGCCGAATCGGCCTGCGGCGCGATGCGCTCGATTTGTCCGCTGAACGAGCGGTCGTATCCGCGTACGGTGAAGTCCACTGATGCGCCCACGCGAAGCCCCGACAGGTCCTCCGACGGGACCGATGCTTCGAGCCGCATCGACGATGGATCGATGATGCGGAACAGTTCGGCGCCCGGCACCACGATGTCGCCGGCGTGCACGGTACGACTGGCCACGATGCCGGTGAATGGCGCACGGATGATGGTGTCGCCCAGCGAACGTTCCGCGCTGGCCAGCCTGGAGCGCGCGTCCGCAAGCGTGGCTTCCGCGGCGGTGACGGTGTTGCGCGCGACATCGAGCTCGCGCGCCGCCAAGGCGCCCGCCTCAACCAGCCGCTCCGTGCGTTCGGTCTCCCGCCTCGCGACGCCCAGTTGATTCTCCGCCGATCGAACCGCCGAAGCGGCCGATTGCCGGGCGTCCTCGAGCGTACGCGTCTCAATCCGCGCCAGGACGGCGCCACGCGCAACGGCCTGCGCCTCTTCGACCGACACCTCGAGAACCGCACCACCGAGCTCCGCGCGAACCGTGGCTTCGCGTGTCGGGGTCAGCTCACCAGAGATGATCGGACCCACGACGATGGTTCCCGATTCGACAGAGACGATGTTCTCCGCGCCGATCTGGACGGCGAGTGGAGCGGGCGCGGTGCCCTCACCTTCGACCTTCTGGTTACATGAGGACGACAGTAACGCGAGACTTACCGAAATTAGTACCAGGGACCACCGAGTCTTCATTGAGTTCCTGCCTGTGGTTGCGTGAATTGGGCGGACGCGTTTCTCAATTGCGGGTTGGCCTGAGAGGGAGCGGGCTGAACCGGCACGGACGGGGCCGGTTGCTGAATGATCGGATTGCCGCCGGTCGCCGGCAGTGCGTTTCCGATCGGGAGATCCGGAAGCAGCGCGACGCGTGCGCGCGCAACTTGCAGGTCGCGCGCGGCCACCGCACGATTGGCGCCCGCCTGCTGACGCTGGACTCGCGCGTCGGACAATTCGAGCTGTGTCGACACACCCGATTGATAGCGAACGTCAGCAATCTGGTACGCGCGATCGGCTTGCTGGACGGTCCCCGCCGTCGACTCCCATGCAGCGCGGGCGGCCAGAAGCTCTGCCCATGCCGAACGCGTGTCGAGCGCGGCAAGTTCCTCGGCCTGCTTCTGCTGCAGACGCGATTGCTCGAGGTCCGCTCGGGCGACGAGTTCATCGCCGCGTTGTCGACCTCCGGTCAGGATCGGCACGCTCATGCTGATGCCCACGGTCCAGTTCGAACGATCAAAGGAGGGGAGCACGTTGTCCGGGTACGCGATCCGGGCGTAGTTGGAATTGAACGACACCGTCGGCATGCGCTGGGCCTCAATCAGCCTCAACGACGCTTCGCGCGTCCGCACAGTCGCACCCGCTTGCTCGATGGCCACGCGCTCGGGCAATGACAGGCCGCCTACCGTCAACGATGGCGTGTCGCTCGAGCGCAGCGTGTTCTCGATGGCGCTGACGCGCTCGACGAACACCGGCGGAGGCGGCAGGTTCTCGTCCGATAGCGCGTCGGCCAGCTGCAAATCGGCTTCGGCGGGCAGATCGAGCAGTCGTTTGAGGCGCAGGTACGCGAGCGCACGATTGACGCGCTGGCGAATGAGGACGGGTTGCTGGGTGTCCCGGTTGACGCGCGCGCGCAAGACTTCGAATTCGGGTTGTGTTCCCGCCTTCAGTCCCGCCTCGACCTGTCGTAACGTGGCGCCTGCCTGTTCGAGCGTGGCGGCCGCGATGTTGACCAACTGATCGCTGAGCACAGCCTCGTAGTACGCCTGCGTCACCTCGAACAGCAATTGCGCCCGGGCGGTTGTCAATCCCAGCTCCGCAGACTCGTGTCCGACTGCGGCGAGGGCGATCTGCGCGCCGTTTCGACCGCCTGACCACAGGCTCTGTGAAAACGACAACGAGGCTCGCCACGTGTTGAGTCGACCGAATGGGAGATCCTCCAAATTTGCAGTCCCGGTCGACCCGAAGAACCCGCCGCCGCCAACGGCGCCGCAATCAATGGCGCGTTCGATTTCAGCAACGCGTGCATCGAGAGCGGCCTGGGGATTGAGCGCGAAGGGCGGACACGAGGGACCTGTTTCTCCCGTGTTGAAGACGTTGTCGAATTCGGAGGCGAGAGAGCGGTCGTAACTGGCGGCGGCAGACAGCTGTGGGAGCAGTCCGCTGTGCGCGCGAATCTGATCGGCTTCGGCGCGCCGCACGGCAGCGGCCGCAATCGATATGCCCTCGCTCCTGGGCTCGGCCAGCGATAACACCTGTTCGAGCGTCAACGGTCCGGGTGGAAGGGCGGCGGCCTGCTGCGTTTGCGCGCGAGCCGACAGCGGGATCAGGCAGGACAACAGCCACACGGCGGCCGTCATCAGCAGCTTGGTACATCGTCGATCTGGCATTTGTCTGAGAGTCCTTCTGGTGTGCAGCCGTGCACTGTTTTTGGACGGCAGCTGTGGTTGACCCGTTCCGTCAGGTACGCAGGATCTGCGCCGCGGGCGGCGGCGCGACCCGTCGAGCTCGCCGCGTGCGCGTCTTGCGCTGCACCGGCGGACGCTGAGTCTGCAGCCAGGCCACGTGGTCAGCTGCCAGGGCCAGTGCCCTGGTCAGGTATTCGACGATGAGCGTCAGTTGACGATCGTCGTATTCCTCGTGCAGTCGAGCCGTGCTCTCGGCCAATCGTCGGTATAACCCGGCGACGTGTCGAAAGTTTCGCGACAGCGCCTCAACGCGGACACATCGACGATCGTCGGGATCGCGATGGCGCCGGGCAAAGCCGGCGCGCTCGAGGCGATCGATGACGGCCGTCATGGCCCCGGTCGTCAGGCCGACATGTTCCGCAAGTCGCCCAGCGGTCGTGGGACCCGCGATCTCGAGCAGGTCCAGGCACTCGAGATCAGTCGAGTTCAGGCCGACGATCGTTGCCACCGTATCGCTCAACAACACTGACTGGGCGCTGACCCTGCGCAGCGTCTCCTCGAGCTGCTGAAGCAGGTCTGCGCGCGCTTTGGATGTTTTTGCCATCAATTACTCGTCTACAAAGTATCTCAAACATCAAGATACTTGCATCAAGAGGGGTTGATGGTGTAGGCGCAACGGTACGAAGGTCCGACGGTGCGGGGTGCGACGTCGCGGATCTCCGAGTCCCAAGCGCAAAGTCCCGAGGCCCGGACCCCGAGTCCCGGATTAGAATCCTGCCACCAGGAGGACCTTCATGCGCTCAGCGCTCACGACTCTGGCGGTTGCAACCGCGCTCCTCAGTGCTTCCTTCGCGGCTCGCGTGAGCGGTTCGACCGGACCGATCCCGCTCAATTGCAATCGCGCCTGTCTCGAAGGCCTCATCGATCAATATCTGGCGGCCGTCGTCGCGCACGATCCCTCGAAGCTGCCACTTTCGGAGGACGTCAAGTACAGCGAGAACTACCAGATGCTCAGGGTCGGCGATGGCTTCTGGAAGACGGCCAGTGGCATCGGGAACTACAAACACATCTTCGCCGACCCCGAGTTCGGACAGGTCGCGATGATGGGCACGATGCGCGAGGCGAACACGACCATCCTCATGAGCCTGCGCCTGCGCGTTGAGCTCGGGCGCATCACGGAGATCGAGTCGGTGTACTTCAAGCCAGGCGGCGGAGGGCCGAACAACATCGAGGCGATGGACAAGAGCGGGAAGCCGGAAGACATCTGGTTCACGTCGATCCCGCCGGCGCAGCGCTTGTCACGACAAGAGATGATCGCGGTCGCCGATGGCTACTTCACGGGCCTGCAGAAGAACGACGGCAAAGGCATCAACGGTACAGGCACGTATCCCTTCACCAACGATTGCCATCGCATCGAGAACGGAGCACCAACGACCAACGCTCCGCGGCCACCCAACGAAAAGCCAGGCACGATCAACCTGTTCGCGATGGACTGCCTCTCGCAATTCAAGATGGGCCTCTACTACGTCGTCCAGAGCATTCACGGCCGTCGATATCCGTTGGTCGACGCCGAGCGCGGCGTGGTGTGGGCACACGTGGTGTTCGATCAGGGCACGGTCAATCAGGGTGTGTTGTCGGATGGAACCAAACACAGCTACCCCGGATTCAATCGGCCGAGCAGCATCCTCGTGACCGAAGCCTTCCTGATCGAGAACGGCAAGATTCGTCGAGTCGAGATGATCGGGCCCTCGGCCACCTACCACATGAACTCGCCGTGGCCCGGCGGTTTGAGCGGAAACTAAGCGGTCCGGCTGAAGCCGCCGCCTGAATACCCAAATCAAGGTAGACCGGTCTGCGCACGGCGAAATCAGTTTCGCCGTCGTCGGCCGGTCGGTCATACTCCTCGAATCACGGCCGGGACCGATCGCCGTGCGGGGGACCGTGAAGAGAACGATCGCAGGAATCAGCGCGCTCGGCGTTCTGCTGTGCTGCACGTGGTTGACCGCCGCACAACGGCCGGCTCGGACCGCGTCTGCCCCGCCGATCGCTGCCGGCCATCAGGCCACCTTGCAGCAGTACTGCGTCACCTGTCACAACAGCCGACTGAAGTCAGGCAACCTGGCGATCGATCAACTCGATATCAACAACCTCAGTCACGATGCCGAGTCGTGGGAGAAGGTGGTGCGCAAGCTGCGCGTCGGCGCCATGCCGCCCCGCAGCGCGCGCCGGCCTGACGCAGCGACGGCGAACGCTCTCATCGCGTGGCTCGAGGGCGAGCTCGATCGAGCGGGGACAGACAACCCCGGCCGGCCCACGCTCCGCAGGCTGAATCGAGCGGAATACGCGAACGCCATTCGCGATCTACTCGCGCTAGACGTCGATGTCATGTCGCTGCTGCCGCCCGATGGCGCGGCATTTGGCTTCGACAATGTCGCCGACGCGCAAGGCAGCTCGCCGGCGCTCCTGCAGGCGTACCTCGCTGCGGCGCGCAAGATCAGCGCGGTTGCTGTAGGCGATGAACGCATCGGCGTCGGGAGCGATACCTACACGGCGCGCCAGGATCTGTCACAGGACGTGCACCTCGATGGGCTCCCGCTCGGAACGGTTGGCGGACTGCGCGCCACGCATACCTTTCCGTTGGACGGCGAGTACGAATTCCAGGTGCGTCTCTATCGGACGAACCTCAGCGCGATGCGAGGGCTGGAGGACCCCCAGGAGGTCGAGCTCACCGTTGATGGTGAACGCATCATGTCGGCATCCATCGGTGGCGACAAGGATCTAATCGCCCTTCAGACCAACCCAACCGACACATCGGACACGATCGAGGCCACACGCCTGCGGGTCCGCCGCTTCGTCAAGGCGGGGCAACGGGAAGTTGTGGCCGCGTTCATCGAGAAGACCTCCCCCACGTTCGAGACGCATCGCCTGCAGCGGTTCATTCGTGACTTCGCGAATCCATTTGACGCAGAGGGCGCGCCCCACGTGCTGTCAATTGCGGTCCAGGGGCCGTTCAACGCGCGAGGGGCGGCAACGCCGCCCAGCCCGCGCGTCTTCACGTGTACATCCGCCAATGCAACAGGCGAAGCGGGTTGTGCGCGGCGCATTCTCTCGACGCTTGCGAGCCGTGCGTACCGCAGGCCGGTTTCGACTGCAGAAACCACCGACCTGATGTCGTCGTACGAGCAAGGGCGATCGAACGGCTCGTTCAAGACCGGGGTGCAATTCGGCCTGCGTCGCATACTCGCGAGCCCCTCGTTCGTATTTCGTCCGGAAAGTGAGCCCGCATCCGTCGCGCCGGGGGCGGCCTATCGCGTGACCGATCTCGAGCTCGCGTCGCGCTTGTCTTTCTTCCTGTGGAGCACACTTCCCGACGAGGAACTGCTGCGGGCCGCTCGCGAGGGCCGACTCAGTCAGCCAGCGGCCCTGCGCGGTGAAATACGCCGCATGCTTGCGGACGCGCGGGCGTCCGCCTTCGTCAGCAACTTCGCGGGACAGTGGCTCCATCTTCGTAACCTGCGCAGCATCACGCCAAACTCGGATCTGTTCCCCGATTTCGACGACAACCTGCGGCAGGCGTTTCGGCGCGAAGCCGAACTCCTCTTCACAAGCGTGTTGCAAGAGAACCGCAGTGTTCTCGACCTGATGACGGCGGATTACACGTTCGTCAACGAGCGACTGGCGCGGCACTATGGGATCGATGATGTCTTCGGCAGCGGGTTCCGCCGTGTGCAGTTGAAGGACCCGGCGCGCTACGGCCTTCTCGGCAAGGGCGCTGTCCTGCTCGCGACGTCTCACCCGACGACAACATCGCCTGTCCTTCGTGGCAAGTGGGTGCTCGAAAACATCGTGGGCGCTCCGCCGCCGGCGCCGCCCGCGGACCTGGACACCGCGCTGAAGACCGATCCGCCAGGCAGCGCACCGCGGACGATGCGGGCGCAAATGGAGCGGCACCGAACCAATCCCGCCTGCGCGAGCTGCCATCAGACCATGGACCCGATTGGTTTCGCGCTCGAGAACTTCGACGTGGTCGGCACGTGGCGGACCGAGGATCGGGCAGGGCTGTCGCTGGACACCGCGGATGTACTGACGGACGGCACTTCGATCAACGGGGTCTCGTCACTCCGACAGGCACTGCTGCGGCGGCCCGACGTGTTCGTGCAGACGCTGACAGAAAAACTGCTCATCTATGCACTCGGCCGTGGCCTCACCGCGGACGACATGCCGGTGGTTCGAAAGATCGTGCGTGACGCGGAACAACAGCAGTATCGTTTCACAGCGCTTTTGGACGGGATCGTGGCGAGCGCTCCCTTTCGAATGCGACTCAAGGCGGCTGGATAGGAGATCGCACATGTTTCTCACGAAGGCAGCATTGCCGAGACGGACTTTCCTGCGCGGGGTTGGCGCAACCGTCGCGTTGCCGTTGCTCGATGCGATGGTTCCAGCCGCCACCGCGCTGGCCCAGACCCCGGGCGCACGGCCGTCGAGGGTCGGATTCATCTATGTGCCGCACGGCGCTGACATGGCTTCGTGGACCCCGACGTCGGCCGGGACGCAATTCGAGCTGTCTCCAACGCTGCAAACCCTGGCGCCCTTCAAAGATCAAATGGTCGTCGTCAGCAACCTGCTTCGCGCGGGTGGAACGGGCGGGATGCACGCCGCGGCCGCCAGCGGCTGGCTGAGCGGCGCAATTCCAAAGCGCACCGAGGCCGAGGACTTCGAATGCGGGACCACGATCGATCAGGTCGTCGCGCGCAAGATCGGGCAGTCATCGCCGTTCCCGTCACTCGAGTTCGCAACCGAGGACTTCACGGGGTACGTCGGTGGCTGCACGCCCGGCTATAGCTGCGCCTACCACGATTCGATCTCGTGGGCGACGCCGACGACGCCACTGCCGATGGAGATCAATCCACGCGTGGCGTTCGAGCGTCTGTTCGGTGATGGCGGCTCCGAGGCCGAACGTCAGCATAATCTGCACGAGGAGCGCAGCATCCTCGATGGTGTTCTGAACGAAATGCGCGCGCTGCAGGGGCGGCTCGGCGCGCACGATCGCGCGCGCGTCGCCAATTACCTCGACGACATCCGCGAAATTGAACGACGGATTCAGCGCAGCGAGGCCCGCCAGCGAGCGGATGTCACGATGGTCAAGCCGCTCGGCATCCCTGACACCTTCGATGCCCACAGCGCACTGATGACCGACTTGATTGGCGTGGCCCTTCAGGCCGAGCTCACGCGCGTCTTCACGTTCATGATGTCGCGCGAGGGCAGCCAGCGAACCTTCTCCCAGATCGGGATCAGCGATCCGTGGCACGTGACATCGCACCACGGTGACAAGCCGGAGAAGGTCGCGGCCAACGCGAAAATCAACGTCTTCTGCCTGCAGATGTACGCGCGGCTGCTGGAAAAGCTGCGCGCGACACCAGACGGCAACGGCACGCTGCTCGATCGCTCGTTGATCTTCTACGGCAGCGGAATGGCGAACTCCAACGTGCATGCGACCGACCCGCTGCCGATGGTGGCCGTCGGCGGCGGCGCCGGCAAAGGCAACCGTCATGTCGTCCTGCCAAAAGAGACGCCGCTGGGCAACCTGTGGTTGACGGTCGCCAATCACTTCGATAGTCCGATGAGCAAGTTCGGTGAGAGCACGGGCACCGCCGAGTTCTTCTGAACCTGAGGTCGATTCTCTCGATGCGGCTCTTCTTCTTTTGGCTGCTCCTGCTCGCTGGCGCTGCGCCCGCGTATGCCGCGGGGCCCGAGACCGAGTTGTTTGCAGCAGTGAAGGCGGGCAACGTCGCCGCAACGCGCACGCTGCTTGGGCAAAAAGCCGATGTCAACGCACTTGAACCCGATGGCACCAGTGCGCTGCATTGGGCGGTTCGGGCCGGCGATGCGGCGAGCGCGGAGTTGCTCATTCGAGCGGGGGCGCGGGTCGATGCGGCGAACCGGTACGGCGTCACGCCGCTCTCACTTGCGGCCCGCATCGGGCGCGCGGACGTGATCGACCTGCTGCTCAAGTCGGGTGCGAGCATCAAGATCGCTGAAGCGACGCTCCCCGAAGGACAGACGCTGACCATGCACGCGGCGAGAACGGGCGGGGTCGATGCCGTGAAGCGCCTGATCGCGGCCGGCTCCGACATCGACGCACGCGAGACCCGCACCGGTACGACGGCGCTCGTATGGGCCGCCGTGAGCAACCGATCGGATGTCGTGCGCGCGCTCGCCGAGGCAGGCGCGGACCTCAACATCCAGTCCAAGGTCACCAACTATCCACATACGCAAAACGGCGTGCTGCTTTCAGGCGTGGAAGAAGGTGTCTCGTATGTCGGGCAGACGGTGCTGCCCAGAGGGGGATGGTCCGCGGCGATGTACGCGGCGCGCGAAGGTGCTGCGGATGCAGCGCGCGCGCTGGCCGAATCGGGGGCGAATCTGAACCTGATGGATCCTGAGGGCACGACCGCGCTCATCATCGCGATCATCAACGCACACTGGGAGACAGCGTCGGTCCTTATCGAAAAAGGCGCGGACCCGAACTTGGCAGACATCAAGGGCATGACGCCGCTCTACGCGGCAATCGACATGCACACGCTCGGTGATACGTTCGGCCGGCCGTATCCACCTGCTCCCGTAATCGAAGGCAGTGTCAGCATCATCAAAATGCTTCTCGCGAAGGGCGCCAATCCAAACGCGGGCCTGCAGGGACCGATCCTGAAGCGGGTCTACGATGCCGGAGACAATCGGCTCGGTGAGGGAGCCACGCCGTTCATGCGCGCCGCGCGCAAATGCGATGTGGCCGTGATGAAACTGCTGCTCGACGCAGGTGCCGATCCGAAGTTGACGCAGAAAAGCGGCAACAACGCGCTCATGCTGGCGGCAGGCGCGGTCAGCTCAGGTGGTGACGAAACCCAGCGGATCTCGGAAGAACAGGCGCTGGCCGCGATCAAGATTGGCATCGCCGCTGGCATCGACGTCAACGATACCAACAGCAACGGCGACACAGCCATGCATACCGCCGCGACGACCAGCGGCGGGCTTCACTCAGTGATTCGACTGCTCGCGGAATCAGGCGCCCGTCTCGACATCAAGAACAAGGGGGGACGCACCGCACTCGAGGCCGCGCAGCGTGCACGCCAGCCCAACGAGGCGACGATTTCACTGCTCCGCGACCTGACCGCGCGGCCGTAGCTTCCCGAAACGCCGTCGCAGGACGAGGCGATCCGCGTCAATGTCGACTGCTAGCGAGCCGCTACGCCGCTGACCGGCTCCGCAGTCGCGTAGTAAATCGCGTTAAAGAGGAATTTGAACGTCCCATGGGACTGCGCACGAAAGTTGATCTCAGGCCCAAAGATCAGGACCCAGCCCCGGCCAAGCCTGGCCTCGGCGACGGCCACGCCGTCTTCAAGATACTTCTGGCCCCATGCCCACCCGCTGCGCAGCGGTGAGGCGCTCGAGAACCATGCCACGCGCTCGAGGCTGGTACCTGCCGCGCTGCCAAGGCGGAACACCGGGCTGTTGTCGAAGAACACATCGACCTGCCGCTCGAATCCATACCCGAGCGGCGTCGTGTTGTCGACGCTGACGCGAAGGACCGACCCCGGAACGTAGTATTGCTGCCGTGTCAGCGGACGGCCTGTTTCGCTTCGCGAGTCGACGAGGGCACTCGAAATCGGCATCCCCAGGTCCGCCGCGATTGCCGTCGAATGCCCGATGGTGATCAGAGTTCCGCCTTCTTCGACAAACGTCTTCAACTGTGGCAGTGACCGCGCGGTGGTCAGTGATCCCGTCGTCCGCCGGTACTCCTGAGGAATGTTGACGGCGCGTTCGCTGCTGTCGCGATCGTTGAGCACGGCCTCGTCGGTGAGAATGACAACGTCGTAGCGATTCTTCAACGCGCCCGCGTCCACGTCCTGCGCGTAGATGAGCTCGAATGGGAGTTCGTACCGTTCGAGTAACCAGCGGGTCCACCCGCTCGGACTCGACCCGCCATAACGATCCCAGAGCGCAACACGAACCGGTCGCAGTTTGAAGGCTGCACCCGTCGGCTGCGCTGCGAGACCGGTAAACGTCAGGCCGAGATCCGCCGCAGCTTTCTCGAGAATCGGGCGAGTCTCACGCCGTGCCTTGATGTACATCGCGCCCGTGCCATCCACGGTGTTTCCGATGGACCGGTCTCGCGGCCAGAAGACATCCTCCCCGGCGGCGAGGAGTCGTTCCACAGCCGTAAAGGCATCGTTCTGATGGTTGACCAGATACCCGGCTGGAGCCGGCGAACCGGTGACTCGACCAGCAGGTGTCGTAACCTGCTCGATTCGCTCGAATGATCCCTCGACGCCCTCGAGGATGCGATCGAACTTCACTCCCATCTGAAACGCGAGCGTCCATCCCGCGTTGTCATACGGCGGTGTCGGCGCGCTTCCCGGGTGTGGAATGTCATCAGGATGATCCTGTGGCTCGAACATGTCGAGCACATGCGGACGAAACGCCTGCGCCGTCTTCACGACGAAGGATCCCGATGGATAACGTGTGCCGCCAACGCTGAACTCCGCCGTGGCACGATGCACCGCGATGCCGTTCTTGAGCAGCGCATCGACGAACTTGACCGCAGTCAGAAAGTCGGGCTGGTCGGAAGGCAGCACATAGGCCCGCGCGTCGCGGCGTGCCGGATCGCGGAACTGACGCTCGTAATCACCACGACCGCGTGAAGCGGCCGCACTGGCGAGGGCGCGCGGCGATACGGTCCAGGAGTCGCGGTTGCCACGCTCGATCGAGTTCTTCCCCATTCGGTACAGGCCGAAGAGCAGCGCCTCGCGATTGCGCGAAGCCGCATCGATCACGGCGCGATTCGCCGTCAACGAGTAGTCGATGGACTGGCGGAACCGCCATCGCTGGGGCGCGATCGGATACGGCAGATCGGCGTTCGGCAGTTGGCGCTCGGGCACAAACGGGATGTCGATTGGCGTTGGGCTTCCGATGGTCTCGGTCAGCAGGCCGATCTGATTGTGAAAGTACGCTGTCGTTCTGAGGCCGCCGTTCCACCACGTCGAGTAGTTCGAACCGGTGCGCATCGTGACCCCGGGCTTCCCCTCTGCCGCGAAACGCGCATGCATCGCCGCGCCGATCAGATCGATGGACACGGGAATCAGTGGATCCAGGAAGTAGTTGAACGGATCGCGAAACGGCGGGGCGAACATCACCGTTCCCGGCGGCCCGGTCTGATGGTGGTCGTAGACGATCTGCGGGAACCACTCCTTGTAGAGGACGCGGTTCATGTTGATCGTCTCGGCCTGGCTCGACATGTAGAAGTCGCGGTTGTTGTCGTGCCCGATATATTTCTGATACGCGCGCGGCACTCCGGACAGCGAGCGCCGGGCAGGGTCGCGTTCGCGCATGTACCAGTTGGCCACGAGCTCGTGACCATCAGGGTTGGCATGGACGGCGAGGACGATGACGTCTCTCAGGAAGCGCCGAGTCTCCTCGTCAGTGCCGCTCACCAGCTGATACACGGTCTCGATGAGTTGCTGCGCACCAAGTACCTCGGTGGCATGCAGCCCGCCGTCAATCCAGACGACGGCCTTGCCTTGGGCAGCCAAAGCGCGCGCCTGCGTATCATTCAGTCCTTCGGCAAGCGCGAGGCGACGAGAAATGTCGCGATACTGATCGAGCCGGCGCAGGTTCTCCGGCGCCGAAACGATTGCCATCCACTGGCTGCGCCCCTCTTCGGTACGGCCGATGTCGACGAGCCGAACGCGGTCCGACTCCCGTGCGAGGCGCTTCCAGTACGCCTCGAGCTGCGAATAAGTGGCGAGGAAGTAATCGTCGCCGATGTTCGCGCCGAACTCGGCCGAGGGCGGCGTGATGATGGAGACGCTTTGCGATTGCGTGCGCGTGTACGCTGCCGTCAGCAGGAGCAGCAGCGACAGTCCAATCCATAGGCGCGTACGCCGCAGCACGATCACGCCAGCCATCTTTTCATAGGGCGTCGACGTCTTGAAAGGCAGAAGTCACGCGCAGCCTCGCTAGTGCTTGACCAGAATCGCCCGGGTATACACGACGCGGAAGCCCAGTCTCTCGAACGTTCGTTGCGAGACGCTGCCCGGTTCGGTTGTGGCAATGATCAAGTCAGCCCGGTGCAATCCGTCGTTCATGGCGCGCGCCACGATCGCGCTTTGCAGCCCGCGGCGCCGGAATGCCGAACGAGTCGCGGTCCCGGCAATGCACATCACGCCGTCCTTGATGAAACTCACGGCCGCCGAGGCAGCCTGTCCGTCAACGTGAGCGACGTAACGCACGATCTCAGGATGAAAGAACAGGCGCATCACTTCACCGATAGCGGCGACAGCATCATGCGGCACCGGGAGCCCGCCCGGCACCAGCCGATCAGGCACCGAGAAGCCCTCGGCAACCACTCTGAGCCACTGTTGTTCGTCGGCACGTGCTTCAACCGTAATATCGGCGCCAGCGGCGACCTGCACAGGCTCAGTCGGCGCCAACCGGGCGAGCTCGTTCTCAAACGCCTGAAGGACGTAGCCGCGCTTGGTCAACCGCGACGGCAAGTCGGGCGAGGCGAGTGGACACAGCTCGATTTGCACTGGACAGTCGCGCTCGCCATAAAACTGCTCGACCGCATCGATGTCGTCGTCGCTCACGTCGACACCGAGACCGAGGCCGAGGGCCTTGTTGACAGGCGAGCCAGGCGCGGCGTACACGGCCAGGCCGCCGGCGCACTCGAGCGTTGCGGCGTCGGGCGCGACCCCCAGGCTTGCCATCGCGCAGAAATCGATCTCGGCGCGATCGATGCGCCTTGCGAGCTCGAGCGTCGCGTGCATGCCCTACACTTTAGCCTGTAGCCCTAGGGAGCTCCGCCTCAGACCGACGAGCATGGCTCCGCCTCACAAGTGCGTTTGATTGCCCGCGCTCCGCGCGGGCGGAGAGCCGCGCAGCCCTTCGATGAAAATCGCCACGTGGAACGTCAACGGGATTCGTGCCAGGCAAGCCGAACTGCAGCAGTTCATCGAGCGCGAGCAGCCGGACGTCTTGTGCCTCCAGGAAATCAAGGCCTCGCTCGATCAGTTGCCTGTGTGGATCTGCCAGCTCGAAGGCTATTCCTGCTACTGGCACGGCGGGAAAGGATACTCGGGTGTCGCGCTCCACGTCCGCTCTGCGACGTATCCGGATCCGCCGGCCTTCCAGCATCCGTCCTTCGATTTCGAGCATCGCATCGTCACCGTGCCGCTACCTGACGTAACCGTTGCGTCGATCTACGTACCGAACGGCGGCAAGGACTTCGTGGCCAAGATGCGCTTTCTCGACGAAATGCGCAAATTTGCTGCCGAACATCAGGCCGCCGGATTGCCGCTTGTCATGTGCGGTGACATGAACGTCGCTCGCACTGACATCGACGTGCATCCGAAGGAGCGCCGCCCCGGGATCGTTGGTCAACGAGCCGACGAGCGCGCTCTCATCGAGCAGATCCTCAGCCACGGGCTCGTCGATGTGCACCGCACGCTCGATCCCGAGAACGCGGACCTGTTCACATGGTGGGCGCCGTGGCGCAACCTCAAGCAGCGAAACATCGGATGGCGACTGGACTATGTATTGGCGAGTGAGGCGCTCGCGGCTCGCGCGACATCGTGCGTCGTGCAACGCGAGTTCGGCACGAGCGATCATGGTCCGGTGATTGCGGTGTTTGAAGCAGCGGGTTGACTCGCCGTTCTTCGTGACGGCCGTAGGCGGGGTCAGACCCTTCAGGATTCCGCCAGAGACCAGGCCTCGGCCAGTTCTTCAGCAACGGCCAGGTGGTTCAGGATGAAATCGGCACGGCGAAACGCGTCGCGCAACAGCCTGGCGTCGAGGGCTCGCCGTGCGTTGCGGCACTGACGGGCAGACTCGAGACGGACGACCGAAAGTGCCGCGTCGAGTCCTCGAACAATCGTCATGATCCCGCGCCCCTGATACGCCGTCCATGAGGCAAAGGCCTTGGCCGCGAGATAGCGATTCAGCGGAGCGTGGAAAGTCGACCAGGCAGGGCTGACGAAATGCGCAAACGCCGAGTCGAGCCCGGACTCATCGGGGGGCGGGCGCAAGTCATCCGGCACTGCCCGCATGACCTGCTCGAACAAAGTGACACTGGCTTCAACCGTTCCCGTCGCGTCCGTTCGTTCCGGCCGATCCGGCAGGGTTCGAACCGCGTCGACCAGCGTGATGCCACCGGGCCTCCAGTTGCGCAATAACCTGGCGTCGCGCGTCAGCGTTTCGACGACCGATTCCGGGCTCATGCCGGTCTCGGCGCATCGCGCAACCATGTGATATTCCCAGGCCGAATACCCGGCCAGATCCATGAGCATCGTCGGCGAGAGAAGCGGAGGCAGATCGTTGGTCGTGACGGTCAAGCCTTCGTAGTCAAGGGGCGGAAACGCGCGTGGTCCGGCGACGATCGCGAGAGCGCAATCGTCGCGGAACAACATCGACGCCGCCGTCGGACAAAAGTGGGACAAGGTGATGAACGTGCCACGCTCATCCCGCACTGCCAGTCGAGGAAAGTGGCGACAGGTCGCTGGCAGAGCCGCTTCGCCCATGTCGCGGTGGACGATGCACAGCTTCGTCTCGTGCTCGAGGAACACACACTCCCCTGCGTCGGTCCGTTCGAGCATCGCCGCGGCCCCTTCAGGCAAATCCGGTTCAACGACGAATGGGGAGAGATGCCGCGCAGCGGCCTGTGGACGAACGCGACCGCTCGTGATGGCTTCGTCGAGCGACCGATAGACCGGTAGTTCTACCGGTACATCCCAATCAGCCGAGCAACAAGCGCCGGAGTGCCGGCAGGCGTAATCTGCATGGATCGACAACGCGAAGACATTGGGCGAACTCATTGAACCCCTTGTAGTTGGTGTCGCGTACAGAAGTATTACAGTGCCGCGGCTGCAGGGCTGCTATGGTGTGTCGGTACTTTTGTCGACAACTCTTTCTGGAGGATACCTGCGTTAATGGCGACCCCGATGCTGCTCTACGGCCGGAAACATCAGACCGGCCTGAACGTGATTACCGCAATTGCCATGACCGGGTTCCACATCGGCGCCGTGGCGGCTTTCTTCTACATCGACACCGGCGCGATGCTGGCCGCATTGATTCTGTACTACGTCGGCGGGATGCTCGGCATCGGCATGGGATATCACCGGCTGCTCACGCACCGCGGCTACAAGACCCCGAAGTGGGTCGAATACTTCCTCGCGTTCTGCGGAACGCTAGCGCTTGAAGGCGGTCCCATTTTCTGGGTTGCCACGCACCGTATTCACCATCAAAAGTCGGATCAGGAAGGCGACCCGCACACGCCCCGAGAGGGTACGTGGTGGGCGCACATGGGTTGGATCCTCCGTGGTGACGGCCTGCATCACGACGCCTCCGTGCTGTCGCGTTATGTCCCCGACCTGAGCCGTGACCGCTTCCATGTCTGGCTGTCCAACTGGCACTGGGTGAGCAACGTCGTCGTTGGTCTCGGCCTGCTCGCGTTCGGTGGAATTCCGTACGTTCTGTGGGGCATCTTCTTCCGGACGACGGTCGGCCTTCATGCAACCTGGCTGGTCAACTCAGCCACGCACAAGTGGGGCACGCGACGCTTCAAGACACGAGACGACTCGACGAACAACTGGTGGGTGGCGCTCCTCACCTTCGGTGAAGGATGGCACAACAACCATCACGCCCATCCGACCAGTGCCCGTCATGGGCTGGCCTGGTATGAGCTCGATCAGAACTGGATCGGAATTCGGACGCTGCAGTGGCTCGGCCTCGCCTGGGATATCAAACTCGCGAAAATCAAGCAACCGATGGCCGAAGACGTCGTCGTCCCCGCAGACGAAGCCGTAGCGTAAAAACAAGTCAACTCCGAAACTCCAACTCCCAATTCCCAAGATTTCCAAATGGCTTGGGAGTTGGAAGTTGGTAGTTGGGAATTGACAGGGTTTCTTGGTTCGAACGGGGTGAAAGCGGTAGCGCTTCTCACCCCGTTACTGCGTACGCGGGCCGGTTTCTGATTTCCGCATTCTGCATTGCTAGAATCACCCAGTGACTCGGCGTCAGAAAGCTATCGCCTTCTTTGTCGCCCTCTGCGTGCTGCTGGTCATCGCCGCACTGCTGCTCAACGTCAGTTGGGTCATCACCAATGCCGGCCGCATCGCGCCCATCATTTTCGGCGTCGTCCTCTTTGGTCTGATCATCGCCGGGCTGATCGTCTACACGGTGTTTCTCGTCCTCGAGATCAAGCGTAACGAAGAGCACGACAGCTTCATCAACGCTGTGACGCATGAACTGAAGACGCCCATCGCGTCGATTCGCTTGTACCTGGAGACGCTCCAGTCTCGCGATGTCAGTGAAAAAAGGCGCCGGGAGTTCTACGACATCATGCTCGCCGACGCCGAGCGTCTTCACCGCACAGTCGATCAGGTGCTCAAAGCGGGCGTGGTCCGCGAGCGCCAGAAAGCCGTGGTGCGTGGGCCGGTCGATGTGGGCGCGCTGACGGACGAATGCGTCGGGCTGGCGATCGTCCGGCATCATCTTCATTCCGCCGCCATCGAACTGGATGCCCCGCGCGACCGAACACTGGTCGTCAGTGGCGATGCCGAGGAGTTGCGGACGGTCGTGACCAATCTCCTCGACAACGCCGTGAAGTATTCGGGGAACAACGTGCAGGTCATCGTCTCGGTGGCAGCGCCCGCGCCCGACACGGTATGGATCCGGGTGCAGGATCGCGGCATCGGCATCCCGAAAAAGCAGCTCAAGAGAATCTTCAACCGCTTTTATCGTGTTCAGGCGCGTGGCCTTCGCAACATCAAGGGAACCGGCCTGGGCCTGTACATCGTCCGTTCGATTGCCCGCTCCCACGGCGGGCGCGTGTTCGCGCAGAGCGAAGGCGAGGGCCGCGGCGCGACGTTCACCCTCGAACTGCCGCGACTGATTACCCAGTAGCTGGAATGACCATCCTCATCGTCGAAGACGAGCAGCACATCGCCGACGGTCTTCGCTTCAACCTCGAAGCGGAAGGCTACGAGGCCGTCGTGGCGCGCGATGGTGAGCAGGCGCTCGAGTTGCTCCTCAAGGAGCGGCGGGCATTCGAGGTCGTGGTTCTCGACGTGATGCTTCCCGGCAAGGACGGCTTCACCGTGGCCGCGGAGCTCCGTGCGGCAGGCCAGTTCGTTCCCATTCTCATGCTCACGGCGCGCGGCCGTCCCGAAGATGTGCTGCGCGGATTCGAGTCGGGAGCCGACGACTACCTCCCCAAGCCATTCGAGCTTGCGATCCTGATGGCGCGTCTCAAAGGGCTGCAACGGCGGCGCCGATGGTACGAGCGTGACGCTGGGGCGGAAACGACGCTCGAGACGTACTCATTCGAGGGACGAACACTCGATTTCGGCGCCATGGAGGTCCGCGCGCACGGAAAGTCCTATCGGCTGACGCAGATGGAGTGCGATCTCCTGAGGTACCTCGTACGAAACGCGGGTCAGGCCATCTCTCGTGGCACGCTGCTCGAGGAGGTGTGGGGCCTGCACGAAAGCACCGACACTCGCGCGATCGACAACTTCATCGTGCGGTTG
>Ga0075420_100000821_pt1 | contig 25593 bp, 23 predicted proteins | sample SoiMetdeltSBSDD4_FD_75296 | JGI IMG/M metagenome (GOLD analysis project Ga0075420, IMG submission 75296) | Bulk soil microbial communities from a Populus tree surrounding site in Tennessee, USA - Soil MetaG P. deltoides SBSDD4 | ecosystem: Environmental > Terrestrial > Soil > Tree plantation...
GACCACCTCGGCGACATGGACTTCAAGGTCGCCGGCACCGAGGTCGGCGTGACCTCGCTGCAGATGGACATCAAGATCGCCGGCATCACCGAAGAGATCATGAAGGTCGCGCTCAACCAGGCCAAGGGCGGCCGCATGCACATCCTCGGCGAGATGGCGAAGGCTCTCGACCACGCACGCGCCGAGCTCGGCGAACACGCCCCACGCATCGAGTCGTTCAAGATCCCGACCGACAAGATCCGCGAAGTGATCGGCACCGGCGGCAAGGTGATCCGCGAGATCGTCGAGAAGACCGGCGCCAAGATCAACATCGAGGACGACGGCTCGGTGAAGGTCGCATCGGCGAACGGCGAGTCGATCCGCGCCGCGATCAACTGGATCAAGTCGATCACCTCCGAGCCGGAAATCGGCACGATCTACGAGGGCAAGGTCGTCAAGGTGATGGACTTCGGCGCGTTTGTGAACTTCTTCGGCGCCAAGGACGGCCTGGTCCACATCAGCCAGCTCTCGAAGAACCGCGTTCAGAAGGTCACCGACGTGGTCAAGGAAGGCGACACTGTCAAGGTGAAGCTCCTCGGCTTCGACGACCGCGGCAAGACCCGGCTGTCGATGAAGGTCGTCGACCAGGAAACTGGCGAGGACCTCGAAGCCAAGCAGAAGGCCGAAGGCGGCGACCAGCGCGAAGTCGTCGCTGGCGAATAACGATCGCCTTTCCAGAACAGCAAAAGGCGGCCTTCGTGGCCGCCTTTTTTTGTTGGGCGATCTCGTAGAATACCTTTTTTTCAACACGGGCAGCCGCTGGACTCCCCTCCCCCCGTTCGCGCAGCGAATGGCGGGGAGGGGCGGCTCGCGGCGCGACCACCCCTCTCAATCGACTTTTCGAATTCGCAGCAAGCCACAGGTCGTGCAACGACCTTCACGCCTTCTCGCGCACCAGGAAATAGCCGCGCACGACGCCGATGCCCTTGAGCTCGGTGGTGCCGCGATCCGTGAACTCGAAATGGCCGAGCGTCAGCGCGCGGAAGTCTTCGCTGACATGGATCCGTCCGGGCTCGCCGCTCGATTCCATGCGCGCGGCGACGTTCACGGCATCACCCCACACATCGTACGAGAAGCGCGTATCGCCGATGACGCCCGCCGTCGCCGGGCCGCAATGAATCCCGATCCGCAGCCGTGGCGCGCGGCCGCCGAGCGGCGGCTGGCTGCCGATGGCCTCGAGCATCGCCAACGCCAACCGGCCGGTTGCGACGGCGCCGGCCTGGCCCTGACCGTCGAAACCCGCGGCCGCCATGTAGCTGTCGCCGATGGTCTTGATCTTGTCGACGCCGTAGCGCGCGCTCAGAGCGTCGAAGGCACGAACCATCTGGTCGAGGAAGTCGACCACCTCCTCGGGCGGCAGATGATGCGCCGACTCGGTGAACCCGACGAGATCGGCGAACATCACGCTGAGCGTGTCGATGCGGTCGGCGATGCGCTCCTCTCCTGATTTGAGGCGCTCGGCAATTGGCGCGGGCATGACCGCGCCGATCAGCGCGTCGGAGCGGTCGTTCTGGAGCTTCAGCTGGAGCTCGGTACGCCGAAGCGCCGACAACGCGTAAAACAGTACGAAGGCGAAGATGACGAGGGTCATGACAAACGCCTGGGACGACAGCAGTTCGCGCAATTGCACGTCTTCGGGCGATATGAAGCCGTCAAACGGCGCGAAGTTCAGCGCGAACAGCAGCGCAATCAGATAGAGGACGATGACGATCAGACAGCTTCGCCAGTGCTGCACGCCGAACAGCAGCAGGAAGGTGCCGGCCAGCGTGTAGTAGACTTGCAGATCGCTGTTGCGACCCATCGCCCAGACGATGAACATGTGCATCACCAGGATGAGCAAGGCGAGCGTCATCGCGCCGACGTTCTCGCCGAAGCGATGCAGGCGCGGGATCAACAGCGGCAACACCGTCATCACCGCGTTGTAGAAGTGGACCGGAAGCAGGCCCTGGAAATCGTAGACCGCGTTGAACACCAGGTGCGAGAAGCAGTCGAAGGCCGTGACGTACGACGCGACGTTCACGAAACGCTGACGCCGCACGGTGTCCGGATCGGTCGAGACGATGCCGGCGGACAAAAGCCGCTCGAGCCACGCCGGCAGTACGATGCCGCGTTTCGGCTCCTGGAGAACGAGATCGCGTCGTTGCATGGGCTGAGGGCGGCAATCGGGTGCGTGGGCGCATGTCCGGTCCGAGAGCCGGCTCCGGAACCATACTGTTAGCGGCAGGCGGATACTAAACTCCCCTTTTCCGTCGAAAAATAGGCTTCGAGACAACGGCTTGCTCCCGGGCCGCCGGGCAAACCGCATTCCTGTGACCCCCATCACATCCCTTCCGGGCTTCTCAGGGCACTAACAGGTCACACGCCAGGGCGATGGTCGCTCTGGAGACACCCCAGGAGAAGTTCAAATGAAGCGTTCCATCCTCACCGCCACTGCGGCGGCCATCGCGCTGACGGTTGCGTCTCTCGCCACCGTGAGCGACGCCTCGGCCCGTCACGGCGGCGGCCACGGCGGTGGCCACGGTCATGGTCATGGTCATGGTCATGGTCATCACGGCCATCACCACCACGGCCACCACCACCACGGTCACCACCACCACCGGCATCACCGTCATCACCGCCACTTCTACGTTGGCGGGTATTCGAGCTGCTGGGTGTGGAGCCCGATGTACCAGCGCACCATCAACGTCTGCTACGTCCCGTACGCGTACTAAGCAGATCGCGATAAAGGGCCTGCCCGGGCGTATTCGCCCGGGCGGGTCTTTTCCTTCCGATCACCCCGTCACCCCCTTGGAAAAGCCATGACCACCCCGCGTTCATCCCTCATAGCCGTTGCCGTGGTTGCGCTCGCCGCCGCGCTCGCGACCGTGAGCGATGCGTCGGCGCGCGGTCAAGCCGGCGGGCACGGGGGCCACCATGGCGGCGGTCATCGCGGCCTGCATCCGCACGGCCATCACCTTCACCTGCGGCATCACCGCCACCCTCAGCAGCGGCACTTCTTCAGCCGCTTCACCCCGTGCGTGGTCTGGACGCGGCAAGGCTGGACCAATACCTGCAACGCCACGCGCTAGCCTTGCCATGATCCATCTGGAGGACGTGTTCCGCGCCCCCATTTGCAGTAGGGTGTGAGCCGATCTTGGATGAGGCACCATGGCAAAGACGCCCACTCCCCCTCCGACCGACATGCTGTCCGCCTTGCCGGCGGAGCTATCGTCCCGGCTATTCGCCAAGGTGCGTCCGGTGTCGCTCGGCGCTGACCAGACGCTGTTCCTGGCCGGCGATGCCGGTGACGGATGCTACCGGGTCGACGATGGATTGCTGAAGGCCAGTGTGCTGTCGCCGACCGGCGGCGAACGTATCCTTGCGATCTTCGGCGCGGGCGCCGTGATCGGCGAATTGTCGATGATCGACGGCGCCGCCCGATCCGCGACGGTGACGGCGCTCCGTGACGCCAAGCTGCAGTTCGTGAGCCGCGCTGCATTCGACGCGTTCGGCGCTGACAATCCGGAAGTCTACAAACACCTGGTCGCGCTGCTTGCCGGCCGTTTACGCGACACCAACGGCGCGCTGATCGCCACGAGCTTCCTATCGGTGAAGGGCCGCGTCGCGCGGGCGCTGCTTAACCTGGCGGAGGCCTTCGGCCACGACGTCGGCAACGGCCGCATCCTGGTGCGGCAGAAGATGACGCAGAGCGACCTCGCCGCCATGGCCGGCATCGCCCGCGAGAACGTCAGCCGCGTGCTGCAGGACTGGATGAAGCGCAAGGTCGTGAGCCGGCTCGCCGGCTACTACTGTATCGAGGACAAGCGGTCGCTGACCGGCGAAGTCGAGGTGTGAGCGGCGCCTGCCGCGCTATTGCATTCGCAACGAATCCGAGACGCCGAGCGCTTCCGCCACCAGCTGACCGAAGGCGATGAAGTCGACCTTGCGCGGCGAGGTGCGCCGCCACGCCAGCCCGACGGTGCGGCCCGGTTGCGGCGCGGCGAAGCGCAAGAGCTTCACCCGCTCGTCACGCACTTCGACATCGACCGCGATCTGCGGAACCAGCGTCACGCCATAGCCGTTCGCGACCATCTGCATGACCGTGGCCAGGCTGGTGGCGCCGAGCCCCATCGGCCCACCGTTGCGGGCGCTGGAACAGAACGCCAGCGCCTGGTCGCGCAGGCAGTGACCTTCCTCCAGCAGGATCAGGCGGTCGTGCTCGATATCGCGCGGCGACACCCGCGCGGTGTCGAACCGGACGTCGGTCGCGGGTACCGCCAGCAGGAACGGATCCCGAAACAGCTCCAGCGTTTCGAAGTCAGGCTCGCTCAGCGGCAGCGCCAGCATCACGGCATCGAGCTGGCCCCGGGCAAGCTCCTCGAGCAGCACCCGCGTCTGGGTTTCGCGCAATTCGACCTGCAGATCGGGATAGCTGCGCGGAAGCATCGACAGCATCCGCGGCAGCACGTAAGGCGCCAGCGTCGGGATCACGCCCAGGGTCAGGCGGCCGGTCAGCACGTTGCTGCGATGCCGGGCGAAATCGACCAGATCGCGCGCCGCGGCCAGGATCTGCTGGCTGCGTTCCGCGACTTCCTGGCCGATGTCGGTCAGCACCACGTCGCCCGGGCGGCGCTCGACCACCTGCACGCCGAGCTGCCGCTCCAGGTCGCGGATCTGCATGGACAGCGCCGGCTGGGTCACCGCGCACGCGTCAGCGGCCCGGCCAAAATGCCGATGCGCCGCCAGCGCGGACAGATACTTCAGCTGCTTCAGGGTAAGCACATCGATAAGATAAACTTATCGGTAGCGTCAGGCAATACGATTAGACCTGATCTATGAACCGTCGCAATTTTGAGCTACTCCAAACGCCCTCAATGAGGCCGTTCCCCAAGGGAACGACGAAATCGCAAGACACGATCGGAAACATCATGGACGCAAAAACGGACGACAAAGGCGCGGGCAAGTGCCCCTTCAGCAGCGGACATTCAAACCGTGACTGGTGGCCGGATGCACTGAGCATCGAGATGCTGCATCGGAATTCCAACCTGTCCGATCCGATGGGCAAGGATTTCGACTACGCCAAGGAATTCAAGTCGCTCGATCTCGACGCGCTGATCAAGGACTTGCGCGCGTTGATGACCGACTCGCAGCCCTGGTGGCCAGCCGACTTCGGCCACTACGGCGGTCTGTTCATCCGCCTGGCTTGGCACGCCGCCGGCACCTACCGCATCACCGACGGTCGCGGCGGCGCCGGTACTGGCCAGCAGCGCTTTGCGCCGCTCAATTCGTGGCCGGACAACGCCAACCTCGACAAGGCGCGCCGCCTGCTCTGGCCAATCAAGCAGAAGTACGGCCGCAAGATCTCGTGGGCCGACTTGCTCGTCCTCGTCGGCAACGTCGCGCTGGAGGACATGGGTTTCAAGACGTTTGGCTTCGCCGGCGGCCGCGCCGATGTCTGGGAGCCCGAGGAGCTCTACTGGGGTCCTGAAGGCACCTGGCTCGGCGACGAGCGCTACAGCGGTGAGCGCCAACTGTCGGAGCCGCTCGGTGCCGTGCAGATGGGCTTGATCTACGTCAATCCGGAAGGGCCCAACGGCAACCCAGACCCGGTCGCGGCGGCCCGGGACATCCGCGAAACGTTCTTCCGCATGGCGATGAACGACGAAGAGACCGTCGCGCTGATCGCCGGCGGCCACACGTTCGGCAAGACCCACGGCGCCGGCGATGCGTCGCTGGTCGGGCCGGAGCCTGAAGCTGGCGCCCTCGAAGATCAGGGCCTCGGCTGGAAAAGCAAATACGGTACGGGCATCGGCGCCGATGCCATCACCGGCGGTCCGGAAGTCACCTGGACGCAGACGCCGACGAAGTGGAGCAACCACTTCTTCAAGAACCTGTTCGAAAACGAATGGGAACTGACGAAGAGCCCGGCCGGCGCGAAGCAATGGAAGGCGAAGGGCGCGGCAGCCACCATCCCGGACGCCTTCGACCCGGCGAAGAAGCATGTGCCGACCATGCTGACCACCGACCTCTCGCTGCGGTTCGATCCGGCCTACGAGAAAATCTCGCGGCGCTTCCATGAGCATCCGGAACAGTTCGCGGACGCATTCGCCCGCGCCTGGTTCAAGCTCACGCACCGCGACATGGGTCCGCGCGCGCGTTACCTCGGCCCGCTCGTGCCGAAGGAAACGCTGATCTGGCAGGATCCGATCCCGGCCGCGGACTCGCAGATCGGTGAGCAGGATGTAGCTGCGCTGAAGGCGAAGATCCTCGCGTCCGGCCTCACGGTGTCGCAGTTGGTCTCGGCCGCTTGGGCGTCGGCGTCGACGTTCCGCGGCTCCGACAAGCGCGGCGGCGCCAACGGCGCCCGCGTTCGCCTCGCGCCACAGAAGGACTGGGAGGTCAACCAGCCGGCCCAGTTGAAGACGGTCCTGGAGAAGCTCGAAGCAATCCAGAAGGAGTTCGGCAAGAAGGTCTCGCTCGCCGACCTGATCGTGCTTGGCGGCGTCGCCGCGGTCGAGAAGGCCGCGAAGGACGGTGGCGTCGACGTGAAGGTTCCCTTCACGCCGGGCCGCGCGGATGCTTCGCAGGACCAGACCGACGTCGACTCGTTCGCTCCGCTTGAGCCGCGTGCCGACGGCTTCCGCAACTACGTCAACAGCAAGAAGCTACAGTTCATGGCGCCTGTCGAGGCGCTGGTGGACCGGGCCGCTCTGCTGCGGCTGACAGGACCGGAAATGACGGCTCTGGTCGGCGGCTTGCGCGTTCTCGGCGCCAATGCCGGCGGCTCCAAGCACGGCGTCTTCACCGCGAAGCCCGGCACGCTGACCAACGACTACTTCGTCAACCTGCTCGACATGAGCACGGAGTGGCAGGCGCCGAACGCCGAAGGCGTATACGAGGGCCGCGACCGCAAGACGAAGGCGGTCAAGTGGACCGGTACCGCTGTCGACCTCGTCTTCGGGTCGCACTCGCAACTGCGCGCCTTCGCGGAGGTCTACGGGTGTTCGGATTCGAAGGAGAAGTTCGTGAAGGACTTCGTGGCGGCGTGGACCAAGGTGATGAACGCCGATCGCTTCGACGTGGCGGGCGCGAAGGCCGCGTAGTTCAAAACAACGACCACGGTCGGCAACGACCGTGGTTCCTCTATCGGATGTGAGCGGCTTCTCTAGGCCGCGGTGCATCGGGTCTTCAGGGGCAGCCGTGCAGGGCTGCCCCTGATGCTTTTGCGGCCCAGCCCTGGGCGGCGAAAGCGCCGCCATGGCACGGCGGGCGCGGCACGCGCGCTTCTACATTCCAGATTGAAAATGACGCTGGGACCGCCGCGCTACTGCGCGGCGTCCTTCACCGGCGCGCCGTCAGCGGCGCCGCCCTCGGCTTCGTGGCCGTTGGTCAGCGAGGCCGGCTGCGGCATCGTGATGATGTTGTAGCCGGAATCGACAAAGTGGATGTCGCCGGTGACGCCGGTCGAGAGATCGGACAGCAAATAGAGCGCCGCGCCGCCGATCTCGTCCAGCGTGACGCCGCGGCGTAGCGGCGAATGCCGCTGCTGGAACGAGAACATCTTGCGTGCGTCGGCGATGCCAGCGCCCGCCAGGGTGCGGATCGGGCCGGCCGAGATTGCGTTGACCCGAACGCCGGTGCCGCCGAAATCGACCGCGAGGTAGCGCACGGAGGACTCGAGCGCGGCCTTGGCGACGCCCATGACGTTGTAATTCGGCATCGCGCGCTGGCCGCCGTTGTAGGTCAGCGTCAGCATCGAGCCGCCTGCCGGCATCAGCGCCGCGGCGCGCTTCGCCACTTCCGTGAACGAGAAGCAGGAGATCAGCATCGTGCGCAGGAAATTCGTGCGCGTGGTGTCGGCGTAACGGCCCTTGAGCTCGTTCTTGTCGGAGAACGCGATAGCGTGGACCAGGAAGTCGAGCGATCCCCACTTCTCGGCGATGGTGGCGAACGCGCTGTCGACCGACGCGATGTCCTCGACGTCGCACGGCAGCAGGAAGTCGGCGCCGAGGGACTGCGCGAGCGGCTTCACGCGGCGGCCGAGCGCCTCGCCCTGATAGGTGAAGGCCAGCGTCGCACCATGACCGGCAAGCGTCTTTGCAATACCCCAGGCGATCGAGTGGTCGTTCGCGACCCCCATGATCAGCCCGCGCTTGCCTTGCATCAGCCCCGACATATGCATCACCACGCTCTACACAGCTTCCGGCCGTCGACCGGCCCTTCCCCAAATGCTCCGCCTCGAACCCGTCGCCCCCGGATGCGGCGCCCTCACGCGTCCAGCCGCTTGAACACGACCGACGCATTGGTGCCGCCGAACCCGAACGAATTCGACAGCACGCATCCGAGCGTTACATTGTCCCGCCGCTCGCGTACGATCGGCATGTCGGCGAAGTCCGGATCGAGAGTTTCGATGTTGGCGCTTTCGCACACGAAGCCGTTGTTCATCATCAGCAGCGAGTAGATCGCTTCCTGTGCCCCGGCCGCGCCCAGCGAGTGTCCGGTCAGCGACTTGGTCGCCGAGATCATCGGACACTTGTCGCCGAACACCGCGCGGATCGCCTCGATCTCCTTGAGGTCGCCGATCGGCGTCGAGGTCGCGTGCGGATTGATGTAGTCGATCGGCGGCTTCACGGTCGCCAGCGCGAGCTTCATGCAGCGCATCGCGCCCTCTCCCGACGGGGCCACCATATCCTCGCCGTCGGAGGTCGCGCCGTAGCCGGCCACCTCGGCGTAGATTTTTGCGCCGCGGGCCTTGGCGTGCTCGAGTTCCTCGAGCACCAGCACCCCCGCGCCGCCGGCGATGACGAAGCCGTCGCGGTTCGCGTCATAAGCGCGCGACGCCTTGTCCGGCGTCTCGTTGTACTTCGAGGACATCGCGCCCATCGCGTCGAACATGTTCGACAGCGTCCAGTCGAGCTCCTCGGAGCCGCCGGCAAAGATCATGTCCTGCTTGCCCCACTGGATCAGCTCGGCGGCGTTGCCGATGCAATGGTTCGAGGTCGCGCAGGCCGACGAGATCGAATAGTTCACGCCCTTGATCTTGAACCAGGTCGCGAGCGTCGCCGATGCCGTCGACGACATCGCCTTGGGAACCGCGAACGGCCCGATCCGCTTCGGGCTGCTGTTCTTGCGCGTGATGTCGGCGGCCGCGACGATGGTCGAGGTCGAAGGACCACCGGAGCCCATCACAATGCCGGTGCGCTCGTTGGAGATGTCGCTCGGCTCGACGCCTGAGTCGCGGATCGCCTGCTCCATGGCGACGTGGTTCCACGCCGAACCCGGACCGAGGAAGCGCATGGCGCGGCGGTCCACGGTGCCGGACGGATCGAGCGTCGGGGCGCCTTGAACCTGGCAGCGGAAGCCATTCGCCGCGAACGCCTCCGAACGCGAAATGCCGGACTTCGCCTCGCGCAAGCTCGCGAGCACTTCCTGCGTGTTGTTGCCGATCGACGAGACGATGCCCATCCCGGTGACGACGACGCGTCTCATAACACTAGCCTCGCCTGCATTAGATTCGGGCGCGATCGCGCGCCAAGTACAACCCGCGCTAAGTGGCGCTTGGCTCGTCCTTGAACAAGCCGACTTTCAGGTCGCTCGCACGGTAGATGACTTGTCCGTCGGCCGAAAGCCAGCCGTCGGCGATGCCGAGCACAAGCTTCGAGCGCATCACCCGCTTGATCTCGACGCCGTATGTCACCTGTTTGTGGGTTGGCAGCACCTGGCCGGAGAATTTCACCTCGCCCATGCCAAGCGCCCGCCCCTTGCCGGAGGAACCGCTCCAACCAAGGAAGAAGCCGAGGAGCTGCCACAGCGCATCGAGCCCGAGGCAGCCCGGCATCACCGGATCGCCCTTGAAGTGGCAGGGGAAGAACCAGAGGTCGGGCTTGAGGTCGAGCACCGCGCGCACCAGGCCCTTGCCGTATTCGCCGCCCGCTTCCGCAATGTCGGAAATGCGGTCGAACATCAGCATGGGGGGCAGCGGAAGCTGCGGACCCTCATTGAACATTTCACCGCGCCCGCAGGCCAGAAGGTCCTCGTAGGTGAAGCTAGACTGCCGGTTCCCCATCCTCATCCCGTCCGTGTGCCCACCCCATAGGCGAGCGGCGTCGAAGTCCTAACATAGGCGCTGTGACCCGAAAACCAGAGATCCACCAGGTATCCATCGGATATCTATAGAACATCTCCCAGGCATTTCGACGAGGCATAACATTTGGTGACCTGTGGCATTCCAGCCCCAGAACCGCTATTTGCGAGCCAGTTGCATGTTCGGCTGAATATGTTACAAATGAAACGATCGCTGTATTAGAGTGTGCCAATGAACACCACTTCACGGACCATGGTTTTCACGAATTATGCCGAGGTAACCGCCCCCAACGCGGCGGAGCGCGCGGCATTGACCGGCTGTCCCTGGCACGACGTCAAGGCGATGCTGCGCGAGGTCGGGCTTCGCCCCACCCGTCAGCGCATGGCGCTTGGCTGGATCCTGTTCGCCAAGGGCGACCGGCACATCACCGCCGAAATGCTCTACGAAGAGGCCACCAAGGCCAAAGTGCCGGTGTCGCTCGCGACGGTCTACAACACTCTGCACCAGTTCACCGATGTGGGTCTGCTGCGCCAGGTCGCGGTCGATGGGTCCAAGACCTATTTCGACACCAACGCGTCCCAGCATCACCACTTCTTCGTCGAGGGCGAGAATGCGCTGCTCGATATCCCGCACGCCGAGGTGATCGTCGGCAAGACCCCGATAGCGCCCGAAGGCTACGAAATCGCGCGGGTTGATGTGGTCGTGCGGCTGCGCCGCAAGAGCCGCTGAGCTTTTCACCCTTTCTCGGTTCCGATGCCCGGGTCGATCCCGGGCATTGTCTTTTTTGAAACCCGGTTTTTTTTCACCCGGCATTCCTCAAAAACTGCGTCGTTGGGCCGCTTGCGCCCCGCTTCCGGCTGTCATCAACTGGCAACAAAAGTCGCCGATGAAGTCCGGCTGAGGAGTAACCCCATGAAATTGACATCAGCGCTTCGCGCTGCGGCCGCTGCCGCGCTTGCATGTGCCGCGATTGCCGCGGGCAATACGCAGGCCCAAGAGGGCAAACAAGAAACGGGAAAAGGCATCGAGAACCGGCTCGTGATCGTCACGTCGTTCTCGAAGGACGTGACCGAGCCCTACCGCACCGCGTTCGAGAAGAAATATCCCGGCACCAAGGTCGAGGTACAGAACCGCAACACCAACGCGGCGGTCACGTTCATCCGCGAAACGCGCTCGAACCCGCCCGACATCATGTGGGCGTCGGCGCCCGACGCCTTCGAGGTGCTCAAGAAGGACAAGCTGCTGCACAAGTACCAGCCCAAGGCGACGGGCCTTGCGGCGAAGGTCGGCTCTTATCCAGTGAACGATCCGGACGGCACCTTCATCGGGTTTGCCGCGTCCGGCTACGGCATCATGTACAACACGCGCTATCTCAAGGCGAACAACATCCCGGCGCCGCGCGAATGGGACGATCTCAAGAAGCCGGTCTATTTCGGGCATGTCGGCATCTCGGCGCCGTCGCGCTCCGGCACCACGCATCTCACGGTCGAGACCATCCTTCAGGGTGAAGGCTGGGACAAGGGCTGGGCGACGCTGCTCGAGATCGGCGGCAACCTCGCACAAGTATCGGATCGCTCGTTCGGCGTTCCCGACGCCGTCAACAGCGGCCAGTACGGCCTCGGCATCGTCATCGACTTCTTCGGATTGTCGGCCAAGGCGTCGGGCTTCCCGGTCGAGTTCGTCTATCCGACCGTGACCGCAATCGTGCCCGCCAATGTCGGCATCATTGCCAATTCGAAGAACCAACGCGCGGCCGAGGCGTTCGTCGAATTCCTGCTGTCGGACGAGGGCCAGCAAATCCTGCTCGACCCGAAGATCCAGCGGCTGCCGGTGCGGCTCGACACTTATGCGAAGGCGCCAGCCGGCTATCCCAATCCGTTCAAGGACGCGCGACTCGCCAAGGGCATCACCTTCAACTCCGAAGTGTCGGAGCAGCGTTATGAGTTGCTCAACTCGCTCTACGACCGCGTCGTTACGTTCCGTCTCAAGGAGCTCAACGCGGCCTGGAAGGCGATCCAGACCGCCGAAGCCAAGCTCGGCGCGAAAGCCAGCGCCGCCGCGAAGGACCTGATCGCACAGGCGCGCCGGCTGGCGTCGACCGTGCCGATCACCGAGAAGGAAGCGAGCGATCCCGCGATTGCCGCCGCCTTCCAGGCGTTGAAGCCCGAGCAGAAGCCCGCCGGCAGGCAGGCTGAGTTCGAGAGCCGCTGGGACGCGGCCGCGCTCAAGAACTACACTGAGGCGAAGGCTTTGGCGGAACGCGCGCTGACGGCAAAGTAGCCTTCGGCCTCGTGTCCCGGGCGCACCTGCAGCACGAAGTGCTGCAGTGCAGACCCGGGACCGTCCCAGCGGTGGTCTTGCGGTTCGGAATTTGAAACGATCCCGGGTCTGCAGCGCATCACTCCGTGCTGCGCCGCGCCCGGGACACGCAGCAATCAAGTCGCACGCACCGCCGCTATCCCGCCCACGGCCCGAACGATATCATCGCCGCGTGTCAGACCTGTCGACGATTGCTCAACCGGCTCTCATATCCCGCCTCCGCGCGCCGAGGCGAAGACTCATATTTGTGTTGGGATTCCTGCTGATTCTCGTACTTCCACCCGCCATCTTCTATGGCTGGTTTGAGCTTCAGTCCCGCGCGACGGTTGACCGCAATGCACTTGACCCAGGATTCGCAAACGCGCTGAAGCATGCGGACGCGGCGGCTACCGTCTATTCGGTGTTGCGACTTGTTGGTGTTAGTGCGGGGGCGGCTGAGAACAGCGCCGTCAAGCTCGGCATCATCAACGAACAAGTCGAAATATACGTCAAGCGCGGCAGCAAGGATTCGACGATCGAGATGATGCGCGATTTCCACAACAACATGGTCGGCATCACCGTCGCGAAGTGGCGTTATAGCTTGACAGCATCTGATCGCCGCAGCCGTTCTGAGCAGTTGGTCGCGCTCGCAAGAACCGGAGTGTTGCTTCGATCGCGGCACGATATCAGCCTGTCGCCAGAGGAGGCCCACCGTGCCGAACAAGGCGCCGACATCGACTGGGCGATAAACTGGTTCCGCCGGAACATGGCGGCGATCGAGAAGCGAACCATGCAGTCCCTGCGAGAAACGGGGTTATAGGCTCGGTGTCAGCCCTCTCGACGATAGCGGTCGCCCGGCCGTCGCTCACGGTCCGCCTCGGCGGCAGCCCGGCGCAGATCGCGATCCTCGTCGGCGTGGCGCTGTTCCTGATCGCTTTCCTGATCGTGCCGATCCTGCGCGTGATCATGGTGGCGTTCACCGGCCATGACGGCGGCTTCACCCTCATCCATTTCAGCGACTTCTTCGACAACGCGCTGCTGCGCGACTCGTTCTGGAACTCGATCTATGTCGCCGCCATGACGGTGGTGGTCGCGAGCCTGATCGCGGTGCCGCTGGCGACCATCATCGCGCGCTTCAATTTTCGCGGCGCGGCGCTGATCCACACCCTCGGCGTGGTGCCGCTGGTGATGCCGCCGTTCGTCGGCGCGGTCGCGATGCAACTCATCTACGGCCGCAACGGCAGCATCAACCTGCTGCTGAACGAATGGTTCGGCTTCCGTATCCCGTTCATGGAAGGCCTCAACGGCGTCATCTTCGTCGAGGCGCTGCACTATTTTCCGTTCATCCTGCTCAATCTCTCCGCCTCATTGTCGAACATCGATTCGGCGATGGAGGAATCCGCGCAGAACCTCGGCGCCCACGGCCTCACGCTATTTCGGAAGATCGTGTTCCCGCTGGCGCTGCCCGGCTATATCGCCGGCGCCGCGCTGGTGTTCGTGAAAGTGTTCGACGATCTCGCGACGCCGCTGCTGCTCAACGTCACCAACATGCTGGCGCCGCAGGCCTACCTGAAGATCACCTCGGTCGGCATCAACGACCCGATGGGCTACGTGATCTCGGTGATCATGATCCTGTGCTCGCTCGGCGCGATGGCGCTCGCCGCTCTGACCTTGCGCGGCCGCGACTTCTCGACCCAGCAGCGCGGCGGCGGCGGGCTGTCGCGCCGCACCATGAGCCGCGCCGGCAACATCGCCGCCGGCAGCTTCATCGTGATGATCCTTCTGCTGGTGCTGTCGCCGCACATCGGCATCTTCCTGCTGTCGATCGCCACCGTCTGGTCGTATGCGGTGCTGCCGGACGGCTTCACGCTCGCGCACTACACCTCGGTGTTCCGCGAATCCGGCCAGATGATCTCGAACACCATTCTCTATTGCGGGCTCGCCGGGCTGATCGACGTCGTGCTCGGCGCGTCGCTCGCCTATGTCGTGCTGCGCACGCGCCTGCCCGGCCGCAAGCTGGTCGAGCAGGTCGCGATGTCCGCGGTCGCGGTGCCTGGCCTCGTGCTCGGCATCGGCCTGCTGCGGACCTACTACGATGTGCAACTGCCGTGGTCGGGTGAATCGCTGGCGACGTTCTGGTTCATGCTGGTGATCGCCTATGCGGTGCGCCGCCTACCTTATGCGCTCGCCGCTGCCACCGCCGCGATCCAGCAGCTCCACGTCAGCCTCGAAGAAGCCGCCGAGAACCTCGGCGCAGGCAAGTTCACGACGCTGACCCGCATCGTCGTGCCGCTGATGACCGGCGGCCTGCTGGCCGGCTTCGTGACCAGCTTCGCGACCGCATCGGTCGAGCTGGCCGCGACGCTGATCCTGGTCGCCCGCGCGCCGGACGCGCCGCTCGCCTACGGAATCTATGTCTACATGCAATCCGCCGCCGGCCGCGGACCAGGCGCGGCGCTCGGCGTGATTGCCGTCGTCGTGGTCTCGATCGCCACCTACCTCGCCTATCGCGTCGCCGAGCGCGAGCGCGGCCTGAAATCGAGGGCGTTCTGATGGCGCGCGGCGTCAGCATCGATCACGTGACCTTCGGCTACGGCGCGACGCCGGTGCTGGAGGACGTCTCACTCGAAGTCGAGCGCGGGCAATTCTTCGCGTTCCTTGGTCCATCGGGCTCGGGCAAGACCACGCTGCTACGGTTGATCGCCGGCTTCGGCACGCCGACCGTAGGCCGCATCCTGATCGGCGACCGCGACGTGACGCGGCTGCCGCCGTGGAGCCGCAACGTCGGCATGGTGTTCCAGAGCTACGCGCTGTGGCCGCACATGAGCGTGCGCAAGAACGTCGCCTTCGGGCTCGAGCGCCGCAAGCTCTCGCGCGCCGAGATCGATCGCAAGGTCGCGGCAGCGCTCGACCTGGTCGGGCTCACCCACTTCGCCGAACGCCGGCCGGCGCAACTTTCTGGCGGCCAGCAGCAGCGCGTCGCGCTGGCGCGTACGGTCGTGATCGAGCCCGAGGTGCTGCTGCTCGACGAGCCACTCTCGAACCTCGACGCGCGGCTGCGGGTCGAGATGCGCGTCGAGCTGCGGCAACTGCAGCGCAAGCTCGGCATCACCGCGATTTACGTGACGCACGACCAGGAGGATGCCAACGCGGTCGCCGACAGCATCGCAGTGCTCGACCAGGGCCGCATCCAGCAGATCGGCACGCCGATGGAACTGTATGACCGGCCGGTCAATCGTTTCGTCGCGACCTTCCTCGGCACCGCTAACCTGATCGAGGGCACCATCGAATCCGGCGGGCGCTTCGTCGCGGATGGCATCGCACTGTCGGCGATCGGCGGCGAGCCCGGCCGCGCCTGCATCTCGGTCCGACCGCAGGATATCTCGGTGGCGCCGCCGGATGGCGGCATCCCCGCGCGCATCGCCGAGCGCGAGTTCCTCGGCAACATCACGCGCTATCACACGCAAGCCGGCGCGCAGTCGATCGTGGTCGATGTGCCGTACCGGCGTGGCACCCATGCGCACGACGTCGGCGAGACGATCGGGCTGATCATCCCGCCGTCGCAGGTGTCGGTGCTGCGGTAGCTTCGTTGCGGAATCTCTAGGTCGTCATTCCGGAAGCCGCGAAGCGGCTGTCCGGAATCCATATCTCAACACCGGGATTACGGATTCCGGGCTCCGGCCTTCGGCCGGCCCCGGAATGACCAAAGAAAGATTCTCGGATTACGGCACCAGCTCGTTCGGATAGACGCCCCAGAGCCGCTCCTGCGCGATCCAGCCGTCAAAGCCGGCGCCGTTGATCTGGCACCATTTGCCGGTGCACTTGCGCACCGAGGCGGAAACGCCCGGCTGCAGGCGCGCGACCACGTGGGTCTGGTCCTCGGCGGCGGCGAACAGCGGAACCAGCTCCTCCTTGTGCTTGGAGGTCACCATCGCGGTGCGGCGGCCCGACAGCAGCGAGTGGTAGACCCAGCCCTCGGAGCCTTCCCAGTCACGAATGCGGCGCCAGTTGTCGGATTCGGCGGTGATCTCGACCGGCAGGCCGGAGCGCGTGAACTGCCAGGTCACGTCGTGGTTCCGCGTGGGACCCGCGCGCACGTTAACCTTATCCGGCTTCAGGCTGACAAAGCGCGGTACTGGAAGGCCGCTCGACGAGCCGGCCGGGAGTTCCGACTGGGCCATCGCCGGGAACGCCATGAGCATCATGGCGGCCACGACACAAGCCGCACGAAACCAGCCAATCACCGCGATGTTGCGCATCTACACTTCCCCGCGCCGCTGCTTGTCCCCCGTGGCCATCCGGTGCGGATAGGCCGAGGTCGCAGCTCAGACGCCCCCGAAAAATGAGAGGTGCAGTGTTGAAGAACACCGGTTAAAGAGACCTGAACGGGCCGCGGAAAGTCGCGCGGCGATGCCGGACTGCAACACTCCGGAGCAACCCGATGTCGAGACCGAAAAGGCCGGTCGTGGTGGTGACGCGCAAGCTCCCGGACTCGATCGAGGTCCGGATGCGCGAGTTGTTCGACACCCGGCTCAATGCCGAAGACAAGCCGATGTCCCAGGCCGAGCTGATCGAAGCGGTGAAGGCCGCCGACGTGCTGGTGCCGACGGTGACCGATCGCATCGACGACGCCATCATCGGCAAGGCCGGCGAACGGCTCAAGCTGATCGCGAATTTCGGCAACGGCGTCGACAATATCGACGTCACCGGCGCGGTCGAGCGCGGCATCACCGTGACCAATACGCCGAACGTCCTCACCGAGGACACCGCCGACATGACCATGGCGCTGATCCTGATGGTGCCGCGGCGGCTGGCCGAGGGCGCCAACGTGCTCACCAACGATCGCAAATGGACCGGATGGTCGCCGACCTGGATGCTCGGCCACCGCATCTGGGGCAAGCGGCTCGGCATCATCGGCATGGGCCGCATCGGCCAGGCGGTGGCGCGCCGCGCCCGCGCCTTCGGCCTGCAGATCCACTACCACAACCGCCGCCGCGTCGCGGCGCACATCGAGGAGGAGCTCTCGGCCACTTATTGGGAGAGCCTCGACCAGATGCTCGCGCGCATGGACATCATCTCGGTCAACTGCCCGCACACGCCGGCGACCTATCACCTGCTGTCGGCGCGCCGGCTCAAGGTGATGCGGCCGGAGGCGTATATCGTGAACACCGCGCGCGGCGAGGTGATCGACGAGAACGCGCTGGTGAAGCTGATCACCGACGGCGACATCGCCGGCGCCGGCCTCGACGTGTTCGAGCACGAGCCCGCGGTTTCGCCGAAGCTGGTGCGGCTCGCGCGCGCCGGCAAGGTGGTGCTGCTGCCGCATCTCGGCTCCGCGACGCTGGAAGGCCGCGTCGATATGGGCGAGCGGGTGATCGTCAACATCCGCACGTTCCTCGACGGCCACAAGCCGCCCGACCGCGTGCTGCCGTCGATGTTGTGAACTAGTAACAACTTGCGAGATCGCAAATCCGACCTCATCCTGAGGAGCGCACGCAGTGCGCGTCTCGAAGGATGGGTCGGCCCGTGAACGATGGTGCCTTCTTGTACATCGTATGTTGCTCCGACGGGAGCTACTACATCGGCACAGCTCGCGCCGGCCTCGAACAACGCATTGCCGAGCACAACTCCGGCAGCTACGGCGGCTATACGGAAACGCGTCGTCCTGTGACGCTGGCGTTCTCGCAGTGGTTTGATCGGATTGCCGACGCCATCGCAGCCGAGCGTCAGGTCAAAGGCTGGTCACGGGCGAAGAAGGAAGCGCTCATTCGCGGCGACTTTGATCAACTCAAAATCCTTGCACGACGACGCGGGCCCTGACCCGGGCCGCCCTCGCCCTTCGAGACGGCGCTTCGCGCCTCCTCAGGGTGAGGGCGGAGAGAAACCCGTTCAGGTTGCTGCGCAACTACTCCGCCGCCTGCGCGGCCGCGTGGTGGCGCACGGCCGGCATCACCTCCTCGGCCAGCCGGCGCATCGACTCGCGTCCCCAGGCGGCGTTGCGGCCGCCCCAGTCGACGCCGGTCACCAGCAACGTGCCGAACGGCCCGACGCGGTCGCGGAACGCGATCAGGCGTGATGCGACGGTCTCCGGCGAGCCGTACAGCACGCGGCCCTCGATGATCGCATCGACGGTCAGGTCTTCGTCGCGCATGTCGGGACGCGGCTTGAGATTGGCGAGGCGGCCCGAGCGCTTGAGCACCTCGTAGAGATAGCCGAAAGTGTAGCGATAGGCGCTGTCCGGCGCGTATACGCGCTCGCGTGCCTCGGCGTCCGAGCCCGCGACCAGGACGTAGGACGCAACGCGCCAGTCGTCGCCACGCGGCACGCGGCCGGCAGCGACCGCGGACGCCGAATAGCTGTCCCAATGGCCCGCGACCACATCCTGCGTCGACAACGGACTGGAGATCGGACCCCAGCCACGCTGCGCGGCGACGCGCACGGTCGACGAATTCGGGCTCGACACCGCGACCACCACCGGCGGCCCGCCCGGGCGCAAAGGCTTCGGCATGAAGCCGATGCCGAGCTCGCGGTTGATCGCCTTGCGGATGCCGAACTTCCAGAACTCGCCGTCGAATTCGTAGGGCGGGTCCTGCGCCCAGATGCGCGTGATGATGTCCATCGACTCGAGCAGCATGCGGTTGCGCTTCTCGACGTCGGCCACATCAAACAGCTCGTAGTCGGACGGCAGGCTGCCGGTACCGATGCCGAACAGGAACCGCCCTTGGCTCATGTGATCGAACTGCGCGACCTCGGCGGCGATCACCGCGGGATGCCGGTTCGGCAGGTTGATCACGCCGGTGCCGAAGGTGATGCGGCTGGTCTGCGCAATGAGGCTCGCCATGAACATCAATGGCGACGGGATCGGCTCCGTGGTGGCCGAGAAATGCTCGCCGACAAAGACCTCGTCGAAGCCGAGCCGCTCGGCCAGAAGCACCTTCTCGGCGGTTTCCGCCATATAGCCGCTCAGCGCCCGCGTCGGCGGATGCAGCGGCATCATGAAAAGACCAAGACGCATTGTCTCGATGAGCCCGGTTCTGCTTTGATCGGGGTGGATCATAGGTGGGCGGGCGTAGCGCGCAAGCGCCGCACGCGATGAAGCGACGAAGGCGGCAAGGGGATGACTGTGACGCTGCAGACGATTTCGATCGATGTTTCACCCCGGCGGATCGCCACCGTGACGCTCAACCGGCCGGAGCGCGGCAACGCGTTCGACCAGACCATGCTCGACGAGCTGGGTGACCAGCTCAAGGCGCTGGGCGCGGACGAGCGCGTGCGGATCGTGGTCCTGCGCGGCGCCGGAAAGCATTTCTGCACCGGCGCTGATCTTGCGTCACGAGGATCGGGCGAGCCGCCCCAGCCCGCCAAATATGCGGTGCGCGACGTGCTCGCGATTCTCGACGGATTGCCGAAGCCCACCGTCGCCGTGGTCGAAGGCGGGGCGATCGGCGGCGGCGCCGGGTTCGTCATCTGCTGCGATGTTGCGATCGCCACCCGCGCGGCGTTCTTCTCGGTTCCGGAGTTGCGGGTCGGCATGTCGCCATTCGGCATCATGGCGTACATGATCCGCGCCATCGGGCACCGCGCATTCCGGCGTTACGGGCTCTCCGGCGAACGCATCGCCGCGGCCGACGCGTTGCGGCTGGGTCTGATCCACGAGCTGTGCGAGCCGATGACGCTCGACGCGACGCTGGCGCAGATCACCGACGCGCTGCTGCTCAGCGCGCCGCACGCCACCAGCGCCCTCAAGGCCGCCGCCGCGCGCTTCGCCTCACCCAGTCTCGACGAGATCCTGGCGCAGGCGCCGGAACCGCACGACCCGGCGTCGGCGGAGGCACAGGAAGGCATCGCGGCGTTTCGCGAGAAGCGTAAACCGAGCTGGTATCCGGAGTGAGCTGCCCCGTGGACCTCGAAGCATCCAAGAAGAAAGTCGAAGCGCTCGTATCGCCGCGTAACGCCGTCCTGGTCGGCGCCAGCGATCGGCCGGGAAGCTGGGCCGCGCGGGTCTGGCGCAATCTTCACAAGTATGAATTCCCCGGTCCGGTCTACCCGATCAATCCGGGTCGCGCCGAGATCTGGGACAAGCCCTGCTATCCCGATTTCAAATCGCTGCCGGAGCCGCCTGATCATCTGGTCGTGCTGGTGCCGGCGACCGGCGTCGTGGCTGCGCTGCGCGCAGGCGCGGCAGCCGGCGCGCGCAGCGCCACGGTGTTTTCGGCTGGCTTCGGCGAGGCCTACGATACCGAAGCCGCTGATCTGGGACGCGAACTCGCCGCGGTGATCGCGGAAACCGGCCTCGCGGTGTCGGGCCCGAACTGCATGGGCAATGTCTGCGCGAGAGCCCGCTTTGTCACCTTCCCCGAAAATCGCATGCTGACGGTGAAGGAAGGACCAGTCGCGATGGTGGGGCAGAGCGGCGGCATGATGCTGTTCGCAAACGGTGCGTTGAATGAGCGCGGCATCGTCGCGGAATATCTCATCACCAGCGGCAACGAGGCCGGCCTGTCGGTCGGCGACTACATTGCCTTCTTCGCCGACCAGCCGCAGCTGAAGGTGATCGTGATCTATGTCGAGGCCGTGTCCAACCTCGAGACGTTCAAGGCGGCTTGCCGCATGGCGCGCGCCGCCGGCAAGCACATCGTTGCGCTCAAGCTCGGCCAGTCGGAAGGCGGCCGGGAAGCAGCGCTGGCGCACACCGGCTCCCTCGCGGGCTCAATCGAAGCATTCGATGCGGTGGCCGGTGAGGCCGGCGTGGTTCGCGCCGATACGCTCGACGATGTCGTGGAGCTGACCGAGCTGCTCGCCTATACCGGCGCACCTCGCGGACGCAATCTGGGCGCCATCACATTGTCGGGCGCATTCCGCGGGCTGCTGCTCGACGGCGCCGAGAGAAACGGCTTGCATTTCCGCCCGTTGGAGGCGGCGACGACAGGGAAGCTCAATGAGATTCTCGGCGTCGGCTCGCTGGTGGGAAATCCGACCGACGGCGGCTATGGCGTGCTGACCAGTGCAGACAACTACATCAATTCGATCGACGCCATGCAGGCCGACCCGAACGTCGACATCGTGCTGGTGCAGGAGCAGATCCCGCGCGACGCCGGAACCGGCCGCTCCGAGGATTACGTCCGCCTGCTGGAGGACTACGTCGCCACCCGCGCGAAGAAGCCGATCGCATTCTGCGCGCCGGCCTCGCACGGCCATACCGACTTCAGCCGCGCGTTACGCGCCGAGGCGCCGCACGTCTCTTTCCTCCAGGAGGCGAACAAGGCGTTGCGCGCGATCGCGGCGGTGGCGCGCCGCAATGAGATGGAGCGGCTGGCGCGCAGCGCCGACGGCGCGAAGTCCACTCCCACCGCGGAGCAATCCGCGCTGATCGAGCGCTTGCGACGCCGCGCCGGCAACGAGGCCACCGCGCTCAACGAATTCGAGTCGAAAGAGGTGCTGCGCGCCTACGGCATCGCGACACCGAGCGAAGAGCTGGCGACCTCGCTCGACGGTGCGCTCGCCGCCGCCGGCCGCATCGGCTATCCGGTCGTGCTCAAGGCGGTATCGCAAACGCTGACGCACAAGTCGGATGCCGGCGCCGTCGCACTCGATCTTGCGTCGCCCGATCGGCTGCGCACGGCCTATGAGAAAATGTCCGCGAAGCTGGGCGATCAGAGGCTCGACGGGATGCTGGTCGCCCCGTTCGTCACCGGCGGGCTCGAACTGGTGCTCGGGCTGCATCGCGACCGCGAGATGGGCCTGATCGTCATGGCCGGCGCGGGCGGCGTGCTGCTCGAATTGATGAAGGACGTCGCCTTCTGTGCGCCACCGGTGAGCCGCGACAAGGCGCTCGACCTGCTGGCGCGCACGCAGGCCGGACGGCTGATCCGCGGCTATCGCGGCAGCGCGGCGCGCGACGAGGCAGCGGTGGTGAACGCGCTGCTCGGGCTGGGGCGTCTGGCCGTCGACCTGGCCGATGTGATCGAGTCCGTCGACGTCAATCCGTTCGTAGCATTGCCACAGGGCGGCATGGCGCTCGATGCGTTGATCGTGTTGCACCGCCGGTAGCGCGCTGCCATCGCTCCGCCGACCACTGGCGCACCGCCGAACGCTCGACTAACATTGCCGCCAACCGGTTCGCTCGATCGAGCCGGCACGACAACAAAAGTTTGGGGAGGTCGGCAATGTCCAAAGTCCGCAGGGCTTGTTTTGCGTTTGCGCTGGCGTGCGCATCAACGCTGTTCCTGATCGCACCAGCAAGCGCCGAGCAAACCCAGGAATCAGCCAAGGAACCAGCCAAGCATCCCGGCCTCGAGCTGCTGCGTTCGAAATGTTTCCAGTGCCATACCGATTCGATGTGGCGTGATGCCCGTCAGGATGCGCGTTGGTGGGAAGCCGCGCTCTACCGCATGGTCGGCCGTGGCGGGGTCTGGACCACCGAAGAAATCAAAGTGATGGCCGACTATCTCGGCACCGATTTCGGACCCAACGCCAAGCCGCCCGAGCGAGCCAAGCAGTAGCAACCAAGTCGTAACGATCAAGTGAGCACCCGCGACCTGACGATCGCGGGGTTTGAAACGAACTCACATTCATAGGGAGACCAAGATGCGCGAGCTGGTGGTCAAATATCTGAACAAGGAAATGTCCCGCCGCAAGTTCGTCGGCACCCTCACCAAGGCCGGCATCACGGTCACCGCCGCGCAGGGCGTGCTGGCGTCGGTCAGCTCCGTCAGCGTTGCGCAGACTGGGCCGGCGCCGACACCGCCGGCCGGTGCGGCGGCGGCAACCGCCGCGGCGCCCGCAACTGCGGGACAGGCCACCACCGCCGCGGTCCGGGCCGTGCAGGGCACCGGCGGCTCTGCCTTCGCCGACCAGCTCATCGCGTCAGGCGTGAAATACGTGTTCGGCAATTCCGCCAGCGAGGACGCGCCGTTCTATGACGCCCTCGTCGACCGGCCGGAGCTCAAATACATCCTGACGCCGCACGAAGGTCCCGGCGCCGCAATGGCCGCCGGCTACATCAAGGCGTCGGGCGAGCCGGCGATCGTGATGCAGGCTGCGGTGGTCGGGATGGCGAACGCCATCGGTCAGATGATCAACGCGTTCAAGGAACAGACCCCGCTGGTGGTCTACTCCTACCGCTCCGACCAGACCGGCAGCGCGGGCCGCGACGGCTTTGAGGAAGTCGCCAATCAGGAGCAGATCGTCCAGCCGTTCACCAAGCACACCTGGCTGGCGCGCCGCGCCGACATGATCCCGGAAACGGTCCGCCGTGCGTTCAAGGCGTCGTGGACCCCGCCATATGGGCCGTCCTACATCTCGTGGCACAAGGACTACAATCAGACTCGCATCCGCGCCGACATCGTGGCGCAAAACCAGATCGACCCGCGCATGCGGGTGCGGCCCAATCCGCAGGAGGTCGAGCGCGCGGCCAAGCTTCTGGTCGAAGCTAAGATGCCGCTGATGATCGTCGGCGACGAGATCTACAAGGCCAAGGCGGCGCCGAAGGCGGTGAAGCTCGCCGAGCTGCTTGGCATGCCGGTCACACAGGCGCGGCAGCTTTACGCCAATTTCCCGGAGCCGCATCCGCTGTGGGTCGGCAATCTGCCGGCCGGCACGCTGAACTCGATCACCTGGCCGAAGGACGCCGATGTCGTCATCAATGTCGGCAACAAGCTGCAGCACAACAGCCCGGCGCCGATCGTTCCGCGCAACAAGAAGTTCATCGATATGCGGATCGACCACTGGAGCATGGGCAATGTCATGCTCACGGAGGTGCCGCTGGTCGCCGACGTCGGCTACGGCCTCGATGACCTGATCGCGGCGGTCGAGCAACTGGTCACGCCGGCGCTCAAGCAGAAATTCGCGGAGCGTGCCGAAGAGGTGAAGAAGGTCACCACGCAGATGCGGGCGTTGCGCGCCGGCATCGTCAACAGCCCGGACTGGGATCAGGCGCCGATCATCGCCGACCGGCTGACCCACGAAATCTCGCGCTTCGCCGATCCCGACGCCATCATCGTGCACGAGGCCGGCTCGGTGTCGCTACACGGCTTCGGATTCAACCCGATCGGCGGCCGCGAGTTGTTCTTCTATTACGGCGCCCATCTCGGCTCCGGCGTCGGAACGGCAGCGGGCGTGAAGCTCGCGCGGCCGAACCAGCAGGTGATCTGCCTGGTCGGCGACGGCTCGTTCATCTTCGGCCCGACCGCGCTGTGGAACATGGCGCGGCTGGAGCTGCCGGTCATCACCGTGGTCTACAACAACCACGCCTATAGCGGGCCGCACAGCCGCGCGATCAGCCTGGTTCCGAGCGGGCGCATGGTGGAGACGGGCCAGTACTATCACGACTATCTCGGCAGCCCGGACATGGACATGGCGGCGATCGCCAAAGGCTTTGGCGTCGACGGCGAGGTCGTGCACAATCCGGCGCAGTTGCGCGAGGCGCTCGTGCGCGCCCGCAAGCACACGGTCGAAGGCAAGCCCTACCTGCTCGACGTCCAGGTCGCCCGCAAAGGCATCGGCTGGGCGGAGAAGCCGTGGGTCCCGCCGATCCAGATCGCGGGCCTGCGCACCAGAAGGGTGTGATACTTGGTCGCAATCTCTCCGCCGTCATGCCCGCGAAGGCGGGCATCCACGTCTTCCTTTGCGGACCAGATTAAGGCGTGGATGGCCGGGACCTTAGGGCGTTCACGCCCGTCTTCAACGGGCGATGCCCGGCCATGACGTGGTGAGAATTTGCATGAACAGCGAGCGTGTCGCCCGTGGCCGGAAGCTGTTCCGGCCATGCGTCTTCCTGAGCATCCTCCTTCTCGCCTGCGCTCTCGCATTCGAGGCCCACGCGGAAGCCGCCCCCACCCCCGAGCAGATCGACCAAGGCCGCGAGGTCTACGAGGACAATTGCGAGACCTGCCACGGCCGCGACATGGTCAGCCCCGGCCTCGTGGTGTTCGACCTGCGCAAGTTTCCCAAGGACGATCCCACCCGCTTCCGCCGCTCCGTGCTCGACGGCAAGGGCAGCGCCATGCCCGCATTCGGTGGCCGCATCGGCGATGCCGACGTGGATTTGCTCTGGGCCTATGTCCGCGGCGGGCCCTGACCCCGGGCGGCGGGGGGGGGGGGGCTACGCTTTTTTCATATGGTGAGAATTTGTGAAATCGGACTGGACGGGCGCCCCGTCTTCTGGCTTGGTTAGCTGGACAATTTCCAAGGTG
>Ga0075420_100000823_pt1 | contig 25587 bp, 18 predicted proteins | sample SoiMetdeltSBSDD4_FD_75296 | JGI IMG/M metagenome (GOLD analysis project Ga0075420, IMG submission 75296) | Bulk soil microbial communities from a Populus tree surrounding site in Tennessee, USA - Soil MetaG P. deltoides SBSDD4 | ecosystem: Environmental > Terrestrial > Soil > Tree plantation...
CGGAATCCTCGAGCTGCCTCGGATACTCGCGGTCCGTGGATTCGTAGAGTCCGAAGGTCTCCGACGCGCCGGCCGTGACCACGCGCAGCGTGCCGGCGGGTTTCTGGCGGGCGATTTCCGGACCCCGCGTGCCGACGGCGTTGAGCACCCACTTCTGGAATCGCGCATTGGGCCGCCCGCGCGCGCCGTTCGCGTCGCGCATGATGAGATCCGATTGCGACGTGTACGGCGAGAACATCGGCGTACCGTAGCGGATCAGATCCTCCACGCGACACGTCAGCTCGAACACGAGCGCGAAGAGGACGGCGAGAACGACGGCTCGGCCCAGCATCTCAGAACTGGAAGTACAGGAACGGGGAGGGGCGCGACCCGGCGATGATCGCGAGGCATGCGGCGGCCGCCGCCGTCAGCGCGAGTCCCCGGCGCCATGACCACTCGTGCCGCATATCGAACGCGTTAGGTCCGACCATCGCCCACCACGCCGCCATGCTCAACATCCCGGCCGCCAACAACGGCTCGGCCACGTTCAGGCCCGTCGTCGGCCAGAACATCTGTCGTAACAACGTGGCCGCCATGCCGAAGTCCGTCGCGCGGAAGAACACCCACCCGATGACCGCGAGCAGGAACATCGCGAGCTGCCGGGTCACGACAGGCAGGGCATCCCATTGCCGTGCGACGAGCCGGTACAGCACGAGCAACATGCCATGATATGCGCCCCAGACGACGAACGTCCAGGCGGCGCCATGCCACAACCCTCCGATCAGCATCGTGATCATCAGGTTGCGGTACATCTTGAGCTCGCCACCGCGATTCCCGCCGAGCGGGATGTAGAGATAGTCGCGGAGGCACGACGACAGCGAGATGTGCCAGCGGCGCCAGAAGTCCGACGGGTCGAGCGATTTGTACGGCGAGTTGAAGTTCTGAGGGATCCGGATGCCGAACAGGTAGCCGAGTCCGACGGCCATCGTGCTGTAGCCGGAGAAGTCGAAATACAGCTGGAAGCTGTAACCGAGCATCGCCAGCCATGTCCCGAGGGTGGACAGCTCGGTGTAGCGGGCGAGGGCCGGATCGACGAACGCGGCCAGGCTGTCGGCTACGACGACCTTCTCGACGAGCCCGACGATGAAGAACGAGACGCCGACGCGAATCCACCGCGTGCGATCGGCTGTCCCGATGTTCTCGAGATCCTCCTCGATCTGCCGGAACCGAACGATCGGGCCGGCCACGAGCTGCGAGAACAGGGACACGTACGTCGAGAACTCGAACAGATTCCTCGTCGGGCGAATGACCCCACGGTAGCTGTCGACGATGTACGTGATCGTGTGGAACGTGTAGAACGAGATGCCGACCGGGAGGATGATGTTGAGGTGTGGCAGCGTGACGTCGGCGCCGAGGAAGTGGATCACCTGGCGCGTCGTGTCCACCGCGAAGTTCGCGTACTTGAAGAACGCGAGCAGCGCGAGGTCGACGACGATCGGGACGACGAGACACAGCTTACGGCGGCGAGGGTCGGTCCACTTCGCGAGCCCCAACCCGGCGGTGTAGCTCACGAGCGTCGAAAACGCCATCAACAGGCAGAACTTCGGGTTCCAGTACCCGTAGAACACGTAGCCGGTGATCGTGAGCCAGACGTACCGCGCTCGCGTGGAGCGCAACGTCCAGAACACGACGTACGTGACCGGGAGGAACGCGAACAGAAAAATGAAGCTGTTGAAGAGCATTCAGGCCGTCGGTACGGGTGGCGCCGAGTGCCGGGACGGTCTCGGGCGCCGGTCAGCGTTCTGTGGCGGACGCCGACCGGCGTTAGGCACCGGAAGGCGGGCGGTGCCGATCGGGTCGGCGCCTAACGGTTCAGGCCACCGCGGCCCCGTGACGGCCCGGTCTGGCGCGAGCGCCCGCCGTTCAGCCAGCCGCGAACGCGCTGTGGCGCTCCGCGTGCCGGCGCCGCCGGTCTCGGCGATGGCGACGCCGAAGCCATCCGCCGGAGTGCAGGCGACGCCGGCGCTGCCGCCACCAGCCGGCCCGCCACCGGAGCGCCCAACGGAATAGCCGCGCAGAGCCCGAACATGAAGTACGTGACCGGGCTGTAGGCCGTCGAGAGAAACATCGCCGCGGCGCTCAGTCCGACGAGCGCGCAGAGCGCGGCCGTCGCGACACCGACCTCCCGCTTCGACGTCACCGGGTCGAACTCCGGGCCGAGCAGCTGCTTCCGGACGCGACGAACGCCGAGCCAACTCGCCACGATCGTGCCGACGAAGCACAGGAGTCCGCCGAAGCCCAGCTCGGCGCCGATCTGCACGTACGCATTGTGGGCGTTCATGTACTTCACGCCCTCACCCTCGTTGCGCTTCGTCGCCCCTTCCGCGTACTGGAAGCCGTCGATCCCGACGCCGAACACCGGATTCGCGACCATGTACCCAATGCCGCGCTTGATTACCGCCTTTCGGCCGTCGCGGTCGTGGAAGTTGTAGTCCGACTGCTCGAACAGAGCGACGAACCGCTTGCGAAGCTCCGGGGTCATCGTGGCCGAGAACACCGCAAGACACACCGCGACGAGGCCAATGTACGTCGTTCGGCGACGTGGCGGCGCGTAGAACAGCATGAATGGGATCATCAACGCGAGCGCGACGATACCACCACGCGATCCCGTCTTCATGATCGCCGCCAGCATGATCGGGATGCCGACGAACGCGATCTGGCGCACGCGACGGCTTTCGGTCGCGAGCAGGAACACGAACGGGAGGGCGATCACGAGGAACGCGGCCGTGTCGTTAGGATCGTACGTGCGCCCGATGCCGAATCGGCCCGTCCTGTCGGGTGGAACCAGGAAGCCCAGCACCGCCGCGGCCATCGCGCCGAACGCGAAGACGTGGAGCCCGATCCACATCGTTCGCCGGTGAACGAATGCGGTCGCGACGAGAACGAAGACGATGAACGTCTGGAGGTAGACGTACGGCAGGAACTTCGCGCTGCCACCGGGCCAGTACGCGCCCGGAACGGACAGCACCGCGAGGATCGCGGTCGCGAACATGAACTTCGCGACGGTCGACCTGGGAAGATCGCCCCACGGAAGCTGCCGCGGATTCGTCGCGAGCATACCAATGACGAACAGCAGGCTGAGCTTCGCCGGCGAAAGCTGCGACAGGAACGGCACCACCTCGTGCGCACGGGCAACTGTCACGGCGAGGTAGGCGGCCAACGCGTACGCGAACGCTGGGCGCGGGACCGCGCGCGCCGCGGTCTCGACCCACGCCGCTGGTGCCATCGCCGTCGTCGCGCCGGACGCTACGCGCGGCCGGGACAGGTAAGGATGAGCCATTCCGATCTGATGATACCGAATGAAAACGTAAGGTCCAGCGAGCGATCGTTCGCAGCCGCCAACCCACCCGTGCAGCCGCCATGAAGCCCGGCGGGCGGCGTCATTGCCTGCAAACCACGGCTTCGCCTCCGGCTTTCCGGTGGCGGAGTGCGAGGAAGAACCATACCATCAACAGCTTGTGAAACCAGCGGGCAAATACGCTATACCGCCGGCCGAGCAGGCGGATACGCCACACCTGTGTGGCGACCACACAGCAGACTTCGCTGTGCCGTCCAGGACCGATCTATTGGGCTACGCCCGAGACATCGATAGCACGTCGTTCCGAGCCGGTGCAGACGAAGTGAGCTCGACTGCGCCGCCGCGCGGCTCCGCTCGGAATGACATCCACTACTACAGACTCCGATCCGGTCCACTAGTGACGCGACTTACGGCTGCCTGTCTTACACGTGGGTCGCATTAGGAGATTCGTCTGAGTCGGACTGCGCAACCATCACTTCGGGCGATTCTGGCCAATCTGCCTGCTAGTTCTCCGACGCTCGCCGGCCACTGGCGAATTGCCAGGGTCGACCACTGGCTCAAGAACGTCTTCGTGCTGCCAGGGGTGGTCGTCGCCCTCGCCTGGCAGCCGATGCCGCTGGGCGAGCTCTGGTGGAGGCTCCTGGTCGGCTTGTTGGCGTGCGGACTCGTTGCGTCGAGCAACTACACTCTGAACGAGCTGATCGACGGTCCGTACGACCTTCACCATCCGACCAAGAAGTCGCGGCCTGTTCCGAGCGGCGCTGTCAGCGTCCCCCTCGCGCTCGTCCAATGGATCGCGCTCGGGGCGATCGGTTTGGGGTTGGGGTACGCCATCAACATTCAGTTCGTCTACACCCTGGCCAGTCTGTGGGTCATGGGGTGCGTGTACAACATCCCCCCGGTACGGAGCAAGGACGTCCCGTATCTCGACGTCCTGACCGAGGCTGTTAACAACCCGATCCGGATGCTCGCGGGGTGGTTCATTGTCACCAGCACTGCGCTTCCCCCGGCGTCGCTGCTGCTCTGCTACTGGATGGTCGGCTGCTACCTGATGGCCATCAAGCGCTTCGCCGAGTTCCGCCACCTCGGTGACCGTGCGCGCGTGGCTGAATACCGACGATCACTGGCCTACTTCACCGAGGACCGCCTGATCGTCGCGATCCTGTTCTACGGCTCGGCTGGCATGTTGTTCTTCGGCGCGTTCATCATGCGATACCGACTGGAGCTCATCGCGACCTTTCCCCTTGTCGCTCTCGTCATGGCTCGCTACCTCGCACTCGGATTCGAGGAGGATAGCGCGGCCCAGCACCCGGAGAAGCTCTATCGGGAACCGACGCTCATGGCTGCTGTCATCGCCACGGTGATCGCCATGGGGGTTTTGACGTTCGTCGACGTCCCGATCCTCCATCGGATCTTCTCGCCGAGCATCCCACCCCGCTGACACCCGGCTGGGACGCTGGTCTGCAACCGCGGCAATTTCCAGCCGCGCGCGGGGGTTCACGTAGGCGCCAACGCCGTGGCCGGCAGGGGCTCCGGACGAAGGCCATAGGCATCGAGGTACTCGGCAACCATCCGGCCGTGGGCAAAGCCCAGCTCCACCACGGCGCGGCCGCGAGCGCCAATCGCGACACGCCGTTGCTCGTCCGATGCGAAGTCCAAGATGATCGTCGCCAGCGCGCGGTCATCTCTCACCGCGAAGAGCTGCCCGCTGACGCCGTCCTCGATCACCGCCGGGATTTCGCCGACGGGGGTGCACGCGACCGGTACGCCCAGAGCCATCGCCTCGAGCATGGCGAGCGGCAATCCCTCGTTGTCCGACGACAACACGAAGAGATCGAGTGCCGAGACGATGCGAGCGATGTCGTTTCGCCAGCCGAGAAGGCGTACCGAATCGCTCAATCCCAACTCGGCAACGAGTCGCTCGAGCATGGGTCGCTCGACCCCCTCGCCCACAAGCACGAGCTGAACGTCGTCGCGCCTCTGACGTGCCCGCGCAACGGCGCGGATCAGAGTGCCGAGATCCTTCTCCGGGGCGAGACGTCCCGCAGATCCTACGATGAAACCATGCTCGGGCAGACCGAGCTCACGCCGGCAGTCGGCGAGGTTCGCCGGCCGTTGGCCAGTCGTCAGATCGACGCCGTTCCGGATGACGCGCAGGCGGGACGCCGGAACGCCGACCCGATCGCGAAAGAACGGCACGAGGCGGTCGCCGACCACGGCGAATACGTCGCAATCCGCTCCGACCCTCCGAATCCAGCGGTAGTGTCCATGCTTAGCCGCCAGGTACTCGAACGCGTGTTCGGTATGGACCATTCGCGGTACGAGCGCGAGCCGGCGGGCCACCGCGGTGTGGAGCATTGCCGCGAAGTTGTGTGAATGCACGACGTCGGGGCGGATGCGTCGGAACAGGCGGGCCAGTCTGAGATGGGATCGGGGGTCTCGCAGCCGGCGGCCGCCCAGAACGTAGTGATCGATCCCCGCGGCTCGAATCTGCGGCTCGAGCTCTCCGGCCTCGTCCAACGCGATGAGCACCGAGCGCACTCCCTGCTTCGCGAGTGCCGCCGCGAGCCCGACCGCCATTATCTCGAGCCCGCCTCGCCCGAAGGTGAGCACGACTTGAGCGACGCAAGGAGGGGGAGGGGGACGGTTCACAATTACGCCTCGCAGCGGTTCCGGACGTGTTTGCACGCGGGGAGATAGCCGTGCTCTGAGTGTTCGAGCCGACCTGGATGCAACGACCCGGCACCCCTGCGGAAGAAGGATACCAGGTGCCTTGACGATCCAGCGCTTGGGAGGGATCGCATCCAGCGGGCGGCGTGGCCACAACGTGAGGTATCGAGGCCACATGTGACCAGCCTGCCCCGCCCCGACCAGCAGTTCTCTTTGGCAGGTACGGGCTGAAAAACCGGGTTTACGCCCGCCAGGCCGGGCACCAAGCTTGCCTTCCCCCGCATGGCTGCGCAGCAGAGGCGGCCAGCAGCGTCGCAGCGTCCCGGAGCCGTCACCGATGAGGAACGCGGCCCGGTCGCCATTGGAAGTGCCGCGGTCGGAGGCGCAGTGGCCGAGACCGCTCGGCACCGTGTTGCGTTAACGATGCAAGACCGTTTCACTGATACCAACGGGCGATCGGCCGTCTCACCGAACGCTCCCGCATTCTTCGGATGCCCATAAAACTCTGTCTGCTCGCCCCGTCGCTCGACATTCTCGGGGGCCAATCTCGCCAGGCGATCCGGCTGGCGAATGGGCTGCGCCAACAGCCCGAGCTGTCGGTGTCGTTCATTCCCCACAACCCGCGGCTGCCAGGCCCCTTCCGGTTCCTGCAGCGGATCAAGTACGTGCGCACGGTGGCCACGACGCTCGCGTACTGGTTCATGCTGCTTACGCGGTTGTGGCGGTACGACGTCATACACGTCTTCTCTGCGTCGTACTACTCGTACCTCCTGTGCGTGGTGCCGGCGATCCTGATCGGGAAGGCGTACGGCAAGAAGGTGCTCCTCAACTATCGCAGCGGAGAGGCCGACGACCATCTCGCGAACTGGCGCCTAACGGCCGTTCCGGTGATGCGATGGGCGGACATGATCGTTGTCCCGTCCGGGTACCTCGTCGACGTCTTCGCGAAATTCGGCCTGCGCGCGCGCCCGATCTTCAACGTCGTCGAGCTGGATGCGTTCACGTATCGCGAACGGCGCCCGATTCGGCCGGTATTTCTGACGACCCGCCTGCACGAACCCCTCTACAACGTCCCGTGCGTTCTCCGCGCCTTCGCGCTGATCCAGAAGCGCTACCCCGAGGCGTCGCTGACCGTTGGGGCTGACGGGTTCCTTCGCCCCGAGCTCGAGCAGCTCGCGGCCGATCTCGGGCTTCGCAATACGAAGTTCATCGGCTTCCAGAAGTTCGAGAGCATGCCGGCGTTGTATGACGCATCGGACATTTACCTTACCGCCACGAACATCGATAACATGCCGGGCTCCGTGATCGAGTGCCTGTCATGCGGTCTTCCCGTCGTCACGACGGACGCTGGCGGCGTGCCCTATATCGTGACCGATCAGGAGACCGCGCTCATCGTGCCCCGCGACGATCACGAGGCAATGGCCGCGAGCGCGATCCGTCTGCTCGAGGACAATGATTTTGCGGTTCGTCTCGGACGAAACGGACGGGTGTCGTGCCAGCGGTTCACCTGGCCGGCCGTGCGTGATCAATGGATGGACGCATACGCGGAGCTGACGCGCGGGTCCGTCGGCCGGGTGCAACAGCAGTCAGGCGGGCTTCGTCAGGCGAGTGAGGTCGCGAAATGAGGCAGGTGCTTCGCAAGGGGCTGAAGGACATTGTCGTCGACGAGGTGCCCGATCCGGTGCCTGGCTCGCACCAGGTGCTCGTCGGACCGTGTATGTCGCTCATCAGCAGCGGCACGGAGACGGCAAGCATCCATCAGGAAGGGCTCATTCGTGGCGTCGCCGAGAATCCGTCGCACATCCGCAAGGTGTGGGACGTGATGAAGCTGAACGGCCCGACGCGCACGTACGCCGAGGTGATGGCGAAGCTCAAGGAGTACGCCGTGCTTGGCTACTCCGGCGCCGGGGTGGTGCTCCAGAAGCACTCGAGCGTGGTCGACCTCGACGTCGGCGATCGCGTCGCGTACGGCGGCGAAGGCACGGGACACGGCGAGGCGATCGTGACCGGCCGGAATCTCGTGGCGAGGATCCCCGACGCGGTGTCGTTCGAGGATGCCGCGTTCACCACGTTAGGCAGCATCGCGCTCAACGCCGTGCGCGTGTCGAACGTTGGCCTGGGCGACGTGGTGGTCGTGATCGGCCTCGGGCTGGTCGGACAGCTCGTCGCGCAGCTCGCGCGCTTGCAGGGCGCCGTCGTCATTGCGACCGACCTGCGGCAGGACCGCGTCGACCTCGCCGTGCGTCTCGGCGCCCAGCACGGCGCGGACGGGTCGAGCGACATCGAGGGCTACGTTCGCTCGCTCACCGGTGGACGTGGCGCGGATTCCGTGTTCATTGCGGCCGCGGCCAAGTCCGACGCTCCGTCGCAGCTCGCCCTCCGACTCGCGCGCGACCGCGGGCGGATCGTAGTGGTGGGTGCGGTCGAGCTGAATTTCCCATGGCACGAGATGTATCTGAAGGAGATTCAGCTCTTCATGTCGCGCGCGTACGGGCCGGGCAGTTACGACCCGGCGTACGAGCAGCGCGGCCAGGACTACCCGATCGCGTACATCCGGTGGACCGAGAACCGCAACATGGAAGAGTTCCTGCGGTTGGTCGAGGTCGGCCAGGTGAACGTCGGCCCGCTCGTGAGCCATCGCTATCCGTTCCTCGAGGCGCCAACGGCCTACGAGACGATCATGGCGCCGGAGTCGCGCAGCCTCGCGGTTGTCCTTCGCTACCCGCGCGCCGATCAGCCAGCGGGCGCGTCGGCGTTCGTGCCGAAGCGCCGGGTGGACCTGACCAGCGAGCCGTCGCGGAATGCGCGATTCCGCGTGGCGCTCGTGGGCGCCGGGAATCTCGCCCGGTGGGCACACATGCCGGCGCTCAAGGGCATCCCCGATGTATCGCTGCGCGCCGTCCTCTCCACAAACGGCGCACGCGGCAAGAACTACGCGATGCGCTTCGGCGCGGACTATTGCACGTCCGAGTACGAGGAGATCCTCGCCGACAAGGACGTCGACGTGGTGCTCATCATGAGCCGGAACCAGCACCACGCCGAGCAGACCAGGGCGGCGCTCGAGGCGGGGAAGCACGTGTTCGTCGAGAAGCCGATGGCGATCTCGGTCGACGAATGTCGCACGCTCGTACGCGCCGTCGAAGACACGGGCCGCGCGCTCACCGTCGGATTCAACCGCCGGTTCGCGCCATTCTACGTCGAGCAGAAGCGCGCACTCTCGCGGCGGCACGGGCCTGCCGTCATCAGCTGCCGCATCAACTCGCCGGGAATATCCGGCGGGTACTGGATGGCTGATCCGGCGGTCGGTGGCGCCATACTCGGCGAGGCGTGTCACTTCACCGACCTGCTCTACTGGATGCTCGAGTCAGAGCCGGTGCAGGTGAGCGCACTGACGCTGCCGCGCGACGTGCCCGAGCCCGTCGGCGAGAACAACCTGGTCGCGAGTCTCGCATTCGCGGACGGGTCCATCGCGAACATCACGTACTGCACCGTTGGCAGCCGCACGTCGGGCGGCGAGCGCGTCGAAGCGTTCGCGGGCGGTGTGGGAACGATCGTCGAAGACTTCAAGTGGCTGCAGCACCGCACGTCGGTCAAACGGACGCGCAGCAAGCTGTGGGCGGAAAAGGGGTACGGCATTCAGATGGAGTCGTTCATCGATTCGATCCGACGGGGGAGTCCGCCTGCAGTGACGGTGATCGACGGCGCCCGATCCACGCTCGTCTGTCTCGCCATGCTTGAATCCGCCCGAACGGGGGCGCCTGTTCGGATCGATCTCGAGCGCAGCCTTCGTGGCGAGTCGCTCGGTCCAACCCGAACCGAGTGAGAAGGTCGCTGACGACCCCGCCGCACGGGCGGGGCGCCGCTGAGGACTCGGCGGTGGGGGACGGCGGCGGCCATCGCGCGACGCGTATTCCGCGGCGTGGCGCCCTGCCGCTCGTATCGCTCGTGATCGTCGGCAGGGGCGACTGGCAGCTCGCCCACAGCCGCGTTGCCAGCATCGTCGACGAGTGTGTTCGCCTCCGCGTCGAGATCGTCCTCGCGCGTCCCGCCGCGTCGCCCGACGCGGACATGCTCGCCCGAACCTTCCCGGCGGCGACCGTCGTGGAGGCCGCGCCGGATGCGTCGCTCGGAGAGCTCCGGGCGGTTGGCATGCGCGAGGTCTCCGGGGATGTGGTCATGTTCCTGAACGACAGCGACGCGCTCGACACCGCGTGGCTCGCGGCGCTCACTCGTCAGGCGGAGCGGGAGAGCCCAGCGTCGTCGGAGGTGGCCGCGAGCCAGCTGGCGGGTCCGCGTTGACGACGCCGTCCGGGCGCGTCCGATGAACGCGCAATCGCCGATCATCTCCATCATCGTCCCCGTCCACCAGGGCGGGACGGTGCTGCGCGCATCGCTCGCCGCGATCGCGGCGAGCGACCTCCCCCGGGAGCTGTGGGAGCTGATCGTCGTCGACGACGCGAGCACCGACGACACGGTCATCATCGCCGCCGAATACGCCGACTGCCTCGTCAGGCTCCCGACGCGACACGGACCTGCGTACGCGCGAAACCGCGGTGTGGAGATGAGTCGCGGGTCACTCCTCGCGTTCTTCGACGCGCGCGTCTGTCCACACCCGGACGCTCTGCGCCGCATGGTCGAGCTGCTGGACGCGCAGCCGGACGTGAGCGCCGTGTTCGGCGCGTACGACACAAAGCCGGCAGCGCGTGGCTTCGTGTCACAGTATCGAAACCTGCTGCACCACTACGTCCATCACCGAAGCGCGGGTGAGGCGGAGACGTTCTGGGCGGGTTGCGGCGCGATTCGTCGCGACGTGTTCATGGCGGCGGGTATGTACGATGAGTGGAAGTACACTCGCGCGCAGATCGAGGACGTCGAGTTGGGGCATCGCGTGCGCACACTCGGGAATCGCATCCTGCTCGAGCCGGCCATCCAGTGCACCTCGATGAGGCGCTGGCGTCTCCGTGATGTCATTCGCAGCGACTTCAAGGACCGGGGAGTGCCGTGGACGAGACTCCTCATGCAGATGCGAGCGATGGCGCGCACGACGACGCTGAATCTCGCTACGGTCGAGAAGCTGAACACGGTCCTGGTCTGGGTCGCCGCGGGGCTGCTCGCAGTAGCAGCGGTGACACGGTCGGCAATCGCCGGCTGGGCGACCGCCGGCGCCATACTCTTCCTGCTCGCCTCGAGCGCGCCGTTCTACTCGTTCCTGCGACGCGAGCGAGGGATCGCCTTCGCGCTCGGCGCGATCCCGTTGCACCTGCTCTACTATCTCAACAACGGGCTGGCGGTCGCGTACGGATGGCTGGCGCATCACACTGTCGGCGAGCCAACACCGGATGCATTGACGCAGGCGTTCGCCGAAGTTGGCATGCAGGTGTGGCCGCCAGTGCGCAGGGGCCGCACCGCACACCGTTGATCCAACCGCGTGCTCGTTCTCGCGACGAGAGCCGTCCATGCCGCGTGAGTCGACTGTCTCGCGCGTTCTTCCCGCCGAGCACGCAGTCCTCTTCATGCTCGGTAACGACGACAACGACGGCGACGTAGCCGATGCGCTCCGAGGCCGCGTCGACTGGCCCGCGCTGCTGGCACTCGCTCACAGCGAGCGGGCGACTGGCGAGCTGCAGAGACGCATCCACACCCTGAGCGGCGTTCGAGTTCCCGAGGACACATGGAGTGCGTTGCAGCGGATGGCGATGATCGCCGACTTCGAGACCGCGCAGCTGCAGGAGTGTCTTCGTGACGCGCTCGGGGTGCTGGAATCGCTCGACGCGCGTGTGATGCTCCTCAAGGGAGCTGCGCATGTGTGCTCGGTCTACGGTGGGGACTTTCGCCATCGCCCGATGGCGGACATCGACCTTCTCGTCGACAGCTCGCGCGCTCCGTCAGTGCAGGCCGCGCTTACTGCGAGTCGCTGGCGGCAGACTGTCGTCGGCGACCTCGCCAGCGCGTACATCGAGCACCATCATCTTCCCCCCCTGCGCGATGCCCGCGGGACGAATGCGCGGCTCGAGATCCACACGGCGCCGTTCGCGCCGGGCCATCCCTTCGGCCTCACGACCGAACGACTCTGGGCCAGCGCCGAGCGCCTAACGCCGGGGCAGGGTGCCGTCACGTCGCCGGCGCGAGGCGTGTTCATCCCGGCGCTCGGTCATCAGCTGCTGCACGTCTGCCTGCATTTCGCATGGTCGCACGTCATGCGGTTCGGCGCCTGGCGCACCTTTCGCGACATTCGCGCGTTCGCGACGTCCGGCCGCATCGACTGGGAAGGCTTCACGCGTGTGGCCCGGGAGATGCGCGCGGGGACCGCTTGCTACTGGACCTTCCGGCTTGCGCAAACGGCTGCCGGAGTTCGACTCCCGCCGCACGTCCTCGATGCGCTCCGTCCGCCACGCCCCGAGTGGTACCTGCGCGGGCTCGAGCGACATTACCTTCTGAACCTGCTTCCGATCCGTCCGGCCTCTCCGAGCGTGCGACTCGATCGCGCGATGTGGGAGCTCGGGATGCTGCCAGCTCGGAGTGGATTTCGCAGCGTGCGTCCGTGGGACCGCGACGAGCAGTTCGTGGCGTCGGCGCGGCCCTCCTCGCCCAACCCTGCCGGTCCATCACGGCAGCTGTGGTCAACAGCTCGTTACGTCTCGACCGTCGTCGGCGGGAGCGCTCGCGAGCAACGCCGGAACCAGTCATGAAACGTGCGGTCGTATGTGGTGCCGGAGGATTCATCGCGAGTCACCTCGTCACCCGACTCAAGCGGGATGGCTATTGGGTGCGGGGCGTGGACCTCAAGCACCCCGAGTTCTCCGCCTCGAACGCGGATGACTTTCGGGTGCTGGACCTGAGAGAGCTCGACCAATGTCGCGAGGCCGTTCGGCTCGACGGCGGGCATCGCGTGGATGAGGTCTACCAGCTCGCGGCCGAAATGGGCGGGATGGGCTACATCAGTACCGCCGAGTGCGACATCATGCGGCACAGCGCGCTGATCGACATCAACATGCCGAAGGCTGTCGTGGACGCCGGTGTGCCGCGGTATTTCTTCGCCAGCTCGGTCTGCGTCTACCGCGACATGGCGGTTGGTGAAAGCGCGCTGACCGAAGACGAGGCCTACCCCGCTCGCCCCGACAACGAGTACGGCTGGGAGAAGCTGTACGCGGAGCGTGTCGCGCTCGCCCACGCGCGTCGCTACGGGCTCCAGGTTCGCATCGCCCGATTTCAGAACTGCTACGGGCCCGAGGGGACATGGACCGGTGGACGCGAGAAGGCGCCAGCGGCGATCTGCCGCAAAGTTGCCGAGGTTCCTGACGGCGGCACCATCGAAGTATGGGGCGATGGCACCGCCGTGCGGTCGTACACGTACGTCGCGGACCTCGTTGACGGGATCGTGCGGCTCGTGCAGTCGGACATCACGGAGCCCGCGAACATCGGGAGCCCCGAGTACGTCACCGTACGCGAGCTCGTGGACGCCGTGAGCGTGGCGAGCGGAAAGCGCATCGCGGTGCGCTACGTTCCCGGGCCCGTGGGCGTCCAGTCGCGGAACTTCAGCCATCGTCGCATCGAGTCTCTCGGCTGGCGGGCGGAGACGTCGCTGCGGGACGGCATTGCCATCACCTATCGGTGGGTCGAGCAACAAGTGCGAGCGGCCGCGTCATCGTGACGCGGCCGCTCGCCAGGTTCTGAATTTTCTGAGGACGACGGCTACCAGCCGCGGATCTTCAGCAGCACCGTCGGCATCGTCTTGAGCATGATCTTCACGTCCTCGGCCATGCTCTGCGTGCGCAGGTACTGAAGGTCGTAGCGCACCTTCTCGCGCACGTCGTCGAGGCACGAGTCATATGCGCGGTTGATCTGCGCGAGCCCAGTGATCCCCGGCTTGACCCGATGACGCATCGGGTACTCGGGGATGTCCTGGCGAAGGCGAGCGACGATGAGCGGACGCTCTGGTCGCGGGCCGACGATGTTCATGTCGCCCTTCACGACGTTGATGAGCTGCGGGAGCTCATCGAGTCGGAACTTGCGGATGACGCGACCGATCGGGGTCACGCGTGGATCGTTCACCGTAGCCCACACGGCACCGCCCGGCCCTTCGGCGTTGATGTACATCGAGCGGAACTTGTAGATCGTGAACGCCGCGCCGCCGAGGTCCTGAAGACGGCGCTCGTGCATCGCGAGCGTCCGGCGCCACCGGCGATCGATGCCGACACGCGTCTGGGTGTAGAAAATCGGCCCGCGCGAAGTGAGCTTCACGGCCAGCGCGAGCAGGAGGAGCACCGGCGCCAGCAGCACGATCCCGATGACTGCGAGCACGAGGTTCACGCCCCGGTTCAGCCGATCGGAGCGCGGAGCAGGCGCGATGTTCTCGACAACCGCGGCCGCATCGCCATCGCGGACAGTGTCGATGTGTCGCGGACGGTCGAGGAACCGCCCGGTATCGACGCTCGGCGCTGAAGCGCGTCGGACTGGCCGCGTGGGCGGCGTTGGGACTCTGGCGGTCAACTGGTCAGCGACCGTCGGGATGGACTCCATGTTTCCTCTGATGCTTTTCTCTATATGAACCGCTGGTGCCTCGCGCGAACAGTCACTCGCGAGCACGGTCGCGGCATCGACGTGACCTAATTCACGAGCAGGGAAACCCCGTACACTAAACCCGTCACGACGCTCGCGACCGTCAGCACCGTCTGCCACTTGGATCCCGTTTTCTCACCGGGCACGACCAGCTCATCACCCGGGCGCGCACCGATGTCGTTCAGCGTGAGACCAAGCCTGAATGCTTCCTGCATTCCTTCCTTGTTCACCACCACCGATCCGCTTCGTTTGATCTCGGACCGGTCCATCTTCGCGTCCTTTCCGGGTCCTCCCGCCTCCATGATCGCGTCGGTGACCAGGAAGTCGATCGGGAACGAGTAGAAGCCCGGGGCGGCAACTGCGCCAAGGATCGAAAGCCGAAGTAGCCCCTGCGCGCGGACGGTCGGATTCCGGAGATATTTGCCCAGCTCCTTCTGAAGGAACGGTTCGAGCTCCGAATCGAGCAGTCCCGCGACCGACATCGGCGGCAGGTTCGGGAGCAACAGCTTGCGGTCCGCTCGGACCGTGAAGGTGTCGGTCAGCGAAGAGTCGGCGTACACTGCGAGCAGAATCCGATGCCCAGCCTGGAAATCGCCGTCGCGAAGCCGGGTACGGATTCGCGTGGCCATCGCAGTGTGGTTCTGCCTGGTCTTGCTGTCCCGAGCAGTCCGCGCAGCCGCGATGTGGCGCGCTTCAGCGGCCTCGAGCTCAGCGCGCGAGACAGGTTGTCGCGCGGTCGACTGAGCGGCAAGACTGCTGGCCGCGACGACTGTCACAGCGCAGACACGGTAAGCGGCCCTGGCGACGCGCTTCAGATCGATTCGAGCGGGTGAGTGCAAAGCTCTGGTGGAAATGGGTTGTCGGTCTGGGCTTCCCGCTGCACCCAACGTGCTAGCAGAGATCAGCAATGGCGAGTGAGGAGAAGTTAATACGTACCAATGAGTTTCGATGTAGAACGATAGGTCCGGTGTGGTGCATCCGCGCGCACAAGGTGTGGTGCGACAGCGACAGTTTTCCCGTGCGGCTATTGTGAATCGCCGAACCGCGGTGTGGGCAGCTGCAGGTGACGGCGACAAAATCGGCGACCCGATCAGATGCGGCGCGGTAGAGGTCGTTAGGTGCAAGAGCTCGGCCGCGAGGGCCGCGTTGCGAGGGGTCACCGTCCTCCCCCTGTATCTCAACCAGACCCTTCGAGGATGCCATCCCGTTGCTACCCCGGAACGAAACGATGGTCACTTCTTCCGGCAGCGTTGTCGAGCCGGGTCCACATCATTGTTGCGGTTTTGTCGCGCTCGCGCCTCAGACATTGTGACTTACTTCACAGTCATCGAGTCTAACCCGAACAAGGGAAACACGTTGCTCGGGACTGAAGCCTCCGCATGAGTTCTGCAGATGCGCCCCCCGTGCCCGCTTTCCCGCTCATCCAGCCAACAATGCACGGCCCTATCGGGTCCCAGGGACGCATGTCCGATCCTGAGCAAGTAGCGCTCGCAGCGCCGCCGCTGGTGCTCGTCGCAAACGATCAGGAGTGGCTGTCGCGATCGATCGAGAGCATTCTCGGCCCGAGCGGCTTCGCCGTGGTACAGGCGCATACCGGCCGCCATGCGCTCGAGCTGGCCCGACGCACCCGACCCGACGCAGTGATCATCGATGCCGACCTGACCGATCTGCGCGGCATCGAAGTGTGTCGGATCCTCCGCGCTGATCCTCGCTTCGCCGCCAGCATTCCGATCGTGGTGACCACCGCGGGCCCGGCCTCGCGCGTCGAGCGCCTCGAGGCGTATCGCGCGGGCGCCTGGGAGTACTGCAGCCAGCCGCTGGATGCCGAGGCCCTGCTGCTCCAGCTGGGCAACTTCATACGGTCGAAGCGCGAACTCGACCGGTGTCATGACGACAGCCTGTTGGACCCGGCGACGGGGCTGTACAACGTCCGCGGGCTCGCCCGTCGGGCCCGTGAGCTTGGAGCCGACGCATCGCGCCGCCGCGCGCCGCTGGCGTGTGTCGCCATTGGCCCCGCGGTCGACATCCCGCTCGACGCCGACGGGAACGCGGAGGCGGCCGCGAAGCTCACCCACCATCTGAGCCAGGTCGTTCGTCGCGTGGCCCGAGTCTCGGATGCCGTCGGGCATCTGGGTCGGTCCGAATTCGCGATCATCGCCCCGGCCACCGAGGCAAATGGCGCCGTGAGGCTCGCGGAACGGATCCAGGCGTCGGTCGATGACGCACACATCTCGGTCGTCGGCGATGAGGGTCGGGTCAACATGCAGGCTGGCTACGCCGCGGTCCCGGATTTCGCGCACTCCACGGTCGACGCGGTCGAGCTGATGCTCCGCGCGGCCACGGCGCTCCGCCACGTTCGCTCCACCGAGCCGACACGGACGATCACCGCGTTCGAAGACGTGCCGTCGAGAGAAATCCAGTAGTCGCGCAGCTTTGCGCGGTCGAGTCGGGAGACGACAGTCCGTAGCGACTGCCAGCCGAAAGTCCGAGAAAACAAAACCGCCGCTCGCCTCGAGGCGAGCGGCGGTTCTTCGTTAGGCACTGGTGGCCGGCCGCTTAGCGGCGGCCACTCGCCATTGCGCGACGCTCCTCGCCGTCGCCGGCGGCAAGGCGCGGCGGCTCGTCCTCCTCGAGCGTCCCGTAGCCGTCGATGTACGAGTAGTACCTGTACATGCCTTCGGCGCGCACGTCGTTCAGGATGGCGCCGATGACGCGGACCGGCATGCGGTCGAGGGTCTGCAGCTTGTTGTTCGCGAGCTTCCGATCGGTTTTCCCGGTGCGGAGCACGAGGACCATGTACCCGGTCGCCGTGCCGAGCGCGTATGGATCGATGCCGGCGCCAAGCGGCGCGGTGTCGACGATGACGGCGTCGAAGCGGTCGCGCATCGCACGAATGAGATTCGCCGTGCCGTCAGAGGCGAGCAGCTCCGGCCCGCGATGGCGACGACTGCCGCACGGAATCACCATCAGGTTCTCGTGCGCGGTCTCCCTGATCACGTCCTCCAGCGCCACTTCGCCAGTGAGGTGATCGACGAGCCCCGGACGCTGCGGAACCGCGAACGTCTGGTGGAGCAGCCCGCGACGGATGTCGCCGTCGATGAGCAGCGTCTTGTAGCCGGCCTCCGCGAACGTGAGCGCCAGGTTCGAGGCGACCAGGGATTTGCCATCGCCAGGCCCCGGGCTCGAGACCGCGAGCGTGACCGGTCCGGTTTCGCCGACCGCGTTCCGTACCGCGAGCCTCAGTCCTCGGAACGCTTCAACGAGCTGTGCCTGATCCTCGACGCGAACGACGGCGTTACGGCCGCGGCGGATCGTCGGGATCGTCGCGAGAATGTCGAGCCCGAGCTCGTTCGTGGCTTGCTCCGGATACCGGAACCTCTTGTCGGTGAGGTCGAGCAGGAACGCGATGAGAATCGCAAGCCCGACACACGCGGCGAGGACCATCGCGAACAACGTCGGCGCCGTGTTGCTCGATGGCGAGAGTGGCGTCTGCGCCGAGTCGAGCACGCTGACATCGGGCGTTGCCGATGCTTCCGCCATCTTCGAGGCGGTGAAGCGCGACTGAATGTCGGCGTAGAGCGTGTACGCGAGCTGGACGTCACGCTGCAGCGTCTGCTCTCGCACGGTGCGCTGCGGGATCTGACGGATATCGGTTGTCGCGGCGGAGATTCTCCGGCCGTAGTCCGCTTCGCGCGTGCGGAACTGCTCCAGCGACTGCTGGACGATGCCGGGAATGGTCTGCGTCTGCAGGCGCGTCAGCTCGGCCTCGGCGTCCTTCACCAGCGGATGCTCGTTCGTGTAGCGCTCCGTCAACGTGCGCAGTGTCGCCTGCTTGGCGGTCACGGCCTCGAGCGTCGACTTGAGGTTCGGCGACGTTTCGACGACGGACGGAAGGCTCAGCACCGCTTCAGGCGTCAGGCCCTTTCCGGTGGACTGCGCCTTCGCGAGGAGCGATTCGAGCGCCTCGCGGTCGCGGCTCGTGGCCTCGTGCTGCACGCGCATGTTCATGAATGCCGTCAGCTCGGGGCTCGACGTCACCATGCCGTTGGGCATCGCAATCGGCATGTCGCCCGGCTTGGCGATGTTCTCGATCTTCGTCCGCTCGTATGCGAGGTTGGCGGCGTCGTACGTCGCTGCGGCCTGGTCTTTCTGCTCCTCGAGCGCGAGACGGATGTCGGTCAGGTTCTTCTTCTTCAGGAGCGCGGCCTCGTTCACGAACTCGCCGAGGATCGCGTTCATCGTGGCGGCCATCTCCGTCGGCCGCTCGCCCTTGAGGGTCAAGCGCAGGAAGCGGCTGTCCGTCGGCAGGAACACATCCAGCGACTTCTGGATCTCACTCGCGACCTGGCGCGGAGTCTTCACCACGAACTCGATCTCGCTGCGCGAGCCGTCGAGCGCGGGCTGCCAGAGGAAGCCGACCGGGCGACCAATGGAATCGCCAAGCGCCCCACGCTCGACGACGGCTGATGTGCGGTCACTGCGCCGCGCGAGCGTGTACCGACGCTCGGGAGCGTCGACCGTGAGGATGTAGCTCCCGGCCCGGAGGTCGCTCGTATGATCGAAGTCACGGAAGAGCACCGAGTCGCTCGCTTCCGACGGCACCACGTACAGCCGCAGATCGCGAGCAACCGGATCGAGGATCGCATAGCTCTTAATGAGCTCGCGCCACGCCGCTTCCTTCAGTACCTGTCCGGCCTGAATCGGTCCCTTTGGATCGGGCGGCTCGGCGATCACGACGGTCGCTTCGACCTGGTATTTCGGCTTTACGAATTGAGTCGCGACGGCCCCACCTGCCGCGCCAACGACAAGGCCGGCCGCGATGAGCCACTTGTACCGCTTCAGTGCCGAGACGTATCGGGCAACGTTGAGCCCCGGAGCCGCCGCGGGTGCGACAGCCATCGGTGCGGCCGGCGGACCCCAACTCTGCAGCGCGCCGGAGGATTCGCCGTGGGCAGGAACGTCGGCCGGATTCGACGGAACCAGTGAACCAGACATTCGTGACGGGAGAGCGTGAGGATTGTCTAACAGAAGACTACAACTTAGGTAACTACCCTGTGTGTGACGTAGCTCGCCCAACCACGCCAACAAGTGGCGTAGCTACGGTGACACAGCGCCGATCGGTTTAGCAAGATCAGGCCCAGCGGGAGGAGGCCCACCGAACCGCGTTATTGCGTTCAACCGCAAGGCGGAATGAGCAATCGAGGGCGACCCGACCAGCCTGCTGTCGGTGTGATGCCGCACAACCTGTTGATTGTGATACACACCCCCTGTTGCCGATCCGCGATGCTGTAGCTTAGTGGCAGCAGTTTTTCGTTGTACGGATTCAACCTCGATCGTCATATAGATGAGTCAGCTCGACGGCCTCCGGCCCACCGCAAGATAGAGCATCTCGCCAGGGACGCGACCTCCCGTCGCACGCCTGTTCGCACCGACCGCTTCCATCCGAAGGAGCCTGTTTGATGTCTTCGTCTGCTGCCGTACTCGGGGACTCGGGGCGTTCGCTCGCCGGTGACGGGGAGGCCGGTCGAGACCCACTCTCGATCTCCGCAGAAGTCAAGTCGAGTTTGAGCCTGCTCATCGTTGATGACGATCGAACGCTGCGTGAGGGTTGCGCCAGCGTGCTGCAGATGGACGGGTTCAACGTCACGACCCTCGGGCGCGGAGACGAAGCGCTGGAGCTGGTGCGGCGTCGGAAGTTCGACATCGTGCTCGTCGACCTGTATATGACCCCGGTCTCGGGCATGGAGATCCTCCGTGCGACGCTCTCGGCGCACAAGGAAACCATTGTCGTCGTGATGACCGGGAATCCGAGCGTCACGACCAGCATCGAAGCGCTGCGCGCCGGCGCGTGGGATTACCTCCCGAAGCCGTTCTCGGCGACGCACCTCCAGGTGCTCATCGGTCGCGCGTCGCATGCGGTGATGGTCGCCCGCGAGACGCGAGACCTTCGTATCCAGCTCCTCAAGCAGAGCGGCAACAGCGATAAGATCACGCTGCTCGGCGTGTCCCCGGCGTTCAGGAAGGCCGTGGAGCTCGCCCGGCGAGTCGCCAGCACCGACGCGTCGGTGATGATCATGGGCGAGAGCGGTACGGGTAAGGAGCTGATTGCCCAGTTCATTCACCAGCATAGTCGCCGCGCGAGCCGTCAGGTCGTGCCCATCAACTGCGCGGCGCTGCCGGAGGGTCTGCTCGAGAGCGAGCTCTTTGGGCATCGCAAAGGTGCGTTCACCGGCGCGGATCGCGAGAAGGCCGGCCTGCTCGAGATCGCGAACGGCGGCACGCTGTTCCTCGACGAGCTCACCGAGATGTCGCTGCCGCTTCAGGCCAAGCTGCTCCGCGTGTTGCAGGACGGCGTGGTGCGTAGGGTCGGGAGCGAGCAGCAGGATGCGGTCGTTGACGTCCGGTTCATCTCGGCGACGAACCGGGATCCGGCCGAGTGCGTCGCGAAAGGGACGCTGCGCGAGGACCTGCTGTATCGCCTCCGCGTCGTTCCGATCAAGCTGCCGCCGCTCCGCAAGCGACTCGAGGACATTCCGCTGCTCGCGAACCACTTCCTCACGCACTTCTGGGAGCGCCACCGCCAGCCCGGGGAACCGACGCCGCGAATCAGCGAAGCGGCCGTCGACTTCCTGCGCTCACGGCCGTGGCGCGGCAACGTCCGCGAGCTTCAGAACGTCATCGAGCAGCTGGCGGTCCTCGCGGAGCCCGGACAGGCAGTCCAGCCCGACGACGTGCCGCTCTACGACGATGCCGTCGCGCCTGCTCCGACCGGGCCCAGCGGGCTTCCGTCGAACATCATGACGGAGAGCTTCCATCTGGCCAAGGAGAAGCTTGTCGCGCACTTCGAGAAGGAGTATCTCACCGAGTTGATCGCGCGGGCCGGTTCGAACATGTCGAAGGCGGCACGCCTGGCGAGTATCGATCGCACGACGCTCTACCGACTCATGGAGAAGCACGGCTTCCGCCGTGACGAGTTCGGCGGCGCGGGTGACGAGTGAGCTTCCGTCTCGAGTAGAACGCTTTGCCGCAACCGCGACCACACAAGTCGGCGCTGCGAAACACCGCCCGAACCGCATCCGCGGTCATCGAGCCGGGTGTTCGTGACCCCGATACGGTGTTGACGAGCGCCGTCTGGCGCGCGCTCGTGGACGCGTCGTCCGACGTGTGCGCGGACTGGGCGCACACGGAGCATGGCACCACATCGCCCGCCGACGTGCGCAGCACGGTCGCCGCGCTGACCGAGAACATCCGGCAGGCGCTGACCAGCGACGCGGTCGTTCTCGTCGCCTTCCCGCCGTTCGCCCCGGTCCGGCGGACGCTCGAGCTCACGCGGCGCGCTTTCCTCGAGCGAACGGACGCCACCGACATCGAGCCGGCTGGTGATGTCACGGTGCTCGACGTGATCAAGGCGATGGAACGCGTGCAACACGCGATCGACCAGGATGCGGCGCATCGCTTTGCCTCGCGACTTTCCGGGGAGGATGCGCAACAGCTCGTGGTCGAGATGGCGCACGACATGCGCTCGCCGCTCGGCTCCATCCTCATTCTCGCCGAACGGCTGCGCTACGGGTCTGGCGGGACCCTAACGCCGATTCAGGAGCGTCAGCTCGGTCTCGTGTACTCGGCGGCATTCGGGTTGAGCGCGCTCGCGGGTGACGTCATCGAGCTCGCGCGGGGTGGGACCACGCTCATGGACCAGTCGCCGATGCCATTCCTGGTGTCGGACGTCCTCCAGTCGATTCTCGACATCCTCCGCCCGATGGCGGAGGAGAAGCGGCTCGCGATGCGGTGCGTCGGGCCGGAAGCCGATCTGCGCGTCGGGTATCAGGCCGCGCTCAATCGCGTGCTGCTCAACCTCGCGACGAACGCGATCAAGTTCACGAACACGGGCTCGGTGGACGTGACGTGCCGTCAGCTCGATCGGAGTCGCGTCGAGTTCTCGGTGAAGGACACCGGCCGGGGCATTCCGGCACACGTGATGTCGAACCTGTTCGAGGCGTTTCGCCAGCGGCAGATCACTGGCGACTACGCGTTCTCGAGCGCGGGGCTCGGTCTCTCGATCTGCAAGAAGCTGATTGCCGCGATGGGCGGGGAGCTCGGCGTCGAGACGGAGCTCGAGAAGGGCACCCGGTTCCATTTCGTCCTGGATTTGCCGCAAGGATCCCGGCTCTAGTCGGGAATCGGGAATCGGGAATCGGGAACGGCGAACCGGGCGTCGGGAATCCAGAATCGAACCGACACCCGACTGTTGGGACTGGACGCGGCATGGCCAGCCGCTGCAGCTTCGAGGTGGGTCTGGCAGGTCGATTTTTGTTTCCCGACTCCCGATTCCCGATTATGCAGAGCCGTCGCGCTTTCGTATCGAATCTCGCTCGCGCAGGCGTCGCGGTGCCGGTGTTCAAGACCACCGCGCTGGCATCCGTGCTCCGGGCCGAAGGACTGGCTACCGGACGGACGGCGACCGCGCTCGCCGAGGATGAGAGCTACTGGGGCGAGATCCAGCGCGCCTTCGACGCCGACCGTACGCTCATCAACCTGAACAACGGCGGCGTGAGTCCCACGCCAACCCACGTGCTCGAGGCGATGATCCGCGATCTTCGCTTCTCGAACGAGGTGCCGGTCGAGCACATGTGGGGCGTGCTCGAGCCGCGCATCGAGAGCGTCCGTCGCGAGCTCGCGAAGGAGTTCGGCTGCGATACCGAGGAGATGGCGATCACGCGCAACGCCTCGGAGTCGAACGAGACGATGATCCTCGGCCTCGACCTCAAGCGCGGCGACGAAGTCATCGTGACGACACAGAACTACGGTCGGATGCTGACGACGTGGGATCAGCGCGTGCGTCGCGACGGCATCGTCGTCAAGCCGATCAAGTTCACGGTGCCGCCGCCATCCGACGACTACATCGTCGACCGTTTCCGGGAAGCGATCACGCCGCGCACGCGGGTCATCGAGATCACGCACATCACGAACCTCACGGGGCAGATCCTCCCCGTAGCCAAGGTCGTGGCGATGGCGCGGCCGCGGAACATCGAGGTGTTCGTCGACGGGGCCCACGCGTTCGCGCACTTCCCGTTCACGCGCGACGAGCTCGGATGCGATTACTACGGCACCAGCCTTCACAAGTGGCTGCTCGCACCGGTGGGGACGGGATTCCTGTACGTACGGAAGTCGAAACAGAAATCGCTGTGGCCGCTCATGGCGGCGCCGGCGACCATGGACGAGAACGTCCGCAAATACGAGGAGATCGGCACCCACCCGGCGGCGAACCATAACGCGATCGCGGCGGCGCTCGCGTTCCATCGCTCGATCGGCGGCGAGCGGAAGGTGGCCCGCCTCCGTTTTCTTCGCGATCGGTGGGCCAAGCGCCTGCTGGCCGAGAGCTCGCGCGTTCGCGTCCTCACGCCACTCGACGGGAAGCAGGCAGGCGGCATAGCGCTGTTCAACGTGGACGGGATCGACACCGCGAAGCTGCAGGGGTGGCTCTGGGCGAAGCACCGCATCATCACCACGCCGATCCTGCACGAGGAGTTCCACGGGCTCCGCATCACGCCTAACGTGTACACGACGCTCGAGGAAGTGGATCGCTTTGGCGACAAGGTGCTCGAGGCCATGGCGCGGGGTGTGAGCGCGTAGGCGGAGCGAGGCTGTCAATCCGGAGCTCAGGTCCTGGTCACGAGCCACAGCGCGCTCGCGAACCCGATCACGATGATCGCCTGACGGACCCGCGTCTGCGGCACGCGCTGGGCCAGGCGTGACCCGCCGTATCCCCCGATCGCCGCCCCAATGGCCATGGCCGCCGCTACCGGCCAGCTCACAAGACCGCTCACCGCAAACGTGCCCGCCGCGACGGCATTGGCGCACAGCCCGCCCCAGTTCTTCAGCCCGTTCATTCGGTGAATGTTGCGGAATCCCATGAACCCGAGTGCCGCGAGCATGAGGATTCCCATTCCCGCGCCGAAGTAGCCGCCGTACACGGCGACAGCGAACTGGTAGGCGAGCAGCCGTAGGCTCGGGCGCACCGCCCGGTCGAAGGTATGATCGTCGACCGGCTCGGGAGCGACCGCGCTGCGCTCGGCGCGCTGCCGGAGGCGTTCGCTGAGTGGCCGCTGGATGAGAAACAGCAACGTCGCGCCGAGCACGAGCCACGGGACGATCGCGTCGAACCGCGACGGCGGTGTCACGAGCAGCAGAAGCGCCCCCACGAGACCACCGAGCAGGCTGGGAATCGCGAACGCCACGACCCAGGTCCGCATTCCGGAGAGCAGGTCGCGGTACCCCCAGGCGCTCGCGACCGTGCCAGGCCACAGCGCGACCGTGCTCGTCGCATTCGCGGTGATGGCCGGGACGCCGAGCCCCACGAGGGCGGGGAAGGTGAGCAGGGTGCCGCCGCCCGCGATGGAGTTCACCGCGCTGCCTGCGATCGCGGCGAGCACGACGAGAGCGAGGCGGACGGGGTCCGATGCGAACGATGGGGTCATGGGGCGGGGAAGAAAGCACGGCCGAGTCGCGTGAGCAATGTTGTTCGCGGGCGTCGCGGGCTACTTTACTCGCACCAAACGCACGCGACACGAGATCGTTCGAGGAGACCGTGGCATGACGAAGACCGAAGCGGCCGTCGCACCGGCGGCGACCGACGCGCTCGAAATCCGCGACGCACGCACGGGCAAAGCGTACAGCGCGCCCATCGTCGACGGCGCCATCCGCGCCAGCGACCTGCGCCCGATCAAGACCGACGCCGAAGATTTCGGCCTGATGAGCTACGACCCGGCGTTCATGAACACCGCGTCGTGCCGGAGCGCCATCACGTTCATCGACGGCGACAGGGGCATTCTTCGGTATCGGGGCTATCCGATCGAGCAACTGGCCGAGAAGGCGAGCTTCCTCGAGGTCGCGTGGCTGCTCCGGAACGGCGAGCTGCCTAACCAGGAGCAGTACGACCGCTGGGTGCACGACATCACGTTCCACACGTACGTGCACGAGAACATCAAGCGGTTCCTCGAGGGGTTCCGCTACGACGCGCA
>Ga0075420_100000824_pt1 | contig 25573 bp, 28 predicted proteins | sample SoiMetdeltSBSDD4_FD_75296 | JGI IMG/M metagenome (GOLD analysis project Ga0075420, IMG submission 75296) | Bulk soil microbial communities from a Populus tree surrounding site in Tennessee, USA - Soil MetaG P. deltoides SBSDD4 | ecosystem: Environmental > Terrestrial > Soil > Tree plantation...
ATGAGCAGTCACCGATGGGCCGCCTGTTCAACTACGGCACGTTCGTGCTGGAGAGTGCCGGTCAGGAGCAGGCCCTCCGCGAGGTCAAGCACCTGCCCAACCCGAACGAGCTCTACCTGCGCGTTGTCGAGGAGATGTACGAGCCGCAGGCCGTCGAGGCGCGTCTGAGCCAGACCCCCGACGATGTCAAGGCCGACGACGGCTCCTGACGTCTGAAGGCTGACTCGGCGTCTTCGACGCTTGGAGGCTGACCCGGCGTCTCCTGACGCCTGGATGACTGACCCGGCGTCGCGATCTCCTGGGTAGGCTGATCCCGCTGGCCGACGGTCCACATCCGTCGGCCCGCGCTTGGAGGGCGAGACGTGTCTGCTCGGCCCACGGTCGAGGATGAGTTCCGTGAGTTTGTCGCGGCCCGGTCGGCTGCGCTGTTACGCACCGCCTACCTGCTCGCCGGGGACTGGTCCACCGCCGAGGACCTGTTGCAGATCGCCCTGACCAAGACGTACCTGGCCTGGAAGCGGCTGGGCGAGATCGACGCGGTCGAGCCGTACGCCAGGCGGGTCCTGGTCAACACCGCGACCAGCTGGTGGCGCCGGCGGTGGCACGGTGAGCGGCCGACGGAGGTGCTGCCGGAGCGGGCCGCGCCGGACGGGCACGACGAGCGGCTCGAACGCGATGCGCTGTGGCGGCACGTCCAGAAGCTGCCCGCCCGCCAGCGCGCCGTCCTGGTGCTGCGCTTCTACGAGGACCTGTCGGAGGCGCAGACCGCGGCGCTGCTGAACGTGTCGGTCGGCACCGTGAAGAGCCAGTGCTCGCGCGCCCTGGCCTCGCTACGCCAGCGGCTGAGCGAGGAGGACCAGGCGCGCCTGCCCCAGCCCGGGAAGCCCGCCCGGCGCCTGCCCGAGGCCGGGAAGCCCGCCCGGCTCCGGCCCGCGCCGGCGCGCCGGAGCCCTGAGCCGGAGCTGGCGCCCGCCGCCGGGCCTGCGGTCGCCGCCGGGTCCGCTGCGTCCGGGGACCGGGCCGGGGCGCCGGCGTCCGGTGGTCAGGACGGGCCGCCGGTCACCGACACCGCCGACCCGGCCGCGATGGCACTGCCTGGTCAACAATGACGAGTACACGGCGTGACAACTTCCCGCCCCTCCCCGAGCGTCCAAACGGCGTGGACCGGCTGGAGGACGCGCTACGTGGCAGCTTCGCGTATGCTGCCGGCTCCGGTCTTTCACCACGGCGGGACCTTGCCGAGGTCGCGATCCGTACCGGGCGCCGCCAGCACCGCCGCCGACTGCTGGGTGGCACGGCCGTACTGGCCGCCGTCACCCTGCTCGCGAGCGGTGGCGTGGTGTTCCTGCACCTGCCTGGCGGGCGGCCCAGGCCGGCCGCCCCGGCAGCGGCGGAACGGCCCGCGGCGGACATCACCGCGACCGAGGCCCAGGCGGAGACGCTGGTGGCGCCCGGTCCGGCGCGCACGACCCAGCCGCTGGGCGCAAGCCCCCTGCCCGTTGATGTGATCGCGGACCACCTCCTGCTGGCCCGGGAGGGCGTACGCATCGACCTGAGCCCGGTCGGCACACCGGCCGCCGGCTACCGGGTCGCCGACGGGTACCTCGTCGTGGCCACATCGGCCGGAGGCGCCACTATTTGGTTCGCCTCGGCGTCGGCCTCGCCGCGCCGGCTGGTGACCGGCAGCCTGCGCGCGGTCGCCGTCGACCCGGATGGCGCCCGGATCTCCTGGCGCGAGCCGGGCCAGGTCGGGGTCGCCACGGTGGAGGCGGGGCAGCTGGTCAAGCCGCGGTACACCACAGCCACCGCGGAGGTGCAGCCGGTCGGCTTCACCGGGCCGGCGGTGTGGCTGGCCCGGGTCCTCGCCGACGGGGCCCACGCAGGGCAGGACAGGTGGCTGCCGGACCGCGGTAGGTACGTGCCGGCCTGGGACAACGACGCCCTCGCGGTCTACGGGGCGCTGCCCGACGGGCGTACCCTCATCGGGCAGGTGGCCGGCTCGGGCTCCGGCGCCCAGCGGTGCCTGGCCATGCTGGACTCCACGACGTTGCGGGCGACCAAGACCAGGTGCGACCTTGCGCTGGCGCCGCAGTCCCAGGGCTGGCTCTCACCCGGCGGGCGGTGGCTGGTCGCCGAGGTCACCGGTCGGTCCGGGCCGGAGGCGGCACTGGTCGACCTGCGTGGCGCCTTCACCGGTCGGGTCCGGACCGTCCCGCTCGGCGCGCCGCCGCGCGGTGGGGTGATCTGGGAGGATGAGCACACGCTGGTACGTGCGCTGCGCAGCACGCTGCAACGCCTGCGCCTGGACCGGCTCTGGGACGGGCGGGGCGGCGGGGCCGAGGAGTTCCCGGTGCCGGGCGCGGCAGCCGGGGCGCGGATCCTGGTGGTCACCGGAGGCTGACCACGGCCGGCCACCCGTGCCGCCGCCGCGCGATATCACGCCGCGATCTCGTCGGGGTCCGGCTTGGGCGGGGTACGGATGACCGCGATGCCCCGGTCGAGGTCGATGTCGGCGCCGTTCGCCACGTCGACCCGGCGTCGCTTGGACTCCTCGACGTGCTCGGTCTGCTTGTGCTTGGACGGCCGGAACAAGCCGTCGATCTCGGCCAGCCCGGCGGAGACCATGGCCGTCGCGGTGCTGTCGCTGCCGCGCAGCCACTGCAGGAACCCCACCGGCCTACCCTTCACGCAACGCCGTGGCGGCGTCGGGCGGCGCCGCCGTCCCCAGTGTCGCACCCGGATGGCAGGATCGGCCATGTGCGTAGGAGATCACCAGTTTCTGGCGAAAACGGGCAGCTGGGCTTCGAGGGCATGCCGGACCGGCTTTTCAGCTGCACGCCCAGCAAGCTGTCGGCGTACGAGGACTGTCCCCGGCGGTACCGCTTCGCCTACGTCGACCGTCCGGCACCCGCCAAAGGCCCGCCCTGGGCACACAACTCACTCGGCGCGAGCGTGCACACCGCGCTGCGCAACTGGCACGGGCTGCCGCCGGCCCGGCGGCGCCGCGAGGCGCTACTGGGGCTGCTGAAGGCGACCTGGGTCGGCGAGGGTTACCGGGACGACGAGCAGCAGCGGGCGGCGTTCCGCGATGCCCTGGGCTGGCTCGAGTCCTATGTGGAGACGCTCGACCCCGAGGACGAGCCGCTCGGCGTGGAGCGGGTGGTCGGCGCCCGCACCGCCGTGCTGGCACTGTCCGGCCGGGTGGACCGCATCGACGCCCGGACCGGTCCGGACGGTGCCCCCGAGGCTGTTGTCGTGGACTACAAGACCGGCCGGGCGGGGCTGAGCGGCGACGACGCCCGGGGCTCTCGTGCCCTGGGGCTCTACGCGTTCGCCACCGAGCGGGTGTTCCGCCGCCGGTGCCAGCGGGTCGAGCTGCACCACCTGCCGACCGGAGCGGTGGCCGCCCACGAGCACACACCGGAGTCGCTGGCCCGGCACGTCCGGCGGGCCGAGGAGGCTGCCGGGGACATCGTGGCGGCGGAGCGGGCGGTGGCTGACGGGGGCGACCCTGACCAGGCCTTCCCGACCAGGCCGGGGGTCCGGTGCAGCTGGTGCGACTACCGCCGGGTCTGCCCGGACGGCGTCAATGCACCGCCGCGCGAGCCATGGGCGGGCCTGGCCACATGAGCGCGGCGGGTCAAGCCGCGACGGGTGCCGCCAGAGGTCAAGCCATGGCGGGTAGCCAGGTCACGCCATGGCGGGTAGCCAGAGGTCAAGCCATGGCGGGTAGCCAGGGGTCAGGGCGCGGCGGGTGCAGCCGTGGCCAGGCGAGCCGCCCGGGCGGTCGCCGCCTGGTAGCGGGGCCCCTCGTAGAGCCGGTGCGGCAGCATGGCCAGGGCGAGCCGCAGGGTGCGGACGTAGGCCGAGACGGTCAGGTCGGTGGTGGGCAGCCCGGGCAGCCCGTAGAGGCGGCGCGCCCACGGCGGCAGCAGCCCGACCGCCGTGGCGGCAAGCCCGTACCAGGCCAGCCGTACCGGGGTGAGGCCGAGCTTCCAGGGCATTGGCGGGTGGGTGAGGAACAGCGCGCTGTCGGCCGTTGGCGTGGTGACCCGCAGCTGCGGCCGGACCTGCCGGTAGAACTCGTCGACCTCGGCTACCGAGCCGGGCACGTCGCCAGCGGCCAGGCCGACCAGACGGGCCGCCCGGCGCTGCTCCGCATAGTACGCGTCAGCCTCGGCAGGGCTCAGCCGTACGCCGGCGCGGCGGGCGGTGGTCAGGAAGGACTCCACCTCGGTCACGTGCACCCAGCGCAGCAGGTCGGGTTCGTTGACGCGGAACCTCTCCCCAGTGTCGGGGTCGACCGCGGTCAGCCGGGCGTGCACGGCGCGGACCCGGCGACCCGCCTGCTCCGCCTCGGCGGTGGTGCCGTAGATGACCGTGGCGACGTAGTCGGCGGTACGGATGAGCCGGCCCCACGGGTCGGACCTGTAGCCCGAGTTCTGCACCACGCCGGCGAGCGCCCGGGGATGGAGCGCCTGCAGGTAGAGGGCGCGCAGGCCGGCCAGGCCGAGGATCGGCTCGGAGTGCACCCGCCAGGTGACCGACCCCGGCCCGAACAGCCCGAGGTCGTCGTCTGGCCGCGGGCGTACGCCGGCGTCCTGTGCTACCTCCGTGCGTACCTCTGCGGTGTCCGCCCACATCGACGTCAGCCCACCTCGCCTCGGTCCGTGTCGCCGCGATCCGCACCCCGCAGTGCCTGGCAGCCAGGGCACAGACCCCAGAACGTGACCTCTGCCTCGTCCACCTCGAACCCGTGCGCCTGGGCGGGGTCGAGGCACGGGGCCCGCCCAACGGCGCAGTCCACATCGGCGATCTCCCCGCAGCTGCGGCAGACCACATGGTGGTGGTTGTCCCCGGCCCGGGCCTCGTACCGGGCGGAGCTGCCGGCCGGCTCCAGCCGCCGGGCCAGCCCGGCGCGCGTCAGCGCGCCGAGCACGTCGTACACCGCCTGGGTGGAGACCGACTCCAGGCGGGCGCGTACCCGGTTGGCGATGTCGTCGACCTCCAGATGCCCGCCTTCGGCGAGCACGTCGAGGACGGCCAGCCGGGGCCGGGTGACCCGCAAGCCCCGGGAGCGCAGCAGCTCCTCCCCGTTCATGCCTTGCATCACACCATGAAGGCTGGAACGGTTCAAGATTAGAGATCTTGCGCAGATGTCGGGACGCTGTCGTAGCACCATGTACGGTCGGGAACCTGGCCAGCGCCTCCGTGCTCGGTGGTTATGAACCACGTCTTCGATCACCGCGTGCTCCACTTGTGGATAGCGGGCAGTGCAGCCGGTGCGAACGCCCGAGGCCATACACCGTGTCGACCGAGGAGGAGCTGGTGCTAGAGCAGATCATGGGCCTGCCAACGCACATACTGCTGAACCACACCGTCGTGGTCCTGGTGCCGCTGCTGGCCGCCGCCGCCGCCTGTTATGCGCTGTTTCCGGTGCTGCGGTCTCCGCTGCGCTGGTTGTCGATGGCTCTCGCGGTGGTGGCTCCGCTCTCCGCGCTGCTGGCCAAGCTCTCCGGTGACGCGTTCTTCCGGGCCCTGCAGGACTTCGAGCCGCCACGCGTCGGCGGCGAGATGGTTTCCCGGGTCCAACAGCATCAGCAGTACGGCTCGATCCTGACCTGGGTCAGCGCCGGGCTCGGCATCGCCACGCTGCTGCTCGTCTACGTGGCCGACCGGGCCCGGCGGGACGCGCAGGGAGGCGGTGGGCTCAAACCGGGCGGGGGGGCCGGCGCCCTCATCCAGAGTCGCGGCTTCTCCACCGCGTTGACCGTGGTCACGCTCGTGCTGGTGGTGGTCAGCCTGGTCCTCATCTACCTGACCGGCGACTCAGGCGCCCGGATGGTCTGGGGGGACATCCTGCGCGACTGATGGTCCCGCCCCACTGGCGGTTGCGCCGGATACGCCTCGGTAGAGCCGGACAAGCCGGTTAGAAGGACAAGCCAGTCAAAATAGGGTGCGGGCGCAGAATGCGCACAGCAGCACCAGCAGTACCGCCGCCGCGACCATGCCGACGCCGAGCGTCAACGTCCGTGCGGACCGCTCCTCGGCGTCCAGGCGCTGGTGGTCCTGGCGGGGTAGTGGTCGGGGCGGGGGTGGCTGCACCACGAGCGGCGGTCGCCAGCCTGCTGGGGGCGGGTTGGTCGGCGGCGGTCCCTGGTAGCCCGGCCCCGGCGGCATCGGGGCGCCTGTGCCGGGAGCGGCGTCGGACTCCTCGGCAGGTTCATCCGGCCGGCGCCACTGCGCGTCATCAGTCATCTGCCTCCCCGTCCGCCGTCACCTGTGCCGCGTACCAGTGTGTCGAAGCCGTGGACCAGTGTGGCGAACCCGCGCCGGCTCGGGCACGCTGGCCAGGTCGCACCGGCTGCCGGACCGGAGCGCGGCTCGCTGGGGCCGCTGTCCACGTAGGCTGCGGTCATGTCCGGTAGCACGGAGGATCCCGCTGAGCCCGCTGGTCCCGGTAGGCCCGCTGGTCCCGGTAGGGCGGAGGGCTCAGTCCGGCAGGATGCTGGTCGCCGGCCCGGGGTGGTCCGTCCCGGCGCCGCCCGGGAGGTCCAGCTTGAGGAGGCGGTCCTGCCCGACATGACCCGCGACGATACGGACGCGGGTTGGGGTGAGCGGCGCGACTCCAACGACGACCGGCTGCGGGCGGAGCGCCCGCCGCACTGGGAGTAGCACGCGCTGCGGCCGCCGGTCAGGTGGTCGGTGGGCGGGTGGCCGGCGGTCGGGCAGCGAGCGAGTCGCGGATCTCGGTCAGCAGCCGCACCTCGTCGCTGACCTCCTCCGGGGGCGGTTCCTTGCCCCGGCGGCGCAGCTCGGTGAGCCGGTTGACCGGCACCACCACGAAGAAGTAGATCGCAAGCGCGGTGAGCAGGAACGTGACCAGAGAGCTGACGAACGCGCCCCAGTCAACGATCACCTCGTCGGTGAGGCTCGCTGTGCCCGAGACCGCCCGGCCGCCGGTGAAGAGCTTGACGAGCGGCTCGATGAACGACAGGACGAACTGGTTGACCAAGCTTGCGAACGCCGCACCGATGACGATGCCGACGGCCAGGTCGACCACGTTGCCGCGCATGACGAACTCTCGGAAGCCCTTCAGCATCTCGGCTCTCCCGTCGTCCGCTGGCCAGGGTCACTGAGGGCGCACTATAACGTCGAACCGGACCGCTGAGCCAGCGCGCAGCATCGCCTTGGCCTGGAGCTCGTCCAACGCGAGATACAGCGCGGGGGCCGGGTCGGCGCCGATCGCCTCCAGCACGAGCGCACCCTCTGCGATGACCTGCCCGGTGCCGGGCCGGGCCATGAGGTCAACCCGGTCGCCGGGGCGGACGACCGCCGCGGCGGCCGGCTCGGCCAGCGCCACCGGCAGCCCGACCAGCCCGGCCGGGACCGCGAGCCGGCCCACCGGCGTAGGCGTGGCTGGTGCCGCCGGGCAGGCGGGTGGGGCGCCGGTCGGGGGGTCCAGGTAGAGCATGGCGGCGGCGAGCCCGAGCAGGGCCGCCACGACGACCGCCCGCAGCAGGGTACGGCCCGCCGGTAGCGACCACCGGCGGGCCGGGTACAGCTTGGGCTCGGGATCCAGACCACGACGGTTCACGCCGGGGACGCTAGCGGCGACGGCCGGCCCGGACGGCCGGCCCGGCGTGCCTCTGTGGACAGCTGCGGGGGTTGTGGACAGGCGTGCAGCGACGGGGTGGATCTGCTATGCGGCGTTCGCTGCGGCCTTCGCCTTCGTCGACCCGCCGTCCGGCTTGGTCGTGCCGTCCGAGCCCTTGCCGCCACCGTTCTTGCCGCCACCGTTCTTGCCGTCGGCACTCTTGCTGTCGGCGGTCTTGGCGTCGGCACCGCCGGCAGCGTTGCCCGACGCCTCGGCGGAGGAGCCACTGGTCGAGCCGGCCGCTTCCTTGGCGGGTCCGCCGCGGGAGTCCGTCCGGTAGAAGCCGGAGCCCTTGAAGACGATCCCGACGGCGGAGAACAGCTTCCGCAGCCGGCCAGTGCAGGCCGGGCACTCGGTCAGCGGGTCGTCTGTGAAGGACTGCACGGCCTCCAGCCGGTGGCCGCATGAGGTGCACGCGTACTGGTACGTCGGCACGGTCTCCTCCGGTCGGGATGCTCCTGGTCGCCGGCTTCCCGGCGGCGCCGTGACTGGCACTCGAAGTCTTCGAGTGCCAATGGTGCGTCATGGACCGGTGGTTCGTCCAGCGAATGAGGGCAACTCGACGTACCCGTCCCCGGCGGTCACCACCGCGCCAACCCGGCGATCATGCGGTTGCGCTGGTAGGGCGGGCAGCAGCTCGCCATCGTGAAGCAGCGCCACAACCGGGGTCCCGGGGTCGACCCGGGCCAGGGCCCGGTCGTACGAGCCACCGCCGCGGCCCAGGCGGAGGCCGGCCCGGTCGACCGCGACCGCTGGCACGACCACCAGGTCGGCGGTGCTGACCGCGGCCGGCCCGAGCCGTGGTCCGGCCGGCTCCAGCGGCCCGCGCGACCCCGGCCTGAGCGTGCCGGGGCCGGCGTACGCGGCCCAGTCCAGGTCGAGGTCTGGCAGCAGGACCGGGAGCAGCAGCCGGGCGCCGGCGAGCACCTCGATGAGGCCCGGGCCGCCCGGCTCGGTGCCGAACGGCAGGTGCGCCGCGACCGTGGCCGGGCGGTGCTGGCGTACCCAGTCGGTGAGGACGGCGAGCACCGCGGCGTCGGCCCGCGCCCGGACGGCGGCCGGCAAGCTCCTCCGCCTAGCCAGCAGCTGCCGGCGTAGCTCGGCCTTTGCGGCCGCGGTGGACAGCGATGGACCGGACACCAGCACCTCCAGCACCTCGCAGCCAGGATCGCACTCCGCCCGGGACCGGACATGGCCGCTGGTAGGACCCTGTCGCTGGTAGGACCCTGCGGCGGCGCGCCGGACGGCCTGCGCCCGGCCGGGCTGTGCCGGGACGGATAGTCTCGCGACATGCCGGACGACACGCCTGCCAAGCCCTTGCGGACCGACTCGGTGGCCGCGCACCCGCGCGCTGTCAAGGCGGTGATCCCGGCTGCTGGCCTCGCCACCCGGTTCCTGCCGGCCACCAAGGCCGTGCCCAAGGAGCTGCTGCCGGTGGTGGACCGGCCGGTGCTTCAGTACATAGTGGAGGAGGCCGCCGCCGCCGGCCTCAAGGACGTGCTGCTCATCACTGGCCGGGGAAAGACGTCGATGGTGGACCACTTCGACCGGCAGCCGTACCTGGAGGAGCGGCTGGCGGCAAAGGGCGACCTGGCGCGGCTCGAGGCGGTCCGGCGGCCCGCCGAGCTCGCCGAGATCTACGCCTGCCGCCAGGCGGAGCAGCTGGGGCTCGGCAACGCGGTGGGCTACGCCGAGCTGCACGTGGGAAAGGAACCGTTCGCCGTACTGCTCGGGGACGAGTTCTGCGCCGAGGACGAGCCGATGCTGCCGTCAATGATCGACCTGCAGGCCCGCACCGGCGGCATTGTGGTGGCCCTCATCGAGGTCACCGGCGACGGGATCTCCCGCCTCGGCGCGGTGAGCATGGAGCCGACCGACACACCGGACACCGTACGGGTGACCGGCATGGTGGAGAAGCCGGCGCCGGAGGACGCGCCCAGTAACCTCGGCATCATCGGTCGGTACGTGCTGCCCGCGGGCATCTTCGACGCGATCCGCCGGACCAAGCCCGGCAGCGGTGGAGAGATCCAGCTGACCGACGCGATGGCGCTGATGCTGGACGAAGGGACGCCGGTGCACGGGGTCATCTACCGCGGCACGCGCTACGACACCGGCGTGCCGCTCGGCTACCTCCAGACTGTGGTGCAGATCGCGTGCGACCGGCCGGACCTGGGGCCGGCGTTCCTGGACTGGCTGCGTAGCTTCGTGGCCGGCGCTGGCGGGGGGCGTGGGGGATGACCGCGGTCGCCGCATCGGAGCTGACCCCGCTCGCCGACTACCTGGGCAGCGTCCTGCGCCGGCTGCGTGCGTTGCCCCCGCTCGACCTCGACCTCGCCAATGCGTACGGCAACGTGCTGGCGCAGGACGTCGTCGCGCCGCACCCGCTGCCGGCGTACGACCACGCCGCGATCGACGGGTACGCGGTCCGTGCCGACGAGGTGGCCGGCGCGGACCGGGGCCGGCCGGCGCGGCTCAACGTGATCGGCGACCTGGGCGCCTCGTCGTGGCGACCCGTCCGGCTCACCCCGGGCACCTGCTTCTCGGTTGCCGCCGGTGCGCCGCTGCCGGTAAGAGCCGACACGGTCGTACCGCTGGCAGCGACCGACCAGGGCATGGCGGCGGTCGAGGTCTACCAGACGGTCCGCCGGGGCCACGGCATCCGCCGGGCGGGCGAGGAGATCGAGGTCGGGATGGTGCTGGCCCGGGCCGGGGCCACCGTGACGCCAGCCCTGGTGGCGGTGCTCGCGGCGACCGGCATCGGCCACGTCGTGGTGCGCCCCAGCCCGCGGGTGGCGGTGGTGGCGACCGGTGACGAGCTCGTCGACATCGGCCGGGCCAGCCAGCCTGGGCAGGTGGTGGACGTCAACTCGCACGCGCTCACCGCCGCGGCGGCGGAGACCGGCGCACAGGCGTACCGGGTCGGGATCTGCGACGACGACCCGGAAGGGCTGCGCGGGCTGCTGGAGGAGCAGACCGCGCGGGCCGACCTGATCATCACCACCGGAGGGACCGGGACCGGTCCGGGCGACATGGTGCGCCGGATCCTGTCCCGGCGCGAGGGCGCCCGGGCCGGCGCGGTGTCCTTCACCGACGTGGCGCTCTACCCGTGCTCGGCGCTCGGCTTCGGCACGGTCGGTGGCGAGGAGGTGCCGATCGTCTGCCTGCCCGGCGACCCGGGAGCGGCGCTGGTCGGCTTCGAGGTGCTGGCCCGGCCGGCCATCCAGCTGCTCGCCGGTGCTGATCCGGTGTTCCGGCCGAGCGTCAAGGCGCACCTGCTGGAAACCCTGGCCTCGCCGGCCGGGCTGCGTGAGTTCCGCCCGGCACACGTGGCCGAGCGGCGCGGGGGCGGTTACACGGTCCAGCCGCTGGCCGGCGGGCCGTACACCCTCTCGGGCCTGGCGGAGGCGAACGGCCTGATGGTCCTCGGCGAGCGGGTGACCAGCGCGGCGGCAGGGTCTACGGTGGACGCCCTCCTGCTGGACCGGCCGCGATGACCGCCCCGGGCTGGCCGGTGGTGCTGGCAGACGGTCCGGTGGTGCTGCGGCCCTACCGGCGGGGCGACGGCCAGGCCTGGTCCGCGGTGCGCCGCGCCAACGAGGAGTGGCTGGCCCGCTGGGAGCCGACCGCGCCCAACGGTGCCTGGTGGGAGCTGAACTCCCCGTCCGCGTTCCGCTACATCTACCGGGAGTTCCAGCGCACCGCCCGGGAGGGCGCGGCGATGCCGTTCGCGGTGTGCCTGCGCTCCGCCGACGGTCGGGAGGAGCTGGTCGGCCAGCTCACCCTCGGCAACATCGTGCGGCGGGCGTTCTGCTCCTGCTACGCCGGCTACTGGGTGGACTCACGGGTGGCCGGGCACGGGGTGACCCCCACCGCGCTGGCACTCGCCGTCGACCACGCGTTCGGCCCCGGCCAGCTGCACCGGGTCGAGGTGAACATCCGGCCGGAGAATGTGGCCTCGCGCCGCGTGGTGGAGAAGCTGGGCTTCCGGGAGGAGGCGTACCACCCGCGCTACCTGCACATCGACGGGGCATGGCGGGACCATGTCGGGTACGCGCTGACGGTCGAGGATGTCGTCGCCACAGGCGGGCTGCTGGCCCGGTGGCACCGCTCGCGGTCGGCGGCCTGACCTTGCTGGTACGGGCCCTGACCTTGCTGGTACGGGCCCTGACCTTGCTGGTACGGGCCCCGACCTTACTGGTACGGGCCCCGACCTTACTGGTACGGGCTCGGCGCGGCTCGGTCGTCTCGGCTGGCCCGGTCGGCTCGGTGCGGTGGCGTACGCGGCGCGGCGCGGCGACAAGGTTGTTGTGTACCCGTAACCTCGGGTAACTGGACTCGCGGCAACGGGATGTGGTGACGGGAGGCTGAGTGCCGACCTCGGTGCTCCTTGCCGTCCTCGCCGCTGCCGGACTGCTCGCACTCGCGCCCGCGCTGGTCCGCCGGTACGACGCCACCGAGCGGCTGGTTGCGGAGCGGGCGACGTCGACGGCGCGCGTACTTGCGCGGCAGCGCCGTAGGCGTAGCGTGCCCGGCCGCCATCCGGTGAACCCGCCCCGGGTCCTGGTCGTCTCGCTACGGTCGGCCACCCCACCGTCCGGCGCGGGTCCCGCTGCCCGCGCCGGCTCGGCTCCTGGCTCGTTTGTACGACCCGGCCGCCCGGCTACCGGTGCCGGCCGTCCGGTGCCGGTCCGCCGGACCGTGCCACCGTCCCGGCACCGGCCGCGGCACACCCCTGCGGTCGTCCGGCGCCGCCGGGTCCTCGCCGCGCTGCTGCTGCTCAACGCCGTCGAGCTGGTCGGTGTGGCGGTCGCCGGGCCCGGGTTCTGGGTCTCCGTGGCGGTTACCGGCTCCCTGCTGGTCCTCTACGTGGTGCACCTGCGCAACCGGGCGTTGCAGGACCGCCGGCGCCGGCGCGCCGAGGCCCGGCGGGCGGCCTGGCTCGCCCAGCGCCAGGCCGAGATCCGGCAGGCTCAGGAGCGCCGCGCGGCCGCCCGGCGGGAGGCGGCGAAGCGGCTGGCAGCCCAGCGTGAGGCGGTACGGCGGGAGGCGATCCGGCGGGCAACCGCTGGCCGGGCGGCCGGAGGGTGGGCTGGCGGCCGGGCGGTCGGCGGGCAGGACGCGGTTGGCGGGGTACCGGCGCAGCCGTACTCGATCCGGTACCGCGGGCGGACCCGGTACGGCGGGTCACGGGCGGCCGGCTGACCTCGCCTTCGTCGACCTTGGGCTTGGTCCGGGCGCCGGGGCCTGAGCGGGTCTGCTAACCTTGTGCGGTCCGTCACCGGTGCAGCCGGTGGCGGGTTAGGTCGGGCCTTAGGGCCTGGTCGGGGGGCCGTAGCGCAGCCCGGTAGCGCACCTCGTTCGCATCGAGGGGGTCAGGGGTTCAAATCCCCTCGGCTCCACCCAAGATAGTCAGGTTCGGACCCCGGGCTCTCCATCAGGAGAGCCGGGGTTCTTTCGTCGCTCTGAGCTAGGTCAATGCGGACGGGCCGTTATCTGTTTCGTCGCGGAGTGTCGAGCTGGCTCCTTGTAGTGGCACCACCCGCCGGGCATCCGGGTCACGGACGGTCCATGTGGTGAGGTCAGTGCCGTTGGTGGGAGTGGCCAGCTGGGGTGGGTGGCAGCTGTCGAGCGCTTTGGTCGCCAAGGAGGTGAGCCGGGTGGTACTGGCGCGGTTCCGTTTGCTGTGGAACATGGCGAGGTCGGCCCGGTGTATTGCCTCGGCTAGGTGGGCGCATCCGTCCACCGGGGCCAAGCCGACCGAAGCAGTCACGCTTGTGTAGCAGCTTGCTACCGGTATCGGTGCGGCGAGCTCCTCGGCGAGCTGCTTGGCGGCTGGGGTCAGCCAGCCGCAGTCCTGAGCGGAGCTGGTGAACAGTCCGGCGAACTCGTCCCCGCCGAGCCGGGCGACCAAGCCGTGGCCGGCGCAGCGCTGGAACCGTCGGGCGGCGGCGACGAGGACCTCGTCGCCTACGGCGTGGCCGAAGGTGTCGTTTATCTGTTTGAAGTTGTCCAGGTCGAACACGACGACGAAGAGATGCCGCTGCTGGGCGCCGGTGACCAGTGCCGAGCCGATCTGGTAGAAGGCTCGCCGGTTGGGCAGCCCGGTCAACGGGTCGTGGCTGGCGGCATGTGAGGCTACCCGCAGCTCGTCGCGCAGCTTGGTGGCCTCGGCCTCAGCCTGGCCGGCCCGCTGGTGCCAGTGCCATCCGCCGCCTACACCCACCAGCGCGGCGACACAGGCGGAGACAGTTAAGGGGTCCAATACGGATTCCTTCTACAGTGGCGCAGTAGCTGCTTGCGGCGGGTGTCCTCCCGTCGCAACCTGGCACGTGGTGGCCGTTGTGGCCAACCACCCGTTCGGAGCCAACTTTCCGCCATGTGCTCACGTAGTGTAAACATCTCAGTGTCCGTACGTCATCATGCGTGCTAGGGGCGCTGCGCGCAAGAGCGGATGCACGTGCACATGCTAGTGCACGCCCGCTCGTGGTTGGCGGCATGCAGCCCTTCCGTCACCTGGCGGGGGCGTCACCAGGGCTGAGCGGGCCAGCACCACCACGAACGCGGTAAGCACCGGTGCGATCCCCGCCGGACGGCCACGGCAGGTGGCGCCCTTAAGAAACCAGGGCCGATGGTGACATTTCCCCGCGCTGGCTCGTGCACAGGGCACCCCCCACCGCTGACGGCGGCGTTATGTGCGGCTGCCTGCTGAGACGGATGCGCCGGCCTTCTCCCACCGTTCCTGGGTCCATGATCCGACAGCGGAGCCGTCGATTATCCCCGTGGCTGTTTCCGGTTTGTTTCTCTATCCGTCCTCTGCCGGTCCCTACATTCGCGGGCATGTCGAATACCCCTGGTGAAGGTGGGAACAGCTCGGGAAAGAGTGCCGCCATGATAGGTGCGCTCGGTCTAGTCGCCGCCGCTATCTTAGGCGGCGTCTTCATGCTGCTGAAGCCGGATCCCGGCCCCCTCATCCGACCGGCCCGCCAGTGCGGCACCGCGATGCGAGCACGCTATCGGCATACATACGCCGAAAGATCTGGCCGGAACGGCTGGCTTAGTGCGCGGTTCCGGGTGAGTGGTCGACAAGCGAGGCGGCGCTTCTTCGGCAGGCCGACAATGGCGATCTGCCTGTTTGGTACCTGAATATTCGGGGTACCGCAGACAAAACCCTTCTGGCTCGGCAGGTGCTGCTGTGACAGGAGCGGTTCAGGGGGATGCCACAGTACGGCCGTTTGAGAAGAGGTGAACGATGGCCGCGAAGAGCAAGCCGGTCCACGTCGTGCCGCATCAGGATGGATGGGCCGTGACTCGGGAAGGCAGCCAACGTGCGTCCTCGGTCCACCGTACGCAGGCTGAGGCCGCACAGGCGGGCCGGGCCGCGGCTCGCCAGGACCGGACGGAGTTCTTCCTGCACGACCGGGAAGGCCAGGTACGGGCCCGGGACAGCTACGGCAACGATCCGTACCCGCCGAGAGGGTAAAGATCCGTACCCCCGAGAGGGTGGAAGCTGAAAGAGCGGCTGCGGCTTTTCGAAGAGACGGAATGCCGCAGCCGCCGCTTTCCGGCTACACCGGCCCGAACGAGGCTGCCAGCTGCCGGTCATGCCACCGGCTCAGCATGGTGAGCGCGGCGAGCGACCCGACCAGGGCCAATGCCATGTCCCACTGGGTGTCCCACGGGTCGCCCTGCGCGCCGAGGAAGGCCGGGTCGCCGCCGGCCGCCAGGTAGGCCCCGCACCACTCCAGCAGCTCCCAGAAGGCGCTGAGGGCCAGGCAGGCGGCGACCGTCAGCGGGGCGAGCCACCCGCTGCCCCGCAGCGGCGACGTCCGCCACAGGACCTCCCGGGCCGCGATCGCCGGGCCGAAGCCCTGCATGAGGTGCCCCAGCCGGTCGTACGGGTTGCGGGCCAGGCCGAACGCGTCCTGCGCCCAGCTGCCGAGCGGGGCGCGGGCGTAGGTGTAGTGGCCGCCGTAGGCCAGGACGACCGCGTGCAGCGCGAGCACCGCGCACAACAGCGTGGTGAGCGGGAACCGCCGCCACGCCGCCAGGACGACCGCGAGGCCGGCGACCACCCAGACCGTCTCGAAGAACCAGGTCTCAAGCCGGTAGGGCCGCACCGCCGACCAGGCCAGCACGACCAGCACAGCGGCGAGCATCGCCAGCAGGACGGGGGAACGGCGCATCGCAAGACCGTACCGGGGGCGGGTTGGTCAGAGCCGGACGTCAGCGATGGCCAGATGGTGATCTGAGAAGGTGGGCACCAACCGGGCGTCGGAAGACACCGGTGACCAGCTCAGCGCGGTCTCGTCGAGAGAGAGGCCGAACGATGTGGTTACCAGGCCGTTGAGAAGAAACTGCCACTTGTTGCGGCTCCATCTGCGGGCCGCGCCTTCCCTGCTTACCTGGTTGAAATCGCCGGCCAGGATCAGCTCTCCGGTATCCACTAGCTTGTCGGCGTAGCTCCAGAACTCCGACCACATCGCCTCAACGATGTGGTCACTGTCTGCGACACCGAACTCATGGAACGGAAACAGATGCAGCGAGTAGACCTGGATCTCGCGGCCGTCAGGGGCTTGGACCGCGCAGCCTGCAGGCAGAGCACGTCTACCGGGTGCCGGTCGATGACGGAACGTACCGCTCCTGCCCTCGCCACCTCGTGGGTCCCCGCCACCCGGCGGCCGAGGATGTTCCACGTGGCGACTCTGAACGGCGTACCAGTCACGGCATCTCCTCCAGCGCGACGCGATACAGCCGGCGCAGCTCGACCCTCCAAGCCCACGGCGGACTGCTTCAACTAATGCATACGACGGCAGCCGTAGCCTTGAGGTCAATGACCGGTGATGAGGAGCGGGTCGGCCACCTCGCCGGCTGGTCGCGACTGCACGGCGGGCACCGGCCGGCCGGAGCCGTCCGGGCCTGGCTCGCCGCGATCCACCCGCTGGCGGCCTGGCTCGCCCAGCGGCGGGTCGCCCCGAACACGGTGACCATCGCCGCTCTCGGGCTCGCGGTTCTTGCCGCGCCGGTTGCGTACCAGGGTGGCGCGTGGACGGCGCTGGCCGCCGTGCTCGTGGTGGGGAGCGCCGTGGCGGACGGCCTGGACGGCGCGGTGGCGGTGCTGGCCGGCCGCGCCTCGCGCGCCGGTGCGGTCCTGGACTCGGTCGCGGACCGGCTGGCCGAGGCCGCTCTCGGGGCTGCGCTGTGGGCGGCCGGAGCGCCGGGATGGCTGGCGGCGGGTGCGACCGGGGTCGGCTGGCTGCACGAGTACCTGCGGGCGCGCGCGGGCGCGGTCGGGGTGGCGGGGATCGGGCCGGTCACCGTCGCCGAGCGGCCGACCCGGGTGGTCGCCGCCGTGGCTGGCCTGCTCGCCGCCTGGCCGCTGGGGGCCGTGGGCCCGGCCATCGGGGCGGCCGTCGGCGGACTGCTCGGCCTGGCCGGCTTGGCCCAGCTCACCGCCTGGCTGGCGCGCGCCCTCGCCAAGGGCTCCGCGCAGACGCTCCCGGAAGGCGCGGCGGCAGGGGGCGCGGCGCCAGGGGGCGCGGCGGCACGAGATGCTGCGTCAGGCGGGGCCGATGAGATCGGTGACGATCTTGGCGGAGAGCGCCACCAGGGGTAGCCCGCCGCCAGGATGGACCGAGCCGCCGACCAGGAACAGGTTCGGCAGCGGCGACCGGTTAGACGGCCGGGACAGGCCGGCCCACGGCCCGGTAGGCACCGTCCCGTAGATCGCACCGCCCGGCGCGGCGGCGTCCCGGGCCAGGTCGGCGGGTGTGCGCACCTCGCAGAAGAGCAGCCGGTGGCGCACTGGCAGGCCGCGCACGGCGAGCAGGTCGAGGACCCGGTCCCGGTAGCGTTGCGCGACGCCCGGCGCCGACCAGTCGAAGTGGTACGGCCCGGCGCCGTGTGCCGGCGCGTTCACGAGCACGAACCAGCCCTCGTGCCCGGCCGGTCGCAGGCCCGGGTCGTCGGGCGAGCAGACGTACAGGGTCGGGTCGTCGGGCGGGTGGGGCGACCGGCTGAAGATGGCGTCGAACTCGGTGTGGTACCGCCGCGGGAACAGCACTGTGTGGTGGGCGGGCCGGTGGGTCCGGCCGAGCAGGCCGAGCAGCAGGACGAACCCGGCGAGGGACGGGCGCCCGCGCCGGACCGCTGCGGGCGTGGCGTGGCGCGGACCGGCCGGCAGCAGGGCGCGGTAGACGTCGGCTGCGTCGGCGTTGGCGACCACGACGTCAGCGGGCAGCACCGCACCGTAGTCGAGCCCTACGCCGGTCGCCCGGTCGCCGGCCACCTCGATCCGGGCCACCCGGGACCCCAGCCGCAGGTCGACGCCGAGCGCGACGCAGCGGGCGGCGAGCGCCTCGGCGAGGCGGTAGAGGCCGCCGCGCACGTGCCAGGCGCCGAACGCCAGCTCCAGGTACGGGATGACGGCGAGCATGGCCGACGCGCGGCGCGGGTCGGCGCCGGCGTAGGTGGCGTACCGCTCGAGGTAGGCCCGTAGCCGCGGGTCGGCGAACCGGCGCGCGGCCACTGTGGACAGTGACCGCCACGGTGTCATGCGCAGGACCGGCCCCAGCGCCGGCGCCTGCGCGGCGAGCTGCCACAGCGATGCCGGCGGCGCCGACAGCACCTGCCGGTAGACCGCCGGCCAGGCGGCCTCGGCGTTGCGGAACAGGGCCCGCCAGGCCCGCTGCGCGTGCCGGCCGAAGAGGGCGGCGAGCCGGACGGCTGTCTCCTCGATGCCGTCCACGTCGAGCTCGGTGCCGCCGGCGAACCGGTACCGCGCCACCGGGGCCACCCGGACCAGCTCGAGCACGTGGTCGAGCGGCTCGCCGGTGTCCGCGAAGAGCTCGGCGAAGACCTGGGGCAGCGTCAGCAGCGCGGGGCCGGTGTCAAAGCGGAACCCCTCCCGGGCGTACGTGCCCAGCTTGCCGCCGACCCGGCCGGCCTGCTCGCAGAGGGTCACCGCGTGGCCGGCCGCGGCGAGCCGGGCGGCCGCGGCCAGCCCGCCGACGCCGGCGCCGATCACGACGACGCGGGCCACGAGGCGCTCACCGCCCGCCGCTTCCACTCCAGCCGGCCGGTGCGGTGTCGCCACAGCGAACCGAGCGTGAGCAGGCAGAGCGCGGCCACCGACAGGGGGTGGGCCAGCGCGTCGGCGACCCGGGCGCCGGTGCGCCACGCCGCGACCACCCGCCCGGCCACGCCGCAGAGGTACCCGGTGAGGCCAGCCAGCGCCACCGGCGCGCCCAGCCAGCAGCCGGCGGCCAGGGCGAGCGGCGGCACCAGGTACGCCGTGGCGAGCAGGCCCAGCACGGCCAGCGCGCCGGCCGGGGAGCCGTACGCGGCCCACAGCGACTTGCCGTAGCCGGCCCGGATCTCGCGCCAGCCGGCGTACATCCGGCACTGCGCCAGCGCTGTGCCGTCGGCGACGCCGCCGCGACCTCCGGTGCGCTTGACGGCGCGCAGCAGGGCGATGTCGTCGAGCACCTCGCCCCGGACCGCGGCGTGGCCGCCAGCGCGCTGGTACGCCGCCCGGCGTACCGCGAGGAGCTGGCCGTTGGCGGCGGACAGGGACGGCCGGGCGGAGCGCTCGGCGAGCCGCAGCGGCAGGAAGGTCAGCCATGACCATTGCAGCAGCGGCTGCACCAGCCGCTCGGCCACGGTCTGCGCCCGCTGGCGCGGGTAGGGCGAGACCAGGTCGAGCCGGTAGCGGTCGAGCAGCGCGACGGTCGCGGCGACGGCGTGCGGGGCGAGGACCACGTCCGCGTCGACGAACACCAGGACGTCTGCCTGCGGGTCGGCCGCGTCGGCCAGCTGCTGGCAGGCGTACGGCTTGCCGAGCCAACCGGGCGGCGGAGGGCCGCCGTGCAGCAGCTCGACGCCGCGGCGGCCGGCGGTGATCTGGCGTGCCAGCTCCGGCGTCGCATCGACGGACTCGTCGTCGAGCACCAGCAGCTGCATGTCCGGCCGCGCGGTCTGGGCCAGCAGGGCGCGCAGGCAAGGCTCCACGCGGTGCGCCTCGTCGCGTGCCGGGAGCAGCACCGACACCCGCCGGCCTGGCCGCGGCGGGGCGGCCGGTGGGCGGCGCAGCAGGACCGCGTTCACCGCGGCGTGCACGGCACCGGCCAGCGCGAGCGCCGCGCCGGTCCACGCCGCCGCGGCCACGGCGCTGGCGAGGCTGGTCACGGCACCCCTACCCGTGCGGTGCGCCGGGTCGCCGCGCGCGCTACCCGTACCGCCAGCGGGACCGCGACGGTGCCCATCGCCAGCCCGCCCCACCGGGCCGAGCCCGGCAGGTCGAGGAAGAGCGCGTGCGCGACCAGGGAGCCGGTGTACGTCCAGAGGTAGAGGGCGAGCGGCGGTGCGTCGGCCGGCCAGCCGCGCGCGGGCGCGGGTGCCCGCCGCCGGGTGTCGACCACCGCGACGGCCGCCATCAGCACCAGCGACAGGCCCAGCCAGCCCAGGTAGTTGCTGACCGGGACGCCGGGCACGCCGGGCAGTGCCGGGTCCGGGTTGCGCCAGACCCACCGGCCGGCGGCGACCATCTGCGGGTCCAGGAAGAGGTCCCAGGTCGCGAGCGCCCAGGCCGCGACCACGACGCGGGCCGCGACGGCGACATGGGCTACCGCCACGACGCGGGCGGCAGCCACGACGCGGGCGGTGGTCGGGAGGCGGGCGGTGGGCGGGCGCCGGGCCGTTGCGGGGCGGGCGTGGGCCAGCCAGCCGGCCGCGAGCCACGCCGGGTACGCCAGCATCGTCCAGGCCAGCGGCACCAGCAGCGGTATCCCGGCAGCCCGCGGGCCAAGGCCACCGGCGTAGTGGTACGCCCCGAACGGCCAGCCGGTCGCCACGCCGAGCAGCTCCATCGCGAAGCTGCCGCAGGCGACGATGGCGAGGAACGCACCGGCCCACCGGGCGCCCCGGGTGAGGGCAGCGTGCCAGAGCATGGCCGCGACGCCGGCCAGCACGGTTGCGATGGTGACCACGTCCCTGGCCGCCCCGGCGGTGACCGGGTAGAGGATCTGCACCCCGATGGCGAGGGCCACCAGGGCCCAGGCGGCGCGCATGCCGGCGTTCACCGCAGCGGGTCCCGGCCGTCGACCGTGCCGTCCGCAGCCACCACGCCGAAGCGGGCGAAGAGCTGCTCGGCGTACCACCGGTGGTCCTGCGAGCGGGCGATGACCGCCAGATGTGCGGGCCGGGCGTAGGCGAAGTCACGCGCGGCGGCGGCGTTCTCCCAGAGACTGAGCGTGCCCTGCCAGCCAACCGGCGCCTCGCCGATGCCGAAGGCGAACCGGAGCCCGGGCCGGCCGGCCAGGTCCGCGGCGACCGCCGGGACGGCCCGCCAGAACGCGGGCGCCCGCAGCCAGCGCAGCCGGGCCCGGGTGAGCACTACGACCGGCCCGCGGAACTGCCCCGGACCCGGCCCGCCCGGTCCGGCCCGGCCTGGGGCGCTGAACGGGTCACGCCGGCCCCAGGCGCCGCGTACCGCCAGCGGCCGGAGCCGCGCCCGCCAACGCTGGCTGGCCGCCCGGCGCCAGGCGGCGGCCAGCGCGGAGTGCTCGAACCGCGCTGCCGCCCCGGCATCGGCCCAGCAGGCCAGCAGGGCCCAGCGCCGCAGGTCGGTGTCAGGCAGCCCGAACCGGTCCGACCTGGTCGTGCCCAGTAGCTTGCTGAAGCCCGTCCGGCGGCCGGCCCGCCACCCGGCGGTACGTACCAGCAGCGACGGCACGGCCCGCGCGGGCACGGTCCATACGTGCAACGTGACGACCGGCCCTGCGCTCAGCACGGCGTACCCACCGGAACCTGGCATACGGTCAGCTCGTGCGGCTGGGCACCTTCAACCTCATGCATGGCCGCTCCCTGCACGACGGCCGGGTGGTGGCCGAGCGGCTGCGCGCGGCGGTCGCCCTGCTCGACCCGGATGTACTGGGCCTGCAGGAGGTGGACCGGCACCAGCCACGCAGCGGCGGGGCGGACCTGACCGCAGAGGTGGCCGCGGCGATGGGCGCGGCGCACCACCGGTTCGTGGCGACGCTGTACGGCACGCCCGGCGTCGACGGCCGGCCCGGGCCGCCCGCCGCGGCGGGCACCGCCTGCTACGGGATCGGCATGGCCAGCCGCTGGCCGGTGCGATGCTGGCACACCACCATGTTGCCTGCCGCGGCCGTGGCGGCACCGGTCTTCGTGCCGGGCCCGGGAGGTGGGCTCAGGTGGCTGCGCGACGAGCCGCGGGCGCTCCTCGCCGCGGTGGTGGAGTCGCCGGCCGGCCCGCTCACCGTCGCCACGACCCACCTGTCGTTCGTGCCTGGCTGGAACGTACGCCAGCTGCACCTGGTCCTGCGTGAGCTGGGTCGCCTGCCGGGGCCCCGGGTGCTGCTCGGCGACCTGAACCTGCCGGCGGCGGCGGTGACGCTGGTCCCAGGCTGGCGGGCGCTGGCCCGGCGCCCGACCTACCCCGCGCCAATGCCCCGGGTGCAGCTCGACCACGTGCTGACCGGGCGCCGGGGCGGCGTACTGCCGGCCGTCCGGCGCGTAGAGACGCCGGCGGTGGGGCTCTCCGACCACCGCCCGCTCGTGGTCGAGCTTGCAGGATGAGCACACCAGCCGGCCTCCAACCAACTCATGTAACGACTCAACTTCTACCCCCTCTGGGCTGGCAACGGCAACGCCGGTCGCTGAGGAGAGGGTCCGACTCATAAAACGACGCAACTCGCGAGGCGGAGCTACGCTGGGAGCGTGCGTGACCACACCGGACCCACTAGCCGTCCGGGCTGCGGCGCTCATCCGCGAGACCGGGGCGGTGGACGAGGTGGAGGCCATGATCGTCCATCGGCTGGCCGAGGCGTCACGGGCGGTGGACGAGGCACCGATCGACCCGGAGGTCCGGGCAGCCCTGCGGCGCTGGCCATGGCGGCGGCGCGGCGGCAAGCCTAGCGACCATCCTGGCCAGGCGGCAGGCCCGACGACCGCTGGGCGGCGGGGCGCAGTGGGGATGATCGGCGCGGAAGGCGGCAGCAGGCATCCCGCCAGTACCCTGGCGGACCGGAGATCGCCGGGACCGGCGGTCACCCGGAGCTGGGAGGCGACATGGAGCAGGCGGGCGGAGGTGCCTTCGGGAGGGCTGGCGGAAGCGTCCCTCCCCGGGGCAGACGCGTCCCCGCGGTGGGCGCTGGACCGGTGACCTCGTGGGCGACGAGGCGCTGAGCGCGGGGGCGGTCGCCCGGCGGCTGGGCATCGCGGTGACCACCCTGCGCACCTGGCACCAGCGGTACGGCCTCGGCCCCAGCCAGCACCGCCCCGGCCACCACCGCCGCTACACGCCAGCGGACCTGGCCCGGCTGGAGATCATGCGCCGGCTGACCGTCCAGGGTGTGCCGGCGGCGGAGGCGGCGCGTGTCGCCATGGCCACCCGCCCCGGGGGCCGGCCGGTGGAGCCGGCCACCGGCGGGCGGTCCGGTGGTGGTCACACGATCGCGGTCGGGCGGTCTGGCGCGGTCGCCCGCGGCCTGGCCCGCGCGGCGATCCGGCTGGATGCCCCGACCATGCGGGCGATCGTCGAGCAGTCGGTGGCCGTACATGGTGTGACGCGGACCTGGGACCAGGTGGTCCGCCCGGTGCTCGCTGGCATCGGCGCTCGGCACGCGGTGACCCGCCGGCTGGTGGAGGTGGAGCACCTGCTCACCCGCTGCGTGTCCGAGGTGTTCGGGGCGGTTCCCCGGCCCGGCCCGGGCGCGGTGCCGCGGGCCTTGCTCGCCTGCGCCGACGACGAGCAGCACAGCCTGCCTCTGGAGGCGCTCGCCGCGGCGCTGGCCGAGCGGGGGGTGCCGTGCCGGCTGCTCGGTGCCCGGGTGCCGATCGACGCACTGCTCGAGGCGGTCCGGCGTACCGGTCCGGTGATCGTGCTGATCTGGTCGCACTCTCCGGACACGGCTGACCGTTCCCAGCTGCGGGCCCTGCTTGAGCTGCCGGCCCGTCCGGTCGTGGTGGCGGCCGGCGGGCCGGGATGGCCGGCGGAGGGGCTGCCGGGAGGCGTCGAACGGCTGGCCGACCTCACCAGCGCGCTGGAGATGATCGTGGTAGTCACCCAGGGCTGACCGCTGGTCAGCTCGTCAGCGTGCCGCGCAGCATGCTCCGCCCGGAGTGCGCAGGCTCGCCGTCGTACTCCTCGGCGGACACGTCCACCACCCGGTACTCGCGCAGGTCCACCGTTGCCGGCAAAGGTAGTAACGCGTCTGTACCTTCCCCGACCACTCCTACCGAGACCATCTTTCCGGTGTCCGGGTTGATCAGCCACACCTCGTAGTAGCCAGGTCGCAGCGGCAGGCCGGTCAGGTGCAGGTGGAGCCGCTCGCCACCGCCACCGCCCGCGTCGCCGAGCACGCGGGCCTCGCCGCGGGCACCGCCCGGCGCTCCAGACATGGCGGTCAGCGCGGCGGACGCGGCCACCTGCGCCGGCGGGGCAGGCTGGTCCAGGGCCCGGACCATGCCGAGGGTCGCGACGACGCCTGCCGCCGCGGCCGCGGCGGCGACGAGGGTGGTACGCCGCCACGCCCCACCCCAACCCGGGTACGCCTGCGCCGGGCCGCCGCGCCCGGCGTACCACCGCGTGGGCGGCTGCACCGCGACGGTGGGCCGGGCATCCGCCTCGACCGCAGCGGCGATCTGCCGCCAGAGCCGCAGTGGTGGCGGGGAGAGCTGGTGCGACAGCCCTTGGGTCTCGCGGCCGAGGCTGGCCACCTCCCGCAGCGCGGTCAGGTCCGCCTGGCAGGCCGGGCAGTACTCGACGTGGGCGCGTTCGGCCTCCTCGGTGACCGCCTCACCCAGCGCGAGGAGCACCAGCCGGTCGGACCCCACGTGTGGCACCGTCCACCTCCCACCGCTGTCGCAGCCGCGCCAGGCCGCGGCGCAGATGACTCTTGACCGTCCCCAGCGGCAGCTGGGTCACCGCGGCGATCTGCTGGTGGGTCAGGTCGTCGTAGAACGCCAGCTCGATGACCCGGCGCTGTTCGCCGGGGAGCCGGCCCAGCTCGTCGGCGACCACCAGCCGGTCGACGATCCGGTCCGGACCCGGCTCGGCCGGGTCGGCCGGCAGGATCTGCCGCACCGCCTCAGCCACCCGGACCTGCCGGCCGCCTTCGCGCAGCCGGTCCACCACCTTGCGCCGGGCGATGCCGAGCAGCCAGGCGAGCAGCGAGCCGCGGTCCGGGTCGTACGTGTCCCGGCCCAGCCAGGCCGCCACGTAGGTGGCCTGGGTGACGTCCTCGGCGTCCGGCACGCTGCCCAGGCTGGCTCGGGCCAGGTGCAGCACCATGCGGGCGTAGCGGTCGTACGCCTCGCGCAGCGCGGCCTCCTCACCACCGCGGAACCGTTCGCCGAGCTGGTCGTCGGGTGTCATCCCACCCCCATCGGGTCCCGTTGGGCCGACGGTGGTGCTCTACCCGTTCATTCGCTGGTTCGTCCTCTGCGCGATGCGGCGACTGTCAGTGATCTGCATCACATGTCGAACCGACGCAACTCGAATCTGCTGCGTCGATTTACATCGAAGTTCTGGTGTAGCTCCGATCGACTCCAGGAGGAGAGGTTATGCGTACCAGAAAGATCAGCGGCGCGTTGGGGGCGCTTGCCGTGCTCGCGACGGGCGGCGCAGCGGTGCTCGGCCCGGCCGGCCCGGCCGCCGCGGCGGGCAGCTCAAAGGTGTACGTAGTGCACGGCATCCCCGGCCAGGCGGTGGACGTCTACGTCAACGGGCAGAAGGCGCTGCCGAACTTTGAGCCCACGAAGGTGGCCGGCCCGCTCGACCTGCCCGAGGGCGCGTACGACATCGTGCTGACCCGCCCCGGTGAGCAGGTCACCAACCCGATCCTGTCGGTCCAGGACGCGCGGGTGCCGGGCGGGCAGAGCATCAGCCTCGTCGCG